>ERZ1674297.184-NODE-185-length-18994-cov-13.886953_pt1 | contig 18994 bp, 13 predicted proteins | sample MGYA00581112_ERZ1674297 | MGnify/ENA primary metagenome ERZ1674297 (study PRJEB41354, sample SAMEA4873322) | human saliva metagenome | biome: human-associated habitat [ENVO:00009003]; feature: mouth environment [ENVO:08000002]; material: saliva material...
ACTGTATTATTATCCACCTTATATAGTGGCTTGGGGCACAATTTTTGGGAGAAAACTCATCAAACGCGCCCCACCGGCACCTGCATATGAGGTAAAACTCTTTCCACACACCCCGTTATTCCGCTATATGGCACAGCGCCGGCACCCAACACAGCGCGGGCGCCTCCCCATAGGGCTAACCAGCAGCCACCGAAACTAGCCCCCCGAACCCAGCCGTCACGAAGCCAACCACCAAGAAAACTCAGACTCGATACACTAGAGGAGTGACTACAGAGAACAAAACCCTCCTGCTCATTGACGGACACTCCCTCGCCCTACGCTCCTTTTTCGGCATCTACACCATGGCCGAAAAGACCGGACAGCACATCTTCGTGCGCAGCGACGGCCAGCACACCGAAGCCGTCCACGCCTTCCTCTCCACCCTGCTGAGCATCATCAAAGACAACCAGCCCAGCCACATCGCCGTAGCCTTCGACCTGCCCGGCGGCACCTTCCGCACCGCCGAATACGGCGAATACAAGGGTGGCCGCAACGCCATCCCCGAAGCCTTCAACGGCCAGATCGACCTCATCAAAAAGATGCTCGGCGCGCTCAACATCCCCGCGCTCACCTACGAAAACTACGAAGCCGACGACATCGTCGCAACCCTCACCCGCCGCGGCACCGAAGCCGGCTACAAGGTTCTCATCCTCTCCGGCGATCGCGACATCTTCCAGCTCGTCACCGACGACGTCACCCTGCTCTACCCGGTCACCACCGGCCCCTCCAAGGGTATTCAGCGCATGGACCCCGCCGCCGTCGAAAAGAAAACCAAAGTACCCCCGCACATGTACCCCGACCTCGCCGCCCTCACCGGCGAACAGGCGGACAACCTGCCCGGCGTACCCGGAGTGGGCCCCGGCTTCGCCGCCAAATGGCTCGGCGAATACGGCTCCCTCGACGCCGTCATCGAAAACAGCGACAAAATCGGCGGTAAGAAGGGCGAAGCACTACGCGAAAACATCGACAACGTCGTGCGCAACCGCCGCCTCAACCAGCTCGTCAACGACCTCGACCTGAACGTCACCCTCGAAGACACCGCATTCACCCCCGACCTGGATGCACTCAACACCTTCTTCGACGAGGTGGAGTTCCGCACCATCCGCAAGCGTGCCGCCGACACCCTCGGCCCCATCGTGCGCGCCGCCGGAACCGCAGGCTCTGCAAGCTCCGCCGCAGAAGCAGGGGAGGAGGGCGCCACCAAGAAGGCACCCACCGGCCCCGTCTACGCACCCATTGCCACCAGCGCACCCATCAAAAACGCAGACGCAGCAGCATTCCGCGCCTTCTGTGCCGCCGCAGCCGAAGAAAACTACGGCACCGACGAACAGGGCGCGCCCATCGCCGTACCCGAACGCCTCGAAGGCGCCGTGACCCTCTACCCGGTCACCAACCTGCCCGTAGCACGCCCCGCCATCGGCGACGCACCCGCCGTCAAGGTCACCAAAACCAAGATCCGCGCCGCCGAAGAAAACCCCGAACTGTTCGGTGTGCTCCTCACCAGCAAGAGCACCAGCCTCTGGATCGACACCCGCACCATCGACCCGGAACTCGACGCCGCCCTCGCCGCCTGGCTCTCCGACGAAGCAGCCCGCAAAATCGTCATGGACCTCAAAAACCAGCGCAAACTCCTGCGCGCCTACGGCTACGAACTCGCCGGCGCCGTCGAAGACCCCGCCCTGTCCTCTTACATGTGCGGCTTCATCCCCACCGCAACCCGCAAGCTCTTCTCCGAACGCATGGAAGACCTCGCCGAACGTTACCTCTGGATCCCCAAGGACCCCTACGCGCAGCTCGTCTTCCAACCCGAAGAAGACGAGGCAGAACCCTCCCTCTTCAGCCTGCCCGGCGAAGCCGAACCCGTCGAAAACCTGCGCTACTTCACGCAAATTAGCCGCATCATCCACGAACTCGCACGCCTGCTGCACTACGAAATGGAAGAACACGGCCAGCTGAAAGTCTACGAAGAAATCGAACTGCCGCTACTCTACGTCCTCGCAGACATGGAGCAGGCAGGTATCGCTGTCTCCGACGCGCTCCTTGCCGAACTGCACGACACCTTCTCCGCACGCGCTAACCAGGCACAGGACGCCGCACGCACCATCATCGGCGACACCGTCCAAACCGACGACGGCGAAGAACCCCTCAATCTCGCCTCCGTCAAACAGCTGCAGACCGTGCTCTTCGACAAGCTCGCCCTGCCGCACACCCGCAAAATCAAATCCGGCTACTCCACCGACGCCGAATCCGTCACCGAACTGCTCACCAAAATCTCCCCGGAGTCCGACGGTGCCGCATTCCTCGGTGCGCTCGCCGCCTACCGCGACAACATCAAGCTCGTACAGACCGTCGAAGGCCTGCAGAAAGCAGCCGCCGACGACGGACGCGTGCACACCACCTTCCAGCAGGGTGCCGCCGCCACCGGCCGCCTCTCCTCGACCGCGCCGAACCTGCAGAACATCCCGATCCGCACCGAAGAAGGCCGCCGCATCCGTGGAGCCTTCATCGTCGCGCCCGCACCCGTCGACGGCGTGGAGTACGAGGGTCTGCTCACCGCCGACTACTCGCAGATCGAAATGCGCATCATGGTGCACCTCGCCGCCGACGAGAAGCTCATCGCAGCCTACGAAGCGGGGGAGGACCTGCACCGTTACGTCGGCTCCGAAGTCTTCGGCGTAGCCCCCGAAGAAGTCACCCCCGAACAGCGTTCCAAGGTCAAGGCAATGTCCTACGGCCTGGCATACGGCCTGTCCCGCTTCGGCCTCGCCAAGCAGCTGAACATCAGCTCCGACGAAGCAGGCGAACTGCGCACCAACTACTTCAAGCGCTTCGGACGCGTGGGACGCTTCCTGCGCGGCGTGCTCAAGCAGGCACACCAGGACGGCTACACCGAAACCATTTTCGGTCGCCGCCGCGTGCTGCCCGACCTGGACTCGCCCAACCGTGTACGCCGTGAAGCCGCCGAGCGCGCCGCCCTCAACGCCCCGATTCAGGGCACCGCCGCGGACATCATCAAGATCGCCATGATCAATATTCACCGCCGCCTGCGCGAAGAGGGCCTGAAGACCCGCATGCTGCTGCAGGTGCACGACGAAATCATCCTCGAAGTCGCCACCGGTGAGCGTGAAGCCGCCGAACGCGTGCTCGTCGAGGAGATGAGTGGTGCCGCCTCCCTGCGTGTTCCTCTGGATGTGCAGGTCGGCTGGGGCAAGTCTTGGCAGGAGGCAGGCCACTAGGTTCGTTTCTTCTCTCGGCTCTGCACGGAAAGCGGTATTCGTCCTCGTTCCTACAGGGGCACCCGCCCTCGCTTCGCTTCGGGCACCCTGATGTCACTACGGACGATACCGCCTTTCCGCGCTGGGGGTAGCAGGTCACCGAGCGGGTGCGGCCGCGTTTTCCGGGTAGCTGCTCAGCGAGCCGCTCTTGGCCCCGCTACCGGAGCGTGCCGGTGCACCTTCCGGAAGCGACATCAGGGTACCCTCTCGGGTGCTCTCCGCAGCGAAGCAAGGAGAGAGCGGAGCGCCCGAGAGGGTGGGTTCCCCTGTAGGAGCGTAGGAAGGTGCGCACCGGTCGCATCCTTGGGTGGGGAGAGGAACGAGGACGGGCGCCGTCCCCTCCGCAAACCACAACGTAAACCACAAGTTCAAAACCGCAAATAAGTACGGGAATCCCGGGCGCGTAACCATTGACGACACGCCCGGGATTCCCGTACACTATTAATCGCGTGTACCAACGTACGGGTTTTCTATGCTCTTTTTTCTCCTTAAGAAAACGGGGAGAAAACGGGCACAGACCGCTCGCACACCCTGCTGAGAGCATCTGCTTCCGGTGGGTGGTACACATTGTAAGTATCCGTCAGCTCGACGTTTCCTCACCCCGTTCAAAGGCGTTAGCGGCCCTATGCCGTGCGCGCCGGGGTGAAAAAGTGAGCCGGTCGGCGCCTCCACTCGGGGGTGTTGAACGGCGAACCGGCAGCGTCGACCTATTAGAAATCCAATTGGAGCCCTCACTACATGAGCACCAACATCCCTCAGGTCGCAATCAACGACATCGGCGACGAGCAGGCATTCCTCGAGGCAGTCGAGAAGACCATCAAGGTCTTCAACGACGGCGATCTCGTCTCCGGCCAGGTCGTTAAGATCGACCACGATGAGGTTCTGCTCGACATCGGTTACAAGACCGAAGGCGTCATCCCCTCCCGCGAGCTGTCCATCAAGCACGACATCGACCCCTCTGAGGTTGTCGAGCTCGGCTCCGAGGTTGAGGCACTCGTCCTCACCAAGGAGGACAAGGAAGGTCGCCTGATCCTCTCCAAGAAGCGCGCACAGTACGAGCGTGCATGGGGCGACATCGAGAAGGTCAAGGAAAACGACGGCGTCGTTACCGGTACCGTTATCGAGGTTGTCAAGGGTGGCCTTATCCTCGACATCGGTCTGCGTGGCTTCCTGCCCGCATCCCTCGTTGAGATGCGCCGCGTCCGCGACCTCGCACCTTACATCGGTCAGCAGATCGAAGCTAAGATCATCGAGCTGGACAAGAACCGCAACAACGTTGTTCTGTCCCGCCGTGCATACCTGGAAGAGACTCAGTCCGCTGTTCGCTCCTCCTTCCTCAACGAGCTGGAGAAGGGTCAGGTCCGCGAGGGCGTTGTCTCCTCCATCGTCAACTTCGGTGCATTCGTGGACCTGGGTGGCGTGGACGGTCTGGTTCACGTTTCCGAGCTGTCCTGGAAGCACATCGACCACCCGTCCGAGGTTGTCGAGGTTGGCCAGCCCGTTACCGTCGAGGTTCTCGAGGTGGACCTGGACCGCGAGCGCGTGTCCCTGTCCCTCAAGGCAACCCAGGAAGATCCGTGGCAGGCATTTGCTCGCACCCACGCTCTGGGTCAGATTGTTCCCGGCAAGGTCACCAAGCTCGTTCCCTTCGGTGCATTCGTGCGCGTTGAGGACGGCATCGAGGGCCTCGTCCACATCTCCGAGCTGGCAACCCGCCACGTTGATCTGGCTGAGCAGGTCGTCTCCGTTGGTGAAGAGGTCTTCGTTAAGATCATCGACATCGACATGGACCGCCGCCGCATCTCCCTGTCCCTCAAGCAGGCAAACGAGGGCGTTGACCCCAACGCTACCGAGTTTGACCCCGCTCTGTACGGCATGGCTGCAGAGTACGACGAGGCTGGCAACTACAAGTACCCCGAGGGCTTCGACCCCGAGGCTAACGAGTGGCTGGAAGGCTTCGACGCACAGCGCGAGGCTTGGGAAGCACAGTACGCAGAGGCACAGGCTCGCTTCGAGGCTCACAAGGTTCAGGTTGCTAAGGCTCTCGAGGCTGACGCAGAGGCTGCAGCAGCAGCTCCCGCAGCAGCTGAGCCCGCACCGACCTCTTACTCCTCCGAGGAGCCCGCTTCCGCAGGTACCCTCGCATCGGATGAGGCACTGGCTGAGCTCCGCAAGAAGCTGACCGGCAACTAATCTGCCGCTCAGATGAGCACTCATCAGGCGTAATAGCCGATAGGTAACCCCCGCGTGGGGTGCCTAGAGCAGAGGAACCCCCTCACCTCCCGTTTGGGAGGTGAGGGGGTTCTTTGCGTTATTGGGGGCCGGGTGAGTCGGGGTTGGGGGACGTTGGGAGCCGGGGTACGTGCCCGGTGTTGCTGTGCTCTGTATTGCTGCGCCCCGTGTTGCTGGGGAGGATTTTAGGCGGCGGTCATCTGCTCCCAGACGGCGCGCACCTGCTCGGCGGTTTCCTCCAGCGAGCCGCCATTATCGATAATCCAGGTTGCGACCGCCTCACGCTGCTCGTCGGTTGCCTGCGCGGCGATGCGGGCGCGCGCATCCTCCTCACTCATGCCGCGTGAAGATACGAGGCGCTGCAGGCGAGTCGCCAGGGGAGTGCGCACCACGACCACGCCCTCAAAAGCGGACGGGTCGCCGGTCTCCACGAGCAGAGGAATATCCTCCAGCACCACGCCGCTAAAACCGGGTTCGGACTGCGCCTGCTCCACCAGCTGTGCGGCACGCTCACGAATAGCGGGATGCACAATTGCGTTCAGACGCAGGCGCGCCTGCTCATCATTGAACACGATACGCGCCAGGGCGGGGCGGTTGAGGCGGCCGTCCTCATCGAGCAGATGCTCACCGAACTCCGCGACCGTGCGGGCGAGCACCGCCTCGCCGGGCTCCATGAGGGAGCGGGAGATAGCGTCCGCATCCACCAGGAACGCGCCCTGCTCAACGAAGAGGGAGGCGATGGTGCTCTTGCCGCTGCCGATACCGCCGGTGAGGGCGTAACGGCGCAGGGCAGTGGAGGCGGGGGAAGAAGGCTGGGACATGGACGGTGCTCCTGACGGGCTGTGCCACAATAGATAGGTACTGATTAGAGGAGGACACATGCAGGAAGAAACTCGCGCCAACCGATACCTTGTGCCGCGCGGCGATGAGCCCTATGAGAGCCTCCTCGAAATTAAGCGTAGCGAATTTATCGGTCACATCAAGCGCGTGAGTACCGTTGAGGAGGCGCGCGCCTACATTGAGTCGGTGCGCAAGACCTACCACGATGCCCGCCACGTGTGTTCGGCGTTCATTATTGGTGCTGACCGCGATATTCAGCGTTCCTCCGATGATGGTGAGCCCGCCGGTACCGCCGGTGTGCCGATGATGCAGGCGCTGCTGGCGCGTCAGACCCGCGAGGACGGCACCACCGACCTGTCGGATGTGGTTGCGGTGGTCGTGCGCTATTTCGGTGGCATTAAGCTTGGCGCGGGCGGTTTGGTGCGCGCCTACACGGATTCGGTGGTGCAGACCCTGGATGGTGCGCTATTCGATTCGCGTGAGCGTCTGCGTGTGGGTCAGGTGCCCAGTTCGCATGCGGATGCTGGCCGCCTGGAGAACGAGATCCGTGCCGCCGGTCTGAATGTGCTGGGTACCGAGTACGGTGCGGAGGGTGCCACGATTTCCCTGGGCGTGTTTGACCGCCCGGAGGAGCTGGAGCGTGCCGAGGAACTGGTGGTGAGCCTGAGTTCCGGTGCGGCGAGCGTGACCTGGGGGGATACGCAGTGGGTGGATTTGCCGGTCTAGGTTACCGGTCCCAGATTTCGGGGCTAAAGCTCCCGTGTAAAGCCCCCAAAACCCAAAAGATAGCTCAACCTTAGTTAATAGTTACTCTAACCCTAGTAATTGCCTGCTAAAGCTGATAGCCTAAAAAGCGTTGCGGAACGCACACGCCCCTCCACGGCACGGGCAACGGGTTCGTCACCAGCGGTAACCCAGTCCGGCGCCTCCACGAGGGAACGCATGCGCCCGCACTGACGGGCAGGGCTCAACGCTGACATCTCAGTGCTGAGAACTGGGTACTATCTCAGCGCTGAGGTCCTGATGCTGACGTCTTGAAGCTATAGCTTAGTTGCTCAAGGAACGAGGCACAGCTGTATGCCGGTACTATACGATTCGGCAGACGGTCGAGTGTGTGCACGAACCATCTGCCGGTAGGCGCTGAGCCCCGCCCGTCACCTTACGAAGAATCAGCTAACGAACGCTCTGAAGAGCGCAAGGTCGTGAAAACGTGACGCAGTCGGGAACCTACTATCAACAAGTAGACGAACAAGCAGGCAAAAACTCATCAGAGCAGTCCGCGGGCAGCCGCGGCACCACCGCAACCCTCAACCGGCAGGGAGCGCGCCTCCCCAAGATGGGCACTGCCGAGCAGCTTGAACCCGCCACCGTCGCCCAGCTACTCAACGCCTACCGCCAGCAGAACCTCGGCACCCTCCTGGGCGTGCTCACGCAGCGTCCGGCGGAGTTTGCCCGTCAGCTCGGCAGACTCTGCCGCGTCTTCCCCGAACACGTTCACGCTATCGCTCAGGCGTTCGGCGCCGTGGGCCGCGCCCTGCCCATTGACGAGCTGGTGCGCCTGCACAACCGCTACTCCAACGCCGCCCGCGGAGTTGGCGAACACCTCAGCCTGGACAACTCCGGCGTGGCGCACCTGGTTCAGAGCCCAGCACTGAGCCGTGAAGGTGCGGGCCACCTGCTCATGGCGGTTGAACTCTGCCTCGCCGGCAGGATGCGCGGGCTCACCATCGCCATGCCCTCCACCGAGGCGTTCACCCCGGCTGATCAGGCGCCGAGCCTCGGCTCCTGCAACCCCGCCCTGGACGGTGCCCTCAACGCTTTTGAACCGGCTGGCTGGGAGCCGTTCTCCCTGGACGGCAGCGAAGTGCTGCTCGCGACCGGTGTGCGCGATGTACCCGACGGCTACGAGCTGTCCCTCTGGCTGCTTGACGACGACTATCAGTGCCGCGCCCGCATTGAGCGCGGCGCCCCGCAGGTGTGCGTGGCAAGCTTCTACGATGAAGAAGTCATCACCCGCACCGTGGAAGAAACCGGGGCGGGCGAGGCCGGTCTGGTCGAAAACTACCGCGTGGAGGAGTACGCGGAACTGGACTTCCTCAACGCCATGGACCGGCAGGTACGCTACGTGGCGGTCACCGCCGCGGTGGGGGAGCCGCTGCTGTCTGTGCTGAACGAGAAGAGCGCGGTGCCGAATAGTATTCCCGACCCTGCCGCTTTTGCGAACGGTGCGAGCACCTCCCGGTTCGCGAGGAGCGCCCGCCCGGATATCCGCACCGCCGCCGTGGTCGGTAAGGGCCTGCGCACCATCAATCACCGCGGCATGCTGCCGGTGTTGGACGTGCCGAACCGCACCGTGTGCGCGGTGATTGACCTGTACAAGCAGCGCATCTGCGTGCCCGGCGTGGGTATTCCGCGCGGGCTGAGCGTGGAGGATGAAGAGCGCACCATGCAGCTGATTTTGAGCGCCCTGAACGGGTACCTTCCGCTGACGAACCGGGCGTTGATGAGCCTCGCCGGAGCCACCGTGGAGGTGCGCTAGCACTGCGGTCAACTAGCGCTGCCGTCAACTATCACTGTGGCGCCCCACGGCTACAAACCAATAAAATACCGCCCGGAATCGTGTTGTGAGCACGGTTCCGGGCGGTACGTGTTTAACGAACTAACCAATCGCCAGGCGAGCTAGTTGCCGGATTAGCTAGCCGCGGGACCCTGACCGTTGATGATGCGCTGCGCCTCATCCTCGGTCAGCTGGTAGCCGTAGAAGGTCGAGTAGAACTCGCGGGTCTCCTTCACCAGGTCAACGTCGGAGAACTTCTCGGGATGGAACAGCTTCGCCGCCCACAGAATCTGCAGAGCCTCCTCGGCGGAGTAGCGGTCCCAGTTGAAGGTGCCGACCGGGTTCTTAATAATTTTGCCGTTCTTCACCGCCGGAACGTCAGCCCACGCGGCGTCCGCCTTAATCGCGTCCACGCCCTTCTGCGCATCCGCGCCGCCAATGATGATGTACTCCGGCTGTGAGGCAATAATCTGCTCCAGGGAAATGTTCTTCAAGTTCTCCACGCCGTCCAGGGAGTTCTTCGCGCCCGAAAGCTTCATCCACTCGCCAATCAGGGAGTTTGAGCCGTCCACCTTCGTCAGATCAGAACCGCCCGCAATGTGCAGAACCTTCGGGGACTCGGTGACGCCCTGCAGACGCTCCTTGATGAGGTTCTCGTTCTTCTCCAGGTACGCCAGGTACTTCTCGGCACGCTCAATCGCCTCGTCGGTGCCAATCACCTCGGCGGTCAGCTCAACGGTACGCTTCAGGTCAGCGAAGTTCTGGAACTCAACGTGCACGGAGGGGATGTCGGCTGCGGAGGTCTTGGAAATCTGGTCCTTCGAGGAAGCCAGCACAACGTCCGGCTTATCAGCCAGCAGCTGCTCCATGTTCACGTCGGTGCCCTTCACAGGGGCGTCGACCTTCTCAATGCCGGGGTAAACCTGCTTGAACCACTCGAGGGACTTCACCGCGGTGGTGGTTGCGGACAGCTTGTCGGCACCGCCCAGCAACAGAACGATCTGGTTGTTAGCGTGCCACAGGTCAGCGATGCGCTCGGGGTGGGTCGGGACGGTGACCTCCTTGCCATCAATGTCCTTGATGACCTTGGTGCCGTCACCGTTGTCCTTCACGAAGAAGCTAGTGTGCTTCTGCTCGGAGCTGCTCGATGCCGAAGCTGAAACCGAGGAGGAAGCAGCTGCGGAGGAGGACGACGAGGAAGCAGTGTTTGCGGCACCGCAACCGGTCAGAGCTGCCAGTAGCAGAGAGGTGGTCAGCGCGAGGCCCGAGTGGAACTTCGTAATCTTCATGGTGTGTCTTTCTTTGGTATACAACGGATAGTTGACGAATAACCCGGCGGCGGTTCGGAGAAGCGGCGCTCTAGGGATGCGCCGCCACAGCGGATGCGGCACCTCTACCGCATCTTTTGTGTCCAGTCCGAACCACCACCGGAAGACTAGGGGTTGTGGATTCTCAGGTATCGAGGCTCGTCATGTGCACGCTGGAGCGACCCAGCTCGGGGGAGTAAGCCACCGTCAGGTCGGTGTTGAAGGTGCGCGAGAGAACATCGCTCGTGAGCACCTCGGAGGCGCGGCCCGTCAAAAGCTGAGCTGGCGCGTCCTTCGAAGCCTGTACGTCAGGTTCGTCGTGCGCGCCGAGCAGGGCGACGGTCGCATCCAGCATGAGGGCGTGGTCCGGGTTGTGGGTTGTGAAAATGACCCCGTACCTGGCATCGTGGAGCTGCCGAATCTTACGCAGAACCTTCGCCTGGTTCGCCACGTCCAGGGCGCTGGTTGGCTCGTCCAAAACGATGAGTGGGGCGTCTTGCACCAGGGTTCGGGCGATACCCACCTGCTGACGCTGACCGCCGGACAGCTGATCCAGCGGGGAATGCGCCAGGTCGAGCAGACCCAGTTCCTCCATCATTTCCTGCACCTTGTCGCGGTCCTGACGCGAGGGGGAGGAGAACAGGCCGATATAGGGTGCGCGACCCATCAGCAGGTACTCGGTGACCGTGTAGGAAATGCCGCTACCCTCCATCTGCGGAAGGTAGGCGATGCGGCGGGCACGCTCAGTCGCAGTCAAAGAATCCAGCGGCTCGCCGCCCAGATGAACGGAGCCCTCGGTGAGCGAATGCAAGCCAATCAGGGAGTTCAGCAGGGTGGATTTACCCACGCCGTTGCGGCCCAGAATCGCGAGAACCTCGCCGCGGTGTACCGTCAGGTTCACGTTGCGGAAAATCCAGCGATCGGAACGGTGACTTGAGCGGTGCAGGCCAGCGCGGCGGTGCTTGATGCGCTCGCCCCGGTGACCGTAGCGGAACCCCGCATCGTCCAGGCGTAGCAGAACCTCTGCGCTCGCATCCGTAGAACCGTGCCGAGACTCAGAAGAGGAAAGAGAAGACATTACTTCACCCGAACCTTTCCGAGCAGCAACAACGCCACGTACAGAGGCGTGCCGATGAAACCGGTCAGAACGCTCAGCGGCACCTCGGCGCTGGTGAGGCTACGCGCCAGGGTATCGACGAACATCATGAACGAGGCACCCATCAGAATGGATAGCGGCATGAGCTTGGTCGTGTCGCTACCGACCAGCAGGCGGCACAGGTGCGGAATGACCAGGCCAACCCAAGAAATCGGGCCGCCAATGCACACGCTGGTCGCGGTGACCAGGGTTGCCAGCAGGATGGTGACGCCGCGGGTGCGGGTCAGGTTAATGCCGAGGGTGCGCGCTTCATCGTCACCGAGCGAGAGGATATTGATGCGCCAACGCATCGCCAAGAGCAGCAGGATACAGGGCACCGCCACCAGCGCGAACTGGGCGAGTGCCTCCGCGCGCACGTCCTGCAGGGAGCCCATCTGCCAGAACACGATCTGCGCCAGCTGAGTCTCGGGGTTTGCAATGAACTTCAACGCACCCAGCGCCGCGGTGCCAAAGCCACCCACAATCACGCCGGAGAGCACCAGCATGAGTGTGGACTGATTCTTGAGCAGGCGCGGAATGCTCACGGTCAGCAGCACGGCGGTGAGGCCACCGGCGAGGGCTGAACCCTGAATCGCGAGGCTCGTGCTCACACCCAGCAGAATGGCGGAGGCGGCACCCACCGACGCACCCTGCGAAACACCCAGCAGGTAGGGGGAGACCAGCGGGTTACGGAAGACCGCCTGGAAGGTGGCGCCCGCAACGGCGAGGGCGGCACCGATGAGCCCGGCGGCGAGCAGGCGCGGAATGCGCACGGTCAGCAGCATGTTTTCGGCGGGCTTGTAGACCTTCAAATCCATGCCGAACCAGTTCTTGCCGAGGATGCGGAAGAGCTCGTCCAGTTCGACCGGGTACCTGCCGGTGATGAGTGAGAGATAGGTGACGCCCAGCAGAATGGCGAGGGCGATGAGCAGAATCAGCGGGTACGAGGACGCGAAGAGGGTGCTACGATGCTCGGTTTTGGTAGCTAAGGTGACAGTCGGTGTGCCGGTGGGGTTCGCCTCCGCGGGTTCTTTTGCGGATGACTTTGAGGCTGTCTCCGTGGTCGTGCTCATGGAGTCCTCCCGTGCGCTCTTGTGGTCCGTTCTGTCTGCGTGTGTGCGCTCTAAACATATGTGAGCCGCGTCAAAGAGGCAAAGGATAGGGGTGCGGAATACTCGTCATAAGTCTTTATGTTTTATCCCTTATCTTTTGTGGCTCGGCGTGCCTGCGTCGCGATGCGGGCGGGGGAGCGGGAACACCCGTAAGTACGCCGTTATTGTGCGGGAATTACGCAGGAAAACGCTCCTGTTCGATTCCTGCCCGGCGGCGCACATGAACCGCTCGAATATCCCTTATCTTTTGCGCTTTCTCTTTTATGAACTTGGGCACTTTCGCGGGTAGCTACGCCGGGGGTTGTGATGGACTGTGGTTGTGGTGGACTATTGCGCCAGCAGAAAAGGGCGACCAATCCTGAGGCGCATTGGGCGGCTTTCCCCTAGGATGGATACATGAGTTACGCACCCGAAATTAACCGCATCGTCGCCCCCTTTGAAGTGGTCAGCCCCTTCCAGCCTGCCGGTGATCAGCCGAAGGCTATCGCCGAGCTTACCGAGCGTGTGCAGAACGGTGAGAAAGACATTGTGCTGATGGGCGCTACCGGTACCGGTAAGTCCGCGACCGCAGCCTGGCTGATTGAGGCGGTGCAGCGTCCGACTCTGGTGCTCGTGCAGAATAAGACTCTGGCGGCGCAGCTGGCGAATGAGCTGCGCGAGCTGCTGCCGAATAATGCGGTGGAGTATTTCGTCTCGTACTACGACTACTACCAGCCTGAGGCGTACGTGCCGCAGACCGATACGTTTATTGAGAAGGACTCCTCCATCAATGAGGAGGTGGAGCGTCTGCGCCACTCGGCGACGAACTCCCTGCTGACTCGCCGCGACGTGGTGGTGGTTTCGACCGTGTCCTGCATTTATGGTCTGGGCACGCCCGAGGAGTACATTAAGCAGATGGTGACTTTGCGTCGCGGTGAGGAGATTGACCGCGACGAGCTGCTGCGCCAGTTCGTGGCGATGCAGTACGCGCGTAACGACATGGACTTTCACCGCGGCACGTTCCGTGTGCGCGGCGATACCGTCGAAATCATCCCCATGTACGAGGAGAACGCGATCCGCATCGAGTTCTTCGGTGATGAGATTGAGGCGATTTACACCCTGCACCCGCTGACCGGCGAGGTAATTCGCGAGGAAGAAGAAATGTATGTCTTCCCCGCAAGCCACTACGTTGCCGGCCCGGAGCGCATGGCGAAGGCTATTACCTCCATTGAGGATGAGCTGCGCGAGCGCCTGCAGACCCTCGAATCCCAGGGCAAGTTGCTGGAGGCGCAGCGTCTGCGTATGCGCACCACCTACGACCTGGAAATGATGGAGCAGATGGGCTTCTGCAATGGCATTGAGAACTACTCGCGCCATATTGACGGTCGTGCCCCCGGTAGCGCCCCGAACTGTCTGCTGGATTATTTCCCGGATGACTTCCTGCTGATTATTGACGAGTCGCACGTGACGGTCCCGCAGATTGGTGCCATGTACGAGGGCGATATGTCCCGTAAGCGCACCCTGGTGGAGCACGGTTTCCGCCTGCCGTCGGCGATGGATAACCGCCCGTTGAAGTGGGAGGAGTTCCTGGAGCGTATCGGTCAGACGATTTACCTTTCGGCGACCCCCGGTAAGTATGAGCTGTCGCAGGCTGATGGTTATGTGGAGCAGATTATTCGCCCGACCGGCCTGATTGACCCGGAAATCGTGGTCAAGCCGACCAAGGGTCAGATTGATGATTTGCTTGAGGAGATTCGCGTGCGCGTTGAGCGTGATGAGCGTGTGCTGGTCACGACCCTCACGAAGCGCATGGCGGAGGATTTGACCGAGTACCTGCTGCAGCACGGCGTGAAGGTGCAGTACCTGCACTCTGACGTGGATACTCTGCGCCGTGTGGAGCTTCTGCGTGAGCTGCGCCTGGGCACCTTTGATGTGCTGGTTGGTATTAACCTGCTGCGTGAGGGCCTGGACCTGCCCGAGGTGTCCCTGGTTGCGATTCTGGATGCCGATAAGGAAGGCTTCCTGCGTTCGACCACTTCGCTGATTCAGACGATTGGTCGTGCGGCGCGTAACGTGTCCGGTCAGGTGCACATGTACGCCGATAAGATTACGGATTCTATGCGCGTGGCGATTGATGAGACGAACCGCCGCCGCGAGATTCAGCAGGCGTACAACCGTGAGCACGGCATTGACCCGCAGCCGCTGCGTAAGAAGATTGCCGATATTACGGATGTTCTCGCCCGCGAGGAAGAGGACACCCGTGAGCTTCTGCAGCAGCGTAAGAGCGGTAAGAAGGGCGCCCGCACGGTGAGTGCGGGTGCGAAGACCGGTTCTGCGACCTCGTCGAAGATTGCCACGAGCACCCCGGAGTCGGAGGAGCTTCTCGCCCGTGCGGAGGCGCGCGTTCGTGCCGACGGCCTGGCGGCGGCACCCGCCGAGGACCTGCTGGATTTGATTGAGCAGATGAACGAGCAGATGCGTGTGGCGGCGGAGAACCTGCAGTTTGAGTCGGCGGCGCGTCTGCGTGATGAGCTTGCCGATTTGAAGAAGGAGCTACGCCTGATGAAGGAGGCGGGTCACGCCTAAACCCGGTGTTCTAAGCCCGGCGTTTAGGAGCCGACGTGGGTTTTTCGCCATGAGGTAACTCATTGTTCATGAAGTTCTACTGAGTGCAGATACATGCTGTACACTATCAAGGTGTTTTACGTGTCAAATAAAACCTTGATGCTTCCGAACGATAAAGAAAAATCTGTGACTATTTCTCATAACTCTTCAGACGCACACACCACGGGAGCTCGTTCCGTTACCCGCCGCAACCTCACCCGCGGCGCGCTTTGGGCTATGCCCGCTATTGCCGCCTCCACGGCGGTACCCGCATTCGCTGCTTCGGCTGATGATTGCAAGACGGTACACGGCCCGGACTTCACCCAGGTCGGCGGCTGGATGATTACCAACCCTGCCAGTGGCGCCCTGCAGTCGCGCACCAAGAACAAGCCCGTGACTGCGCCGGAGACCGGTCAGGCGTGGTGGTCCATGGAGAATGCAACCTCACCGAACCCCGCAACGATCCGTCTCATGTCCGTGTACGAGGCGACTCACGGCCCCGAGGGCGACCTCAACCTGAACTGCGGTGAGTTCGTGATGACCTACAACGTCTCTGCCCTGGAGGCGACGACCGGTACCACGCACCTGCACCCGTCCATGGACATTTACCTCTTCTCGCCCGAGGGTAAAATCATTGACCGCCAGATTTTCACGACTGACCCGACCGGCAAGGCAACCGTTATGACCCGCAACGGCAAGACTCAGACCGTTCAGGGTCAGGTCATTCCGTTTGCGTCGAGCGTGAATGATAAGGCGACCGGCATCTCCGCGCGTTTTGCGCTGCGTGGCGATAAGCTCATGGAAGGCATGTACCAGTTCGAGGTGGTTATTACTGTCCCGACGATTCAGGAGAACGGCACGCTTGATACGAACAAGCAGGTCAACGCGATTGCTTTCACCCCGCCGACCTTCAACATGACGACCTAATTGAATGAAAAGTAGCCCTCCCCGTAATAGTTCACGGGGAGGGCTACTTTTATGTGGGCTTGCGGCGCGTGCTGGTCTGCGCGGTGTCAATCTGCGCGTGCTGGTCTGCAATGCGCCGCGTTCTATACTGTGTCTTTTTTACGCTGTGCCTTTTATACGTCGCCGTTCTCTAGTGCGGCGGCGTCGTAGCGCTCGCGGGCTTCGAGTACCGCCTGCATATTGTCCTGCGCCCAGTGGCGCAGGGCGGTCATCGGCTTAATGAGGGTCGTACCGAGCGCGGTCAGTTCGTAGTCCACGCGCGGCGGAATGGATGCGGTGACCCGGCGTTCTACCAGGCCGTCGCGTTCCATGGAGCGCAGGGTCTGGGTGAGGACCTTGGGGGAGACGCCCTGAATCATCGCCTTGAGTTCGCCGAAGCGGGCGACGGGCTGCTCGGAGAGCGCCGCAACAATGAGCGGGGTCCACCGGTCGGTGAGGTGGCGCATCACGGTGCGGGAGGGACAAGCGTGGGCGAGGATGTTGGCGGGCTGGTCGTCCTGTGGGGTGCGGGTGGGGGAGGTGAGCGTGGTGGTCATAGCTACGGTCTTTTCAAACTGCTGAGGGGCTGTTTTGCTGTTTTAGGGGAGATGGTGAGGGCGTAAAAATATTTTTAAAATATTTTCTCAAAGCTCTAAATAGTTACCTTGAGGTACCCGGTTTCTAATAGATACTATAAAACCATCACGCGGAACACCGCAAGAGAAACGATAGAAACCACTCCGATAGGAAGCCCTCATGAACATCGCAATCATCGGCGCAACCGGCATGGTCGGCGCACGCACCGCAGCAGAAGCAATCTCCCGCGGCCATCGGGTCGACGCCTATACCCGCTCCGGCAAGGCACCCGAAGGCGCTACCGCCCACAGCATCGACCTTGCAGACACCGCGGCACTGGTCAACATCGTCAACAACCACGACGTCACCATTGTTGCCGTCCCGGGCGGTCGCGGCACCTCCGCGCAGCCGATCATTGACGCACACCGCGCACTGATCGCGGCGGCACCCACCGGTCGCCTGCTGGTCGTTGGCGGCGCTGGCTCCCTCGAGGACGGCAACGGCAACCGCTTCGTTGATGGCGAAGGCTTCCCGGAAGAGTACAAGCCCGAGGCGAAGGCATTCGCCCAGATTCTCGACGAGTACCGCGCATCCGAGGGTCTGAACTGGACCATGCTCTCCCCGGCGTTCGAAATCGCACCGGGTGAGCGCACCGGCACGTACAACACCGCACTGGACACCCCCGCTGGCGCTTCCATTAGCGCCGAGGACTTCGCTGTCGCTCTGATTGACGAGGCGGAAGAGCCCAAGCACGCGGGCCGCCGCTTCACTGTTGCTAACTAATCAGCGCCAACTAGTCTGTGCCAACTAACCAGCGCTAACTAGCAAGCACTTTCTTCACACCAGAACGCCGCATCCGACGGGTCAGCCCTGCTGGATGCGGCGTTCTCGTGCCCGCTGCTCTTGGAAGTCTTCCTGAAAGCCCCCCCGGGAGGGGCTCCTGTGCGAAAACCTCAACCTGCTGTATAATCGTTCACCGAGCAAGGGAGTATCCCACCAATCGACTCATCGTCAGCACGTTAGCCGAAGGCGTCTAACCGGTGAATCGAGCCGACCTCCATTCAGGTCGGCGGGAGAGACTTGTGGTCCTGTACGCACACCACAAGAAAGGCTCCCCATGGAAGTTACCGGGTTGCAATGGTTGGTTACTATTCTCATCATCGCGGGTCTGTTGGCCTTCGATTTCGTGTTCCACGTCCGTAAGGCGCACGAACCCACCGTTAAGGAAGCGGCCATCTGGTCGAGTATTTACATCGGCATCGCGCTGCTGTTCGGCCTGTACATTTTCGTGACGAACGGCCCCTCCGCCGCCACCGAATTCTACGCAGGCTACATCACCGAAGAAGCTCTCTCGGTCGATAACCTCTTCGTCTTCATGATCATTATGGGCACCTTCCGCGTTGCCCGTGAGAATCAGCAGAAGGTCCTGCTCTTCGGTATCGTCTTCGCTATCTTCGCCCGCGGTGCGTTCATCTTCGCCGGCGCAGCAATCATCAACTCCTTCGCCTGGGTGTTCTACATCTTCGGCCTGGTCCTGCTCATGACCGCAGGTAACCTGCTCAAGGACGAAATCACCGAAGGCGACGGTGACGACGAAGCGGACAACATCATGGTCCGCCTCGCCAAGAAGTACCTGAAGACCAGCGACCACTTCGACGGCGACAAGCTCTTCACCATCGAAAACGGCAAGCGCGTCATGACCCCCATGATGCTCGTCATGGTCGCAATCGCCGGTTCCGATCTGCTCTTCGCACTCGACTCGATCCCCGCGATCTTCGGCCTCACCCAGTCCGTCTACATTGTGTTCACCGCGACCGCGTTCTCCCTCATGGGTCTGCGCCAGCTGTACTTCCTCATTGACGGCCTGCTGGACCGCCTCGTCTACCTCTCCTACGGCCTGGCGACCATCCTCGCGTTCATTGGTGTGAAGCTCATCCTGCACGCAATGCACGAGAATAACCTGCCGTTCATCAACCACGGCGAGCCCGTGCACGTGGTCGAAATCAGCACCGAAATGTCGCTGATGGTCATCGTGGGCGTCCTGATCATTACCGTGCTTGCCTCGCTGCTCAGCCCCAAGGGCCGCGCGCTGCAGACCATTCAGCGTGTTCAGGCGCTCTCCGAGAAGTACCTGGCACTGCCCGAGGATGCACCTGCCGCCGAGCGTGCGGACATCACCGCCCGCTGGCAGAAGGAAACCGAGAAGCTCAACGCCATTCCCGCCAAGCTGCGTGACGAGCTGATCGAGAAGGAAGACGAATACCACGCCCTCGTGATGCGTGCCCGCACCGCACAGGATGCGCACGCTTCCTCCTCGAAGTAGTTTGAGCTACTGAGCGTGCAGCCTCACCAGGCTAAGCGCTAACACTAAAGCCCCTCACACCGGATCAACC
>ERZ1674297.191-NODE-192-length-18271-cov-13.744071_pt1 | contig 18271 bp, 16 predicted proteins | sample MGYA00581112_ERZ1674297 | MGnify/ENA primary metagenome ERZ1674297 (study PRJEB41354, sample SAMEA4873322) | human saliva metagenome | biome: human-associated habitat [ENVO:00009003]; feature: mouth environment [ENVO:08000002]; material: saliva material...
ATTATCATATAATTAGAAGAATATGTTACTATTAGAACAATGTTCATCTGTTACTATGTCTTAATGGCTCCAATATTTTGTCCCACAGTTCCCTTGTCTTATGGGAACTGTGGATACTTGTCAAAGTCTGGCTTACGTTTCTCAAGGAAAGCTTTGCCACCTTCCTGTGCTTCGTCAAGTGTATAGTAGAGCATGGTGGCGTCACCTGCAAGCTCCTGAATACCTGCCTGACCATCAAGTTCAGCGTTAAAGCCAGCCTTCATCATACGGAGTGCCAATGGAGAGCGCTCTATCATTGTTTCAGCCCATTCTATACACTCGTCTTCGAGACGGTCGAAAGGAACCACCTTGTTGACTAATCCCATTCGTTCTGCCTCTACAGCAGAGTACTGACGACACAAGAACCATATCTCGCGAGCCTTCTTCTGCCCCACGACACGTGCCAGATAAGATGCACCGAAGCCAGCATCAAAGGATCCAACCTTAGGTCCTGTCTGTCCGAAGATAGCATTGTCTGATGCTATTGAGAGGTCGCATACCACATGAAGGACGTGTCCACCACCAATGGCATAACCATTAACCATAGCGATGACAGGCTTTGGAAGGCGTCGAATCTGCATCTGCAAGTCAAGTACGTTGAGGCGTGGAACGCCATCACTACCGATGTATCCGCCATGTCCCTTTACGTTCATATCACCGCCAGAGCAGAATGCTTTGTCGCCAGCACCAGTCAGAATGACCACGCGGATGTCAAGGGCTTCACGACAGTAGTTGAATGCCTGTGACATTTCCCACACTGTTTTCGGGGTGAAAGCATTACGATAGCGAGGACGATTAATGGTTACTTTTGCTATGTGGTTGTACTCTTCAAAGAGGATTTCCTCAAAGTTAAAGCCTTCAATAGGCTTCCATTCTCTTTTCTCCATAAGGTCTTTTTGTTTTTGATTGATTATAGGGAGCCTGCCAAGTTGTTCCTAAAAGGCGGATAGACTGTGGCAAGTTATTATTATTTATGTTGGATATACAAGCCGAAAGTTGATACGTTGAGGGCCATTAAAAGGCTTGATAATAATCTTTCAAAGCCTGTGTATCTTCCTCAGCGTTGGTGAATACTTCTAAAAGTACTGGTCCTTCCTCTGAGTTAAAGAGTTTTTCAAGACTCTTGTCAAGCTCTTCTTCATTGCGAGCAGAGAGGTAGACGATGTCATGTGTCTGACAGATTCCTTCTGCAGAGGCTGTGTGTTGGGCAGCAATAGCACTATCCCGATAAGGTGAACGCTCCAAACCAGGCAGCTGATGAAAGATACCTCCACCGCCATTGTTAAGTAAGAGGATAGAAAGATTAGGCGGAAGAGATTCGTTCCAAAGTGCGTTCTGATCATAGAAGAAACTCAAGTCACCAATTACACAGTACACATCCTCTTCTTCTTGATGTGCAATGGCATAACCAACAGCTGTTGATAACGAGCCTTCAATACCATTCACGCCTCGATTAACATAGATATATTGATCAGAGAAGATGTTACCTAAACGCACAGCCGAGCTATTTCCATAGAACAATTCACCATCGACAGCCTCCTCTCTCATTTTCTCATGGAAAGCCTTAACAGCCAACATTTGTGAGAAGCGTGGATTGAAGGTCTTGCGGATGGATAAGGCTTTGTCGAAAGCCTCGTCCCATAGCGTTACAAAGTCACGCTTTTTAACGCCTTCTGTCTCATTGGCAAAGATTCCGATAACATCCTCTGGTAAACCTTGAATCATATCGGTGGTGTGCATAAAAGTGTCACAAAACTCATCAATTCCATTCACAACGATTGACATCTCGCACTTACACTCACGCAAGAACTGGCGGAGTCGTTTGCTGACAATCGTTCCTCCTATATATATAAGGTGGTCAGGGCGATAATCTTCATCCTCCCCAATCATCTTCAATACTTCGTCGATGGGTTGTGCAGGGCAAATACTATCATCTGCTAACTTCTCTTGAAGAACGACAGCAACCTTCTTTAATGCCTCTATTGCTTCAAGCGAATTGCCCACAACCTCAGGTGTCAGCTGACCAAGAACAACCATCAGTTTCTTGCCACGGAAGAAATCGGCTGCCATTTCATAGACACAAACCTCATTCGTTGCTGCATACATCAGGAAAATATTGCGTTCGTCAGGAAGTTGAGGAACGTTATATTCAAAGAGGGGTTCGCTGATAGGAACATTGATATGCACAGGACTGCCATCATTCAAGCGTACAGCATTCAATGCTTCATTGACCAAACGATTACAATACCAGCGTTCCTCTTCGTTATGAGGCTCTGGTAGTGTCACACTCTTACGAACATTTGGCTCCAATGCACGATGTTGTTGAAGCGTTTGTCCATCCTGTTGGTCAATCCACTGTGCTGGTCTATCAGCTGAAATAATAATCAGTGGACGTTTCTGATAGAAAGCTTCAGCTACAGCAGGTGCCAAGTTGAGCAAGGCTGAACCCGATGTAACGCATACTGCAACTGGCTCATTGTCTGCTAAAGTCATTCCTAATGCTACGAAACCTGCCGAACGTTCGTCGGTAACAGGATAGCACTCAATCTCGGGACAAGCACAGAGATTGTGTACGATAGGTGAGTTACGAGAACCAGGACATACAACGGCTTTCGTTATTTTTTCCTTTACGAGCAGGGCTGTAAGAATGTTTACGTTTTCTTTGTTGCTGTACATTGTGGGTGTTGGGTGGTGAATGTTGGGTGATGATGAATTGAGTTATTGGACTTGTTAGGGCTATTGGGCTTATTAGCCTAATTAGCCTAATAGCCTAATCGGCTTTCAACAACTGGCGCATAGTGTCAAGTTTGGCTTCTGTTTCCTGCCATTCATTCTCTTCAATACTTTCCTTTAAGAGTCCGCCACCTGCATAAAGGCGACACGTAGAACGAGAGAGTTGCATGCAGCGAAGGGTGACATAAAGTTTTGCCGCACCCTTCTCGCCAAGTAGTCCACTGAAACCACTGTAATAACTGCGGTTCAGTTGTTCATTATGAAGGATAAACTGCTGTGCCTCATCCTTTGGCATACCGCATACGGCAGGGGTAGGATGGAAGGCTGTAAGGAAAGTTCCGAGTCGTTGTGTGTCTTTAAGTTGAAAAGTGAAGTCTGTGCGAAGATGCGCCAAATGTGCTGCACGTGTAGTGTAAGGCTTACTTTCAGTAATCTCAGCAGCAAACGGTTGCAAGCAAGCACGGATATAATCAGCAACGAGTTGTTGCTCTTCTTGATTCTTAGAAGACCACTTCATATCTTCACCTTCATATTTCATCGTACCAGCTAATGCCATTGTCTGATACCCTTCGGCATTACCGCGAAGTAGAATTTCAGGACTTGCAATAAGCCACATGCCTATCTCTGCAGTATAGAAAAGTGCAATATAAGAGCGTGGGTACTTCTCACAAGCCTTAAGAAAAATACTTCGCGGAGTCGTACGCTCGTCTTTTGTTTCGATAATCGAGCGTGCCAGTACTAATTTACGGAATCTGTTGTGTTCTAACTCTTTATGAAAACGGCAGAAGTCGTCGTGATAAGCCTCGCGAAGTGAAGGCGTTTCGTTAGTAAGTACCGCCTCGTCCTGCCAGTCGGGAATAGCATCAAAACCCTTACTACCGTCTAAAGGTAGAACCGTTGAAGAACCTTTCTGACCATCCAGTAAGTAAAGTGTGTTACTGTCATCGCAAAAGAAAGGAGCAATGACAAATCCCTTACGTCCATTAAGTTCAGTAAGTGAGGAAATAGCCGTTGGCTTCTCTGGTTGTGAATAGCAATGACAAACCTTTTCGAAAGGCTCACGATAGATAAAGAAAGAATCCATTTACTTCTCTTGTGGGGCTATGATATAGTTGGTAACTTGTACGCTTGAGATGAGTTCGTCTTCACCATTCTTGATATCAATATTCCATACGTGTAATGTATGACCCCTGTGAATCAGTTTCCCGTAAGCCGTAACTGTTCCACCGTATGGCATTGCCTTGACATGATTGCCGTGAACATTAATGCCCATAGCCATCTTTCCTGGGCATAACGCCATCGAACCGACACCAGCAAGATTCTCTGCAAGTGCCAATGAAGCACCGCCAGCGAGGAATCCGAAAGGCTGTTTGTTACGGTCATCGACAGCCATTCTTGCCTTCAAAGTGTCGTCCTCGGGCGTAGAGATAAACTCCATACCGAGTGTACGGCTTAGTCCGTCTTCCTGATGAATACTTTTTATGATGTTTTCTACGTTCATAACCTAATCAACTTAATGTAATGCAAAGATAATAAAAGTTGGATAGATAACAAAATCATAGTAGGTTTAATAGGTAGATAAGTATAGACAAAGGTCATGTTTGGGTGCTTTTGAACTTAGCTATAGACACCTTTAAACTAACCTATGGACCTGTAAAAGATGATGTTTCCGCTTCTTGCGGGTGGTTTAATGCTCCGCACGTGTGGTGTTAATGCTCCGCACATGTGGTGCTGTTGGTTAGCACCCTATGTGCGAACGGCTAAATAGCTTGCAATATACCATCTGTGTGAGTGCAAGTGTTGGAATGTAGCAACGATATAGATATCATAAGGGACACCATGATTTAGCTTTAAGAATATTCCAATGCCATAAAAAAGGAAAAAGCAGCTATAGTTTGCGAATTATTTAGTAAATTTGCATCCTATAAGAATATATTCGATTTAATTATAAATATGAACGTTTTAGAATTATCTGAGCAGGAGATTGGTCGCCGCCAAAGCCTGCAGGAATTGCGTGAGATGGGGATTGATCCCTATCCAGCAGCAGAGTTTCCAACGAATGCTTACTCTACTGATATTAAAGAGCAGTTCAAGGAGGACGAACAGCGTGAGGTCGTAATCGCTGGACGTATGATGGGACGCCGTGTCATGGGCAAGGCTTCCTTCGCAGAGTTACAGGATAGCAAGGGTAGAATCCAGGTTTATATCACTCGTGACGACATCTGTCCGGGTGAGGATAAAGAATTTTATAATAAGGTCTTCAAGAAGTTGCTCGATATTGGTGACTTCATTGGAGTGAAGGGTGAAGTGTTTAAGACACAGATGGGAGAAATCTCTGTTCATGCGAAGGAGATTACTCTTTTGTCAAAGAGCTTGAAACCACTGCCTGTTGTTAAGTATAAGGACGGTGAGGCATACGATAAGTTTGAAGACCCAGAGCAGCGTTATCGTCAGCGTTATGTTGACCTCGTTGTGAATGAGGGTGTGAAAGATACCTTCTTGAAGCGTGCTATCGTATTGCGTACCATGCGTAAGTTCTTCGATGAGGCTGGTTATACTGAGGTAGAAACTCCTACCTTGCAGAGTATTGCTGGTGGTGCAAGTGCGCGCCCATTCATCACTCACTTCAATGCTCTCAACGTTGATATGTATATGCGTATCGCAACAGAGCTTTATTTGAAGCGTCTGATTGTTGGTGGTTTCGAGGGTGTTTATGAAATCGGTAAGAACTTCCGTAACGAGGGTATGGACCGTTTCCACAATCCAGAGTTTACTTGTATGGAACTTTATGTACAATACAAGGACTACAACTGGATGATGTCTTTCACAGAGAAACTTCTTGAGAAGATTTGTATAGAGGTAAATGGTAAGCCAGAGGTACAGGTTGGTGACAAGGTTATCAGCTTCAAGGCACCATTCCGTCGTCTACCTATCCTTGATGCAATTAAGGAGAAGACAGGTTTCGATCTCTATGGTAAGACAGAGGAGGAAATCCGTAATATTGCTGTTAACGAGTTGAAACTCGAAGAAATTGATGAGAGTTTCGGTAAGGGTAAGCTCATAGATGAAATCTTTGGTGAGTTCTGTGAGGGTACATATATCCAACCAACCTTCATCACTGACTATCCTGTTGAGATGTCACCACTGACAAAGATGCACCGTTCTAAGCCGGGACTGACAGAGCGTTTTGAGTTGATGGTGAATGGTAAGGAGTTGGCTAACGCCTATTCAGAGCTGAACGACCCAATTGATCAGGAAGAACGTTTCATCGAACAGATGCGTTTGGCAGACAAGGGTGATGATGAGGCGATGATTATCGACCAAGACTTCCTTCGCTCTTTGCAGTATGGTATGCCTCCAACTTCTGGTATCGGTATTGGTATCGACCGCTTGGTAATGCTGATGACTGGTAAGGAATACATCCAGGAAGTATTGCTCTTCCCACAGATGAAGCCAGAACCAAAGATTCCACAGTCTTCTGTTAAGGAATGGGCTGAGCTTGGTGTTGCTGAAGAGTGGGTATATGTTTTGCGCAAGGCAGGCTTCAACCTCATCTCTGACATTAAAGAGGAGAAGGCACAGGGCTTGCAGCAGAAGCTCGGAGAAATCAATAAGAAGTACAAGCTCGGTTATGAGAAGCCTTCTGTTGAGGCTATTCAGCAGTGGATTGACGGAGCTAACGAAAAGTAAAAAGTAAATGAGAGAAAAGTAAAAGGGCAGAAAGTAGGATGAATAACTAAAAGAGAAGTATAACTATAGCAATGGTATTAGGTCATAATACAATGCTGATATCTTTCACTTTCTCTACTTTTTCCCTTTTTACTCTTATTCTTAACGTCTATGTTCGACATTGGTAAAATAGCAATCATAGGAAGCGGTAGCTGGGCAACGGCTATTGCTAAGATTGTTGTGGAGCATACGCATCATATTGGTTGGTACTTCCGACGTGACGATAAGATAGAAGAATTTAAGCGGAGAGGACACAATCCTTCTTACCTCACAAGTGTTAAGTTTAACATGAATGAGGTGATGCTCTCTTCGGATATCAATAAGATAGTGCAGGAGTATGACACCTTGGTGTTTGTTACTCCTTCTCCTTATCTGAAAGCTTTACTGAAGAAACTGAAGACAAAGCTCAATACAAAGCTAATCTTAACGGCTATCAAGGGTATTGTTCCTGATGAGAACCTTGTTTGTTCAGAGTATTTCCATGAGGCATATGGCGTTCCATATGATAATCTTGCTGTTATTGGTGGACCGTCTCATGCGGAGGAAGTGGCGATGGAGCGACTCACCTATCTTACTGTTGGCTGTTCTGATCTTGAGAAGGCACGTGCCTTCACGGAGGTGTTAGCATCAAACTATGTCAAGACTAAGACCTCTCCCGACGTCCTTGGTATAGAGTATGCTTCTGTCTTGAAGAATGTTTATGCTATCTCTGCTGGTATTTGTTCTGGCTTGAAGTATGGTGATAACTTCCAAGCAGTATTGATGTCGAATGCAATGCAGGAGATGGAACGCTTCCTTAATACTATCAATCCTATTCAACGGTCCATCATTGACAGTGTATATCTTGGTGACCAGTTGGTGACAGGATATAGTAAATTCTCGCGTAACCATACCTTTGGAACAATGATTGGAAAGGGATACAGCGTCAAGTCGGCACAGATTGAGATGGAGATGGTAGCTGAAGGATATTTTGGTACGAAGTGTATGAAGGAGATTAATCGTCGTCTGCACGTCAATATGCCAATTCTCGATGCGGTTTATAACATTCTCTATGAACGTATCAGTCCACAAATAGAAATTAAATTATTAACAGATTCATTTAGATAAACACAAATGGAAAGTATTAAGTTAGACATCACGAAAGCCGCCCAGTTCTTGAATCCGGGCGCAGTAGAGGCTTATGCTCCTCACGTAGCTGCAGCTCAGGACGCTTTGGAGAAAGCTACTTGTCCTGGTAATGACTTCCTTGGATGGTTGCATTTGCCATCAAGCATTACTCCAGCGTTCCTTAGTGAGATTCAGGCGGTTGCCAATACACTCCGTGAGAAGTGTGAGGTGGTTGTCGTTGCAGGTATCGGTGGTTCTTACCTCGGTGCTCGCGCTGTCATCGAAGCTTTGGGTAACAGCTTTGCTTGGCTTGTAAATGACAAGAAGAATCCAACGATTCTCTTTGCAGGTAACAACATCGGTGAGGACTATCTCGCTGAGTTGACAGACTACTTGAAGGATAAGAAGTTTGGTGTTATCAATATTTCTAAGTCTGGTACAACAACAGAGACAGCACTTGCATTCCGCCTTTTGAAGAAGCAGTGTGAGGATCAGTTGGGTAAGGAGGCTGCAAAGGATGTGATTGTTGCTATCACTGATGAGCATAAGGGTGCTGCACGTGCTGCCGCAACTAAGGAAGGTTACAAGACATTTATCATTCCTGACAATGTTGGTGGTCGTTTCTCAGTGCTTACTCCAGTAGGTTTGTTGCCAATCGCAGTCGCAGGTTTCGATGTTCAGAAGCTTGTTGAAGGTGCACAGGTAATGGAGAAAGAGACATCTGCTGACGTTCCTTTCGCAAACAATATTGCTGCACGTTATGCTGCTGTTCGTCAGGGTCTCTACTCACAGGCAGGTAAGAAGATTGAGATTGTTGCTAACTTCCAGCCAAAGCTTCACTTCTTTGCTGAGTGGTGGAAGCAGCTTTACGGAGAGAGCGAGGGTAAGGATCGCAAGGGTATTTTCCCTGCAGCTTGTGACTTTACAACCGACCTTCACTCAATGGGTCAGTGGATTCAGGAAGGTGAGCGTTCTATCTTCGAGACTGTTATCTCTATTGAGGAGCCTAATGCAAAGGTACTCTTCCCACATGATGAGGAGAACCTCGATGGCTTGAACTTCCTCGCTGGTAAGCGTGTTGATGAGGTTAACAAGATGGCAGAGCTTGGTACACGTTTGGCTCATGTTGATGGTGGTGTTCCTAACATCCGTGTCAGCGTTCCTACATTGAACGAGTACTATCTCGGTCAGCTTATCTACTTCTTCGAGAAGGCTTGCGGTATCAGCGGTCTTATTCAGGAAGTGAATCCTTTCAATCAGCCAGGTGTTGAGGCTTATAAGAAGAATATGTTTGCTCTTCTCAATAAGCCAGGTTATGAGGCTGAGAGCAAGGCTATTCAGGAAAGACTGACAAAGGAATAAGAACCTCCCCCAACCCCTCCAAAGGAGGGGAGAGAAGCCCCACCCGACCTCCCCGAAAGGGGAGGAGTTCCTAATGGAATCTAATTTATATAGTGTGGATAGGGCATATAGGAGATAATATTTTTAATGTATCCTCAAGTTCTTCACATAGCTGAGGGACTTGAGGATAATAATATATAATAAAGGTAAAGCAAGCAGCGATGACGTCTCAATCTCAGCAAGACATATCCTCCTTCGACAAGACTGGTGTAAGTCCCAAAGTTGTTCTCTTTGATATGGATGGTGTTCTTTATGATTCAATGCCAAATCACGGTGTTGCGTGGCAGCGTGCTATGAAGGAGTTTGGTATTCACTTCACCCTTGAAGACTCTTATGCAACAGAAGGAGCGCGTGGTGTAGATACTATCCGTAAGTATGCTAAGGCTCAACTTGGTAAAGAATTAAGTGAGGAAGAGGCACAGCAGATGTATGATGTGAAGGCGCATTACTTCCATGAAATGCCTGAAGCAAAGGTGTTTGATGGTGTCGTCGACCTTATGCAGAAGATTAAGGCGAGCGGATTAAAGATTGGTATTGTAACTGGTAGTGCACAGCTCCCATTGATAGAGCGTGTCACTCGTGACTTTGGCGACTTTGTTTCTAAGGATCAGATAACAACAGCATACGACGTTAAGCGTGGTAAACCCAATCCTGACCCTTACTTAATGGGATTGAAAAAAGCTGGTAATTATGCGCCCGCAGAAGGTATTGTTGTTGAGAATGCACCACTCGGAGTGCACGCTGGTGCAGCAGCAGGTTGCTATACAGTTGCCATTAATAGCGGTCCTCTGGCTGATTCAGTACTTTTGAACGAAGGTGCTAATATTCTTTTCCCTACTATTCGAGCGTTTGTAGATAATTGGGAGTGTGTTTTGGAGAATCTTTCAAAGCGTTAATTAGGGTGTTTTAGCGGTTAGTGGAATCGTTCTATGCTGTAAACTGTTGTACATTCCAGCTCCCTTCGTTATCTATAAACCTCCCAACGCTTAATAAGTTTGTGTGCTATTGCTCATGATATTATCACAGAGTAACGCCTTAATAGTCCTTTCTGCTTTAAGAATCCTACGTTGTTAGCATAGCTATAAGCTATCCGCACGATTGGTGTTAAGCCTCCGCACCATGTGTGCCGAGCCTCCGCACAATGGCAAGGAGTGGAAAGAAAAGTTTATTATGGTCTATCCTTACTATGGAGAAAAGAGGTATATTAATGAGAGACGGCTTCTTAATAATTCTCATGAAAAACATTTCTTTGATGCAATACGCAAATCATCATTTTCATTTTATACCTCTGTCTTGTCACAACAAAGAAAGTTTTTAAATCAAAATTTCCTGTCACTTCCGTCATTGGATTTTGATTTCTAACTAATTGATATATAGTCTGTTTGTGCGAAGTGTTAAAAGTGACAGCAAATAGAAAACAAAAATACTATGGTATTTATGGTAACGTACCTCATAATTCGGGAGGTCCGAATAATTCTTTTATCTTCATAAAAGACTTTGAAATAAACAAAAATCGTGAGACTTAAAACGCCTCACGATATTTATTTTCTTCCTTATCTTCGAGCATTGAAAGGTAACTATTATATCGACTTTCAGCGATATAATGTTCTTCAAGAGCCTTTCTTACAGCGCAGCCAGGCTCATGTGTGTGCGTACAGTTAGAGAACTTACATTTCTTCGAAAACTTGAATATCTCACGGAAGTAGCTTGTCAACTCTTCACGTTCTATATCAAAGGTTCCGAATCCCTTGATACCCGGTGTGTCAATAAGATATCCACCCATTGGCAACTCTAACATCTCACTGAATGTAGTTGTGTGCATACCCGTGTTATGTACATCAGAAATCTCTGCCGTACGAAGGTTGACATGGGGTAGGAGAGCATTGATAATCGTTGACTTTCCTACGCCACTATTACCGCTCAAAAGGGTTACCTTTTCAGCTAATAATGGTTTTAGTTTCTCCACACTGAACTCATTATCAGCTTCGGCACTCGCTTGTATCTCTATGCACTGATAACCGATGGTCTCATAGAGATTCATTACTGCATGCTGGTAACGTAGTTCATCTTCATCGAGCAGGTCGTGTTTATTAAAGACGAGTGTTACTGGAATGCGGTAAGCTTCAGCACTGGCAAGGAAGCGGTCGATGAAAGTAGTAGAAGTCTCTGGGTAGTTTGTTGTGACAATCAAGAACGCTTGGTCGATGTTTGCAGCAATGATATGGCTCTGCTTAGAGAGGTTAGGTGACTTTCGGATAATATAATTCCTACGGTCTTCTATCTCCGTGATGAAAGCCGTTCCCTCCTGATTAGGTGTGATGACAACATGGTCACCAACAGCCACAGGATTGGTAGAGCGAATTCCCTTCAGCCGGAAGTTGCCCTTAATCTTACTATCTATTGTCTTGCCTTCCTCGGTTTTTACCGTGTACCAGCTACCTGTGTTCTTTATTACTAAGCCGCGCATAAAAATAAAAAAGAGTGGCCCCTCCCCCTTACCCCTCCCCCAAAGGGAGGGGAGTAGTTACCGCCATTAATCTGAATAGAATTGTGATAGTCGGTACATATTACTCCCCTCCCTTTGGGGGAGGGGTAAGGGGGAGGGGCAACTATGTTTTTTAAACGGTCATAATCTCTTTCTGCTTATCCTCTAACAGCGTGTCAACCTGCTTGATAAACTTGTCATGAATCTTCTGCAAACTCTCTTCAGCATCCTTCTCGTTGTCTTCAGAAAGACCATCCTTGATGGCTTTCTTCAGTTTCTCCTTGATGTCAGAACGAACATTGCGAATCTCAACCTTTGTACGCTCACCAATCTTGTTACACTGCTTTACCAAGTCACGACGACGCTCCTCTGTTGGCTGAGGCAAGTTCAGACGAATCAACTCACCATTGTTCTCTGGTGTGATACCAACATCTGAGTCCATGATAGCCTTTTCAATATCTTTGATAGCCTTCTTATCCCATGGCTTGATAGCAATGGTACGTGCGTCAGGCACCATGACTGAGGCAACCTGATTCAAAGGAACCTTTGAACCGTAAGATTCTACTCGTACACCATCGAGGATGGCTACGTTTGCACGGCCAGCACGGATGCGCTGCAACTCATCATTGAGATACATCGTTGCCATTTCCATGCGCTCGCTGGCATCATTTAATGTCTGCTTAACGTCTAACATATATTCGTAATATTAAATTTCTACTTTACAAAAATAGGTATTAATTCGGATATGCACAAGATTTTACTTTACTTTTTTGTCAAAACAAGGTTTTCTATCCTTTCTATTGGAAGAGGTCATGTGTTTCTGCCATTAGTAGTTCGATGATACGTTCCAAACCTTCTTTATCGTCTTCGTTGAAGTCGTTGAGCTGGGTGCTATCAATGTCGAGTACACCATGGAAAGTATGTGAGTCATCATACATCGGAACAACAATCTCGCTGCGTGAAAGACTACTACAAGCAATGTGTCCGGGGAATTTCTCTACATCGGGAACAATGAGGGTGCATCCTTCTTCCCATGCCTTTCCACAGACACCCTTGCCGAATGGGATGACGTAGCAGGCTACTGACCCCTGAAAAGGACCTAATCTCAACATGTTTCCATTCTCTTGGAGATAAAAGCCCACCCAAAAGAAACGCTCTGGAAAGGTGTCATGCAGTGCTGCAGACACATTTGCCAAGATACCCACAAGGTTTGTTTCATCCTTAATAAGTTCGGCAATCTGTAGTATGAGTTGGTTATATTGTTCTTTTCTTGTCATTAGGAGTTATATTTCTTCCTATTTATTGTCCAATAATCTTCAACTGTTCCTCAACCATGTTTGTTAGTTCAACAAACTGAGCGATAGATAGTTGCTCTGGACGTTTGGTCATAATGTCTTGCTCATAGAAACCATCAGTAGGTTTAACTGCATTGAATATCTGTCGTAAGCTCACCCGTAACATCTTACGACGCTGGTTGAACACAGTCTTCACCACACGTTTAAAGAGTGCCTGATCACAGCCAATGTCCGTCACTTCGTTGCGTGTCATACGGATAACGGCACTCTTAACCTTTGGAGGAGGGTTGAAGACATTCTCATCTACGGTAAAGAGATATTCCACATTATACCACGCTTGCATCAAGACGGATAAGATACCATACGTCTTTGAGCCAGGTCCAGCAGCCATACGCTGTGCAACCTCACGTTGTATCATACCCGTACAGCAAGGGATAAGGTCTTTATACTCAAGCATCTTAAAGAAAATTTGAGACGAGATATCGTAAGGATAGTTGCCTGTCAACACAAACTGTCTACCATCAAAGACTTCATTTAAATCCATGCGGAGGAAGTCTTGTCCAAGAATATTCTCACGTAACTTAGGGAATTTCTCGTAGAGGAAAGCAACACTTTCCGAGTCTATCTCTACAGCTTTCACTTCACGTGGCTTCTCAACAAGATATTGAGTAAGGACACCCATACCCGGTCCAATCTCTAACACAGGGATTTCTGGACAGGCATCAACGGTGTCAGCAATCTGGCGGGCTATGCTTAAGTCAGTGAGGAAGTGCTGACCCAAATTCTTCTTTGGCTTGACTAATTTCATAATTTTTCTTTATTTGCCTACAAAGATACTCATTTTATTTTGCATTAAAAAACATTTTAATTATCTTTGCTCCATTATATGAGGACGAAGAAACTGTTCAACAATACTGTGAAGATTGCATTGCCGTTACTACTTGGAAGTGCAATCCTATATTGGATGTATAGGGGATTCGACTTCTCCAGTATCAAACATGTACTGCTACATGAGATGAACTGGACCTGGATGATTCTCTCACTCCCTTTCGGCATACTGGCGCAGGCTTTTCGTGGGTGGAGATGGAAGCAGAGTCTTGAGCCTATCGGTGAGCATCCGCGCGCATCGGTCTGTGTTAACTCTATCTTTCTTTCTTACGCTGTCAGTCTGCTTATTCCCCGCATTGGTGAGTTTGCTCGTTGTGGAGTGTTGAATAGATATGATAAAATAGCCTTTCCAAAAGCTATTGGTACAGTAGTAACTGAGCGTGCAGTAGATACGCTTATTGTATTACTCATCAGTGCCACAGCCTTTTTGATGCAGATAAGAGTTTTTACGAACTTCTTTTCAAGGACAGGTACACGTATTGATGATGTCTTCGGTATGTTCTCACCAATGGGCTGGCTGGTAACGGCTATCTGTGGTGTTGCATCAATTATCCTCTTCTATTATGTGCTACGTCACCTATCTTTCTATAAGAAAGTGAAGGAGATGTTAGGTGGTATATGGCAGGGAATAAGTTCTTTGCGTAAAGTAAAGAATATACCCTTGTTTATCTTCTACAGTCTGGCGATATGGGGAAGTTACTTCCTTCATTATTACTTGACATTCTATTGCTTTGATGCAACAGCAAACCTCGGTCTTTCTTGTGCGCTTGTTAGCTTTGTTGTTGGCTCGGTAGCTGTTATTGTACCAACGCCTAACGGAGCAGGACCATGGCACTTTGCAGTCAAGACAATGCTAATACTTTATGGTGTTGCAGACAATCAGGCACTCTATTTTGTGCTGATTGTACATACCATTCAAACCTTATTGGTTATTCTCTTAGGTGTTTATGCATGGATTGCACTGAGTTTCACTAAGACGCCAGTATCATTGGGTGGACCAACAGAGCTTACTCGTCCAGCAAAGTAATGTAGAGGAAAATAGTTTTGAACGAATGAATAAACAATTATAATAACCTTTTAAAATCAACATTATGAGTGAAATAAGAAATCTTAAGCCAGAAGGCCTTTGGAGAAATTTCGATGATCTGACACAGGTTCCACGTCCTTCTGGATTGCCAGAGAAAGTACAGAAGTTCTTGTTAGACTTTGCTGCAAGAGTAGGTGTTGAATCATACGTAGATGCTGGTGGCAATGTTGTAATGCGTAAGCCTGCCACGTCGGGATATGAAAACCGTAAGACAGTTCTGTTGCAGGCGCACATGGACATGGTTCCACAGAAGGCTCCAGATAGTAATCATAACTTTGAAACTGACCCTATCGTGACACATATCGTGGATGGATGGGTATATGCAAACAACACTACACTTGGTGCTGACGATGGTATCGGTGTTGCTGCTATCATGGCTGTCATGGAAGATAAGACCTTGAAGCATGGTGTTGTAGAGGCGTTGATTACTCGTGATGAGGAAACGGGTATGTATGGTGTTAATGAGATGCCAAGTGGTGAGTTGCACAGTGATATCCTTATGAACCTTGACTCTGAGACATGGGGTAAGTTTGTTATTGGTTCTGCAGGTGGTGTTGACATTACTTCAACCATAGCGTATAAGGAAGTTGCAAATGATCAAGAAGCTGCTGTCAAGGTAACTTTGAAGGGTCTCCGTGGTGGTCACTCTGGTCTGGAAATCAATGAGGGTCGTGCCAATGCTAATAAGGAGATGGTTCGCTTTGTACGCAATGCAGTTAACGAACTCGGTGTACGCTTAGCTTCTTGGGAAGGTGGTAATATGCGCAATGCTATTCCATTCAAGGCTGAAGTTGTTTTGGCATTGCCACAGAGCAAAGTTGCAGCTTTGAAGGATATGGTTGCTCGTCAGAAGGCACTCCTCGAAGATGAATTCAAGGGCATTGAACCTAATGTAGAGTTCTTTGTTGAGGATGTAGAGAAGCCAGCAAATCTTGTTCCTGCAGATGTTCAGGAGAAGTTAATCAATGCTATCTATGCCTGTCATAATGGCGTTTTGCGTATGATTCCTTCTTATCCAGATGTTGTTGAGACTTCGTCAAACCTTGCAATTATACATATTGAGCCAACTAAGGCCTCTATTATGATTCTTGCTCGTTCAAGCCGTGAGGACATGAGAGATTATATCTCTACTCAGTTGGAGAGCTGCTTCAATATGGCTGGCATGAAGACAGTCTTCAGTGGCCAATATGGTGGTTGGGATCCAAACCCAGAGAGTGAAATCCTTAACCTCTTGAAGAAGGTTTATAAGGAGCAGAATGGTGTAGAGGGTATTGTGCAGGTAGACCACGCTGGTCTTGAATGTTCAGTCATCCTTGGCAAGTATCCAGGTATGGATGTTGTTAGTCTTGGTCCAACTCTCCGCAGTCCACATACAGCAAAAGAGCGTCTTGAGATAGCAACTGTTGAGCCATTTTGGAAACTTCTCGTTCAGACTTTGGAGGAGATTCCTGTAAAGTAAGGCTAATCATAATAGAATGAAAATGCAATGGTCTTCCGTTTTTATAAGAAAGCGGGAGACCGTTTATGGTTTTTATCAAAGAACTCTTTATTCTCGAGATTTTAATTCATCAGTTTCTGATAAATCTTAATACGTTGATTTCATTCTATTTTTGGCAATATTCTGCAGAGAGTTTAGTGTTAGCAAATCGGTATATAATGGTAAAGGATTTTATCGTTATATAAAGTAAGTTATCCTATATATAGAGTTGAGTTCTATCTTTTGTAATCGTTTTGTCCTCGAATCTCTTTCATTTTATGTCATCATCTTGCCTGACTCTCTAACTTGGAGTAGTTCGTAATACTTTCGTTACATATGACAAACGATTCGTTCGATAATATATTAAAAAGTGGTCAGGGGTTATACTAATTGGGATTAAGGTTTTAGGACTAATCTTAAGTAAAAATAAAATTATGAGAAAGCATCGATTGGCAAAGTTTATTGCCACATCTCTTTTAGCATTTCTTGGTATGGTAATAATAGTTGCATGTACCGATGGGAGTCGGAAAGTAGTTAAGGCTTTTCCTAAAAAGGATTCCGTTGTTGTTCAAAAGCAAACAGATTTACCTCAACGTGTCTTTAAAAATTTGGAAACAGTCGTCGATACCGTTTACGATGATTGGCATGTTCTTATACAAACTGCGGATACCAAGAGGAAGATAAAATACTACAAGATGTTTGAAAAGAAACTTCTTGTTACCGTATCAAAGAAAGGTAAGCTCCTCTTTGATAAAAAGGAATTTACGGTAAACGACTTTATTAGTACAGATAGTACCTATCAACTCTATGTTCGTCCTTCCATTGAGATTACTAACACTACGGCATACGTTTCTGTTGGTATCTATCAAGCTGAGACAGATGAAGGCTTTCCTTTTGTATTAGCCTTCTCTAAAGGTGGAAAAGTTAGGTCTTATTCAATACCAAAGGCATGGGATCAGTCGGATTTAGCAACAGATTTTTATATTCGATACATCCACGAAGCACAGCAGAAACCAGTAGATAAAGCATCGCTTATAAAGCTCGCCCACATCTATGGCAGTAGTAACTTTGTACAGCAGGTTACTAATAATGGATTTCAATCAATCTGTCCAACGAAAGTCTTCTCACGTCATCTTCGGAATATAGAGGTTGCATCTGAATTCATGGATTCTGGTGATAGTACTAAGATAAGAAGTAAAGTCTATTTTTATCTTCATGACACTTACACTCCATTTGACTCAGTGTATGTGGAAATGAAGCGTGATGACGATGTTAATTATGGTTGTGTAATAGATAAGGTAATCCCTTAGCTGTTCCTTATATAACAAAAGCAGGGACGTACGATAAGTACGTCCCTGCTTTTGTTATTATCTGTTCTAAATTAAAATGCCCAACCGAAGCCGAGGTATGGAAAGAAGAATGCTTTCTTAACTGCATTCTTCTCCCCAATAGTAAAAGAAGGACTGAAACCTGCACGGAACAGGAAACCCTTGTTAGATACGTGACGATAGCCGATATTTCCAAAGATATAGTAGCCGAATTTGTTACGACTCTCATTGTAAGCCAGCCAGGTCTTTGTTCCTTCTGGAGTATTATATTCTCCTATAGCATACTTCTGTTGGTCAGCTGACAACGAAGACTTCGGACCATCTACAGACTCCACAAAGATACCGTGTATATTGTATATACCCACGCTTGTACCTACACCAACCTCAAGGTTGTTCTTTTGGCTACCCAAGAGATAGTTAACTTCCAATGGTACAGCATAGCCACGTACGTCTGAACCTTCCCAGAAAATGCTGGAATTATGACCATAACCGAAACTCAATCCTGCTCTCCATCCAAAGCGTGTGTGGTCGTTGAAACGTGCATCATAGTTGATACCTGCAAGATTTGACGGACCCAACACTTCCAAGTAAACGGACTTGTTCTTTTCCAATCCATTAGATTCCTGTGCCATAACTGCTGTGTGCAAGCCAAGAAACAGTGCGAAAATTAGTAATTTCTTCATTCTTTTAGCTATATATGAT
>ERZ1674297.193-NODE-194-length-18176-cov-6.999559_pt1 | contig 18176 bp, 11 predicted proteins | sample MGYA00581112_ERZ1674297 | MGnify/ENA primary metagenome ERZ1674297 (study PRJEB41354, sample SAMEA4873322) | human saliva metagenome | biome: human-associated habitat [ENVO:00009003]; feature: mouth environment [ENVO:08000002]; material: saliva material...
TCCTACTATCTATAGCTGAATTGAGTTGTAGAAGAAAGTTTGTGTTGTGGCAGAACACACTTTCTGTTGGGCTATTTCTCTCCAATTGCTTGAACAGAATTTGTTAAAAGCGCATTAGGCGCTAATTCGCTGTAAAGTTATTATATTTCTTTTAGATGTGCAAATATATGTAGATAAATTATGTAAATTATATAAATATGGTTTTGTAGTAGGCGTGCACGAGCGTTATGTTTAGGTTGTTTTTTGTGTTTTTTGTGTTTGTTGCAAGTTGTTGGTTGTGTGTTTGCAATTTGTTTAGAATGTTATGGCAATCCGTTTGCAGCGAAATGGCAGGTTGTTCGCAGCCGTAGGGGCCGATTTATCGTGCCCGCATATATGAATGTACCCACAAAATGGCAATCCGTCAGCAATGTTTTGGCAGACCGTTCGCAGCCGTAGGGGCCGATTTATCGTGCCCGCATATACGTATTCGCCACGCATTCGCAATCCGTTCAGAATGCATTCACGTAATGTTCGCAACGTGTTCGTTATCTGTGTGTTACATATTCGCCGTGTAAAAGTATGGTTTTTGCGTTGCAAAAGTATGGTTTTTGGCGTGCAAAAAGGGGGTTTTTACATTGCAAAAGTATGGTTTTTGTTTTTTGAATGTTGGGTTGTTGCAATTTGTTCGCAATGTTATGGCAATTTGTTCGCAGCGAAATGGCAATCCGTCAGCAGCATTATTGCAATCCGTCAGCAGCCGTAGGGGACCGATTTATCGTGCCCGCATATATATATTCGCCACCCATTTTGTGTGTGTTTGGCTGATATTAAAAGCGTGCAATGGCAGCTTTGCCCTTTAGCAAAAATGGTTCGTTTAAGATGGCTGTGCAGTGTTTGTCTACCGGTTTGCCGTTTATTTGGATATTGCTGAGTGCAAATACCACCGTATTTTTGCTATTGTAGAAATGCGCATCGTGCATTATGGCAACATCAACGTCTATGCCGTGTCGCACAATAATGTTGAAATCTATGGCGTGGGGAGTGTTTTCTGATGCCACAACCTCGTCGCCTTCGAAGCAATAAAGACTGTTTGGCGAAAGCAAAATGCGTTTGTTGTTTTTCAGCAACGTTATTTCGCCCTCCAAAGGAAGTATGTATCGTGTGAAACCAGAGAAGTTTGAGAAGCTGCTTTCCGTTTGTTCTATAATGGCAGACGATATGCGCAGGTTGAAACAACGGGTAGACAGGTTGCCATTGGAAGGACTAATGAAAACCTGTCGGGTGGTTCCACCCTTCCATTGGGTAGTTTCGTATTGTTCGGGAGTGATTATCTGCATAGTTTAAAAATACAATTTTGTTTAATCGTAGTAAATGTTTTGTAGCCACAAAGGTATATACAAAATTTGGAAAACACCAATTGTAGGGGTAGGAAAGTGTGGCAGATGCTTGCCATTTATGGGGAAATGTGCTATATTTGCAGTGGAAAAAACAAACAAACAAAAACAGTTTGCACAGCTTAAAACACAAGCAAGGCGCACCTAAAAGGGGAGAGTAGCCACGCGGTGTGGGCTGTGCTGCAACAAAAAAACTGTATTTTTACACAACAATATAATGGGAAGAAACAAGTTTTCGGACACCGAAATAAAGGCGATAGCGAAGCTTTTACGACTGAAGAATGCAGGAAACCGACACCAGCAAAAGCTTGTGCGCCACGATTTAAGGGTGGATTATGAGTTTAATATCTCCGATTTTAATCAGCCCGGAAAGGCTTTTGGCGAAGAAGAACTGTACGAAGCCATACAACGAGGTGCCATTAGCATTTTAGACGAACGTACCATTGCCGACATGAAAGCGAAGCGAGCACGCGATAAGGCACGCGATGCTGCACAACAAGAAGCGGCTGCTATTGCCACAGGCGAGGCTACCGACTGGCGTAAAGCTATGGAAGAGTGGGAGGAACAAACCGGCGAAACACTATAGAAAACGTGTCGCCCATTTTGCAATAAAGGCAAAAACAGCAAGACGGAGACATATTATAAATATCTAAAATTTATCTTCTTAACATCTAAAAAATGTGCTATAGCACCTAAAAACTATCGAAATTAGGAAGAAAAATAGTATCTTTGTAGGCATAAAACAAAGACAAAGCGAAAACAATGGAGAAACTAATAGTAAACAGTTACGATGAATTTGCAAGCTTTTTAGGCAAGAAACTCGGTGAAAGTGAGTGGTTAGAAGTAAATCAGGAACGCATAAATTTGTTTGCCGATGCCACTTTAGACCATCAATGGATACACGTTGATACAGAAAGAGCAGCCAAAGAAAGTGCTTATAAAACCACTATTGCACACGGATATCTAACACTTTCGTTGTTGCCATATATGTGGAACCAGATTATTGAGGTGAATAATTTGAAGATGATGGTGAACTATGGTATGGACAAAATGCGTTTCGGGCAACCTGTTCTTGTGGGTTCGCGCATTCGTTTGGTATCTTCTTTGGAAAGCATAGAGAACTTAAGAGGTATCTGCAAGGCGGGTATTAAGTTCCAAATAGAGATAGAAGGTCAGCGCAAACCAGCTTTGGAAGGCATTGCAACCTTCTTGTATTACTTTGTATAAGCCACAACCAAAAGCTAAAAAGGTAGAGGGGCTATAAATATTATAGGGTGTTCTAGTATTCCTAGAACCCCTAGTATTCCTAGAACACCTATGAAAACTACCACCCCAAAGCACCCTTTACGCCTTACCTTCTAATATTTGCTGTGCGTGTTGCACCTGTTCTGGAGTAGGTTCGGGTATATCTTTTAGCGTGTACGGTATGTGTAAGTTTTCCCATTTGTATATTCCGAGAGTGTGATAGGGTAGCACTTCAATCTTCTCAACGTTGTTAAGCGATGCAATAAACTCGCGTAAACGCAACAAATATTCGTCGCTATCGGTAATGGTAGGCACAAGGACGTGTCTTATCCAAATGGGTTTACCAATTTCAGATAAGTATCGCGCACAGTCTAAAATATTGTCGTTGGTCCAGCCCGTAAGCTTTTTGTGTTCGTCAGAATCGATGTGTTTAATATCGAAAAGTAGTAAATCGGTGTACTTCATCAGTTCTTCGAACTTCTCAAAGAACGCTCCTGTACGACGGAAAGGCTGTGCCGATGTATCGAGACAAGTGTTTATGCCCTGCGCTTTAGCCTTTTTAAAAAACTCAATAAGGAAGTCTATTTGTAGCAAAGCCTCTCCTCCGCTCACCGTAATGCCCCCTTTTGTACCCCAATAGCTTTTAAATCGCACAGCCTTAGCTAACAATTCGTCAGCCGTCATTAGCTTTTTCGACTTACTGTCCCATGTATCTGGGTTATGACAATAACGGCAACGCATAGTGCAACCCTTAAGAAACACAATGAAACGAATACCCGGTCCGTCTACCGAACCAAACGATTCAATGGAGTGAACCCTTGCTAACGGTTCGCCATTAGCCAATTCCATATTCTTTGTATTATACTCTATAGTAGGTGTTTGTTCTGCCATAATGTCCTTGTAGTTATTTGTTTGGTTTACAATATTCGTAGTTCAGCACCCTAACAGTGCGCCTTTTTGTGTATAAAAAATAATTGGACTAAACGTGTCAGCCCAATTATTTCTCATAAAATACAAACTATATAATGTCTTAATATATTCAATATATAGAGCTGCAGCTTACATTTTGCCGTGTGCCTGGCGTGCTATTACGTCTTCTTGCTGCTCTCTTGTGAGGTCAATAAACTTAACAGCGTAGCCACTAACACGTATTGTAAAGTTAGCATACTCCTCTTTTTCTGGGTGTTCCATAGCATCAATGAGCTTCTCAACACCAAAAACGTTTACATTTAAGTGGTGTGCACCACGACTGAAATAGCCGTCCATAACACCCACAAGTGTGTTTGTGCGTTCCTCTTCGGTCTTTCCTAACGTGCTTGGAGCTATGGTTTGTGTGTTAGAAATACCATCGAGAGCATACTCGTAAGGTAGTTTTGCCACAGAGTTAAGCGATGCTAACAAGCCATTTTGCTCTGCTCCGTACGATGGATTAGCACCTGGCGACAATGGAGCACCGGCAGGACGACCGTCTGGCATAGCAGGTGTGTACTTGCCATATACCACATTCGATGTAATGGTAAGTATACTTGTGGTTGGTTCAGAGTGGCGATATGTGTGGTGTTTCTTAATCATTGTCATGAAAGTTTTTAGCAACCAAACAGCTATTTCGTCGGCTCTTTCGTCGTCGTTACCATAGCGTGGGAATTCACCTTCAGTCTCGAAATCAAGTGGGAAGCCTGTTTCGTCGCGTACAATCTTAACCTTTGCATACTTAATAGCACTAATAGAGTCTACCACATGGCTGAATCCTGCAATACCAGTAGCAAATGTTCGGCGCACATCAGTGTCTATAAGAGCAAGCTCTGCTGCCTCATAGAAGTACTTATCGTGCATATAATGGATAAGATTAAGCGTATTAACGTATATGTCAGCAAGCCATTCCATCATGTCAATAAACTTAGGCATGAACTCTTCGTACGTAACAATGTCGCCTTCAATAGGGCGATATGCTGGTCCACATTGCTCACGAGTCTTATAGTCTATACCACCGCTTATAGCGTAAGTAAGGCATTTTGCGAGGTTGGCACGTGCTCCGAAGAATTGCATTTCCTTACCTGTTTGTGTGGCAGATACACAGCAGCAGATTGAATAATCGTCTCCCCAAACTGGACGCATCACCTCGTCGTTCTCGTATTGTATAGAGCTTGTCTTTACAGAAATCTTTGCTGCGTACTTCTTAAAGCCTTCTGGAAGAGCTGGAGAGTATAGTACGGTTAGGTTAGGTTCGGGCGATGGTCCCATGTTTTCGAGTGTATGGAGGAAACGGAAGTCGGTTTTTGTAACCATAGAACGTCCGTCCATACCCAAACCAGCTACTTCTAGTGTTGCCCAAACGGGGTCTCCAGAGAACAATTGGTTATATGATGGAATGCGAGCGAACTTAACCATACGGAATTTCATTACGATATGGTCTATTAATTCTTGTGCTTCGTCTTCGGTTAATGTACCTTCTTGCAAGTCGCGATTGATGTAAATATCGAGGAAAGTAGATATTCTTCCCACCGACATAGCGGCTCCGTTTTGTGTTTTAATGGCAGAAAGATAGCCGAAGTATAGCCATTGTACAGCTTCGCGAGCGTTCTTTGCAGGGTTAGAAATATCGTATCCGTATATTTGTGCCATTGCTTTGAGTTCGTTCAAAGCCTTTATTTGCATTGAAATTTCCTCGCGCAGACGAATAATTTCCTCTGTCATTACGCCATCACCACAGTTCTTTAGGTCTTTTTTCTTCTCGTTTATAAGGAAATCTACACCGTAAAGAGCAACGCGGCGATAGTCGCCCACAATACGACCACGCCCGTATGTGTCTGGCAAACCTGTAAGAATGTGGTTGTGGCGCACTATTTTCATTTCGTCGGTATATGCATCGAACACACCGTCGTTGTGGGTTTTGCAATATTTTGTGAATATTTCGTGTAGTTTTTCTGATGGTTGATAGCCGTAGGTTGTGCATGCTTGTTCTGCCATTTTTATACCACCGTATGGCATAAAGGCACGTTTCAGTGGTTTATCGGTTTGCAAACCCACTACCTTTTCGAGGCTTTTAAGGCTCTCGTCTATATATCCTGGTCCGTAAGCAGTAGCACTTGACACTACTTCGGTCTCCATATCGAGTACGCCTCCCTTAGCACGCTCTTCTTTCTGAAGTTCTTTTAGTTTGCCCCAAAGCTTATTTGTTGCTTCTGTAGGCCCAACAAGGAAGTCCTCGTTGCCGTCGTAGCCAGTGTAATTTGCCTGGATAAACTCGCGCATATTTACCTCGTCAAGCCACTTTGTGCCTGAAAAGCCTCTCCATTCTTCTCTCATAATAGTATTGTAATTTAGTAAATTATAAGGCTAAACGCATTGTATGACGTGAAGCCCATTATCAATTCTCTATTTATTTCGGGTGCAAAGGTACTTTCTTTCCATATTTATGACAATACTTACTTATTGGTATTTTGCATTGCACATGTTTTGTTAGATGTGCAGAAATTAGCCTTTTTAGGGGTATTGATACTCATTTGTAGGTATGAGGGGGTATTCTATTGTTGTGTAAAATGCCATCTTTGGTTTACAAAACAAGGGGTTTTTATATGTTTACATGCTCATTTATAGGTATCATTACACATTGTTTTATAATTCTTTTTTATTGTTCTAAACTTTAATTTTACATATTTACGAATTGTTATTGGGCTTTAAATAGTAAGAAAAGATACCATTCGTATTTTGCGCAACAATAGTTTGTGTTTTGTAAGAGTGGTGGTTAAGAAAACCAAAAGTATGTTTTTTGCAATCCGTCAGCAGCCTTAGGGCTCCGATTTATCGTACCCGCGTATATGAATGTACCCACGAAATGACGGACGGAAATGCGTGTGCGGTGAAACGAAAACACGAATTTTATGAAACGAATATGCGTGTTTGATAATGTTAGGATACGGGCGCGATGAATCGGCCCCTACGCCTGGCGGAATGTTCGCAACCAATTTCGTGGGTGTTAGCAGCATTATCGCAATCCGTTTGCAGCATTTTGGCAAACCACAAGCAGCTGTAGGGGTCCGATTTATCGCGCCCGCGTATATGAAAACACCCACAAAATGGGGGAAGAAAATGCGTGTGTAGTGAAATGAATGTGTGTATTTAATAATGTGGATATGTGTATTTAATGAAACGGATACACGTTTTTTGTTTATGTCAGGATACGGGCGCGATGAATCGGTCCCCTACGCCTAACGGATTGTTCGCCACGCATTTCGTGGGTGTATGTGGGTATTTCACGGATTGTTTGTTGGCATTTTGTGTAATATTCGCCACGCATTCGCAATCCGTTCAGAATGCATTCACGGAATGTTCGCAACGTGTTCGTTATCTGTGTGTTACATATTCGCCGTGTAAAAGTATGGTTTTTGGCGTGCAAAAAGGGGGTTTTTGCATTGCAAGAAGTGGGTTTTTGCATTGCAAAAGTATGGTTTTTGTTTTTTGAATGTTGTGTTGTTGCAATTTGTTTAGAATGTTATCACAATCCATTCGCAGCGGAATGGCAATCCGTTCGCAATGTTTTGGCAATTCGTCAGCCATGTTTTGGCAATCCGTCAGCCATGTTTTGGCAATCCGTCAGCCATGTTTTGGCAATCCGTTCGCAATGTTTTGGCAATCCGTTCGCAATGTTTTGGTAATCCGTCAGCAACATTTTGGCAATCCGTCAGCAGCTGTAGGGAGCCGATTTATCGTGCCCGCATATACGTATACACCCACAAAATGACGAACGGATATGTGCGTGCGTTGAAATGAATATACATATTTAATAATGTAAAAATACATATTCGGTGATTTGAAAACACATATTTAATAATGTGGAAACACATATTTGGTTATGGAAATACACGTTTTTGTTTATGTCAGGATACGGGCACGATGAATCAGCCCCTACGCCTAACGGATTGCTCGCCACGCATTTCACGGTACGAATATGGTATATTGGGGTGGTATGCAAAGCCAAAACCTCTAAGGGAACTACGAAAAAAATCTCTTCTCACAGCACCTTAGAGGATAAAAAAATGAAAGAAAAAAGCTTTAAATTGCCTTTAACGTCTGTTTATTTCTTCACTATTTTCTTGCCATTAACAATATATATGCCCTTTGGCAGAAGGTTTATGTTGTTAGATAGTCGTCGTCCGTCTAACGAGAATACCCCTTGTTGTGCAGTTTTTGTGTTAGTTTCGAGCGTAGTTTCTATGCCTTGAGTATTCTCTGGAGTAATTGTAACCCAGTCGGTTACCGGCTTTTGGTTGTCTCCATATAGCGAGAAGTACGAGTATCCTTTCTCTTTATGTTTCTTCCAAGTGCTGTTTTGGGGTTCTGTAATCTTGCATCCTTGAAACTCAGGATACTCGTCCCATAGCCAACAAATACTTCCGTAGTAGTCGTCTCCCTCTAATCCATTACCCTTTGCCTTAAGATTGCATCGGTCGAACTTCCAAAAACCGCCATACAAACCTGCCACTTCGGCTTCCACTTCCATAGTGCATTGGCTTATGGTGATATGTCCCCAGTTGCCAATACCCATCAAACTTTCTAAGTCGTCCGTATCTGTTCCACCTTTAATAGTAAGTTTTCCATCGCCAATAAATGTAATATCTCCATCTAATTGGTTCATCATACCCATGCGTTGTTTTGATTTTAGGGTATTGTTTCCAATGAGCTGAATAGTCATACCCGGCAAATTGGTAACGAGTGGTATCTCTTCGTTGGTTTCGATAGTAGCATTTTCCAGCGTAAGAGTTTTGCTTTCGGGGTCGTACTTCACGTTTCCGCTTACTCCGGTAATACTTGTTAGGTTGTTAAAATTGTCGGAAGTAACCTTTGTATCTCCTATTTGGAATCCATAAGCAGTTTGTGCTTGTATGGTTTTAGGGCCTACAAAGAGTGCAACAATCAGGGCAACAGTGGCAAAGCACATGTTTTTGGTTAGGTTAATTCTCATAGTTTTCATAGCCTCTCTGCTAAAACTCTTTCGGAGCAACACCGTTTCAGAGGCGCGGGTGTTTAGTTTTTATTCTGTTATTCTCTCGTTATTATATACTACTATGTGATATTTTGCAAATTTAAATCTTTTATTTCATATTGTCAAATGTTTTGTAACATTTTCTTATTCCTACCTAATGTATTTCCCCAAAAACATTATGTGTATGGCGTTGTGTGGGCGAGTGGTTGGCAAAATTCATAGTGGAAACGTTGGAAACAAATGGCAACGAATACAAGAAATATATAAACCGAAAGCGGTTAGAGCGTGAACGGTATTGTAGAAAAGGGTAAGAGAGGGCGAGAAAGTTGTTCTTTTTATGTTGCCCATTTACCTGAATGGGTAGTAACGAGTAACTCTCTGATAGTGAATAAGTTTACATATCGTTAGCAAAAGTATGGTTTTTGGCGTGCAAAAAGGTGGTTTTTGCATTGCAAGAAGTAGGTTTTTGCATTGCAAAAGTATGGTTTTTGTTTTTTGAATGTTGTGTTGTTGCAATTTGTTTGGAATGTTATGGCAATTTGTCAGCAACATTTTGGCAATCCGTTCGCAGCCGTAGGGTCCGATTTATCGTGCCCGCATATACGAATATATCCACGAAATGGGGAACGAAAATTCGTGTGCGGTGAAACGAATGTGTATATTTAATAATGTGAAAATGTGTGTGCGGTGAAATGGATATGTGTATTTGATTATGTCAGGATACGGGCGCGATGAATCGGCCCCTACGCCTAACGGAATGTTCGCCACCAATTTCACGGTGTGTTTCGTTGCATTATCGCAATCCGTTCGCAGCCGTAGGGGTCCAATCTATCGTGCCCGTGTCCACGAATACCCCGAAATTATATTGCGTATTTATGCCGTTGGCATTACAATTCGCATCATTTCGACATATCAAAACCATTTGGGTTGTATTGAAGAACGGGCACGATGAATCTGCCCCTATGCCTTACGTATTGTTCGTTGCCATACATTTACGCAATATATGGATATTGCGTATTGTTCGCTGCTGTATATTTTGCACCATAAACAAATGGTATGGTGTGTGCGTTGGTGTGTTTATTTATTTCCATTTACGATGCTTCTTGTGTGAATAAACATACTAATGACCACTGAAAATGAATATAACCACATTTGAAAATACACAAAAATAAAAAGGGAACACAACCTAAATTGTGTCCCCCCACCGTTTTCTTAGTGTTAATTAAATTTAGTAATGAAATACACGGTGTACATTTTACCCCGCTCTGCCATGCTTCTTAGGGCGCGGCATTTCCTTTTTTGCTTGTTGTTTTTATAGTCATTGAGAGGGCTATGCGCCACTTCTGTTAGTTATCTTAGCATTCTTAAGTAAGCTGAAACACCTATTGCACCTACTGTTTCTACTTGTTTTAGAACATATAGAATGCCTTGCAAACTGGTGTATGTATGGCTTTCTTCAGGGGTATAGCACACCCAAAGCACCATAATGCCATCTTTTTAGAGTCTCAAGACTACCCAACACGCCTATTTCTTAGTATCTTTTAATTGGCTGCAGACTCTGTTTTTATACCAGCGAACATAGTTTGGTTATGATATGAACGTAATTTTTATGGTCATCAAATACTGTTTCTGTTGTTTTCAGATATCCATAAACGAATCTGCAGAGTAGCTGTTTGTGTCTTCCTAACCTCTTTTTGTATTCTCGAATAGCCTTTTTCGCATTGCTTCTAACACGTTTGTATGTTGCTTTCAGCGGTTTTCCGCATTGCTTCAAACACGTTTTCGCCTTGCTTCTAACAACTTTCCGTGTTGCTGCAAACGGCTTTTGGCATTGCTGCGAACATGTGTTTATGTATGTTGTAACACGTTCTTAGCTCTTTCCGAGTACATCTTTGGCTTCCCTCAGACACTCTTTTGTTGTTTTTTAAATACTCCTTTCGCATTCTTCCGCCCCTTTGTTGTGAGCCTCCGAACACATTAAAATTTTTAAATGAACACTCTTTACTTCTTTGCGTACACTGCTTTTGCAGTTGGTTCGCTTTAGTTTTCTTGTCCGAAAAACACCCTTTTGTGTTCTGCGAACATAGGTTTTGTGCTACTCGAGCTAGCTAAAACCTACCATGTAGTGGTATTTCAACTTAATTTTTGTACGGGCAACTCATCGCAATAGCCACGACGTTGTGTTGTCTTCGGGCTTGTTTTGCCCTCTCTTTGTACCGTTTCGTGCTCTCTTTTATTATGCCTTCTTGGTTCGAAAACCCCTTTCGAGGTAATGTGTAGAGTAGCGTTCGAAACACCTTTATATATATACTAGATTTAACAAATAGTTTTGTCTACCTCTAACATGTACTGCAAAGATAAGGCATTTATTTGGTATTGTCAAATAAAAACAACTTTTTTTTCTCTTTTTTTTACTGTGTACCCAAACAGAACATTAGCCTTTTGAACGATGATAGTACGGTTGTTATACTCCGATTTATTGACAAACGATAATTAATTATTGAGAAATAGTACCATCGCTTTATACTTTTCTCTAAATAATTTGCAGGTTTATAGAAAATAATATCTACTTTTGTAAGCGAAAAATCTATCTAAATTAAAATCTATACTGAATATGAAGAGAAGTGTAATAGCTGCTTTTTTGCTGTGCTCAATGGGTATACAGGCACAGAATGTAAAGCTTCCGTGGACGCAAGAGTTCACCAACGAACAATCGTTAGACCGTTTTACGGTGATTGATGCCAATGTAGACGACCAGGCATTTAAGTTTAGTAACACCGCTTTTGCTGCATCTTGTGTGCGCACGCAAGACGCTAACGACTGGCTGTTAAGTCCTGCCATACCCCTGAAAGCTGGCAAAACCTACGAACTTTCGTACACCGTGAGTGGCGAAACTGCCAATGCTACAGAAACATACGAGGTGAAACTGGGTACTAACAAAACCGTAGAGGCGCTAACAAAAACCATTGCTGCCAAAACAAATGCCCCTGCCGACTTTATTGAAAAACAAACCGTTACGGTGTTGTTCTCGGTTGATAGCGATGCCGAATACTATTTGGGGTGGCACTTTAACACCGAAATGCAATTAGAAGCAGGTGCTTTAAACATTTATAATGTGGCACTAAAAGAGAAGCTTGGCAATGGTGTTCCAGCAGCAGTTGCCAATGCTAAGGTTACACCAGCCCCCAATGGAGGACACTTTGCCGATATTTCGTTCACTGCTCCAACACAAAATCAGGCAGGCGCAACACTGTCTGCATTGTCTAAAATAGATATTTTTAGAGGAGAAGAACTAGTGAAAAGTTTTGCAAATCCCACACCGGGAACTACTTTAAACTATACCGATAGCAATGTGCCAAACGGCAAAACAACCTATAAAATTACACCTTTTAGTGCCGACGGAGAGGGTGCTTCTACCGAAATAGATACCTTTGTGGGGATTGATATACCTGCTGCCGTGCCAAAACTAAGCTTTACTTATGCTAACGGAAAGGCACATATAACATGGGAAAAGGTGGCTACGGGTGCTAACGGAGCATACGTAAACCCTGAAAACATTACCTATACGCTGCGACGTGGTAAGGCTACCGAAATAGCAAAAAACCTGAAAAGCAACACATTCGAGGACACTCCACCTGCTCAAGACGAACAAGAAGCATTGGCATACGTGGTTTCTCCGGTGAACGAAGCTGGCGAAGGAGAACGCACTTACTCTAATATTGTTGTTACAGGAAAGCCTTATAAGCTGCCCATAAACGAATCGTTTGCTAACGGAAAGCTGTCTTACTTCTGGTTGGTAGACTACAATAAGCGTAGCAGATGGACGCCTTTCCACGACGAATCGAGCTATTCGCAAGACGGAGATGGTGGATTTGCTGGTTTCACACCTATGGTAGAAGGCGAATGGTCGGTATTAGAAACAGGCTTAATAGACCTTAATCAGGCTACCGACCCTATGATATCGTTCTACTATAAAACCCATCAGAACTCGGAAGATGTATTTAATATATGGGTATCAAAGGACTATGGAACTCCCGAAAACATTGCTACCATAGACTTAGACAATACTAATTTGCGCGAATGGATTAAGGTAGAGCTTCCTCTAAAGAAGTTTGTGGGGGCTAAATTCGTACAAATTGGATTCGATTATAAGGGCACAGCCTACAACAGTAATATATATATAGATAATGTGAAAATATTCGACCGCAAGGCGAACGACCTATCTATAAAAATGAAAGAGGCACCCGGAAAACTGCGAGTAGACTATGCTGCTAACGTAACTGTTGCGGTTTCGAACAACGGTTCTACACCTGCAACAAACTATAATATAGCTGTTTACAATGGCGAAACACAGTTGGCTACAGCAAAAGGAAACTCTATTGAACCAGGAAAAACTGCCGAAACCACACTCACATTCATGCCACAACGCAACATTGGCAATGCGGTTAATCTATATGCACGCATAGAAGGCAATGCCGACGAGGACCCAACAAACAACGTTACCGACACCGTTAGTTTGCAAGTGGCATATCCTGTGTATCCAACAGCTAAACAACTGAAAGCCACTGCCGGGGCTAAAAACACCCTAACATGGGTTGCTCCCGATGCACAACGCACTACAGACGAGGCTGTTACAGAGAGTTTTGAAACCTATCCAGACTTTACTCGCACTGCAATAGGCGACTGGTTGCTATACGATATGGACAATCACACCGTGTATGGATTTAACGAAAGCACCTTCCCGGGTATGGGAGAACGACAAGCTTGGACGGTTTTCAACTATGCGGCAACCACTCCTGCCAGTGGCGAAGCATGGAAAGGACACACCGGAAACAAGGTTCTTATTGCCTTCGGAGCACCATACGCCATAACAGAAAACTGGCTGGTATCGCCCGAACTACCGGGTAAGGCGCAAACAATAAGTCTCTGGGAGAAAGCATTCAACGGCACAAGCAGCGAAACTTATAACGTTCTCTACTCAACAGAAACCTTCAATCGTGCCGACTTTAAGGTGCTAAAAGATAAGCACGTTGTGCCTACATCATGGACAAAGTCGGAATATGCACTGCCAGAAGGCACAAAATATTTTGCCATCGTGGCATCGAGCACAGACGGATATGCTACACTCATAGACGATATAAACTATCTTCCAGCATCGTCGGCAGCCCTTCAGTTGTCGCTTGTGGGCTATAACATCTATCGAGATGGCATAAAAGTGAACGCCACACCCGTACCAACCACACAGTTTACCGACGAAGTGGGCGGTGCACACACCTACAACGTAACTGCCGTTTACGACAAAGGCGAAGCTCGTTTCTCTAATTCGGCAGAAGTAACCACAGCCGATGGCATAACAGAAGTGTCGGCAAACGAACACGAAACCAATGCAGATGCTCCACGTTACGACCTCTCCGGACGTCGTGTAAACGCCAACTACAAAGGCATTTACATAACAAAGGGCAAGAAGCACATAGCAAAATAAGCCATAACAGTGCTGCAATGGAGTAGGGAAAAAGTAGCCAGCCATTCGCAAAATTGGTCTGACAGCAATTAAATAATGTAGAAAATTCAGCATTAAATAATAGCCAGCCATTTGCAAAATTGGTCTGACGGCAATTAAATAATGTAGAAAATTCTGCATTAAATAATAGTTAGGCATTTGCGAAATTGGTCTGACGGCAACGAACTTCAATTAGTTTGGTGAACCTATTCCCACATTCATAAAAAACAGAAACCACCCTTTTGCTCGTTAAAAGGGTGGTTTTTGCGTTGCAAAAGTATGGTTTTTGTCGTGCAAAAAGGTGGTTTTTACATTGCAAAAAGTAGGTTTTTGTTTTGCCAACAATAAACATTCGTGGAACAACCACAGTATTAGTATTATACGAATATTACGTAATCGCAAATCGTTCGTCACGTATTTCGTGTGTGTTCGCCACACATTTATTGCTTGAATATGATGTATTTGTAAAATAAAAAACTTCAAAAAATTTTGACTTATCAGTTTTTTTGTTTATCTTTGCCATATATCAGAATATCTTTGTTACGGTTGTTTGCAGTGCAATAGTAAACTAAAGTCTGATTAATGTGAGCATAGAGTAACCAAAAATGCTATGATAGCTTACTTTTTAAGAGAGTTATTTAACTGCTAAATTAAGGAACTAAAAACTTTATTACAATGAAAAAAGCATCTTTATTAATGTTATTACTATTCTTTTTCTGTGGTATGCAGGCTGACGATGTGAAGCTTTTAGGCGACGACACCTATTCTTTAGCCATTTCTCCTAATGGGAAATACGTTGTAGGATATAACCCATCGAAAATCCGATCGGGGGTTGGCACAGAGAGTTTCGTGTATAATGTGGGTAGCGGAGCCCTAAAATGGATAACAACCGATAGTTCAGACGATTGGAAAACCTGTGGAATGTTTAGAGATGTAAACGATTTTGGAATGCTATGTGGGTCGGTAAAAGATTTAGAACACTATATAGATTTCTACGGAACAACCGCTCCTACCAACATAGCAGCAGTGTTTGAAGATGGAAAAATAGTGAAATTGCCTTACGGCGACTTAGATATGAGTAAAATAAAACAGCACGAAGATGGTACGTTTGCAACATCACTATCTAACGATGGCAAGGTGGTTGTGGGCTATTGCAAATGTTCTAACTTTGCGTTTGCCTATCCATTGAAATGGACGCGCGCAGCAAATGGCAACTGGAAAATGGAGAAGTTGGCACTACCATCGGGCTACGAATATGGTATAGCCATTAGTGTATCGGCTGACGGACACACTATTGCAGGTTTGGCAATGGGTGGCGGACAAGCCATAGCATGCTATTGGATAGATGGAACGTGCTATACGGTGAAGTGTAAAGACGAAGATGCCGAGCTGGCAAAGCTAAAACAGATGCGTATGATAGATATGAGCGCTAATGGAAAATACTTTATTTTTTCGCTTTCAAGCCGCTCAGACTATCGACTTTTCGAGGTAGAGAAAGGCACATACCGCATTTTGCCCACCTTTGAAAGTAACGAACAGATGCGCATACCCACTGTGGCAGACAATGGCGATGTGCTTGGCGCAATAACGTATGATGCTTTTAGCATGGGCGGAATGTCGTATAGAAACTTCTGGTACCAGTATTCGTCTAACAGAATATTCGATTTCACCTATTATCTTTACCTCTTCAATCAGCAATTAAGGTTGCCATTTCCTTTAAACTACGAGGCTCAGGCACAAGCTTTTCCTGCTGCAGTGTCGGCAGATGGCAACATTATAGCAGGTAATAAAGATGTAAATGTAGCGTCTGGACAAACTCCCAAGGCATGGATAGTGGGTGTAAGCAAACACGAAATAGAAATTCCTGCTACACCAAACAAACCCAAAGCAACATCAACAGGACTGCATAAGGTAGAACTTTCGTGGGAAATGGAAAAAGAAAAATATAAGCAACTAACACTGAAAGGATATAATGTGTATTGCGACGGCGATAAAATAGTAACCCTGAACGAACTGAAAAACGAAATGAAAGTAACATCAAACGATGTTTATGCAGGCTATCGTAAGTTCGCAATAGAGGCTATATACACCGATAAACAGGGAAAAGAATTGCTTTCGCCACGTTCAAATCCTAACGAAATAGCTATTCCAGAAAACTATTCGTTCCCACTTTTCGAGAATTTTGAGCGGAGTTCGCTACAAGCAAACTACTGGACTACAACCAGAGAATATGGCGATTTGGCTGACACCGAATGGATAGTGGCAGCCCAAGTGGGACACATGGGTACAATGGGACTAACTTCTGGTGCGTGCACACTACAGCCTTATTCATCGAGAATGGTAAGTAGACCTATTGATGCAACACACGTAAACAATGTGAAATGCTCGTTTTTGGCACTTTGTAACGAAGAAAACGTACAAGGAAATAAGGAACCCGATCTAACTAAAGACACACTTAGCGTAGACTATTCTATAGATGGTGGCAAGTCGTGGAATGTGGTTAAAGAGTGGACAGTGAAAGAATTGCCACACTTAGAAGGCATTCTGACATTCGATTTAACAAAACAAGTGGCAGGAAAAGTGTTCCAAATACAATTTCGTAAACACGGAAAAGGTGGAGTAAGCTATTATTTCTATTTAGACAATATTATGATAGGGAGCGGAAATAACGTAGATGCACCCGAAGGATTTACAGGAAAAATAATAGATAACAACGTATTTCTGATGTGGAAAAACAATAAAAACAGCTATCTGCTGAACTATCTTTTCGAACCAGAAGCACCCGGATATACGCTCGGAAACGAAGGAAACGAACTTATTGGAGCAAACAAATTCACACCAAACGAACTCGCACCGTATAATGGAAAATACTTAACATCGGTAACAACCTACCTTAATTATTACGACGATGTGGACGAAGAGAAAGGCATTCATGCGGCAGTTGTGGTGTTTGAAGATGGAAAACTTGTTTGCGAACAAGAGATAGAGAACATTAGTTTCAACGAAAATATAACCCAAAAACTTAATAAGCCCATCAAAATAGACGGTTCAAAAGAACTAATTGTAGGTATTAAAATACACGATTACGATGCCGACCAGATACCTCTAACCTACGAAAGCTCCACATATTTCGTAGCCGGAAAAAGCGATATCTACTCTGAAGACAACGGTAAAACATGGCAAACAGTGCACGACTTTTATGGAAACGACACAGAAAAAGGCTCTTGTTGCTGGCGAATAATAGGTAATATAACCGATAACCCAGACGATGTTGTAGAACAAGAAGACGATGGACTTGTTGGGTATAACATCTTTCGAAATGGCATTCAACTGAATAATACCTGCATTCCTTGCGAATCTACACGCTACATTGATAGAAAACCAATAGACAAAGCAGAATATATCGTTGTGGCATACTACAACGATGGGCGAGAATCAACACCAACAATACCATTCATTGCCAATTTAACCAACGAAATAAAACCAGTAATAAACAAATCAATTCTAACAATAAACAAAAACGAAATAAAACTGAATGCAAAAGGAAAACTGAGTCTATACGCTGTAAACGGACAGCTAATAGCTAAAGAAAAACAGGGTGCCATTCAGTTAAAAGGCATTCCATCAGGCATTTACATAGTAGTAATAGAATATAATAACCAAAAACTAACACAGAAAATAATTATCAACAACTAAAAGAAAAATAGATAATCAATAACAAAAAAATGGGGCACGTTTGCTTTGTGCCCCATAAAAGTTTCTACTAAAATACACAATGCTCCTCCTATATAATACCAAACGTCCTCCTATATAATGCAGAATACCTCCCTATATAATACAGAATGTCTCCCTATATAATGCATAATGCCCCCCTATATAATACAGAATGCCCTCCCTATATAATGCAGAATGTCCTCCTATATAATGCATAATGCCCCCCTATATAATATAATGTGTAAAACAACTTCGCCTGTTAATGAAACTAAAAATATAGAATCTGCTTATCTTTTTTCTTATAAAAGTTTGGTGGTTATTATTTTTTGTTATACCTTTGCACTCGCTTTTACGGCAA
>ERZ1674297.201-NODE-202-length-17819-cov-11.360898_pt1 | contig 17819 bp, 20 predicted proteins | sample MGYA00581112_ERZ1674297 | MGnify/ENA primary metagenome ERZ1674297 (study PRJEB41354, sample SAMEA4873322) | human saliva metagenome | biome: human-associated habitat [ENVO:00009003]; feature: mouth environment [ENVO:08000002]; material: saliva material...
CGTTGAAGAATCAATTAACTTGATTTTATATTTCTTTATATATACTAGCGACATACAGAGAAGTAAGCATATAAAAAAGCGCACGCGTGCCACGCGCAGAGCGCCCCACTTGCGCGTTTGAGCATAGAACGAAAAACTTACAAGGTACTTCCTGGAGGGGTGGGGTATAGCGGGGCGGAAGAGGCGCGGCGTTTTTGGCTATAAAGCACTTTTTTTGGGGTGACTTCCTTCCGCAAATCGGGGCGGGAAGCTAAAAAGAGCTACCTTGTAAGGCAAGCAAAACAGAGAGGGAGAAAAAGCGGAAATGAGAGGGGGGACATTTGAGGCATGGAGGTGAATCAGAAAGAGCTTGCAGCGTGCCTCGGGATTACCTCCAGAAGAGTGCGACAGTTGCGCGAAGAGGGGCTTTTCCAATTCGCACCTGGAAGCAAAAGATATTCTTTGGAAAAATGTGTTCAAGAATATATAGAATTTAAGATAGACGAAGAGACTGGAAGAAAAGGAAATCTAGATAAAGAAAGAGTCAGTGCAGAGCATGAGGAAATAAAAAAACAGATATCTGAAATCAAATTAAAGCGATTAAAAAGAGAGATGCATCGCGCCGATGATGTTGAATTGTTTTTGACGGACATGCTGCTACACTTCAAACAAAAATTGACATTGTTGCCGCCAAAATTGGCGATTGGAATAATTGGAGAGACGGACGTAAATCTGGTTGTGAAAAAAATAGAGGCGGGGGTAAAAGACGCGCTTTCTGAACTGGCGGAGTACAATCCGGACGAAATAGAGCGGACAGAAGAAACGGCAGAGGGCGAGGAAGGCGAAGAATGAGCGACAGGGAGCGGCAGAGAAGAAAAACGGCGAAACTGTTTCGGCGCGTGATTCGGAACACATTAAGCCCGAAGGAAACACTTACGGTATCTGAATGGGCAGAGAGATACCGGGTGCTGGACGGCACATCAAATATACAGGGCAAATGGTCCAACGATGTGACTCCGTATTTGCGCGGGATTATGGATAGCTTTGTGGATCCAGCGGTCAGAAGAATCTACTTTTGCAAGGCGTCACAGATTGGCGGCACGGAGGCCATGCTGAACATGCTGGGGTACATTGTGACGGAAAGTCCGGCACCGACGATGATTGTCTATCCGACAGATGATTTGGGGAAAGAAGTGTCAAACCTGAGAATTAAGCCCGCGTTCCGGCTGATTCCGGAAGTCAAGAAGGTTTTCAAAGAGCAGGAGTCAAAGGAGCTGGAGTTGAGGTTTACGACGATGACGCTTTTCCTGAATGGAGCGGGAAGCCCGTCAAAGCTGGCGTCGAAGCCGATTAAGTATCTCTTTTTTGACGAGATCGACAAGATGGGCGGAGCGTCAAAGAAAGAGGCGAGCCCGTTTAACTTGGCGCTGGAGAGAACAAAGACATATAGGCCGCAAGAGAAAGTGTATGCGTGTTCGACGCCGACATTGCGCGACAACTACATTTGGAATCTGCATGATGGGGCAGATGAGGTGAGGCACTATTTCGTGCCGTGCCCGAATTGTGGAGAAATGATTGAACTGCGGTTTGCGCAAATTCGCTTTGAAAAAGATGATGAGAAGCAGATGAGCATAGCAGAGCGAGCCAAGACGGCCACATATTTTTGCGAGAAGTGCGGGATGGAAATCAAGAATGAGAGTAAACCGGAAATGCTACGGCGCGGCGAATGGCAAGCGGTCAGGAAAAGAGGAATTGGGGCACCGCGGTCGGTAGGGTTCTGGATTAATTCGCTGTATAGCGTGTTTCTCAAATGGGAAGACGTGGCAGAAGAGTTCTTGAAATCGTATGAAGACCCGGAGCAACTACAGAACTTTACGAATTCATGGTTGGGTGAACCGTGGGAAGACACGAAGCTGAAAACAACGGCTGACACGGTGCAGGACAGGGAAACAGAGGAAGAAGAATTTGTTGTGCCGTCCTGGGCTGTTTTCTTGACGGGCGGAGTCGATGTGCAGGAAACGAGTCTGTATTACACGATTCGAGCGTGGGGAGAATATACGACCTCGCAGAATATCACGCACGGGCAGGCCTTGGGATTCGAGGAAATAGCCGATGCTATGAATCGAGAATACAAAACGGCAGACGGAAGAAAGATGGTTGTGAAACTTTGCCTTGTAGACTCCGGATATCAGGCGGACAGCACATATGATTTTTGCGTGAGCAATTCAGACTGGGCGCTGCCGGTAAAAGGTTCGTCCAATCCGATGAGGGACAGGTACAAAATCAGCAAAGTAGACCGGCAGGGCTCGCGGGCATATGGGATGCAACTGGTTCTGGTAGACGGAAGTCAGTTCAAGGATTCTATTTCAGCGCGGATGCGGCGCGAAAACGGAAAAGGTTCATGGATGGTATTTCGGGGATGCGATGAAGAGTACAGGCAACAGGTAACGGCAGAACACAAAGTCGTTGAACGTTCCGGTGGAAAAGAGAAAACTGTATGGAGATTGAAGCATTCACACGCGGATAATCACTATCTGGACTGCGAAGTTTATGCGATGGCAGCGGCTGAAATGTGTGGAGTGAGAAGCTTACACCTAACGACGGTACAGGAAAAGGAGCAGGAAGAAACGCCGAAGCAACCGCGAAAAGAAGAAGGCTGGATTCAGAATGTGGACGGCTGGATGGAGGGATACACATGAGCGACGAAGCAATTAACGTATACGGGACACCGGAAGAGCAGCTGCACACAATCAACGAAGCGATTTACGCGGTCCTTAAGGGCGGTCAGAGCTACAAAATCGGAACGCGAGAGCTGGCACGAGCGGATTTGAAGCAGCTGTTAAAGATGCAAAAACAGCTGCAGGCAGCGGTACAGGGCGGAGAACCGTCGAACTTGCTGGCGGACACATTCGTTGCAGTATTCCAGGGACGGTGAGAAGTGGACATTTTAGGGAAGGTGATCGGAGTTTTTTCGCCGGAAAGAGCGTATAAGCGGGCGGCATATAAGCAGGCCTTGCATGAACTTGAGCGCGCGATGAGCTATGACGGCGCGAGTTTCAGCAATGTGCATTCAAACACGAATTGGTATGCAGAGAACGTACCGGCGGCCTGGGCAGATGCGGGCGAGAGAGATGTCTTGCGGGCGAGAGCACGGGACCTTGAACGGAACTCGGATGTGATGAATGCCATTGTGGGGGCATTCAAGAGAAATGTGTATGGGGCCGGATTCCGGCTGAGATCAACGGTCGAGTCGGAGGAATTGCGAGAGGAAATAGAACGCGCCTGGGAAATTTGGTGCAAGAAAGAGAATTGCGATGTAACCGGAACGCAGAGCTTTGATTCCTTGATGCGCATGGCAATCCGGAGAAAAAAGGTCGATGGCGGAATTCTGATTCTGAAAACGCACACGGCGGGCGGATTCCTGCCGTTCAAACTGCAGGCGCTGGAAGTTGATGCGCTGGATGAAACGGCAGTGGCGCATGGTAACAACAAGGTGATTGGCGGGATTGAATATGACATCTACAACAAGGCGGTGGGGTATCACATCAAGCAGTTTGCGCCGGACGGATTCACGGAGACGGAGACAAAGTTCTATCAGGCCAAGGATGTGATTTTCTATTTCACGAAGAACCGACCGACACAGCTAAGAGAGGTGTCAGACCTTGCGGCAACAATCACGCGCGTAAGAGATATCAATGAGTTCATGAGATCGCTGGCGGTGAAAGAGAGATTGCTTGCCTGCCTGAGCGTTTTCATTAAGCGGGATTCGCCGCCGACGACAGGGCGGGGGTATGGCAGCGTTGACGACGGTTATATGGGCAAGATGATTTCGCCCGGAACGATTAACTACTTGTCGCCCGGAGATGATATCAGCGTAGTTCAGCCGAACATGCAAGCTACGGATGCCACGGCGCACATCAAGCAGCAGATTAGAATGCTCGGAAGCGGGCAGGGTCTAAGCTATGAACTCGCGTCACGCGATATGTCTGAGACGAACTATTCTTCGGCACGGCAGGGCGCAATCGAGGATGATCTGACATTTGAGGAAGAGCGGCAGCAGCTAAAGGACGTGATGGATGAGATTTTTGAAGAATTCATCAAGGCCCTGTATTTGTCCGGAAAGCTGAGAGACGGAAGACCGGCAGACGGCAGTTTCTGGGAGAAAAACCGGTACGAATATTCGAGGCACACTTGGATTAAAGCGCCGAAGAAGTGGATTGATCCGGCGAAAGAGGCGGCGGCCAACAAAGACGCGCTACTAACAGGGCAAAAGACCTTTGCGGATATGGCAGCGGAAAACGGGAAAGACTGGAAAGAACAGCTGGAGGAAATGGCCAAAATCCAAAACTACGCCGCAGAACTGGACGTGGATTTGGTGGGGCAGTTGCTGGGGGCGAGAAAAGAGGAAGAAGCGGGGGATGAGAAAGACGAAGAATAAAACAACTCGGGTAAGAGAACGGTGCAATATGCAAGGGGAAATGTGGACGCGGGCGACAGCGCCGGAACGAGAGCTTCGGAGAGAGTTCGGAAACGCACAGATCACGGCGGTAGGCAGTGGCAACGAGGACGGAGAGAGTCGGGAGGTGGAGCTTTCTTTTTCGTCGGAAGAGCCATACGAGCGCTGGTTTGGAACGGAGATTTTAGACCATAGCGAAGGCTGCGTGAATCTAAAGAGACTGCGAGAAATCGGGTGCGTGCTTTTCAATCATGACAGGGACTATGTTCTCGGGAAGGTGACTGAAGCGTGGGTTGAGAACGGACGCGGCAAAGCGAAAATCAGATTCGATGAAGACGCGGAAGCGGAAAAGATTTACAGGAAGGTAATGTCCGGAACGCTGAAAGGCGTATCGGTGGGATATACGGTTGGCAACTGGGAAAAGGTGAAACCGGGGGAAAAGTCAACCGACGGTAGGTTTGAGGGAGAGTGCTATATTGCAACGCGCTGGATGCCGACAGAGATTTCCATTGTGTCGGTTCCGGCAGACGAAAGCGTTGGTGTAGGAAGAAGTGCAGAAAACACGATGACAAAGGGAGGAGACAAAGTGGCACAGAGAACGGGAGAGACGGAAGACCAGATGAGAAGCAATGCGGCGGGGGGAGAAAACCCTGACAACGCAACGCGCGGCGGCGCGGGCGAGGAGAGTGCGCAGGCACCTGCAAGCGCAGAGGAAAGAAGTGCAGGCGAGGAGAATGGCGAAGCGGAACGAGAGGCCGTCCAGAGAGAGCGGCAGAGAATTGAAGAGATCAACAGCATGGCGCGAGAGTTTGAAATCGATTTGAGCAGCATGATCAGGGACGGAAGTTCACTGGAAAAAGTAAGGGAGCACGTATTGAACGAGTTGAGAAATCAGGCGGCACCGGCAACGCAGGGCGCGCGGAGCGGAGAGACCGGACAGGACAGATATGTAAAAGACATGACGGACGCGTTGCTGTTAAAGAGCGGCGTTCCGGCAGATGAGGCGAGCGACGCCGCGAGAAGACGCGCCGGAATGAGTCTCAGAGCAATCGGAGAGGAATGCCTGGAGAGGTTTGAGGGAGTATCCGGTACAAGGGAGATGAGCGGCGATGTGATTTTTCAGATGCTGGCGAGACAGTTTTTCAGCCCGACAAGCGCATTTCCGGCGATCCTTGACACAACGATTAAGAAGACGATTGTGCAGCGCTATGAGAGCGCCAATACGACATTTCAGATGTGGACGACGAAGGGGACATTATCTGATTTTAAGGAAAGCCGTGACCATGAGTATGAACTGGGCGGACTCTCGGCATTTGAGCCGGTACCGGAGAATGGCGAACTGAAAGAGGATAAGCCGGAGACGCAGCTTCTGCCGACGAGAAAGCTGGACACCTACGGTAAAAGTTTCAGCATGACGCGGCGGGCATTTATCAATGACGATATTGGGTTCCTGACAAATGTTCCGTCGGCGTATGCACAGCGGTACAAAGAGACTATTGACGAGTTGGTGTACAGCAAGATTTTCGAAAACGGTGTGACATTTGATGGAGTACAGCTTTTCCACGCAAACCACAACAACATCATGAGCGGCGCGGGTGAGAAGCCCTCGCAGGCCGTTATCCAGAAGATGATTACGATGATGCAGCTACAGAAGGACGGCTTCGGCAAGGCTGTGCGTGTACGCCCGAAATACATCGTGGTACCGGTCGGATGGGGCTTTGATTTACAGGTGATTTTCCATTCGGCACAGGTTGTCGGAAGCGATTTCAACGATGTGAACCCGTTACGCGGGTACCCGATTGAAATCGTTGAGACGCCGGTGTTGAACATCTTGGCGGGAAGCAACAAGGCACCGTGGTTTATGGTGGCAGATCCGAGCAGCGCAAAGAGCATTCAGGTAGACTACCTGAACGGACAGGAGAAGCCGATTGTGGAGCGCGACACGGTGGCGACTAAGCTTGGATTCTACTGGAAGATTTACGGCGATTTCGGCGTGAATGTGAGAGATTTCAGGGGAATTGCAAGAAATAACGGCGAAGTGATTCAGTGATGAGCGGGAGCGGGATGCAAAAGACATAGCGTCCCGCTATCGCATTACAACCTGAAAGGGCCGAAAAAACGAAAAGGAGAAAACAAGAATGACAGCAATGTATGAGATGCGCGGTGAGGCGCTGGACTACAAGAATGAAACGAGCGCCGATATCAAGGCTGGCGACATTGTGACGCTTGGGAGCAAGCGGATTGCCGTTGCCGGTTCGGATATTGATAAGAACGAGGTTGGAGCGGTGCATGTAACGGGTGTTTTTGCAATGCCGAAGAAGACGGCATCGGATGTGATCGCCATGGGTGTGCCGCTGTTTTGGGACGCAACCGGAATTGCGCTGACGGGAACGGTTGAGGCCGGATACGCGGCGGCGGGTAGCAAGGCGGGCGAGCTGACCGTGAAAGTGAAGTTGGTAGGATGATCGCGCTGATGACGCTATTCAGCGGCAATCGCATGTATAGCCGGGGTGAAGTCATTCCGGACGATTTGCCGCTGATAGAGGCGATGAAAGAATGCGGAAGCGTTTGCACGGAAGAAGAGTGGGCGGAGATGCAGTTGCAGGCGGAACCGGAAGCAAAGGCGGTTGCAGAGGCGCTTCCGGCAGGGATTGAGGCGGCGAGCAGTTCGGAGGGCAATGCGGGAGAGTTGCTTGTAGGAATCCCGAAGAAGGGAAGAAAGCAAGAGAAAAAATGAGCCCGGAAGACAGAAGGCCGAACTTTAAGAGACTGGCGTTCCAGGATATCAAAAATGTTTTCTTGAATGATGATGAGTTTGGCGAGTATCACACGCTGAACGGGAAAAGGATGCTGTGCACGGTTGACGCAAACGAGGTTGAAGCACGCGGAAAGAAGCAATTTGAGCACAGCAGAATCGATGGAATATTCGAAGACAACATGATTCTGTATGTGGCACGCAAGGACTTTGGGCAGCAACCGGCACACGGAAGGCAGCTGGACTTCGACGGCGAAAAGTTCATTGTGACGGACAGCAGAGATGAGGGCGGAATGTATTCAATCACGATTCAGAGGTTCAGATCGTAATGAGCAGAATCAGCAGTGCGCAGATTTATGTGAATCCGGAAGACCTGAGAAAGATTGTGGGAGCGCTGGGGAAGATTGAAAGAATCAGCGAAGAGGCGGTGCTGTCAAAAGCCGTAAACGCTACGCTGAGGAAGGCGCAAAGAGTGCTGTCACACAAGGCAAATATTTCCTACGCGGGCGAAGCGTCGAAAGGAATTCGGGAAAGGTCGAAGATTGAGAAGGCGGTGGCGCGGGGAATTGAACCGGAGGGAACGTTGCGTTTCCGGTCGGAACAGCACGCCATTACAAAGTTCAAATTCTCGCCGAGAAGCACGCCGACAAAGTTTCTGGAAGATACCGTAAAGCATTTCAGACGGCTGGACTTCAAAAGCCAAAAGAGACCGGACGGAAGAACGATTGGCGTGAAGGTAGGAAAACAGAAACGGTACTATGTGCACGCCGGACAGGTTCGAGGAAACAAAGGAAAGTTATTCCATGATGTCTTTGTTGTGCAGTTCAAGAGCGGACACATTGCGCTGGCTGAGAGAGCGGGAAAAGCAAGATTCCCGATTAACCAGATTTTGGGTTCGTCCGACATGATGATGACCAAAAGCAAAAGAGTCTTCGGCACGGAAGAGGAAAATATTGCAAAGTTCTACACGGAGCAGTGTGCAAAAAGTCTGGCACAGGCGCTGAAAAGACTGGGGAAAGCCTAATGAGCGAACGGGGAAATAAGGAAAAGCGAAGGCGGGAATCGGTGAGATGAGAGAAGCGACGGGAGCGGGAAACACGATTTTTCATTGTCAACAGGCGCTGGCAAAAGAAATCCAGAAGTTGACGGCGGGAATGCTCTTTGAAGATGCGGCAAGCGGGAAAGCCGGAAGAGAAATCTTGTCGCCGATGCGATTTTATTTGCAGAACCTTCCGATTGCCGCATTTGACGTGGGAGCCTTGGAAGATGAGGCGGCAAGTGAATCGATTGAATACCAGAGCTTGCAGACAGAAGACGGTGTGATAGCGGCGCCGTGGTGTAACATCAAAATTGACAGCATCAAGACTGAGGGGCCAAACGCAGAACAGCTGGTGAAGGTCGCAATTATTTTCGGGGTATACGACAGCGGAACCGGATGCAAAGGGCATGAAGGATTGCTGAATTTATTCCAGAGAGTCACAGAACGATTCATGAAGGAGCCGTTGCTTGCACATGCGTTTCGAAATGACAATGAGTTTCGTTCTGAGGTAGCAGAGGAGAACACACATCCGTATTATTTCGGCGTTACGACAACGGGATTTTTTATCAAATCACCGGAGAGAGAGTTGGAAGGAGAGTGGGAGTAAATGAGAGAAGAGGAGGACAAGGCAACGGCGGCAAGGGCTGGAAAAGATGCTGTGAATGCGGCAAATGACAATCCGAAAGACCAGAAGGCAGACGGAGAGGGAGTAGCGGCGAGCGCTGCCGAAGCGCCCGAAGGTTTGGCAGGAAACGAAAAGAGAACCGATAACAAGGCGAGCAAGGCGGCAGAAACCGCAAGCGAACAGGAGGCACTGATTTATATGGGACCTTCAAAAGGCGGGATTGCGCAGAACACGGTTTTCGCTGACGGCAAGCTGGATGACAGAGCTTTGAAGGTACAGAGTATGACGCCGCGTGCGAGTTTGCTGTTTGTGCCGATTTCGCAGTTATCGGATGCACGGAAGATGCTGCATCGGGAAGGGACTGCAATTCAGCTGGCGTACAAGGCGCTGAGAGACAGGGAGGAGTGAGAGAATGAAGTATTTGCACAAGATTGAGACCAGGGAGCGGGACCTTACGATTGCAACGCCGCAGACCGCAGTTGCCGGGCTGCAGGTGATTGTAGGCACGGCCCCGGTCAACATGACGGACGATCCTGCCGCCACGGTAAACACACCGATTGTCTGTGAGACATTTGATGAGGCAGAGCGAAAGCTCGGATTCTTGGAGGACTACAAGAACTATACGCTTTGCGAGGCGATGGACGCGAGTTTCCGGAAATTCGGTGTTTCGCCGCTGATTTTTATCAACGTGTTGGATCCGGCAAAGCATAAGACGACGATGCCGGCGGAAAGCGGCACGGCACAGGATGGAGTCTTTGTGGTGAAAAAGACCGGCATTCTGAAATCGAGCGTTGTGGTAAGCGGAGCAAGCGGCGCGCTGACACTTGACACGGATTATGTGCTGGATTTCACGGAGGAAGGCTATTTGTCGATTTCCTTCCTGACGGCACAGACGACTGTCAGCGTGACGGCGGATATGCTGAATCCGGCGGCAGTTACAGAGGATGACATTATTGGCGGTTTCCATGCGGAGAGCGGCACGGAGAGCGGCCTGGAAGTCGTGCGGCAGATTTATCCGAAGACCGGATATGTTTTCGGTATGCTGGTTTGCCCGAAGTGGTCGCAGAAAAAGAAGGTCGCAGCCGTTATGGCGGCAAAGACGGAAGATGTGAACGGCCTTTTCAATGCGATTGCGGTGATTGACTTGGATACAGAGACTTGCAAGAAGTATACGGATGTCAAGAAAGCGAAGGAACAGCTTGGCGTATCGGACAAGAACGCTGTCATTGTCTGGCCGTGCGTCAAGTACAAGAACAGCGTGTACGACTATTCCGTCGTGTGGGCGGCACATGCGGCGCTGCTGGATGCGGAAAACGGCGATGTTCCGTACAAGTCCCCGTCGAACAAGCCGATTGGCGTATCGTCTACCTGTCTGGCAGACGGCAAGGAAATCTATCTGGACAACACGCAGGCGGCATTCGTGAATTCGTGCGGTGTGGTGACGGCGGTAAATGACCAGGGATGGAAGTCGTGGGGTAATGAGAACGCAGGCTTTCCGGAAGTGACCAGTGCCAAAGATCGCTATATCTCGAACCGGCGCATGATGAACTGGTATCGCAATCGCTTTGTGCTGGCGTATAAGGACAGGGTGGATGATCCGGCATCCCGAAGAACGGTTGAGGCGTTTGTGGATTCGGAGAATCAGTATTTGAATTCGCTGGCGTCGGGCGGCTACATTCCGGCGGGATGCAAGATTGGTTACGACGAGAAGGTAAACACGACGGAAGCAATCATGAACGGCGATGTCGTGTTTGACACGCAGCTCGCATTTTTCCCGGTCGCAAAGCATATCGTGAACCGAATCAGCTTCAATCCGCAGCTGATTACGGACGCACTGTCTGGAGGTGAGAAGTAATGAGAAACAGAATCACGAGATCGATGATTCCGGAAGTCATTAATAACTTCAATGCGTATGTTGGAGAAAACGGCGAAAAGCTGATTGGACTTTCCGGACAGGTGACGCTGGCAAGTCTGGAGCTTATGACGGCAGAAATCAGCGGCGCGGGAGTGGGAGGAACTTACAGCGTGCCGGTGGGAGGGCTTTTCCAGGACATTACGCAGGAAATCCCGATGCAGGCGCTTACCCCGCAGATTGCGCAGATGCTGAACATCAAGAAGAAGTGCCGTATCACGCTGAGAGGCGCAATGCAGATTTATGACAGAGAGACGGGCGCGAGAGACTATGTGCAGATGCGGTACACGGTTGAGGGTGCTGTCAAAGGTATGAGTCCGGGAAATCTCCAGCTGGGCAATCCGATGGGCACAACGATTACGGTGTCGGCAACCTATGTATCGCTGGTTGCCGGTGATGACACCCTGATTGAGATTGACAAGCTGAATCAGATTTGCGTTGTGGACGGCGAAGATATTATGCGAGAGATTCGCGAGAGCTGCTAAGAGAATCAAGACGGCCGGTGCTGCATGAGCGGCATCGGCTTTTTCTAAAAGGGAATAGGAGAGGTGCGAGCAATGGGAAGACAGAATAAAGCTGTCGGTGGAGAAAATCGCGGTGCAAGCGCGACGGAAGAAGCAAATGTAAAGCAGGGAGCGGCGGGCGCAGAGCAGGACAAGGTACCGGCGATTATGTCGCTGGAAGTGCCGTTTGAGTTTGAGGGGGAAACATACGAAAGCATTGATTTATCCGGACTGGCAACGGCGAGGGCAGAGGATATGTGCGAGGTGGATGAGGAAGCCAAACGGCAGGGAGACAGCAGTGTAAACGGACTGCATCCGGAAATCACGCGGAAGTATGCAATGCTACTGGCGTGCCGACTGAACCGGAAGCCCTACAACTGGCTTGACAAGATGAATGCAAAAGATTCGATTCGGCTGAGAGAGACGGTGACAGCTTTTTTCTACTTTATGGCCTGAGCCGAGAATCAGCGGCAGAGCTTAGGAAGATTATTGTCTGGATGTCGCTGAGGCTTAGGACGGGAATCGAATTTTTCTATCGAATGAAGATTACGGCTTTACTGGAGTGGGCAGAGACCGTGCGGGAGATGACTGAGGAGAAGTAATGGCGGGAAGAAATACGCAGTATGATTTTCTGATTAAAATTTTGGGACGCGTGGATCCGTCGCTCAAAACATCGGTGCAATATACCAAACGGCAGATGCAGAAATTCGAGAGCGATTTCTACAAGACGGAAGCCGGTATCTGGAAGAAGGCAACGGGCATTGCGTCGGCTGTCGCAAAAGTGGGCGCGGCGGCGGGAGTGGCAACGGGGGTTGCGCTTAAGAAAGCATATGACGTCGGGTCGGAATTTGAGAAGCACATGGACGAATGGTCCGCAACCGCCGACGCAAGCAATGCGCAATACGAAAAAGCAAGGGAAGCCGCGCTTCTTTGGGGACGCAAAACCACAAAGACAGCGACGGAGTCGGCGGATGCTCTTAAGTATATGGCGCTTGCCGGATGGGATGTGAATACGTCAATTAAGGCACTGCCGAGCGTCCTGAAGCTTTCCGAGGCCACAAACCTTGACCTTGCAAGAACGAGTGACCTTGTGACTGACGCTATGGCGGCAACGGGGACAGAAGCGGGAGAACTGGCACGCTTTCTGGATGTCGCGGCAAAAGCGAACAACCGTTCCAACCAGACGGCGGAAGAATTGCTGGAGGGATATATCAGAACAGGTGCGCAGTTGCATGATTTACATGTCCCGATTGAAGAATCGGCAACGGCGTTCGGCGTGCTGGCAAATCGCGGCCTGAAGGCGGAAAATGCAGGAACTGCATTGAGAAATGTGCTGAGGAACCTGACGACAGGAACGGGCGAGGCCGGAAAGATGATGGACAAGCTTGGAATCTCGGCATTCGACCAGCAGGGCAATTTCATTGGATTGAGAAAAACGATTGAGCTTGTCAACGAAGCAACCCGGAACATGAACGATGAAGAGCGGAATGCGACGCTTTCGGCACTCGGCGGAAGTCGATATGTTGTTGCACTAAGTGATATGCTTCATAGCTTAAACACTACGCTGGCGGACGGAAGAACGGAGTGGGATGCACTCCGCGAGGACTTGGACAACGCCGGAGGCGCGCTGAACAAAATGTCGAAGGTTAGGATGGATAACCTTTGGGGTGATTTGAAGATCCTTGAAAGCGCAATGCAGGACGCCGGAATTCGAGCGTATGACGGATTCGCAAACCCGCTGAGAGACGCAACGCAGCTGGCGACGAAAGAGGTATACAAGTTCTCGGACAATGTGTCCGACAAGATTGGCGTGTGGTATCCGACGATAAAGCGGAGTGCGGAAGAAGCCGGGAAAGGATTGCGGGAATTTACGGCACCGATGTTTTCACTCGGGAAGTGGCTTGTGGCGAACGGAGATTCCACGGTGGCGGTGCTGGCCGGTATTGCCGGTGGAATTACAACGTTGCATGCCGCGGTGAGCGCGAGGAAGCTGAGCAAGGAAATTATTGCGTTCACAAAGCTATTCAGCAATCCGATTGCAAGCCCGATTATGCTCATGGGAACGGCGGCCACAGTTCTGGTTGCGGTCGCGACGAAATATAAAATCGCGTCGGAAGCGGCGAAGAAGGCAGCCTTAGACAAGGCGTTCGGAAACATTGCACTGTCTGAAAAAGAGCTGCATGAAGTGTCCCGGAAGATTATCGGAGAAGGGACGATTGACAGGTTGGCCGGATCCATTGAACGCCTGGGCGAGTTGAAGGACAGCGGTAAAGCAATCAGTGATGTGGCGGAGAAGAGCAAGGAGTTGCTCTTCAAGGTGAGAAACGGAATCACATTTACCAGCGAAGATTCAGAGGCGCTTGGAGACAACATCAAGTCCATGATTGAGGACGGCTTGAAGATTGCAAGCGAGGCAAGCTATACGGATGCAATCAGCGTGCGGGCCCTTTTCGGAAATGACGAAGAGGGGAAGGGGCTGATTCAGAATTTCGCAAGCTACAACGAGCAGATCGGGAAGGAAATCAGCGAGAAGGGCGAAGAACTCGGAAAGCTGTATTCGGATGCTATCAAGGACGGAGCGATTGATAGCCATGAGGCAGAAATCATTGAGGCAAAGATTCAGGAGTACCAGAACATTACAGACGGAATCACGCGCTACGTGACCGAAGCAAAGCAACGGCGCCTGGTTGATGATGTGCTGGCAAAGGGCGGGCAGCAGTTGACGCCGGACAGCCTAAAGAATCTGTACTCTGATTTGAACAGCACAACGAAGGAAACGCTGAACAATCTAACAACGACATACGAATACACACAAGGCAAGCTGGAAAAGCAGAGAGCTGATTCGGCGAGTGGAAAGATTGCGGAAGGGACTCCGGGATATATCAGCGCTGAGGATTACAACGCAGCGATAGAGCAGGCGCGGAATAAATACATCGGGGAGCGGAACCGTGTTTCGTCGGCGAGTGTGACTTCAAGCATTGAAGCAATTATGCGGGCGGATAGCGGCAAGTATCAGGCGGCGTCCGACCGGCTATCTGAGGCGATTGTAAAGGCAGAAAACGAAGCGTGGGAAAAGGCACAGGCAAGAGGCAATCCGGAAGCGCACTATGCCACCTATCTGCAGGAGAGTCTGGCGGCGGCGCAGTACACGGTGGGCGAGACCCTGAGCAATGCTGAGGTGAAGAACCTACAAGACTTACGCAAGGCAATCGAACCGCAGATTGCTGAACTGAGAGCGGCGCGGGATGAGGCGTTAAAGCGCGGATTAAAGATTGATCCGGAGACGGCAAAAGCGATTAGTCTGGCGGACAATCTGGACATGCTGATTGGCGATAAAAATGCAATCTACAAGAAGGTTGGGTCCCTTTTCCAGGGAAACGAGAAACAGGTTTCTATACTGGAGGGCGCAAAGAATATCCCGGCTATGATTAAAAACGGGATTATGTCCGGGCTGAAAGAAAGGCAGCTGGACGGAGCGGGAATTGCGGACAGTGTTGGAACGAACATCAATTCGGGGCTGCGGGAGAAATTAAACAGCGGATATTTTATGCAGAGCGCAATTCCTGCAGTGAACAATATGAGAAGCGCATTCCAGACCGCAACGCTAAGTACACCGATTGTTCTGACACCGGACATTCGAATTGATACAAGCCGCGCAACGATGGGAACGCTGCCGACAATACAAGCGGGGAATGTGGGCGCACCGGTGAATTATAGGAACAGCAGTCCGGCAGCCGGAAAGAAACAGACGCCGCCAAAGACCACCAACTTCCTGAGCGGACTCTTCAAGAAAAACGCGCTTGGCGGTATCTATGACAAGCCGATTCTGACTGAGGTGGCAGAGGCCGGAGACGCGGAGGCTATTATTCCAATCAACAGGACGGCACGCGCGGCTGAGCTTTACAAAGAGACGGGAAGAAGGCTTGCGGCGCAGGGAAACGGCACTGAGACGGCGGCCGCGAATATCAGCTTGACTATCAATGTTGCGGGAAATGCGGACCGGAAAGAAGTTGAGGCGGCAGGACAGACGCTATTAGACCGGTTCGGAGAGCTGATGCGGCAATATCAGAGAAGGGAGGCTCGGACGGCATTTTGAGGCAGTATGAGACGGTGAGCGGCGACACATTTGATGTTGTCGCTCATAAGATATGGGGAGATGCAAAAAGAGCCGGAGAGCTGATGCAGGCGAATTTTGCGGCATTGGAATATCTGGTTTTTCCTGCCGGTGTGAGCCTGAAAGTTCCGGAAGACGGAGACATAAGCGCGGCAAGAAATCAGGCGAACGGGGGTATAGACGAGGCGTTTAATTTCAGGGAGGTAATTCTTGGGACTGGCAAGGCGGGCGCGGGTAAAGATTCTGTATGACGGACAGGACACAGGACTTTCCGAGAAGGCGTTATCGGTATCTTATACCGACAACGCCGAAGGGAAGTCGGACGATGTAAGGGTCACACTGGAAGACAGAGATTTGAAGTGGATAGAGGGGAAGAACAGTCTGCCGGAGATTGGGCACGAGCTGGACTTAACAATCTATCTGGATCACTGGAATACGGACCTTGATATGCAGAGCTATCATGTCGGGAAATTTGTGATTGATGACATTACGCTGAGCCATGGAGCGGCCGGAACGGTGACGCTCGGCGCCGTGTCTATGCCGGCGGATGAAGGGTTCAATTCCGTGTGGCGGTCGGAGACCTGGAACAAGGTGACATTAAAGCAGCTGGCGCAAGAGATTATGGCGCGCTACGGCATGGAAAAGCTTTTCTGGTACGGCGAAGAGCGGATTCTGGAGGCGGTAGAGCAGCAGAATGAAAGCGACAGCGCGTTCTTAAAGAATCAGTGTGACAAGCAGGGGCTTTGCCTGAAAGTATATAAAACAGGGCTTGTGATATTCGACAAACGGCTTTACGAATCGCGGGGATTCAAGTACCTGTTTACGCGGTATGACACGGAGAGTATATCCTACAACCGGACGCTTTTCGGGACCTATACCGGCGGAGAGGTGAAGTATACAAAGAGCGGCGGGAAAGAGAGCGAAGCAAAGACGATTGATGTGACGGTGGGAACGCCGGAGAGATTGCTTAGACTGAATCAGAGCGTGCAAGATGAGGAAGAGGCAAGGAAGCTCGCGATTGCCCGCGTGAACGAGGCGAATGAGAAGGCGGAGACGGTGAGTTTAACCGTGATACCGCAGACGATTTTATATGCCTCGGACAATTTCTTTCTGGACCGTATGGGAGTGATGAACGGGAAGTATTTTACGCAGAGCGTGACGCACAACATAGGCGGCGGGAGATACAGCTGCACTGTGAGCGGATACAAGGTGTTCAACAGGCTGTGAAGGAGAAGAGGCAGTGGAAAATATAAGACTGGGAAGAATCAGTACATTTGACGCAGAGAGCGGCACGGCCTCGGTGTACTATCCGGACAGGGGAAAGAACGCAACAAAGAATTTCCCGATACTGGCGCCGTTTGGGATTGCGCAGAAATTTGAGAAGGAAGACCTGGTTGTTGTGATGTATTTCTCAAACAGCGAAGAGAGCGGAGTAATTCTCGGCGGCGTTTCAGAATACGGGAGCGTGCCAAAAGCTGTGATTGGGGCGAAAGACGGAGCGCTGACGGTAGAGGCGATTTCCGTTACATACACCGCGGGCGGAAAGCAAATTGACTTGAAAGAGCTGGCTGAGAAAGTGGAGGCAATGGGAGCGGAATGAAGGTCGGAAGTTGGGGAGATGTAATCCGCTTTCAGGTATCGGGGAACAAAGTTCTGACTTTCCAGAACGGAATGTCGAGAACAACCTCGGTGCAATACGAGACGCACAATATGCTATACGGCGCACCGCGGATGCAGTTTGTGGGTCCCGGAACGGAGACGGTGCGTTTTACGATGGAGCTGAACGCGATGGTTTGCCGGAAGCCGGTGCGCGTAGAGAACAACATAAGAAGAGCGATGCTTAAAGGAGAATATTATCCGCTGATTGTGGGCGGGAAATGCATTCTGAAAAACGCACTGATCACATCGATGTCTACAAGCTACGATATCGTGATTGTAGACGGACGTATTATGTCGTTGAAGATAGACATTGAGATGAGCGACTATAACTAAGGGAAGCGGGCACGGAGACTATGAGAGCGGAATATATCACGAGCGAAAACGATGAAGAGATGCAGGAGATTCTAAAGGGATTGGACATGCTTTTATCGGTCCCGGAAGGGTCGATGCCGTGCAATCGGGATTTCGGAATTTCGTGGTCAAATTTGGATTTGCCGAAGGAAGAGCTGGAGAACGAATATGCGACGGCGCTGATTATTAAGGCAGCGGAGTTTATTCCGGAAATAGAAATCCGTGAGATAAAGTTCACTGAGAATGAAGACGGCGAATTGCTGGCAAGAATCGAAGTTGAGAGGTCTTGAGCGTGGGAAAAACAGATGAGCTAAAAAAATATCCGGAGCTTTCATTTATCGACGAGATGACATTGCCGCGCCTAATCGAAAATATGGAAGCGCTATACAAGCAGAAGTATTTCGAGACCACAGGAAGGATAAAGCA
>ERZ1674297.202-NODE-203-length-17764-cov-11.970806_pt1 | contig 17764 bp, 10 predicted proteins | sample MGYA00581112_ERZ1674297 | MGnify/ENA primary metagenome ERZ1674297 (study PRJEB41354, sample SAMEA4873322) | human saliva metagenome | biome: human-associated habitat [ENVO:00009003]; feature: mouth environment [ENVO:08000002]; material: saliva material...
TGGGTGCAAAGTTAATAAAAGATACTCAAATAAACAAATTTTATCTAAATAAAAAGTTTTTCTATCGTCAATCTATAAAACTTAAAAGTGCGTGCTATTGTTTATTTTTAGCGGTAAACGAGATATTAATAAGGATATAAAATATTTCAAAAATAAATCTTTAAAAAGGATAATGAGAGTGGTTTTTGCAAATGATTGATTTTGGTTAACGTATTCTTCGCATTCTAAAGTATACTTTCTATTATTTATTTTTATGATTGTAATGTCCTACTCTTACTATCTTTAAGCAGCGTGTTGATGCTCCGCACATATCGTGTTGATGCTCCGCACGAATGGTGCGGGGGGTTAAACACATTGTTATATATAGACGATAAAGGAACAAATTACTTGCAAATACAAAAGAAAGGATGTATCTTTGTTGCTGTAACTCAGGCGCAACCATTACGCAGCATCCTAATGGGAACACCATAACTAAAAGTAGCAATGAACAAAAGAAATCTTTTCCTTTATGCAGCCTTGACAGGTCTTTCCGTATCGGCTACGGCACAGACAATGAACATCACACGTGCAGGTGATACGACGATTGTGAAGATAGCAAAGTCGCCACAGTATCTTCTCCTTCCGATTGAAGAAGGGAAAGACGAGGCGCAGGTGATACTCGGTAATGGCAAGAAGACCGATACATGGATGGATGTAAGATTAGCACAAGGGAAGACCGACTATTATGTTCCTTTCAAACTCAATAAGGGTAAGAGTTCCGTTGTCAAGATTCTGAACCTAAAGACAGATGCACTGGCACTTCAAAAAGGACAATTGAAGCTCTTAAACGTGTGGGATGTGACCAATACCGACTACTATCGCCCTTCTTATCATCATACCCCTTCCTACGGATGGATGAACGACCCTGTTGGTATGTTTTATAAAGATGGGGTCTACCACCTCTGTTATCAGTATAACCCCTACGGTTCTATGTGGGGAAATATGCACTGGGGACATGCTGTCAGTCGTGACCTTATCCATTGGAAAGAGGTTGAACCGACGCTGCAGCGCGACCCTATGGGACATATCTTCTCGGGTAGTACGGTAATAGACAAGGACGGTACGGCTGGTTATGGTAAGAATGCGATTATCTCCCTTTATACCTCCGATAGCAAGGAGAATGCCCAAACGCAATGTATGGCTTATAGCACCGATGGCGGTTATACTTTCCATAAATATGAGAAGAACCCTGTTTTGAAGCCATTTGATGGAGTAAAGGACTTCCGTGACCCAAAAGTCTTTTGGTATGAGCCACTGAAGAAGTGGTATATGATTGTTTCTGCCGATAAAGAAATGCGTTTTTATTCTTCACCTAATTTGAAGGATTGGACCTATGAGAGTGCTTTTGGTGCAGGCTATGGTGCGCAACCTAACCAGTTTGAATGCCCAGACTTCTTCGAACTTCCCGTTGATGGTAACCCAAAGAATAAGAAATGGGTGATGATTGTGAACATAAACCCTGGCTGTCTCTTTGGTGGTAGTGCTACAGAGTACTTTGTTGGCGACTTTGATGGCAAGAAGTTTACTTGTGATAGCAAGCCTTCTGTTGCTAAGTTCCTCGATTATGGTAAGGATCATTATGCTACGGTTACCTTCTCGGGTGTCAAAGATCGTGTGTTGGGTATTGCCTGGATGAGCAACTGGCAGTATGCTAACGTTACTCCTATTCGTCAATATCGTGGTGCGAACACGCTTCCACGTGAGTTCAAACTCTTTACCGGAAAGGACGGAGAAATCTATATGTCGTCTAATGTTGTGTCAGAGGTAGTCTTGCTAAGAAGGAAGTATAAGCGCTTACCTAACCTGCTTATCGCTCACGAACGGGACGCAGAGAATGTATCAGTCAGCAAAGAGAATGCCTTTGAATTAGAGATGGATGTAACACCGAATAAGGCAGCTAAGACTGGAATTGTTCTTTATAATGATAAGGGTGAGAAGGTAGATATCTACTTTGATATGAAGGCTGGACGATTGGTTATGGACCGTACGGAGAGCGGAAAGGTTAAGTTTGGTGAGAAGTCAGAACCTCATAAGATTGAAACCGACTATGACGACCGGCAGGAACAGAAGGCTTTAGGTGAGAAGCGCAAGGTGAACTCCATTAATTATCAGAACGACTTTGCACTCGGTACATGGGCACCATTGAGCCTTTGCGACTCCGACACCTACCACTTGAACATCTTTGTTGACAAGTGTTCTGTCGAAATCTTCGTCGATGGCGGTCGTATCTCCATGACCAACCTTGTCTTCCCAACTGCACCTTACACCTCTATCAAGTTCTATTCTGACGGCAATAGAGCCTCCTTTAAAAACATAAAGGTGTGCGAGTTAGGAATATTGAAGCGTTAACATATAGTATTTAACCCATATCGATCATTAGAGGCTAAACACATTTTGTTCTAATGACCGATTGCGGTTTAAGTAGAGGCTGGAGTTATATGCTTTTTATTAAGAACGGACAAGAATGGAAAGGTTGAAAAGATAGTCAACGCTTGCTTAGTAGATACAGAATTACTTACTTCGATACTTGCAAATACAGAAGAAAGAATGTAACTTTGTTGCGGTAAACCTGTATTATCTCAATTGTTTTTGGGATTATATATAATCTACTTGATAATTATGCAGATGAAACAATGGCTATATGTCGCTTTGCTTACATTGGTGTTTTCAGCCTGTTCGGATAACAACGTAAAAAAATATGTTATAGGAGTATCTCAGTGCTCTGAAGATATTTGGCGCGATAAGCTCAACAACGAACTTGTGATGAGTACCTATCAGCATGATAATGTAACACTGAAATTTGCTTCAGCTAATGATAATGACAGCTTACAGAAACAACAGATTGAACAGTTTATAAAGGAAGGGGTCAACCTTCTTATTGTTTCTCCCAATCAAATTCATACGATTTCATCGGTCATCGATAAAGCATACGATGCAGGAATCCCTGTTATCCTCTTCGACCGTAAGACCGATTCAAGAAAGTATACAGCCTTTATAGGGGCTGATAACTATGAGGCAGGACACGAAATAGGCTATTTCATCGGGCAGCAGTTAGAGGGTAAAGGGAATATAGCAGAGATTTGTGGATTACAAGCATCGTCTCCTGCAATCGAACGAAACCGTGGCTTTATGGATGCTTTGAAGAATTATCCTGATATAAAGGTAGTGGCTCGTGGGTATGGAGACTGGATAAAAGAAAGTGGTGTCACGGCTATGGATAGTATACTTGTGCAGTCTAAGGAGTCTTTCCAATATGTCTTTGCACAAAATGACCGCATGGCTTTAGGTGCTTTGCAATCTATAAAGAAGCATAAGGTTAAGGGAATAAAAATAGTTGGAATAGATGCTCTTCCTGTACCAGGAGGAGGTATGGAGAATGTTCGTGATGGTAATTTAGAAGCTACTTATATCTATCCTACCCGAGGCGATTCGGTTATGCAACTCGCGTTGAATATCCTTGAGAAGAAGCCTTATAAGCGTGACAACTATCTAAAAGGTGCATTGGTAACAAAGGCAAACGCTAATGTTTTACTTATGCAAAATGAAGAGATGAACAAGCAGACCGCCCGTCTCAATGCACTTCATGGGAAGGTGGATACTTATTTGGTGCAATATAATCATCAAAAGATGTATATTGTACTTTTTAGCATAATCCTTCTCTTGCTGATAGGTATTATGGTTTATATCTATCGGACCATCCTTATGAAGCGAAGAATAGAGGAAGAAGCCAACAAAGCAAAACTTCAGTTTTTCACAAATATAAGTCATGAATTGCGTACACCACTTACGTTGATAGCTGATCCTGTGAACTATATCATTCATGATGATAACCTTAATTCACAACAACGAAGTATGCTTCAGATAGTACAACGTAATGTGCTTGTCCTGACACAATTGGTCAGTGAGATTCTTGACTTCCGTAAGGTGCAGAATGGTAAGATGGAACTACGCCTCTCCGACTTTAATCTTGCGGAAAGTATGAAACAATGGATTATGCTTTTCAGTGTCTCTGCACAGAAGAAGCATATTGCCATTAGTATGAATGCTCCTGATGCGGTCATGCTCAGAGCAGATCAAGATAAGATAGAGCGAATCTGTTATAATCTTCTTAGTAATGCCCTAAAATATACGTCTGAAGGAGGGGAAATCTCTCTGATGGCTAAAGAGGAGGGTGGACGTGTTATGATTAGTGTGGCAGATAATGGTTGTGGTATTTCAAGTGATGAGCTTCCTTATATTTTTGATCGTTTCTATCAAGCAAAGAATGCAGGACGTGGTACGGGTATTGGGTTGGCTATTGTGAAAGCTTTCACAGAACTGCATCACGGAGAAGTAAGTGCTACAAGTATAGAGGGAAAAGGAAGTACCTTTACTATTCATATTCCTGTTAGACAGAAAGGAGAGGTAACTAACCAGCCTACAGAGAAAATAGAACAATTGGTTGAGCCATCATCCGCAGAGGAAGTTCCGAATCAAGCTCGTCATATAGATGAACTTATACAGCCTTATCAAACAGATAAACCAGAGGTGTTAATCATTGATGATAATATCGATATTCGCACTTATTTAAGGTCGGTACTATCCGAAAAGTATAATGTGAGTGAAGCCGCTGATGGAAAAGCCGGTTTGGAACTTGCACGGAAAATAGTTCCAGACATAGTGTTGTCGGACATTATGATGCCTGTGATGGACGGATTAGCGTTTTGTCAACAGCTGAAAACGGATAAAGCTATCAGTCATATACCTGTCATATTACTAACAGCACGTAGTCTTGATGAGCAACGCGCTGAGGGGTATGAGCATGGCGCAGATGCTTATTTGTCCAAACCATTCTCACTTCGCCTACTCCTTTCACGTATTGACAATCTCATAGAAAGTAGGAAAAAGTTGAATCAAACATGGTCAAAAGGCGTTGAGGACGATGAAATCGGTAATATTTCGAATGAAATTGATAAATCTTTCCTCAAGCAATTGCGAAAGATAATACAAGAAAACCTTGCAAATAGTGACTTAAGTGTAGAGCAGATTGGCGATGAAATCGGACTTTCTCGTGTACAACTTTATCGGAAAGTAAAGGCTCTTACGGGATATTCTCCTGTAGAAATTGTACGTAAAGCCCGTCTCACTCGTGCCCGTCATCTCCTTCAAACGACTGAGCGCACGGTGTCTGAAGTGGCTTATGCTGTTGGCTTCTCTACGCCCAGTTATTTCTCAAAATGCTATAAAGACGAGTTTGGGGAGAATCCCAAGAAGTGATAATAGGATTATGTAAACTTTTTAAAATAAGTCTCATAGGCACTTGTGGGTGTGTAAATCTCCTGTAAGGTGAGGTGTTGAACACTTAAGAAAATGAACGATTTGTCAGATTCGTGAGAATAGACAAATCGTTCATTTATTATTAATATCTTTTTTATGTAACATTTATTACATTCGGAGAACGATTATTATTGAAAAAGGATATCACCATTTCTTATCTTTGCGCCATAAAACCAAAAGAATATTATTTAGTATTACTAACTATCAGAAAGTCATGAAACAATTATTGCGAGTAATCATGAGTCTGCTACTTCTGATGTGTTGTGCTGGGGTTATGGCACAAACTGCAGATGTTAGCGGTAAAGTGATTGACGAACAGGGGGAACCTGTTATCGGTGCATCAGTGGTTCAGAAAGGTACATCAAATGGTACTGTCACCGATATTGATGGTAATTTTGCCTTTAAGTCTCCACAAAATGCTACACTTGTAGTCTCCTATGTAGGCTATAAAAGTGTAGAAGTAAAAGCTGGTGTCGGAATAAAGGTACAGCTACAAACAAATGCGAGTGAACTAAACGAAGTCGTTGTTACGGGTTATACAACCCAACGCAAAGCAGATCTTACAGGAGCTGTTTCGGTTGTAAGCGTAGATGAATTAGCTAAGCAGAATGAGAACAATCCTATGAAGGCGCTACAAGGTAGGGTTCCTGGTATGAATATCTCTGCAGATGGTTCACCTTCAGGATCTGCTACGGTACGTATTCGTGGTATTGGAACTCTGAATAATAACGATCCTCTTTATATCATAGATGGTGTACCGACTAAGGCTGGTATGCATGAGTTAAACGGTAGTGATATAGAAAGTATCCAAGTTTTGAAAGATGCTTCATCTGCTTCTATCTATGGTAGCCGCGCAGCTAATGGTGTTATCATTATTACTACAAAGAAAGGTAAGGAGGGAAGAGTAAATGTAGATGTTGATGCTTCTATTGCGGCGTCAATGTATGCCCGTAAGATGAAAGTTCTTAATGCGAAACAATATGGACAGGTAATGTGGCAAGCTTATGTTAACGATGGTATGGATCCAAATACTAATGGTTTAGGATATCGTTACGACTGGGGTTACGACGTACAAGGAAATCCTGTGTTGAATGGCATTAGCATGCGTAAGTATCTTGATGGTGCAGGAACAACACCTGCTGCTGATACAGACTGGTTTGATAAGACGACACGTACAGGTGTTGTTCAGAACTATAATGTAGCGGTAAGTAGCGGTTCAGATCGTCATTCTTCTTATTTCTCATTAGGTTATTATAAGAATTTAGGTATCATTAAGACATCTGATTTTGATCGTTATTCAGCTCGTATGAATACTGAATATAAGTTGATAAAAGATGTTTTGACCGTTGGAGAGCATTTTACGTTAAGTCGTACGTCAGAGGTTCAAGCACCTGGTGGGTTCCTTGAGAATGTTCTTCAGTTTAATCCTTCACTCCCTGTTTACACAGAGAACGGAACTTATGCGGGTCCAGTCGGTGGTTATCCTGATCGTGAGAACCCTGTTGCACGTCTGTATCGTAACAGTGATAATCGTTATGTTTATTGGCGTACTTTTGGTGATGCATACATAAATCTTCATCTTTTTAAGGGATTTAATTTGCGCTCAACCTTTGGATTGGATTATGCTCAGAAGCAGCAGAGATTCTTTACTTACCCTATAACAGAAGGAACGGTTGCTAATTCAAAGAATGCTGTTGAGGCAAAACAAGAACATTGGACAAAGTGGATGTGGAATGCTGTTGCAACTTATAATTTGCAAGCTGGTTTACACCGTGTAGACGCAATGGCAGGTATTGAGTTGAATCGTGAAGATGATAACTACTTCTCAGGTTATAAAGAAGACTTCCTGATTCTTAATCCTACCTACATGTGGCCTGATGCTGGTACTGGTACTGCACAAGCCTATGGTGGAGGAAGTGGATACTCTTTGGTGTCTTATTTCGGTAAATTGAATTATAATTATGCTGACAAGTATTTAGCTTCATTCACCCTTCGTTATGATGGCTCATCACGATTTGGTAAGAACAATCGTTATGCCACATTCCCTTCTGTTTCTTTGGGATGGCGCATTAATCAAGAGAAGTTCTTAAAGAGTGCACAATGGTTGAATGACTTAAAACTTAGAGCATCGTGGGGAGCAACTGGTAATCAGGAGATTTCTAACATCGCGCGTTACACCATATATGTTAGTAACTATGGAGTAAATGAAAATGGTGGTCAGAGTTATGGTACATCATATGATATAGCAGGAACCAATGGTGGTCGTCAATTGCCAAGTGGATTTAAACGTGACCAACTTGGTAACAATGATATCAAATGGGAAACGACCTACCAGACTAATCTTGGTCTGGACTTCTCGATGTTCAACTCTTCACTTTATGGAAGTTTTGACTGGTATTATAAAAAGACTAAGGATATTCTCGTACAGATGGCTGGTATCGCAGCTATGGGAGAAGGAAGTACACAGTGGATCAATGCTGGTGCTATGGAGAATCGTGGTGTAGAACTCAACTTGGGTTATCGCAAGACAACCAATGGTGGTTTTCATTATGACATAGCTGGTAACTTTAGTACTTATCGTAATAAGATAACAGCTCTACCAGCAACAGTTGCTGCCAATGGTACCTTTGGTGGTAATGGTGTGAAGAGTGTTATTGGTCATCCTATGGGTGCACAAGTTGGTTATGTTGCTGATGGCATCTTTAAGAGTCAAGAGGAAATAGATAATCATGCGAAACAGGATGGTGCAAAACTTGGACGTATGCGTTGGAAAGACCTGGATGGCAATAACGTCATTACAGAAGCAGACCAAGACTGGATTTATAATCCAACACCAGACTTTTCTTATGGTCTTAATGTGTATCTTGAATACAAAAACTTTGATTTCACAATGTTCTGGCAAGGTGTACAAGGTGTAGATATTATCTCTGATTTAAAGAAGCAGACTGATATTTGGGCTGGTTTAAATATTGGTTTCCTAAATAAGGGTCAACGCTTGTTAGATGCATGGAGTAGTACCAACCCAAATAGTAATATTCCTGCGCTCTCACTATCAGATAATAATAATGAGAAGCGTGTTTCTACTTATTGGGTGGAGAATGGCTCATACTTAAAACTACGTACTATTCAGTTAGGATATAATCTGCCAAAGAGTATGACGAACCGGCTTGCAATGCAGCGTTTACGTTTCTACCTCAGTGCGCAGAACTTATTAACTATACATAGTAAGAGTTTTACCGGTGTTGATCCAGAGAATCCAAACTATGGTTACCCAATTCCACTCAATATCACATTCGGTATAAACGTTACATTCTAACAATTATCATCTGACTATATAATATGAAAAAAATAATATATTCAGCACTTGTGCTCGCTACCCTTAGTATGACAAGTTGTTCAGACTTCTTGGATGAACATACTCCACAGGCAACACTAAGTGATGAGCAAGTAAAGGAGGCTAATCATGTTGATGAACTCGTAACATCAGCTTATGCCATATTTATTTCAGCAGAAGATATCAATTCTTCGTTTTCAATGTGGAATTATGATGTCCGCAGTGATGATGCCTATAAAGGCGGTAATGGAACAAGTGATGGAGATGTGTTCCATCAACTTGAAATAGAACAAGGAGTCTTGACCACAAACTGGAATATCAGCGATATGTGGCAAAGATTATACAATTGTATATCACGTGCCAACACGGCAATAGCTCTTCTTGAACAAGTCAATAGTACTGTCTACCCTCGAAGGGATGAACGTTTGGCTGAGATGAAGTTCCTGCGTGCATATGGACACTTTTTGTTAAAGCGTTTGTATAAGAATATACCTTTTGTTGTAGACCCTAATCTTAAGTCAGAGCAATATAACATGCTTTCTAATCGTGAATATACGAATGATCAAGGTTGGCAAGTTATTATTGATGACTTGATGGAATCTTACAATAACCTTCCTATTCATCAAGCAGACAAGGGACGACCAACAAAAGCATCAGCTGCAGCTTTCCTTACGAAGGTATATATGTATAAGGCTTATCATCAAGATAATGAGAACACGAATGAAGTTACAAGTATATCAAAAGACGATCTTTTGAAAGCTGTTCAGTTTAGTGATCCATCTATTTATGCTGCTGGAGGCTATGGCTTAGAGAGTGATTTCCATAATAACTTTAGACCAGAACCACAGTTCGAGAATGGAAAGGAAAGTCTTTGGGCAATGCAATATTCCATTAATGATGGAACTAAGAATGGTAATCTCAACTGGAGTTACGGACTGATTGTTCCAAATATTCCTGGTGTAACAGATGGAGGATGTGATTTCTATAAGCCAAGTCAAAACCTTGTTAATGCTTATCGTACAGATGCTAATGGCCATCCATATATTGGTACATTTAACAATCAAGACTATAATAAAGCAACAGATTATGCAGACCCACGTCTATTCCTTACCATTGGTATTCCTGGTTTACCTTATGAATTTAACTCTAAGTTCATGATGGATAGGACTGCTACATGGAGTAGAAGTAATGGATTGTATGGCTATTATGTAACTTTAAAGCAGAATGTAGACCCAGAAAGTCCTTATCTGAAGAAAGGTGCATGGTGGGGTACATCAGAGAATCGTATTGTCTTCCGTTATGCTGATGTTCTGCTTGAGCGTGCAGAAGCTTTGATTCAATTAAACGATGGTCGTATTAACGAAGCAATCAATATCATCAATCAAATCCGTAATCGTGCTAAACAAAGTACAAGTGCTATCAGCAATTATCAGAGTGATTATGGTGTGAGAATGAATGTTATGCCATATACTGGAACCTACAGTCAGGTAGAGGCGCTTGATATTGTTAAAATGGAGCGTCGTATAGAGATGGGTATGGAATCTGAAAGATTCTTTGATCTTGTAAGATGGGGAGAGGCAGAACGCGTACTCAACAAGTATTATGCAGAAGAGGCTAATGACTGTTCTATCTATAGTAGTGCTCACTTCACTAAAAATAAGAATGAGTACTTGCCTATTCCATATGCACAAATAGCAGCTTCAAACGGACATTATAAACAAAATATTGGTCAGTGGTAAAGTATGAAAACAAATATAACAACAATATTCATTGCACTTATTGCTTTCTTTGCATTAGGTAGCTGCAGCGACGAGAATAATATTTCTGGTCTGCAATTAAACGGATTATGTTCAGTCGATTCTATCGTATTGGATAATTATAAAGGTGTCGTAGATCAGGCTTCACGTACAATCACTGTGCGTGTCCCTGAGACTTACGATGTCACAAACATGACTGTTAGCACACTTAAGGTAGGTGCTGGTGCCATCAGTAATATCAAAGAGGGTGACAAACTTAATATGCTTACGGCTCAGGTGCTCAGTGTTAAGAATGGTGACGTCTTCCTTGATTGGACTATCAATGTGTTGAGAGATGAGGCAAAAATCACTTCTTTTAAGATTAATGGAACATATAATGGTGTTATTGATGAAGCGAATAAGACTATTTCTGTCTATGTGCCAAATACACTTGACCTCCATTCTCTAATCCCTACAATAGGTTTGAGCACAAATGCAACGGTTAGTCCATCTAATGGTATTGCAACGGACTTCTCTAATCCTGTTACATTCACTGTCACTAATAATACAGCTTCTGCAATCTATACAGTAAAAGTAACAGCTATTGGTAAGCCTACTGCAGTCTTTGTTAGTTTGCCTGCTTCGATGAATGAACTCAATTCAGAGGAATTAACTGCTTGTAAGTGGATGCTTCAGAATATTCCAAATTCATTATATGCATCATTTACTGATATTAAGAATGGCACAGTAGATCTTAGCGAGTGTAAAGTGATATGGTGGCATTATCATAAGGATGGAGGAGTAGATGGAAAAGAAGCTTTCGAAAGAAGTGCGCCTGAGGCTGTCAATGCAGCAGTTGCTTTAAGAGACTATTATAATAATGGTGGTTCTTTCCTCTTCACTCGATATGCAACAAACATGCCAGCTGAGATTGGCGCAGTAGCAAACAATGCTGCTCCAAATAATTGTTGGGGGCAGAACGAAGCTGATGCTGAGAAAGTAAGTGGTCCTTGGAACTTCTTTATTCAAGGGCATACGAGTCATCCTCTTTTCCAAAATCTTATAATGAAGAGTGGTGAGCCTAACTCTATTTATACTTGTGATGCAAATTACCGTATCACCAATTCAACTGCTCAATGGCATATTGGTACTGATTGGGGTGGATATGATAACTTAAATAAATGGCGTACAGAGACTGGAGCACAAGATTTGGCTTATGGTGGTGATGGTGCTGTCGTTGCATGGGAATTCCCTGCAACTGGAACAAAGGGCAAGATTCTCTGTATTGGCTCTGGATGTTATGACTGGTACAGTGTAGATGATGTCCCAGCCTTTTACCACAATAATATTGCCAAAATGACACAGAACGCATTCAACTATCTAATGAATCATTAAATAAAGTATAATTGATATGAGAACTATGATATATTCTCTCGCTCTCATCGCATCTTTATCAGCCTCACTAACGAGCTGTAGCGATGATAAGACCATGATAGAGGAAAAAGATTGGAATACAACAACTTATTTCAAGTCTACAGATGAAATGGGGCAAGCTACCTTTTATAAGCCAACTGTTGGATTTGTTGGAGACCCAATGCCTTTCTTTGACCCTAAAACAAAGAATTTTAAAGTTATGTATTTGCAGGACTTTCGTCCTAATCAGGCGGGTACTTATCATCCTATCTGGGCTGTAGAAACATCAGATGGAGCCAACTACCAATCACTTGGAGAGTTGATTCATTGTGGTGGTATCAATGAGCAGGATGCGGCACTGGGTACTGGTTCAACGGTTTATAATGATGCTGATGGGTTGTATTATACCTTCTATACAGGTCATAGATATCAAACAAATTCTACTAATAATGGTGAGATGGTGATGATGGCAACGTCATCCGACTTCAAAACATGGACTAAGAATCGTGTTTTCCGCTTGAAAGGTGATGATTACGGGTATAGTAAAGATGACTTCCGTGATCCCTTTGTCTTCAAAGGTGACGATAATAAATGGCACATGCTTGTTTCTACTTTGAAGGGAAGTAAAGGTCATTTGGCTGAGTTTACATCAGATGATCTTAAGACGTGGACCCATGCTGGAACGTTTATGACCATGATGTGGGACCGATTCTATGAATGTCCTGATGTATTCAAGATGGGTGATTGGTGGTATCTTGTTTATAGTGAAAAGCATTCAGCTATCCGTCGTGTGCAGTATTTCAAAGGTAAGACTCTTAATGAACTCAAGGCTTGTACACAGAATGATGCTGGTTTATGGCCTGATGGACATGAGGGTTTCTTAGATAGTCGTGGTTTCTATGCAGGTAAAACTGCGAGTGATGGTCAGAATCGCTATATTTGGGGATGGTGTCCAACACGTCCAGGTAAGGATAACACTGCTGTTGGTGCTGCTCCTAATGAACCTGAGTGGGCTGGCAACCTTGTTGTCCACCGTCTCATACAACACGCTGATGGTAGTCTTACCTTAGGAGAAGTAAAAGGGATAAGCGATAAATACGGCAAAAAACAAGACGTAAAGGTTATGGCAAAGAGTGATAATGGTGTTGAGAATGTAACTGATGGCTATAAGCTTTCTGGTGATTCTTACCTACTTTTCAATCGTCTTGGCTATCACAATAAAATTTCCTTCACGATAACAACTTCTAATAACTGGGATAAGTTTGGTGTCTCATTCGTACGTGGCACAGATTCTGAGAAGTATTATTCTTTGGTGGTAAATCCTGAAAATGAACAGACACGTAAGATAAACTTTGAGGAAGAAGGTTCTGCAGGTCGTGGTTTCATTAATGGTATTGATGGCTACAACTTCGCTCGACCAACAGACAATGTCTATCATGTCACTATCTATACGGACAATAGCATAGCCGTAATGTATATTAATGATGTATGTTGCTATACCAATCGTATTTACGAAGTACAGAAGAACTGTTGGAGTATCAATAATTATGGAGGTAATATCACCATCAGTAATCTCACTGTAAGTCAGTATTAAGAATTTAAACCCTTTCTTTACTAAAGATAGAATAAAAGATATAGTCGTTCATTCTGTGAGAAATTGCCTATTATCGCAAATAATATCATTGAATGGGCGACTACTCTTTCTAACTTATCAATAAAATGTCTATCTTTGTCTATCTGAAACTAAAAGTATAATGAATCAACCTATAATGAATAGAAAGATTAAATTATTGGCTATTTGCCTTTTTATAACTACAACATTTATGCATGCGCAAACATTCTTAAGTTCAAATCATGCTATGAAGCGTGTGAAAACTGCAGATAAGTATATTCTTCTTCCTGTAGAGGAGGAAGAAGGTTATGCACATATTCGCGTTATCAAAGATAATCAAGTTGTAAAAGAATTCAATTGTAAGCTTGCTATAAACAAGACTGATTATAATGTGCCACTTGATGTCAGTGAATATGGTGGTGATGTATTGCTTGATATCCAGTTCTCAGGAGATAAGCGTAGTATCGGTTTAATCAATAATTTTGCTTGCTGGAAAGATATAAAAGCAACAAATGTGTTTGATTCCAAGAATCGTGAAAAGTTCCGTTCTATCTATCACCATACTCCAGTCTATGGCTGGATGAACGATCCTAATGGTATGTTCTACAAAGATGGTGTATGGCATTTATACTATCAGTATAACCCTTATGGTTCGCAGTGGGAGAATATGACGTGGGCGCATAGTACCTCTACAGACCTCATACACTGGAAAAATCATGGAGAAGTGATACAACCAGATGCACTTGGAACTATTTTCAGTGGTAGTAGTGTCGTTGATAAAGAAAATACCGCAGGGTTTGGAAAGGATGCTGTTGTTGCTTTTTACACTTCTGCAGGAGCTGCGCAAACACAAAGTATTGCATATAGTACGGATAATGGTGAGACTTTTAAGAAGTATGTAAACAACCCAATTCTTACAAGTGATGTACCTGACTTCCGTGATCCTAATGTCTTTTGGAATGAAGAAGTGAAGCAATGGAATCTTATTCTTGCTGCTGGACAGCAGATGAATATATATAGCTCAAAGAACTTGAAAGACTGGAAGTATGAAAGTTCTTTTGGAGAGGGGTATGGTAATCATGAAGGTGTTTGGGAGTGTCCTGACCTCTTGAAGATGGGCGATAAGTGGGTGCTTATCTGTAACATTAACCCTGGAGGTCCCTTTGGTGGTAGTGCAACTCAATACTTTGTAGGCTCATTTGATGGTCATAAATTCACTTGCGAATCAAAACCTGAGGTAACAAAGTGGATGGATTATGGAAAAGATCACTATGCAACCGTATCGTTCAGTAACGCTCCTGATGGTAGAATTGTCGTTCTTCCATGGATGAGTAACTGGCAGTATGCTAATCAAGTTCCTACACAGCAGTTCCGTTCAGCCAATGGTTTGCCAAGAGACTTGGGGCTTTATAGTTACAATGGGGAAGATTATGTTAGCGTAAAGCCATCACCTGAAGTCTTTGCTGCCTTTGAGAAGAAACCGTCTGGACACCTCCAACCTGCTGCTTATATAGAAGTGACCAATATTAAGAGTAATGCTTCTATAGTGTTAAGTAATGACAAGGGAGAACGAGTTACGATGGTTTATGATGGAAAGAATGCTACTTTCAGTATGGATCGTACAGAGAGTGGTGTTACTGATTTCCATAGTGACTTTAAGGCTAAGACGGTAGCTCCAACTAATGGTATTATTAAATCAATGCAAATATTTATAGACCGTTGTAGTATTGAAGCTTTTGATACTGAAGGTAAAGTCGCAATGACTAACCTCGTTTTTCCGTCAAAGCCTTATGATAAGATAATAGTAAAGGGATGCAAAGTAAAGATTTATGAATTGAAGGATCAAAAGTAATAAAAGAAAAAATACTAATTCTGTCTATTAATTATATGTAATCTTGTTAGAGATATATTTGTTGATATTAATGAACGGAATTTCAAGGTTTCTTTCTTTGTAAAAAAGTAACTTTGCAAGTATAATTAAAATAATAGAACTACACAAACTAAAAATTTAAAGATTATGTCGAAAACCAATAAACTTGCACTACTGCCCGTAATGCTTTGCTTCTTTGCGATGGGCTTCGTTGATTTGGTGGGTATTGCCTCCAATTATGTAAAGAACGATTTGCAACTGTCGGATTCAACTGCAAATGTTTTTCCGTCCCTTGTTTTCTTTTGGTTCCTTATCTTTTCCGTACCGACTGGTATGTTGATGAATAAGATAGGACGCAAGAAAACGGTTCTTATTAGTCTTATTGTTACCTTGTTCTCCCTGCTTTTACCGATATTCGGTGAGTCCTATGGTTTGATGCTTGTTTCATTCTCATTGCTTGGAATAGGCAATGCTTTGATGCAAACATCGTTAAATCCATTGGTTTCAACGGTGATGAAAGGTGGAAATTTGGCGTCAACACTTACTTTCGGACAGTTTGTTAAGGCTATAGCGTCTTTTATGGCTCCTTATCTTGCTATATGGGGAGCGCAGGCAAGCATTCCAGCCTTTGGTCTCGGATGGCGCGTTCTCTTCCCAATTTATCTGATAATTGGTACAATTGCAACGCTGTTACTCTTCTCAACGCCTATAGAAGAAGAACCTATTGAAGGCAAAGCAAGCTCTTTTGCAGAATGTTTCAGCCTATTGGGTAAACCTATTGTGTTGCTTAGTTTCCTGGGTATTATGTGTCACGTTGGTATTGATGTTGGTACAAACACTACGGCACCAAAGATTCTGATAGAGCGTTTAGGAATGTCATTGAATGATGCGGCTTTTGCAACATCCCTCTACTTTATCTTCCGTACTATTGGATGTCTTACAGGTTCGTTCTTCCTTCGTGTGATGAATAATAAGGTTTTCTTTATTATTTCGGTTACGATGATGGCTCTTTCAATGTGTGGAATGGCTGTGGGAACGTCAAAGACCGTACTATTTGTAGCGATTGCTCTTGTTGGTTATGGTAATAGTAATGTCTTCTCAATGGTCTTTGCACGTGCCTTACAGAGTGTTCCAGATAAGCAGAATGAAGTGAGTGGATTGATGATTATGGGACTTTTCGGTGGTACAATCTTCCCACTCTTGATGGGATTTGCCAGCGATGGATTCGGTCAGGTGGGTGCTGTTTTCGTAATGGCGATAGGTGTACTCTATCTTTTCTCGTATATTCCAAAAATGAATAATAAATAAAACAGATATGAAACAGTTAATCGTTGGCCTCGGAGAGGCATTGTGGGATTGTCTTCCTGAAGGTAGAAAGTTGGGTGGTGCACCTGCAAACTTTGCTTATCATACAGGACAGTTTGGGTATGATTCGTTGGCTATTAGTGCTGTCGGAAATGACGTCTTGGGTAAGGAAACCCTCGATGAATTCGGTAAAAAAGGTGTAAAGTACTTGATGCCAGAGGTGGATTATCAGACGGGAACGGTGCAGGTAGAACTCGACAGTGAAGGTATACCTACTTATGATATCAAGGAGGGAGTAGCTTGGGATAACATACCGTTTACTCCCGAGGTTGAAGAAGCAGCCAAGAACTGTCGTGCTGTATGCTTTGGCTCACTTGCACAGCGTAGTAGTGTAAGCCGCCAGACAATACAGAAATTCCTCGAAGCAACGCCAAAGGATTGTCTCAAGATATTCGATATCAATCTTCGTCAAAACTTCTATACAAAGGAGATTATCACTAATTCGCTCCAGCATGCCAATATCCTCAAGATTAATGATGAGGAACTTGTGTTGATTGGTCGTCTTTTCGGTTATCCAGGTCTTGATATAGAGAATAAGTGTTGGCTGCTTTTAGGAAAGTATCACCTTGATATGCTCGTGCTGACTTGTGGTGTCAACGGTTCGTATGTCTTTGCGCCAAACCTCAAGTCGTTCCAAGAAACGCCAGCGGTTGAGGTTGCTGATACCGTTGGTGCAGGTGATTCCTTTACGGGTGCTTTCACTTCTGCTATCCTTGCAGGCATGCCAATCACCGATGCTCATAAGTTAGCAGTGGAAGTTAGTGCGTATGTCTGCACGCAGAATGGTGCTATGCCAAAACTCCCTAAGGAACTATTGGATAGGATTAAGTAATTTATTCCTTTCCCTGATACGTCAGGTTGCTTCCGTGTGGGATAATAGTTGTTTATCGATTTTATCTCAACAGGAAAGGGATAATTGGTATTTAGATAAAGTACATGGTCCGAATTGATTGAGTGAAGGATAACTTTTCTCGATTAATTCGGGCTTTTTAGTGTGCTAATATTAGAGTTCTTAATATGTAATTTATGCTCTCCTTTTCCATTAAATACCCCTCCTTTCGAATTATTTTCATGAAAAT
>ERZ1674297.203-NODE-204-length-17754-cov-7.824679_pt1 | contig 17754 bp, 9 predicted proteins | sample MGYA00581112_ERZ1674297 | MGnify/ENA primary metagenome ERZ1674297 (study PRJEB41354, sample SAMEA4873322) | human saliva metagenome | biome: human-associated habitat [ENVO:00009003]; feature: mouth environment [ENVO:08000002]; material: saliva material...
GCGCGTCGGCGTGCCCCCAATCCTAGGACACGCGGGTGGTGGCGTTCACTTTCCGGGTCCTTGTGGGACGAGGCCGGGGCGGGTTTTTGGGGTGTGTACGGGCTGGTTGTGGGCTGATTTGTCAGACGTATGGGTGGGGGCGTTAGTCCAGACAAATACTGTCCGAGATGGATTGCCACGAACCGCCTCGTTGCTTGCTGGAGCGGCGCACACTCGTGCGGTGATACGCACCATAACTGCACATTTGTGCGATTCTGTGCGCAGGCGCGGGAGGATGTGCAGGGCGCCGATCAGGGCCCAGATAGACGCCATGCTAAAAGCATCGATTCAGGCTACGTCTGGGTAGCAATTTCCAATAGGAAACCGACTAAGCAACATTCGCCAGCTGTTTGCCAACTTCTCATGATGAGCATATAGTTTCAGAAAAATCAACAGCTCTAGTCAGGACCACCATGGGGCAGCAGCGAGGCACGTACTACTGGGATGACGATTCCCTCTCACCAGGCAACCGTTCCGACGGTGGATGGTCGCAGAATCTATTCGACGATGACGGCAACCTACGAGGCCACGCGCGTTTCGTCCCCGATCCCAACTCCGACGACGATCAGTACACCTACTCCCCCTACGACGAACCGCCGATGTTCATGTCGAGCGAGACTCGGTGGGAGTCGGAGGATGATGACGACTCACCTATTATCGATCTGCTGGCCGAGGTCCTCGCACAGGCGGTCGTTCAGCTCATCGAAGATGCCGCGGCTGCTGGGTTCGCATACGCTGCTCCCCGGGTCAAGAAATGGGCGGAAGAAACGGCGCTCCCATTCATCACAGGCAAGCTGGGGAGTGTGAAAGGCAAACTTGACGGTGTCCGCGTGCCGTGGGGGAAGAAACAGGACCATGAGCCCGCTGTCGACGAGACCGTTGACGGCATTGTCGTCTTGGATGAACCTTTCGAGGCAATCGAACAGAACGACAGTCACGCGACTCCCGAACCCCTCCAGATTGAGGCGAAGCGGCAGAAAATGTCGAACGCGGAGGCACAGGCACGCCTCGTTGCAGCCGCTGCAGCCCAGCGTTTCGCAATGGAGCAGGCTCGCCTCGTCTCCCAGTCAGACATTGTTGGCGCAGCTGACGTCAACGAGGTGATGCAACAGATCGCCGAACATCCCCAGGAGATGCTGGATACCCTCATCAAACAGCTCGCGCGCAACCCACGGCTGCTCGAGGACGGGAGCCTGGCCCAGCTGGCTTCTATCCTGGACCGCAACTCCCTAGGGCTCGGACCAGCTCACAAAGAACATGCGCCCCTCCCTCGCGTAGAAGAAGCCGATACCGACGACTCTGGTAGCGAAGCATAGCGCCGACTCCCCTGGGTCACCCACGTGCCAGCGTTGGACAGGTTGGGAACACGCCAATCACTACTTCGCCACTTGCACGTGAGAAGCAGCTCGGCCTGACGACCACCTATGCGCTCGCAGGGTCCTCCCTGCTCACGTTGATTGTGATCTCCTTCGTCCGCCGCAGGTGCGGCAATGTAATACGCGGATCGAAGGGCGACGACCAGGAGAAGTTCTCGTAAACGTCCAGCCCGCGACCAAGATCGATCACCCATCCGGTATCGGTCACGATGCTACGGTCGTGGAAGTAATCAACGATGCTCCAATCGATGACGATCCCGAACTGTCCCCACGACTGCTGTAGCTGTTCGAACGTCGCTTCCTGCTTCGCGCGATAGTCATCCTCATCGCTCGCGCAGGTCTCGATAACAACGTGCGGCAGCCTAGCGGCATCAGCATGCTGAATAAGCTGCAGCAGAATCTCGTGCACGTTCCGGATTTGATACGGATGACGCAAGTACGGGTCACGGATCCGAATCTCAGCCGCATCGAACAGGTACGGGAGCAGGATGTCCGGCATGGAATTACCCATGCTCGGCTCGATCTTGTAGCGCTTGGGGATGGCGCGTGCTTTCAACAGGGCTCGACGGTCAAAGACGGGCGAGGCCGGCTTATTGTCTCCGCGTGCATCGACTACAACGTCCGACTTCGGAATACCGTCGGGAAGCTCTCCAGCATCCCATTGACCGCTCCCCCGCTCATCAGCATCACCGTGCGACGTGAAGTACTGCGGATAGTCCAGTTCCTCCTGCGTGGGAACGGATCGGGCGCTCGAGGCATCGTAGCGGTCCTGGTCCACGCGTCCCAGCATGTACGTGAAGTGGGACCCGGACGCAGCCATCGTGTCGTCGAGTCGGATGATCTGATCCTTGACGCGCTTACGCCCCTCGATCGCGAAGCGGAGCAGCTCCTCAAGCTCCTTAGGATCACCGTCGCGTGCAGGGAAGATGAGTTTCGCCAGTCCCGAGAAGGTCTTCCGCACCGCGTCCTGATCGCGCTTAGACATCGCCAGATCGAGCGTCGCGAGGGTATCCAGGTCACCCGAGTAATCCAGGGTACGCAGGTGCCGCAGCGCCTCCGCCAGGTAATCGACAATGAGCCCGTACCCGCGCGAGAAGAGCTCGGGCCGCACAATGTCCACTTCCCATCCGGGCAGGTAGTAGTGGATGCGATCCATGTACGCCGTGTCATGGTAGGCCTCGGGCAGGGCCTCGAAAAGGTCGGCGCTGGCCAGCATCGCAGGCACGGTCCGCGTCGTGTTGCCGACGAAGACCATCGAGGCCTCGGCCGTGATCGTGCTGTCGCCGCGCGAGAAGGACTTGTTCGCGAGGTAGTTCTTGAGCGTGTCGACCAGGCTGCGCTCCACGCGCTTGTGCCCGGCGAATTCATCGAAGGCAACGACGTCCCAGTAGCCAACCAGGCCGATGCGCCGGGTCGCGTTATTGACGAAGAGCTTCGCCAGCGTCACCTCACCGCCCGACACGAGGATGCCGTGGGGTGAGAACTCAGAATAGATATGCGATTTTCCGGTGCCCTTGGGGCCCAGCTCGACGAGGTTGTAGTTGCGTTCGACGTAAGGAATGAGGCGGGTCAGCTGGAAGAGTTTCGAGCGTCGGCTGAGCTTATCGGGATCGAGGCCGACCGAGGCGACGAGCAGGTCGATCCACTGGTCGGCGCTGAAAGAGGCGCGCCCCCGGCAGTAGCGGTCGAAATCAAAGCGCGGCAGCTGGATGGCTTGAAGGCGGGAGACGATCCACGGGCTGGATGCTTTTGCTCCGGAATCTCCCATCGGTACGTAGGACATCTCGGCTCTGCACCAGACGCCACCGGTCAGGAGGCGGTCGTTCTCACGAACGGTCTCGTCGGATACCAGCGCGTTGGTGACCCCGAGATTTTCGAAGGAGGCATTGTATCGGTCGTGCGTTTCGTCAAGGTTGACGGAGACCTTGTCGATAATCCGATACTGTCCCTCCTCGCGGATGCGGGACTTGATGAGCTCGGAATCTCCGCGGTTAACGTAGTGCTTGGACAGGATGCGACGGACGCTCTCGATGCCCTCGACAATGGCCGTTTCGCTCGTTGTCGCGCAGTACTGTGCGAGCAGGAATTCGAGCACGTAGGAGGGGACGATCGCGTTGCCCTTGACCTGGCCGACCAGGTCCTTGCGGACGACGAAGCCGTCGTATGCTCGCGCAGCGATTTCCTCGTACTCCGCGAGCTTTCCTCCCTCGCTGCCCCCGATCAGGGACGAGGCCGGGGAATCCTCGCGCTCAAGCGCGTCTTCGGGCGAGATGCTCATAGGTCGAATCCTCCGAATGCTCCGAACCCGTTATCGTTGAGGGTCAGCTCGTGGGTGGCGACGGGCTCACCGACAACCTGTCCGTGAACGGTCTTGTAGGCGACGATCCTGACGCCTTCGCCGGAATGCCTCTCCAGCACCCCATCGAAAAGGATGAGTTCGCTGCTCTGCTTGAGCGACACCTCAGAGCGCTCGCCCGCATCCAGGGTGATGACGCGAGTGCTCGACAGCTGCTCACCCGACATGCTCTCGAGGCCGATCGTGACCGTCAGCGGGCGTCGCGTCGGACTAACGGGCTCCTGCTGGATGACGCGGGGGCTGAACCGGTTGACCTTGAGGGACGTGTCGTCATAGTGCAGGGCGATACCGACATCGCGGACCTCCTCAGCGCCACCGCTGCCCACCGACACCTCGATGACGGGGGTGGTGATTTCCTGGAGCGAGGCTCCGCCGTGGACGAAGCGGTTTCCTCGACCCTGGATGCGGATACGACGTGTGCCGTAGGGCAGGGCGATACTCGGCCCGTCTGTCAGGCCGACGCTCGTTGCATTGAAGGCGACGAAGTCGTCCGTCGACTCCAGGTCCTTACCGAGGACGTAGCGACGCTTCTTCACGGAGACGGAACGCCCGCGCGGGACACCGCCCTGTTTTGCGGTGTCATCGTTGGCAGGTTCGCTGTCCTGGAAGAGGAAGCCATGGTCGGCGGTCACGAGGATGCGGGTAATGTCCGCGGAAATGAGCTTGCCGACGAGGCCGGAGAGCTCGTCGATCGCGTGGTTAACCGCATCAGGGGTACCGCTTTCCGACGCCGCGTGATCGCCGGTCGCGTCGATGACGTCGTGATAGATATAGACGGCCGAGGCACCCTTGAACTTCGAGCGCATCGACTTGACGGAGTCGCTCGCAAGCTCCTCGTAGGTGAACGCACACCCGTCGGCACCTTCGAGGATTGTCCGGCGTGCATCGATCCCGGACGTCGATTGGCCGTCGGCCTCGACGATCACTTGGTCTTTGCCTCGTACGTTAAGAGTCAACTCTCTATGCGGGAGCAGCGCAGCCATGCCGAGGGCCGTGATCGACGGCAGCATCGTGTACCAGGGGTTCACGGCGACCGCGCCGCGTCCAAGGGAGCGCAGGTGATCGGCGAGCTCGACGCCGGCCTCGTATCGGAGAGCATCGGAGATGATGACGACGGTTCGCCTGTGGGAGCCGGCGACGAGAAGGCGGTGGAACGAGTCGATGCGCCCGCTGGACGGAGGAACGGAGATGTCCCATGAGCGCATGCCGCGCAGGGCGTCGTCCCACGTGCGCGAGAGGGGGCGCAGGTAGTCGTCGCGGTACGCGTTTTCGACGTGCCGGTCGAGGTCAGTGAGGACATCGTCGACGTGAACGGCTCGGGAGGCGCGCACGTAGTGGCGGTACTCCTGGTCAATGGCCCACAGACCGCCGTCCGGGTCCGTGTAGCGGGCGAAGCCCTCGGCTGCGTCCGAGAAGGCGATACCCGGGAGGGCACGCAGGTGGGTGAGCAGACGCGCCCCCGCACGCGCGGCATCCCACAGCGCCTCCGTGTCGTCGAACCAGAGGCCTTCGCGGCGCCTTCCGCGCTGTTCTTCGACCTGAGCGACGCCGACGGATCCGTCGATGATTCCCCGGACGAGGCGGGAGATGAGTTCTCGGTCCACGCCGGGCGTGGTCGTGTCGATGAGGAGGGAGTCGGTAGCCGCATCGCGCAGGGCGGCGCTGGCACCGGTGGCCTCGTCGACGCGCCTGGCCCACCGGCGGGCGTCGTCTCGCGTGGCCACGTCGCGGGTCCACATGCTGAAGTCGCGTTGGGCGGAGTTATGCCGGTGGTCCCAGCCGTTCGCGTTCATGACGAAGAGCCAGGTCATGAGCGCGTCGAAGGTGTGCTCGCCGTCGTACCCCCAGATGGCGTGAGCACCTTCCCAGAAGTACGCGTCGAGGCCCCACTTGAGGGCGTCGAGCGGTTTGTCCTGCGTCATGGAGGCAAGCTTCGCGAAGAGGACGGAGAAGGACCACTGCTGGGTCTTCAGCAGGACGGCGCTCATCGCGGCGAGGAAGGTCTTGCGGTCGGATCGCTTGTCGGCGTCGCCGATGGTGCCCAGGTGTTTCTTGAGGTCGGCGACGCGGGCGGTGGAGTTGAAGAAGGGCGCGTATTCGTCGATGACAGCGGCCAGCGCGGGCTCGACGCCGAGTTCGCGCACGAGGAGAGTCGAGGCGTCGGCCTTGAACGTGGGATATCCGCATCGCACGTCCGCGAGGAGGTCTTCTTCGAGAGGCGGGAGCTCTCCGCAGCGGTAAAGAACGTAGCGGGACTTGGTGTCTTCGGCGAAAATACGGAGTTTGGTTTCGAAGAGGTTGGCGCTGATGGTGATGAGCGTGGCGCGGTCAAGCAGGTCGCGGACGGCGTCGAGGTCGTCCGCATATTCGCCGTTGCGGTCCAACCACGTGACGACGCGACCCTGCTCAAGCAGGGCATTCAGTTCCTCCGCCAGCCGAGAGGCATCGATTCCGCTCATTGTGCACCTCCTCCGAGTCGGTCATGCAGGTCCGTCAGGCGCTTCAAGGCCCGCCTGAGGCTATCGCTTTCGGCGGCGGCACGCTCGAAGCTCCAGTGATCCGTCATGAGGCGCTGTAGGTGTACCGCGTAAGTGGGACCAAAATCCAGCAGACGCCCTTGTTGTTCGACAGCATCCTTGAGCTTCGCTTCCTTCATGAGGCTGAGCAGGTACGGCTTGTGATGGGACATGGGCGGCTTCACACTCGCCATCGATCTATCGCAGAACTCTGCGACTCCCTGCCGGTCCGCCAGAATCCACGACTCGATGCATTGGTCGACGATTCGGATGAGCAGATCGGGCGACTCACCCGGAGTTTTCGAGGAGAGCATCGAACGCACCGCCACAGGACAACCACCCTCGTCACGGTCAAGATCGCGGATGATGACATACGGAATAGACCGAGCGGCCTCCCAGTACTTCTTGATGTCCCTGTCGATCACACCCTTGCCGTTGGCCCTCGTAAAAGCGAATTCACCTTTGACCCATCCCGCCGCGTGCATCAGCGCGGTAACAACCGGTATGTCAGTCGGGCCCTCGACGATGACCTGGGCGAAGACGTATCCCTCCATCGCTTACCAGGTTCCCAGGGGAATCGTGCGACCATTGACGGCGTCGATACCCTGCGACTTGGGCAGGCCGGCGCTGACCACGGCTTTGATGCGCGGGTCGTTCGACTGCGAGAGCAGTTCACCCGTCGTCTCACCGTTTTCCGAGCGCAACAGCAGGACCTGGCTGGGGAGCACCAGCTCGGAGTCGATAAGCTCCGGCGAGTGGGTACTGATGACCATCTGCACGTCGCGATTCATGGCAACCTCTGCCAGGAGCGAAGGGAGTGATCGGACGACGGAGGCCTGCAGGAAGGTTTCGGGTTCTTCGATGAGGACGACGCTCGTGTCGCGCGGCAGCGTCGCAAGGTCGAAGAGCAGGCCGAGCAGGCGCAGCGTTCCCTCGGAGAACTGCTCGTGCGAATAGATGCCGCTCGCCCCATGCACGGGGGTATCGCTGTAGAACACGAGCTCCGTGCCGAGCCCCATGCGTTGGTAGGACAGGTTCGGGATTTCCGGGACCACCGAGGCTATGATCGGGCGAATGCGATCGACCACGGCATCCAGCTGCTGATCCGAGAAGCGCCCCGCATGCTGGAAGAAGCCCGTCCCGTTGTCCGGATCGTAGCGATCCGCGCGCTCGAGCATCTTCTTGGGATTCGGGTGAATGTATCGAATTGACTCAATAGCGATGCGGGTGATCTGGTGCAGAAGAGAAATCTGCACATTTTTAGCCTTGTACCTAGAAACAGATTGCACAACTGAATCCGGATCAAGGAATGATCGGACGCGCTCACCAAAGCGTATGCCGTCTGGTTCCTTTACCCTTTCAGTACTAATCGATATCGGTTGACCATTTATCATGAGATCTTCGCTGTCGACAACGGCACGATTACCCGCAGGAAATTCTATCGCTTCGCTCGCAGCGTTATCATGCTTATTCCAGCCATTAGCCGATGAGTCTTTTCGAAGCGACAGCTTGTACTTAATTTGATGTTCGTCTAATTCCAAAGTGAGATCGAAGGAGGCGTACTCCGTACCGGAATGGAAGTAACGTTCCGGACCGCCCCAATTCTCCGAGGCAGCTGCCAGACCGAGCCGCGCAACATCACTCAGAAAGCGCAGGGCGGCCAGCAGGTTGGTCTTGCCCGATGAGTTGGGGCCGACGACGAAGAGACGCGAGGCCAGGTCGAACTCGATGTGGGCGAAGTTGCGCCAGTTCGTGATGGCGATGTGCGTCAGCTTCACGTCGCGTCCTTTCGTTGTCATCCCGGGTATCTTGTCCAGTGTCCCACGGCGCGGGAACCCTGTCACGACCACCACACGTTGTTCTTCTTTATTTCCCCGCGGGCCCACTTCAGGTCGGAGGCAATTCCCCTCTTGACGTCCGGCGTGGCGGCACCGATTGCCGACTGCGGGAGGTCCTTCAGGTCCGAGCGCCAGCCGTAGGCGAGCTTGAGGCGATTGATGCGCACGCCGTCGTCCAAGTCCAGGTGGATGCGGCGCTGAGCGAGAGGCTGCAGGACCGAGTCGATGAAGCCCTGAACCTCCGCGATCGTCGCGTCGATCTCCGCGCGCCTCTTGTCGATGCGGGCGCGCTCGCGATCGGCCTTCCTGTCGTCGCCCATCACAGCGTCACGCTCACGCCCGACGGCCTCCGATTCGGCCTTGAGTCGATCGACAAAGGGAGCCGCGTACTTGGTGAGCACCTGGCCAACGGTGTCGGGCGTGTAGCGGTGTATGTAGATCAGCGCCCGGAATGTACCCTTGGGAGACTCAAGGGACCAGTACACGGGGCGGCCGCTGTAGTCCTTCTGATGGTCGGCCGCGAAGGATTTCGCCATGTAATCCTCAAGGGCCTGCTCGGGGTCGGCGGGGATCACCGGCGGGACAAACTCGGCCGTGTTGCTGCCGGGCTTCACGGCCAGGCAGCGAGTCAGGAACTCAATGTTGTCGCCCAAGTCGGGCGCGCCGAAGACAACACGCAGCACGGCCTTCACGCGGCGCGAGGCATCGTCATCAAAAGCACCGCCGGTGACGGGGATAATGCCGTCGTCGTCGGGCTGGAGGCGCGACTCGGCGACACGGGCGCAGAAGTCATCAAGGGACGAGGCCTGATTGGCCAGCACGAGGCCGGGCACGTCGACGCTGTAGCGGCCCATCGTGACGCCGATGGCCCATGAGATGAGCTCGCGCGCGCTGCGCTGATAGTGCAGCCAGCGGTATTCGTCCTCACTGCGGGCGGGTGCTCCCTTCGTGGGAGCAAAGGCGAATCGCGGGTTGTAGGTAAGGGAGACACGCGAGAGCGGGACATCAATGTCGACTTCGTCGGCGAGGCCGTAGACGTCCGCCCAGTAGCGGTTGTTTTCCGTCTCCAGGCGTTGAGCTTCGTCTGCGGTCTCGCAGCTGCGGCGGTACCAGTCGTCGAAGGCATCCTGAAGCAGCGAGTACCCGCCGCGCAGGTAGTGCGGCCGGGCGAAGTCCCACGAGGTCTCGCGCGAGTCCCAGTCAGCACGGAAAATGTCGATTAAGCGCTCAATACTCGTCGACTCAAAGGACTCGGGTTCAAGCCACGGAAGATTCTTTACCTGGCCAACCTCAAAGTGTGTCCCTGGTGCGATGGCCTCGAGGACGGTGGTCACTACTCGCGAGTTGGCATAGCTCAGAACCTTGAGCCGTTCAGAATCCACCGGAAATACAGCTTGCCCAACATGGCTAAAGATACTTGAAGCCTCATACAGGCGGAACGACGGTTCACCACTAGAAACATTTGACCAGGAAACACAGGGCCGGAAGTAGCAATCGATGTTCTGCGGGCGCGAACGCTGCTTTCCGGTCTTTGGATCGACGAGTGACTGGATCTCTCGGCCATCTTCTTCCCAGTTGACGACGTAGTCCTGGTTGCCCCACCACTTGCGATACTCTCCACCCTTGTTGTAGGGGAACCAGCGGACGCCACTCGCCTTGGCATCCTCGCGGTCGCGGGCGCACATGTAGGAGCGTTCGGTGCTCACTTCGAACCACTGACGCAGGAAGCGCTCGTTGTCGGCGGTCGCAAGCCCTTGTTTCGCGGGCGCAATCTCCCCCAGCGGATGCTTAAACGCTTCGATAAGTTTATCTGATAGATCACCCAAGAAAGCACAATCAGGCATCTCTCGAATACGGCTTCTGGAGAGTACATAGCAATCGTCACCCATTTCAACTGCTTGTACGGCTCGCCTTAGGCGCTCAGTCCGTATTCTATCTGATGGAGACTGCGCAGTTTCACTCGCCCGCATAAAACGAATGAGGTAATCAGACGTATTGGAACCTACCACATATACAGTCGTTGCGAAGTCGAGGGCAATACCTGCAATACCTCTACCGAGATGGGCAATATAGAGGATTTGAGCGGCAGACAGAATCAGCGAACGGAACTTCTTGAACGTAACGGTCATCATCCAAGAGTTCAACGACAAGATTCCGCATACGCCATCCCTTACAACGAGGGACAGCGAACGCTCCATGAACATCGTCGCAAGGTCTTGGTGCGAACGAGAGTACTGTGACTTCGCATATTTCTTCAGCGAGTCATCAGCCTTCTTCATGCTGAGATACGGCGGGTTCGCGATCAGGGTCGTGTAGCGGCCATCCTCGAGGATCTCGCACATGTCGGCGGCCCGCAGCCACTCCTCACTGTCTGCGCCGCCCAGCACCTGCGGCCTCTCCCCCGCTTCGATGCGGCGCGCAATCTCGCGGAACAGGGCGGAGGTGCCCTTGGGCACACGGATGAGTGATCCGTAGGTGTCGGCATGACGCAGCTGCTCGATTAGCTGGGAGACGCCGAGGGACACTCCATCCCCAGAGGCGTCTGCGATCTCTGCGGGGCTCAGCTCATCGAGTTTCACAGACTCGACGTGAACAATCTTAGGTCCCCGCCACAAGGTCTCGCCATGCCGCTGGTTCTCGCGCTCGAGGCGCCCCAAGAATCCTGGATTATGCTCGACGGCCTTCATCGTCAGGGCGAAGGAAGCGAGCTGCGCCGCGCGCCCGTCCACGTCCGCACCATGCAGGTTCTTCTCCAGGATCAGGCGCGCGATCTGCCTGGTCGGGTATCCGGCCTCAGCGTACATCTCCCACAGGACGTCGAAGGCATAAGTGAGTATGTGCCCGGAGCCGCAGGCCGGGTCGATGACCCGGAAATCCTCCGGGTTGGCGATCGCCAGGCCCTGGTCCTCCTGGCCCTCGGCAGGAGTCACCAGGTACTCGAATTTCTCCCGGAGCGCCGAGTCCGGGTGAGCACGCAGCCACTGCATCCCAAGCGTATTCTCCACCAGGTAGCGCACCACCCAGTGCGGGGTAAAGAGCTGCGTGACGGGAGCCAACGTATCCTTGTCGATCTTGGCCTTCGACTCGTTGATTTCCTGCTTGCGGGCGGCGATGTAGAACTGGTAGAGCCAGCCGATGACCTCAACGTCCATGCCACCAGAATCGTTGGGGCCGATCGCCGCCACGATATCGGCACGCACGGACTCCCCCGCCGACAGGAGGTCCGCGGGTGGAACTAGGTTCGTCCAGTCATCCGCCTCCGGGAACATTCCCGGCATAACCTGGTGCCACGAGGCGAAGTACTCACGGAGCAGCAGGACATATGCGTCCAGATCCCGATTATCGAAGAGTAACTGCACTGCCCGCGCTCGCGCATCCTCACCGACGTGGCGGTCAAAGTCGCCCCCCCGAGCGCGCTGCACGCACTCGGGAACACCCGTCCCCGATCCCTCAGCCGGAGTGACAACTCCGTAGTCGCCCGAGATCCCCATCGCATCCATGTAGCGCAGGGCCGTCAGGCGATTGAACCACGAGTAGGCGACCACCTTCGCGGCACCCAGCACCCTGTTACCAACAGCCTCGGCGTGCTTGTCGACAGCCTGGGTCAGGCGCGAGCGGTCGGCGTCGCTCAGAAGCGGATCGGCCATCCTGCGCTCGATCGCCGCCACGGACATCTCGATGAGGCGCTCACGCGAGGCGGACGCCAGGGACTCCAACGCTGAGGTGTTCATTGCCTACTCCTTCAGGGACGCAGCTGCTTGCCGTCGTTCACAGCCGCGAGCATCTGCTCGCGGATGCGTTCGATGTACTCGTTGACCTGATCCGGCGTCGACAGGAGGCCGTTCGTCTTCGGTAGCAGATCTGCCACGCGCACGATCATCGGCCTCTTGGCCGGCTCCGCCACCTCGTCTGCATCCGGGCGCTCCGCAGGCGTCACCGACTCGATCAAGTCGCGGTAAAGCTCGTCCACACACTGATCGAGCTGACGGCCGACTTCCTCCGCATGGCCGGGCTTCGACACCCGATTTACTGCGTCGCAGAGACCCTCCATTGTGGCATCAACCCTCTGCCGAGCCCTCTCCGACGCGGCCTTGAACTCGGCGGACCCACAAATACCCGCCACTGCCTCGTCGATGCGTCGCAGCACCTTATCGCGCTGCGCCTGCACCAGCGCGCTTCGCGCCGCGTCGATACGCCGAACCAGCGGCGCGATCTCCTGCGTGCGCACATACAGCCTGCGGTCCTCCGCAAGCTTCCGAAGCTCATCGATCGCCTGCTTGCCATCCTCCGTGAGCTCGAAGAACGACAGGCTGTCCGCCTCCACCAACGCGTTGCGAAGCTTCTGTTCGTGCTCCTCCACGAACTCCCGGTAGGGCATGAGGAACTCGTCGACGATCTCGATCAGATCGTCGAATCCGCCGCGGATCTGCGGGGCGAGCATCTCCTCTTCGGTGTGCTGCGTCGTCGTGAGCGGCGTCAGCAGGTCAAGGGCTTCAGCGACCTCGTCATCGAAGCTGTACCTGTCGGACTTATACCCCTTGAGCAGCCTCGCCCACTCAGCAGCCTTGACCTCGACCGCGCGGACGCGCGAAGGGCCATCCTGCGGGGACTCACCCGGGACGAACTGGCCGACAAAATGCTGAAAATCCGCGAGCGCGGCGCGATCCAGGTGCTTCTTTTTCTGCAGCAGCACCCGCCCCTGGCGGTTCACGTCGCGCAAAGCCCCCTCCAGCTCCGTACGAGCGAGAGGCCTGTCGTTCTCGAGGGCCTCAAGCAGCTCCCGGCGAAGGGCCGTCGCTACGATCGCTAGAACCGCGTTCTTGTCCCAACCGAAGGGGGCCTGACCATAATACTCGATCGCGTTCTTCACGAACACGTTTTGGCCGTTGAGCACGCGCGCCTGCTCCACCCACTGGGCACACTCGCCCGCCAGACGCTGCGCGATATCCACACCCGGGTCAACGTCCAGCGTCGCGTCCTCCTGATCGCGCAGGAAGGATGCGATCTGCCCATCCTTGAGGCCCGCCAGCGGCTTCGCATCCTCGATACGGGGGTAGACCTGCTGGGCCAGGCGAGTCAAACCTAGCTCAATCACATCCTTTGGCTCACCAGCCGTCCCCGTCTTCACTTCTTGCCCGTCGACGAACAGTGACGCGCGCATGAGCGCGTCTTTCACGGCCTCACCGATCAATTGACGGCGCTGCTCGTTGTCTTCCTTATGCCTCAGGATGATGTGCTTACGCAGGCCCGATGCGGCGCCCGCCTGACGCTTTACGTACTCCTCCGTCTGACAGAAGACTCGCACGTCCTCGAGGATCTCGGAGCTGATATCCAGACCCAATGAGAGGGTATCGTGGCGGACGACGCTCTCGTGGCGGATGCCCTCCTCGTCGAGAGAGGACTGCGGTGTGAACACGGAGATCACGAGCGGTTCGGCCTGTTCACGGCGCCCGTCGACGAACAGGGAAACACCCATGCGCCGGTTCGTTCCGGGATACACGAAGCTCGTCGCGGAGGTACCGACATGCCTACGGATATCCGTGCGCAGCAGATCCGTTACCTCACGGGATTCCACGATGATCTGGCTAATCTCGCGGCGAACTTCCTTTTCTTCGTTCGTCATGTACGCGTAGGTTCCATCCGCCTGACGCTGCACGTACACCTGATCTGCCAGGATGTGAAGCGCACGCTTGACGCGCGTCTCCAGATCAGTCGCATCTTGATCCAGGGAACGACGCAGCAGGACAGCAATATTGCGCGGATATGCCTGGAAGGAGTCCACGTAGCGAACGAGCAGGAGAACCTTCAGCACGCTCATCGTGAAGGGGTCGCACGTGTGCGAGTCCTGAGCAGCGCGCCCGATATTGTCCTTCACGTCCGACTTGAGCATCGCCGCGATGCCGTCGTAGAAGCGATCAAAAGACGCAACCGTGCCCAGCTCATCATCCGTCAGCTCCTGCGCGATCTGCTGACACACGCCCAGCAGCGAACGTGCACCCACCGACGAGTGACGGCCCGTAAACAGATCGTTATCGGACAGGCCTCGCATCGCCTGCGTGAACATCTCGAACTGGTAGTCCACGAACGGATACTTGGCGACGAAGCTATCCCTGGTGAGGTAGTTGTCGTATTTCTTCGTCCCCTCCGGGAAACGGAACATCGACGGGAAGCCCGCACCAAGGCGCTGCCACAGCGTGTCCAGCTCTTCTGTCCCCTGCTCGCTCTTCGTCAGCAGTCGGCGAGCGATCACGTCCGTGACCTCCTCCGTCGACAGGCTTACCTTGATCGCGAAACGCCCCTGAATCTTCGAGAAGTCGGTGCTGCGACGCTCATTCATCTGCGCGGTGATGCCGCTCAGCTCCTCCTGCGACGTCACAAACACCCAGGCGCGACCGGGGCAATGCGTCGCCAGCTGCTCCGTAATGGTCTGCAGGTTCAACATCAGCTGCGAGTCATCGCCGATGAACTGGCCGACCTCGTCGACGAAGAAGGCAATGCGCTGGTGAGGCCCCTGGCGATCCAGCCACGAGGCGACGTCCTGCGCGAACGCCTCGGCCGACAGGTTGAGCTGCTCCCGATAACTGCGGAAGGGCTGATCCACCTGGTGGCCCAGGCGGGCTAAGGCCTTCGAGACAAGCGCCTCCGAGAATACGGTGTTGACACGCCCAACCTCCCAGGTGTGCCCAGCTTCCTCCTGGTAGGCCTCGCGAAAACGCGCCAGTTCTCCCCGATCTTCCAGGTCACGCTCGAGTGCGCCAACTCCCAGATCCTTCGAGTACAGGCCGCGCGCCTCAAAGTAGACCTTGTAAAAGACCTCGATCATTGCCGATCCGCGCTCACGCGTCGACTTGTCATCCTTCGCATCGATATTGAAGAGCACAGCGCGCGTGGGCGTATGCAGGCTCCTCTTGAGATCCGCGATAAGTGTCTCGTCGCCTGCGACCTTCTGTTCGAAGGCTCGTTCGACATCTTCGCGGGTCACCGGCTGGTTTCCCGCCTGCTCACCGAGCAGGTAGGACAGCATCTTCAGCAGGTGCGACTTACCCGAACCGAAGAAACCCGCGATCCACACGCCGTTCGACGGAGCATCAACCTGGTTCCACGCATCAACAATCCGCGACAGACCACTGCGGATCTCGCTGGTCATGACGTATTCGTCGACCTCGGAGGCGACCTTCGAGACGTCGTCAGCCTTGATGACACCGTCGATCGAACGGAAAATATCCTTCGCGTAGAGACCCTTCATGTCCATGCGTCACACCTTTGTCTTTCAGTTCGCCGACGGTTCTAGAGTAAGCGAGAAGTCCACCAAATCAAAAGCCCGGTAGTAGTTGTCCTGGGAGATTTGATCGAAGAGGACGAGCGCCGAATGCGTGGACGGCGACTGGTGGTACGACCCCGGGAAAGTCACAACCATCGGCACACTCACCAGCAGGGGCTGCAGGCAGTTCAACAGCAAATGCGTGCGCACAAGTGGAAACAAGTGGTGCACCCCGGAGAGCAGGACGGCATCTACGCTATCCTCTCCCCCGGCCTCGTCCACGGCCTTCTTAATGGCGGGTGCAAGCAAGCCCTCGACATCGATTACCTTGCTCAGCGCATCCCGGAAAGTTTCCGGAGGTAACGTCTGTTCCATCGCCAGCATCTGATCGAAGAATGGCGATGCCTTCCACATGTCCACCGCGAGCGCAAACACGTCGACATCGGCCAGGCGGTAGCGCTCCTCGCGCAGGCGGCGGCGCAGCCGCGAGAGCTCCTCGTCGACCGTCGGCTCCCACTCCGGCTTATAGCGCAGGACGAAGAAAGGGACTTCGTTGCCCAGGCCCTCCATCTTCTTGAAGCGCTCCGACGTGAGCACCCGGAAGGCGCAATCAAAGGTCTCTCTGAGCGAATCCAGATACGCTCCACGCTTCGACACCGACCGTACCTTTCTCTCGCGCAGCGCCCCTCACCGGGCTCCTCATACCGTACCGCAGGCCACCCATAATTCGAGCCCGATTATGGCTCCTGCGTCACAATTTCCCGAATAACTGTCAGCCGAGGACATCAAACTGGAACTGCGCGACCGGGAACGACTCCCGCATCGGCCAGCCCCACGGCTGGGGAGCCGCGTTCACCAAGCGGGCAACCCCCACGGGAACCACGACCGGTAAAGCAGCCCCGGCCTCATCAATGAATCCCACATCGCGCATGCAGCGCAGAAAGACCGAGCGTACTTTCTGCCCGCTCTTCACCGTCAGCGTCGACATCGCGGGATCCACCCCGCGTTGGCGTTCCACGAAGTCGTCGATATCCGACGCTGTCAGCGGAGCCTCATCGACGACCAGACGCGTCCAGGCAACCTCGCGTGCGCACGCCGCAAACACGTAGGACTCCGTCACGAGAGCCAGCCACATGACAAGCTCCCATCCGTACTCGCGACTGGCGACGAACCGGAGGGCGTCGTCCTCCAGGAACGATAGGTGCTTGGTCGTCGCACTCGCCAAGCGTCGCCGCGTCGACTCCGAGCCCGCGACCACCAGGTTCTGCTCAAACAGGACGTCGCTCGCCTCACGCGCGCTCATTCCGGCGGTCATCAGCTCAGCCGCCTCAAACGTTCCCGCGTTCGTCGCACCGCCCACCGTGATAGTCGAGGCCAGTCTGCGATCCGACACGACGCCACCTCTCACGGTCTACCTCATTAAACACGGCGGTTTCCCCGCCAGGAACCTCACTATCATCGCACATGGTTGTCCCCGCGCGGACAGCCGCGCGGGGACAACCATGCAAGTTACACATCCACGTGACAGGAAAATGCGCTGCGCAGCTACTGAATGAGATCTGGGATCCAGCGGAAGAGGAAGATCAACCCAATCGACACAGCGAGAAGGAAGATAGCACAAGGAACTGAACGCTTCCACGATACAGTGAGATGCTCTGAGATCCACTGAACTGCTCCACCACCAGGGTGCCCAACCATGTAGCGCTCACAGCATTCACGCAGCAGCAGTTGGAACGCCAGGACACCCAACCATGCGCAAATCAGCATCTCAAAGAACACAGTACCCACATAAGCCAGGGCACCTTCACGGAGAAGAATGCGGACGACTGTGCCAACCGGAGTCCCATTACCACTTTCTGAAGACTCAGCTAATAAGCGTGATAGATCTGGCATCGACAAGCCTGTCGTTGCCGCCTTGAGCGTGAAGCACGTGTAGTAACTAACATACGCCACAGCACCCATCAAGATACTCGTGAATGTTGCAGCACCGAGAGAGGGTGAAACATATCGCGCCCGTAGTGCCAGACCAACCATCAGGATACATAGCGTCAACAGTGCAGCTGATACACCAATGAGTACATGCAATATGCTCTCATAATTACGCAGCAGAACCCACGCAACCACGACAGTCACGGCGATAAAGAGGATGACAAATCCACCAACGTCATCATTATTTGACTCCCGTTGGCCTACACGCTCATTAACCGTCACATGAACTGAATTGACATCGCCAATGTGCGCTTGATTTCCGCTCCCTACAATCGAAATCGCATCACCCCCACTTGTCATTACCTGTTGATTCACCTGTGAACCAGAGGCAATAACGGGCGAAGAAATACCTGAATTTGCAGGAAAGAGCACCTGCAGA
>ERZ1674297.208-NODE-210-length-17282-cov-14.119696_pt1 | contig 17282 bp, 8 predicted proteins | sample MGYA00581112_ERZ1674297 | MGnify/ENA primary metagenome ERZ1674297 (study PRJEB41354, sample SAMEA4873322) | human saliva metagenome | biome: human-associated habitat [ENVO:00009003]; feature: mouth environment [ENVO:08000002]; material: saliva material...
TATGAATTATGAATTCTGAATTATATTAGTAATCATAATTATAGATTATGAATTATGAATTATGAATTAAAGCAGTTTCATTTTCCAATGCTCTGCTCATACTCTAAAATCTTGGTTTGTAAAGCGGCATAGGCGTCTGTGTACTGATCGCGGCACTGCTGATATTTCTGTTGAGCATCAAGGAGGTTGTTCATTGTTACCGTACCAGCATGGTAGAAGTTACGATTCAGGCGCAGGTTTTCCTCGCTCTGTTCGATGCTCTTCTTTGCTAAAACAAGCTGTTTGTAGGCATTGTCAACATCGTTCCAATTCTTTTGCATACGGATTTCAAGTAGTTGAGCGTTGTCGGTCAGCTGCTGACGAGCATTCTCTTCTGCCAATTTCTTGCGCTTTACAGCATACGAACCGCTCCACCACTGTGAGATAGGAATGGTGACGGTGGCAAAGACTGCGCCGAAGTTATTCTTTATTCCACTACCCATATTCATATAGTTGTAACCTACTCCCACACCAACTGTTGGCAGACGTTTGCCCTCCTCCATCTTACGTTGTAGACTGGTTGCGTCAACATTCTTCTGTAACAATTGATATTCTGATGTTGCAGCGACGGCTGTGGAGTGGTCAACCTTGATCATTGGATAGGCAGGGAGAGCGGCTGCATCTACAGTAGCACTAACGTCTATGTCGCCCTCAGCACCAATATACTGTGCCAGTGCCATACGTGTAAGCTTCAGACCGTTCTCTAAATTCAGTTTGTTACTCTCAACCTCATTCTGTTTTAACTGCACTTCCAAGAGGTCGTTGCGCATCCCGACACCTGCCTTTACAGCAGCATCAGCATCTTTCTCCAAGTTCTTTAACATCTCACCAACGGTCTCAAGGGTCTTCTGTTTTTCCTTTAAAGAGATAATTTGCCAGTAATATTGTTCGGCAGTTAATTCTACAGTATTGGCAGAAACGCGCTTTTGTAGTTCGCTAACTTCAACACCCACCTTTGCTAATTTGTTACCATTGACGATTTGTCCACCAGCAAAGACAGGCTGAATAGCTGTAACGCCAGCTATAACACCTTTATCAATCATTCCGTAGGAGATATTTGAAGGGAGCATTGATGCAATGCTGCTTGGTATAGCTGCCGCAAGTGAAGAAGGTAGAAGGTCGGCTACTTTGATATCACCCTTAATGAGTTCTGTTGTCGATTTGAAGCCCATTCCCACCGCACTGACCTGTGGGAAGTAAAGCGTCTGTGCCTCCTTCTTCTGTTCACGTGCCTGAAGAATGGAATTATCAGCTGTTCGGATGTTTATGTTATGTGCTAAAGCACGTTCCTTAACTTGTTGTAAAGTGAGAGTTTCTTGTGCATTTGCAGTGAGACCCAATAGGAGTGAAAGGGTCATTAATATATTTCTTTTCATTGTTTCTTTTCTTTTGAAAGTTACTTAATAAATGGGTGGGAACAGGTTCCCACCCATCTTTGTTATTGTTCCTCCAATGCAAGACTTGCTGTGCGCTTATTGGTTGAGCCACTCATGGTCAGCCAATAGGCAATAGGGAGGATCGTAAGGATAAATATCATCGTAATCATTGTACCGAAGAAGATGACATTACCCATCGGAGCCCACAGTCCTGAACCACCCAGCACCATTGGGACAACACCCATTGAAGCAGCTGCAGAGGTAAGGAAGATAGGACGCATTCTGCGCTTAGCACTCAGTTGGATAGCCTCATGAGCAGTCAGATGTTCTGTTTCACGAAGTTCCTCTGCGTAATCATACATGATAATTGCATTGCGGACAAGGATACCCATTAGGGAGATAACACCAAGGTAGCACGTCATAGAGAACTCGCTTCCAGGTATCAAGACACCCATTGCGGTGCCGAAGAGAACCAGCGACAGAGAGACGAGCAGCAGGAAGGCAGTGCTTATCTTGCGGAAGTGGCCCAGCATCAGGAAGAAGATAACGAAGACACTGATAATTAATCCGTTCAGAATCTGTGGATTTGCCTCATTTGCCTGTTCATATTCACCGCCCCATTCCATAGATATTCCTTGTGGAAGACGGTCTTGTGTCAGTTCTTTCTGGAGTTCTGTGGTTACCTTCATAACGTTTACTCCGTCTACAACATCAGCCATAATGGTGATAGTACGCTTACCATTTCGGTGTGCAATCTGTCCGTCTTCCCATTGTGGGCTAACCTTTGCAATCTGTCGAAGCGGTACGGTCTTCAGTCCAGCGGCTACAGGGATAGGCTCATTAGCGATATCAGAAGCCGTTGCATTATCTGCTTTGCTACTCTTCAAGGTCACTGGAATGCCATAATCGCCATCCCATATTGTTGTCACTGGAATACCACCATTGTTATATCGGGTAGCCATCGTGAGTTCAACAAGGGCATTGCTCACACCAAGACGGTTTGCCTTCTCCTCATCTAAATGGATATTTGTCGTCAGCAAAGGCTCGTTCACATCATTACGAGCAAGGATAAGCTGGTCGTTAGAGCGGAGGACAGAGGTGATACTATCAGCTGTATGCTTCAGTTGTTTCCAGTCATCTCCCGACAAACGTATCTCAACAGAATTGCCTTCTGCACTATAGCTGAGTTGCTTGAAGCGTATATATGCCCCTGGGAAAGCATTGACATACTTCATTCGATAGTCTTTCAGTACAGCTTCTGTAGCCTTATTATTCTCCGTGTTGACAATAAACTGTGCATAGTTTTTGCCTCCGAATTGTGGAGCATAGGTCGTCTGGAAGCGTGGAGAAGAAGTGCCTTTGAACGAAGCAATCGAAACAACACGTTTGTCTTTTCGTAAGATATGCTCTAAGGAGTCGGCTACAGCCTCCGTTCTCTCCAATGATGTACCTGTAGGAAGGTATATTTCCACAGCAAACTGGTTGCGTTCAGCTGTCGGCATCATCTTCTGTGGGAGTATAGTCATCAGTGCTCCACCCGCCACAACAGATACTACACCGCCTGCAATAACTGCGTAAGGATGACAGAAACAGAAGTCAATAATCTTATCGAAGTACTTCTGCATCAGGTTGAGGAACGAGAACTTTGGTTCTCCGTTCTCATCTACTTTCTCCTTGATTGGCTCACGGATGAAGTAGAATTGCAAGAATGGAGTCAGCAATTCAGCAACGAGAAGTGAAACCAGAAGCACAATCAAGATACCCCAAGGGAAGTAGAGGAGGAAGTCATGGAACATACCTGTCATCGTCAACAGCAGTGGGAAGAAGGTAATAGAGATAGCCAATGTAGCTGTGAAGATAGACTTAAAGAAGTGACTTGCACTCTTGATACTCGCATTCCATCGACTCATACCCTCTGCCATCAGCTCCATATAGTTGTCGATAATCACGATAGAGTTATCTACTATCATTCCCAAAGTAACAATCAAGGCAGCAAGTGTCACCGTGTTCAACTCAATTCCGAAGGCATAGAACAGTCCTAAGGATATGAAGATAGAGATTGGAATGGTGCTGGCTGCCACCAGTGCAACACGCATAGGCATCAACAAGATTACGACGATGACAACTGCCAGTACGGCAATAACCAACTCTTTGAGGAAGGAAACAACAGAATCGTTGACAACCTGACTCTGGTCAGTGATGGTGAACATCGTCACCTCTTTTGGAAGGGTCTGTTGGAACTCCTCTAACTGTTCTTTGATTGCAGTGCCCATCTCGGTAATACTGCGTCCTTTCTTCATCTCTACACTCAGCACAATACACTTCTTGCCATTGTTGGTCACATAGCTTGTCGGTGCTGGATATTCATGTTTTACAGTCGCTACATCCTTTACACGCACTATATTTCCATCTGGTCCAGCATAGACAATCATCTGTTCAACATCGTTCACCATATTCAGTGAGCGACTTACATGGATAGGAGCTTCGTACTTAGTAGTAGCTTGTGAACCGGCTGTCGTGTTGAATCCCTTTGCCATCAAGGCTGAAGTCATCACAGACTGACCGATACCATAGTTTGCAAGTTTTCGTGTATCAACATAGACACTAATCTGTTCTTGCTGACCACCATAGACATTCAGTCTGCCGACACTTTCTATATTGCGTAGGCGTTCTTTGAGGTCATCCATATAATCATTCAGTTCGCGATAAGTCTTTTCATCGCTTTCCATCGTGATAAGGAGTGCAGATGCATCTCCGAAATCATCTTGAACCTGCACGGCAAGAACACCAGAAGGCAGCGACATCTTGAACTGCTGTACACCTAACTTGAAGCGACTCCAGAAATTCTCTTTGTCCGCTCCATTGACATCGTCATTGAGTTCTACCTGTATGATGGTCAATCCATTACGAGTATATGACTTTGTCTTAGCCTTCTTCACCTCTTTATAAGTGAAGATATAGTCCTCCAATGGCTTCGTCACCTGCTCTTCCATCTCGCTGACCGTTGCACCAGGATAGACAGCAGCGACAACACCTTGTCGAACGGTAAAGTTAGGGAACTCATTCTTGTTCATCTTGCCCAACGCATAGACGCCGAAGGCAACCAAGACTGCTGTTATGAGAATGACAATTTGCCTATAATGCATCGCCCATTCTACTATATTTCGTTTCTTTGTCATTGTTTCTTCTTTCGTTTGAAGTTAAAGAATTCTGCTAAAGAGTTTAGGAAGAAAGGACTTACTGTACCTTCATTCCGTTGCTAACCTTCTGCTGTCCTTCGATAATAACCTTATCCTTAGATGATAGTCCACCTACAATCTGAACATTGTCGCCCACGCTCTCTCCGAGTGTGACATTTGTCTTACGAGCAACACCATTGACTACAGTCCATACGAAAGGGCGATTGTCAATGTCTATTTGGATGATATTAGCTGGTAGGGTGATAGCCGATGCGGTTGAAGAAGACTGCACATATACGTCGCAGACCATCCCAGGAAGCAGCTTTCGGTTGGCATTGTCGGCTACAGCCTTCACCTCATACGAACGAGTGATAGGGTCGGCAGCTACGCCTTTCTCGGTAACTCGTGCTGTAAAGATCTGTCCTGAGAGTGACGAAACGGTGAAGCGGAACTCCTGCCCAACGTGTATCTTGGCGATATCATCTTCTGGAACGTTAATCTTTACCTTCACTTGTCGGATATTAACGAGCATTGCTACAGGCTGACCCGGTGCTACGTTCTGTCCGACTTCAGTAAGTTTCCTTGAGATATAACCTGTTGATGGCGCATAAAGACGTGTGTCGTGAAGATTCTTCAAAGAGATGTTCTTTTGTGCTTTAGCACTCTGTACAGCAGCTTCTGCCTGACTTACCTGCTGTCTTACTAAGTTGACAGCGTCTTGTGCCTGCTGATACTGTGTCTGAACCTCCACCCATTTGATTTCTGGTAGTGAACCATTATCATGCAATTGTTTCATACGCTTATAGGCATCGAGTGCTTGTGCTGCTGATTTCTCAGCCTGTGCAAGTCCTGCACGCGCCTGACCTACAACTGCTTGTGCTTGTCCTACAGTTGCCGATGAGGCTGAAACGAGGTTGCCAAGTGTTGTAGCATCAAGAACGGCGACGAGCTGTCCGGAGCCTACCGCTTGTCCCTCTGCCACGTTAAGTTGCTTTACTGTTCCTCCGACTGGGAAACTAAGGCTTACACCTCCGTTCTCTTCAATTGTTCCCGAATAGTTTTCAGCTCCATATAAAGAGGTAGAGGAAGCCTCAATTGTCTTAACCTTAACAACGTTTTCACGCTCTTGTTTCTGCTTGCTACACGATACTGTAAGTAAAGAGAGTGCAGACAAAGCAATCATCATTTTTGTCTTTATCATATCATTCTAATGTTTGATTTCTGTGTGCAAAGTTAGATATGTTGTAGCATTATTAAACACCCGATAAGGGAACTATAATGCTCTATTCTACAATATATAGCGAAATAAAACATTATATTTCCTAAATAAAACATTTCTTTTGGTCAAAATGATGTAATTTTGCATTCAGAAAGGAATAATTTAATAGATAAAATAGAAAGCAATGAGACAAAAAGAAACAAAAACTACAGCATCTCTTCTTACTCAATGCGATGATAAATTGGAAGTAACACCCAATTTTGTAGACGAAGACTTGATATTAATTGATAATATCAAACTATTAGGTGTTCCAAATGCTGTATATACTAATATGAACTTATTGGTGCTTTGTAAAAAAGGGAAGGCACAACTATCTGTTAACGGAGAAAGCTACGAAATATCCACTGATGATACCTTTATCTGTCCGCCGGAGATGACATTAGAGAGCGTGCTGGTTTCTCCTGACTTTGAATACCAGGCACTTTGTATTACAAATCGGTTATTGCAGATAGCACTACGAGATTATATTAATGTGTGGAATCAGTTGGTTTATATCCAGAAGATGCGTGTGATAAAGATGGAAGAAAGCGATAATGGAATACGAATAAACAGTACATTACTTCTTAAAGCATGGATAGAGCGTGAAGTACATAATGATGTTGAAGCAAAATATAGGGCAGAAATCATTAAAGGACTTATTAGTACAATGCTTCTTGGTATGTGTTATTGTCTTCATAGACAAATAGATGAAAATGTAGAATCTAAACAGAATGTCTCTCTCTTTAATCGTTTTCTTGAACTCTTACAGACAACGGAGGCAAAACATCAGACGGTGGATTATTACGCTTCACAACTATGTATCTCTGCTAAATATCTCACAATTATAAGTAAGAAGAATTCTGGTAAGACAGCTAACGAGTGGATACAGGAATACAAACTTTCTGCTATTACCAACTATTTACGTACAACGGATTGGAGTATTAAGGAAATCAGTAACCTGCTGGGATTTCCTAACACGAGTTTCTTTGGCAAATATGTTAAGGATCATCTTGGCTGTAGTCCACTTGAATATCGGAAAAGACAGAGGAGTAAGTAGTCAAGTTTATGGGTTGACAAGTAAACAAAAGAAAGATAAATAAGAAACAAAGAAAAGAAAGAACTAATACACTTTTTAGGATACTGCCTGACATTTCGACAAAGCTACGAACTTAAGAGGTACCTTTATCGCTCCCAAGTTCTGAAGTCCATAGAAAAAGTAGGTTTCTCCGTTAAATGCATAGATTGTTAATAGAATGAGATTAATCCATATAAATGGTATAATTACCCTTAATTAGATGGTTTTACAAACGGGGGATAAACTACATGATAAATGTAATTAGGGGCGATGGCTATCTGTCTTCTACAAACAACTTATTCCCATACCATTATTTTTTTGTAAGCTATTTTCATGCAATTCAAAACCAACACATGCTCTTTTGGTTTCTAAAAGATGCCCAATTGACTTGCAATAGGTGCCCTTTTGGGGTCTAATTAACGCCCTTTTGGAGTCCAATTAAGCACCTTTTACTTTACCACTTTATAACTAATTGACTTCCTTATGGTTACAAGCCTGCTCCTTGTATATGTTTTTGTCGTTATTTATAGAGCTTCTACTTGAAGATATGTAATAATTTTTCAAAAACATATCTGTAGATTTTCAAAGTCTTAAAATGAAAAGTTCCCAATTTCAGAGGTCCATAGAAAAAGTCCTCATAAGCATAAACACGCTTGCGAGGACTTTTCAATAAAATATCTTTTAAGCTGTAAGACAACTCACGAGCAACTCATTACTAATTGAGAACTTGAGTTATCGTCCATTGAGATACAACTATTATGCCTTGATATTTGGCTCTTCCAAACCGAGGTTGCGCTTCTTATCTACCACCTTCAAAGTAAGACCAATGATAAGAGCTATCACACCCAAACCAGCAAGCATAACCAACGGAGCTGTATAGTTGAGCTGTGTTGGGTCAGTAACACCTACGTTTGTCTTATCAAGTACCTTACCAATAAGGAGTGGGAACAACCACAAACCGATATTCTGAATCCAGAAGATAAGTGCGTAAGCAGAACCGATAATCTTTGCATCTACGAGCTTTGGTACACTTGGCCACAATGAAGCAGGCACAAGTGAGAAAGAAGCACCGAGAACGAGGATGGTTACATAAGCAACGATAACACCACCTACCTGACTTGACTTGAACTGTGGAAGGACAAAGGCGAATGTAAGGTGACAAACTATCAGAAGTAATGAACCCAATACGAGCATAGAGGCAGCCTTACCCTTATGGTCAACATAGCTACCAAGGATAGGTGTGATACCTACTGCGAGCAATGGGAATACAGCAAAGATAGACTCAGCAGACTGGCGCATATAACCCATGTAGCAGTAAGCAACAAGGAAGAATATAGACAAGAAGAGCATAAGATTCTTCAAAGCCTTATTCTTCATGAAGTTGAACATGAATGCAGTAGCAGCAACAACGAGCATGATAACATACTGTATGATAGTCACACTTGATGAAGCCCAGTATGAACCTGAAGGAAGTTCGTGGAAGGTAAGGTTACACTGAAGCATATTTACAGCGTACTTCTGGAATGGGAAGATAGCTGAGTAATAAAGCACACAGAGCAATGCTACGAGCCAGAAGCCCATACTTGAAAGAATCTTACCGAGGTCGCTAATCTTAAATGGATCTTCTTTTTCCTCAGCCTCACCGGTCTGTGAGTCGAGCTTCTTATCCATGAAGAAGTAAACGATGAACATCATCAATGCAATACAGATAAGTACTACACCGAAAGCTACAGAACGAGAAACATTAATATCGCCACCGAGTTTTGCAAAGAATGGCGAGAAAATCATACAGGTAGCAACGCCAAGACGAGCCAAAGCCATCTCTGAACCCATTGCCAATGCCATCTCGCGACCCTTGAACCACTTTACAATACCACGAGAAACAGTGATACCTGCCATCTCAACGCCACAACCAAATATCATGAAACCACAAGCTGCAACCTTTGCAGATGCTGGCATACCCTGATAGAAAGGAGATACGCCCAACTGCTCGAAGACTGGAATGTGGTTGAGGTTATTGGTAAACCATACGTCAAGTGCACTACCAGCAAAGCTATCGCTGATAGCATAGTACTTGATTAAAGCACCAGCTAACATCACTGCACCAGACAAGATAGCAGTGAAACGAACGCCCATCTTATCGAGGATGATACCTGCGAAGATGAGGAAGAAAACGAAGACATTAAGGAATGTCTCTGAACCCTGCATAGTACCGAATGCGGTTGAGTCCCAACCTCTCTGCTCCTGCATCAACTCCTTGATTGGAGAAAGGATATCAACAAAAATGTAGGCACAGAACATTGCCAGGGATAAAAGGAGGAGAGCCGTCCAGCGCATCGCTGCTGAATCTCTCAATGATGTTTGAATTTTATCAGTCATGATGATTTTTTTTAGTTAACAAGTTTACGAGAGGACAAGTTGACAAGTTTGACAAGTTGACAAGTAAACAAGTTGTTTGTTAGATTATAAGTTGAAAGTGAACAAGTGAACATGTTGACGAGTGAACGAGTGGATACTATCAAGCAACTTGTCTACTTGTAAACTCGTCAACACGTTAACTTGCAAAAGCTACTTCTTCAGCCAGCGGTCGAGCCAATTAAAGAATGTACGCTGCCAGAGGACACTGTTTTGTGGTTTTAATACCCAGTGGTTCTCATCAGGATAGAGAAGTAACTCAGCAGGGATACCACGCAGACGAGCTGCATTGAAAGCACCCATTCCTTGATTAGCATTAATACGATAGTCTTTCTCACCGTGGATACAAAGGATTGGAGTATCCCACTTATCAACATTCAAATGAGGACTGTTTGCGTAAGTACGCTTAGCAGCTTCGCTCTTGTCCTTATTCCAATATGCATCGTCATACTCCCAGTTGCTGAACCAAGCCTCCTCTGTATCTGTGTACATACTCTCAAGATTGAAAGCACCATCATGAGAGATGAAACACTTGAAGCGCTTGTTGTGAATACCAGCAAGATAATAAACAGAGAAGCCACCAAATGAAGCGCCAACAGCGCCTAAGCGGTCTTTGTCTACAAATGGTAGATTGTTAGCTGCATCGTCAATCGCTGAAAGGTAGTCGTTCATACACTGACCAGTCCAATCGGTACTAACTTCCTCGTTCCATGCACTACCAAAGCCTGGCAAGCCACGACGGTTTGGTGCAATGATGACATAGCCATTGGCTGCCATTATCTGAAAGTTCCAACGATAGCTCCAGAACTGAGAAACAGGACTTTGTGGTCCGCCTTCACAGAAGAGCAATGTAGGATATTTCTTATTTGGATCGAAGTGTGGAGGAGTAATTACCCATTCCATCATTTCCTTACCATCAGTTGTCTTTACCCAACGAGACTTTACATCACCCAAAGCTAACTGGTCATAGATGTGCTTATTCTCAAAGCTGAGCTGTGTCTGAACGCTTGCTTTCTCCTTCTTAGCAGGAGTTATAGCAAAGATTTCATTAGCTTGAGAGATGCTCTGACGGATAGCAAGCAACTTCTTATCACCAAGGAGTGAGATACTTACATAGTTATGATCGCCTTCTGTCAACTGCTTCACTTCACCCTTAAGATTCGTCTGATAAACATTCACTGTAGCATGCCATACACCAATGAAATAAAGGTCCTTTGAATTAAGGCTCCATGTGTAGTCGTCTACATTTGAATCAAAGCTTTCAGCGACGTATGTCTTCTTGCCTGTTGCCAAGTCATAGACACAGAGACGGTTGCGGTCACTCTCATAACCATCGTTCTTCATACTTTGCCATGCAATGTACTTGCCGTCAGGTGAGAACTTAGGGTTAACATCGTAACCTACATTCATATCGCCAGCTTGATGATTCACAGCCTGATTGCGCATACTCTTTGTTGCATCAATCTGTGGCTCAACATAGTCGGCTGGCTTGCAGAGATTCTTTGTTTGGCGAGTCTCCACATTATATATATATATGTCGGCATCGGTAGAGATAGCATATTGTGTACCTTCCTTCTTACGGCAGGTATAAGCAATGAACTTAGAATCCTTGCTCCAATCAATCTGCTCAATACCACCAAATGGAGCCAACGGACTCTCGTAAGGTTCGCCTTCGAGTACATCAATACCTGCACCGATACCCTCAGCAGTAACATCTGCAACAAATGGATGTGCATTTGTTGTAACGTAATGGTCCCAGTGACGATAGTTCATATCGGTGATGACCATACCCGTAGCCTTTGGCAAGTCGCTTGGGTTCTGCTTGATAGTGCCATAGTAAGGGATGCTCTTGATGAGAACAACACGCTTACGGTCTGGAGAGAATCGGAAACCTTCGATGTCGATATCCGAATGTGTCAACTGCGTACGGTTAGTACCGTCTGCATTCATTGTCCACAGCTGTCCACCTGTAAGGAATGCCAAGGTGTTGTTGTCGAGCCATGCTGCATCGCCCTCACTCTTTGCAGAGGTAGTCAGCAGACGATCGTTCTTACCATCGGCATCCATCACGCGTAGTACCTGGTGTCCTTTGTTTTCTTTGACACTGTAATAACCCACCTGATAGACAATCTTCTTGCCATCAGGTGAGGCTTGTGCAGCACCGATACGTCCCATAGCCCAAAGTGTCTCAGGAGTCATGAGATCACTTGTCAGCGTAATGTTGCTACGTCCGATGTTCACATCCTGTGCTTGTGCAACGCTACCACTCATCATCAGAGCCGCAGTCATTGCCATGGTTAAGTTTTTGTTCATAGTTATAGACCTTTCTTTTTCTTATTTAGCTCATCTTGCTTGCGTCGAAGTTCTTCTTGCTGCTGCTTCTGTAACTCCTGTAAAGCCTGCATACGAGCGAAGAGTCCACTACCCATATTGTTCTTAGGGTTGTTCTTTCGCTCTTCACGACGTGCTTCAAGGATAGCCAGAAGTTTCTCTTCATTGGTTGTCTTGCGCAATGCCCACATGATAGCAGCTGAGAAGAAGAGAGATATAAAGTAATAGAAGTTCAGACCTGATGAATAGTCATTAAACATGAAGAAGAAGAACAATGGCATACCAAACATCATCCACTGCATCATCTTCATCTGATCAGCCTGCTGTCCAACCATCTGATCCTTCTGCTGCTGCATGGTAAACCATGTGTAAAGCAAGTTAGCACCACAGAAGAGGATACAAGTCAATGAGATATGGTCACCAACGAGCCAAACGTCATGGCCCCATGAGAAGATTGGATCATAAGTACTTAGATCATCCATCCAAAGGAAACTCTGACCACGAAGCTGAATAGCATTCGGTACGAAGTTGAACATCGCAATCCAGATTGGCATCTGTATCAACATAGGAAGACAGCCTGACAAAGGACTCACTCCATACTCTGAATACTTCTGCATCATAGCCTGTTGCTTCTGCATCTGGTCTTCTGGCTTATTGAATTGCTTCGTTGCTTCATCCAACTTTGGCTTCAACACACGCATCTTAGCAGAGCTCATATAGCTCTTCTTCACCATTGGGAAGGTAATAAGCTTTAATAATAAGGTAATGAGAATCAATACAACTCCCATTGGGAACACCTTACTCAACCAATCGAATACATACAGAGTAAACCAACGGTTGATAATGCGGAACAATGGCCAACCAAGATATACGAGGCGTTCCATGTCAAGTTCCTTTGCAAACTTACTCTCTGTTTCAACAGACTGAAGCAGACGGAAATCGTTAGGACCAAAGTAGAATTCGAACTCTGAAGGGCGCTTACCTGTTGGATCAAAACCAGCCTTCATGTTAGCCTCATAGTGCTTGAGGTAATGAGAAGACTTCTCAAGTGGTGTACTCTTAAGCTTTGCACCTGTTGCAAAGTTATCCTTTGCAATCATCACAGCAGAGAAGAACTGGTTTTTGAAAGCTACCCAATCCATTGGGTCCTCTGTTGTCTCTTCCTTTTCAGAAGTCTCACTCAAGTAATCAGTACCCCCATCATGCTTCTTATAGGTAAGTGTTGCGTAGCGGTTCTCAAATGTGAAACCACGTTCCTGCTGCTTACAACGCTCCTGCCAGTTAATATCTATCTGGTTATAATTTGGAGCAAAGAGTCCACCCATACCCTCTGCCTGCAAAGACATATTGAGCAAATAGTCCTTACCAAGTGTATAGTTCAAGGTAAGTGTCTTGCCCTCTCCTGCCACAGCAGTCAGCGTAACAGTAGAATCTGTCACATTTGAAGGAGTGAAGATAAGGTCTTTTGTCTCAATATTACTATTCTTTGCAGCTAACATAAAGTTAAGGCTCTGGTCGTCACCACTAAACAGAGTAACATTCTTCTGGTCCTGTGAACCATCCTTAACAGCTATATTATGACCGATATAGTTTTTGATAACAGCCTTCTTTACAACACCACCCTTGGTACTCAAAGTCAGCTCAACCTTACTATTTTTCAATATAATATCCTGCGCCTTGCCATTCAAAGCAGCATAAAATAGAGCTGTTGTATCAGTAGCCTGCGCAGCCTTCAGCTGTGCCTGCTTCTCAGCAGTAAGTTTCGCAGTCTGTGCTTTCTTAGCAGAAGCGATAGAATCCTTTACAAATTCAGCTCTCTGCTGTGCTACCTGTTCAGCTGATGGCTGCTGCCACCAAGCAAAACCAAAGAGAATCAGGGCAATAAGTACAAACCCTGTGATTGTTCTTTTATCCATTTATTTGTTTTTCTGATTTTCAATTGAAGTCTTTACGAAGTCGAGGAAGAGCGGATGTGGACCGAGTACAGTTGACTGATACTCTGGGTGGAACTGTGTTCCAATATACCACTTCAAGCCTGGTATCTCAACGATTTCAACCAAGTCGCTCTCTGGATTGCGACCAACACACATCATACCATGCTTCTCAAACTCCTTTTCATAGTCGTTATTGAACTCATAACGATGGCGATGACGCTCCTGTATATGCTCTTGCTTATAGATATTAAAGGTATGTGAACCCTGACGCAGTACGCACTCATAGGCTCCAAGGCGCATCGTACCACCCATATTGGTGATATTCTTCTGCTCCTCCATAATATCAATCACATTGTGTGTAGTCTTCTCATCAATCTCTCGTGAGTTAGCATCCTTATACCCAAGGACATTACGAGCAAACTCAATCACCATCATCTGCATACCAAGACAGATACCGAAGGTTGGGATATCGTGTGTACGTGTATAGTGAGCAGCAACAATCTTACCCTCAATACCACGCTGACCAAAGCCCGGGCAAACCACAATACCATCCTGTCCCTTAAGTTTCTCAGCTACATTCTCCTCTGTCAGTTCCTCAGAATTGATAAAGGTAATAACTGTTTTACGGTCGTTATAGGTTCCAGCCTGCAACAATCCTTCACGAATACTCTTATAAGCATCCTGCAAGTCATATTTACCAACAAGTCCAATGTGTACTTCCTTAGTTGCTTTACGCTGACGATCAAGGAACTCCTTCCAAGGACCGAGCGCAGGTTTAGGACCAACTTCCTCACCGCACTTACGCAGAATAGCAGCATCCAAACCCTGCTCTAACATATTTACAGGAACATCATAGATACTTGGGAGGTCCTCACTCTGTACAACACAGTCGAAATCAACATTACAGAAAGCAGCAACCTTCTTACGGATATCATCGTCAAGATGCTTTTCTGTACGCATCACGAGCACATCTGGCTGAATACCTACACTCTGCAATTCCTTTACGCTGTGCTGAGTTGGCTTTGTCTTCAACTCACCTGCAGCCTTAAGATAAGGGACATATGTCAGGTGAAGGTTGATAGCACGCTTACCCAATTCCCACTTCAACTGGCGAATAGCCTCAAGGAAAGGAGCTGACTCAATGTCGCCAATAGTACCACCAATCTCAGTAATCACAAAGTCATAGTGATACTTCTGCCCCAAAAGCTTAATATTACGTTTGATTTCGTCCGTAATATGAGGAACAACCTGAATAGTCTTACCCAAGTAGTCGCCACGACGCTCCTTGTCAATAACGCTCTTATAGATACGTCCCGTAGTCATAGAGTTGGCTTTTGTGGTCTTAATACCAGTGAAGCGCTCATAGTGACCAAGGTCGAGGTCGGTCTCCATACCATCCTCTGTTACGTAGCACTCACCATGCTCGTAAGGGTTCAGCGTACCCGGGTCAATGTTGATGTACGGATCAAATTTCTGAATGGTAATGTTGTAACCTCTTGCTTGAAGAAGCTTACCGATTGATGACGAGATAATTCCTTTACCAAGTGAAGAAACTACGCCACCCGTAACGAAAATGTACTTTGTTTCAGCCACGATGTATGTATGTTTAATTATTATCTTCTAAAACGAAAATCGTTGGTTCTAAACTAAAATGCAAAGATACTAATTTTCCATGAATTAGGCGGGATATAAAGATAAAAAAAACATAGTATATTTCATTTAATTGCCACAAGACCTATGAACAGTGCTATCATCTATGATTACAATGAGATTTTATCTACCTTATGGCAGATTTTATTATTACAAAACTAAGAGACATTTTAATAAAATATTTTGCAACAAAACACCCCTTTCACAAGACTAAATCTTATATTTCAAACAGTTACTATTACATAAGAAAACTACAATTTAGCAATAACGAACTAAGAAGAATATCACAAGAGAAGACTACTCTAAAACTTTAAAGAAACTTAAAATCCTCTTTACTGCCGCATTATTGTAAAACTAAAGTCCTATTTTTGCAATCCAATTTGAGGCTAACATATAGACGATATACGTTAGGATTCACAAGGAAAGATGCTCGAGTGGTTGAAGAGGCACGCCTGGAAAGCGTGTATACCCCTAAAGGGTATCGGGGGTTCGAATCCCTCTCTCTCCGCTAATAGGCTTTAAAAGGTCTTCACAAGAGTCTTCATTTTAGCCTTCAAAAATTAGATAATCGTTGTAAAATCAAGGTTTTACAACGATTTTTCTTTGTATATACCTTTATCGCCTGACGGCATAACCCTATGTTTTGACAATCATCATTCGGTCAAATTCTGCTACATAAACTGCTACACAATAATTGTAGCAGCAAAAAATGTAGCAGTGACGGGATTTTGAATACCATATTGACGGCATTAATTCTTTCTTTTTCAGAGTGTTATATATTAACTTTGCAGCCGAGTGCTACACAAAAGAATGATGCATTATGAGAACAACTTTCAAGGTGTCCTTCTACCTACGCTCAAACTATGAGAACAAAGAAGGAAAGTCGCCTGTAATGCTCCGAGTATTCCTTAACGGAGAGATGGCTAATTTCGGATCTACGAAATTATTCGTGGACAAGTCGCTGTGGAATAACACTACCAGCAGGCTCAAAGGTCGGACGGCAGAAGCCTTATCCGCTAATGCCGCATTGGATTCCATTTCCACAATGCTGAATAACATTTACCACAAATTCGAGGATGATGAATCCTTGTCATTGGATAAAATCCGCTCATTCTTTGTCGGGAAAGACAGGGAGTACACGACCTTTCTCCCTATATTTGACAAGTTCAACGAAGATGTCAGACAGCGTGTCGGACACACCATCAGCAAAGATAGTTTGCAAAAGTACAGTGTTTTGAGAAGACATTTCTCAGAGTTCCTTATCCATAAATATGGAAAAAAGGATATTGGACTTACAGAGTTTACACCATCCGTGGTACAAGATTTTGAGTTATATCTGAGTACAGTGGCAGGCTGCGCTTACAACACGTCTGTCAAGAAAATGAAGGCACTCAAGACCGTAACCATCTATGCGCAAAAACGTGGTTATCTTCTTCACGACCCCTTCCTCAATCATCGTTTTCACTTGGAGCCAGTTAATCGCGGTTTTCTCACGGATGAGGAAATTATGAAGATAGCCAACAAGGATCTTGCTATTCAACGCTTGGAGTTAGTAAGGGATGTTTTCATCTTTTCATGTTTCACAGGTCTGGCATATATTGATGTTTCCAATCTCACACCAGACAATATCGTAACACTTGATGATAAGCAGTGGATTATGACCAGAAGGCAGAAAACAAGTGTGGAAACAAATGTGTTGCTTCTTGACATTCCAAAGAGTATCATCGCCAAGTACAGTCATAAGACCTATCGGAACGGCAAACTGTTTCCCATCTTAACGAATCAGAAAACCAACGCATATTTGAAAGAAATAGCCGACCTTTGCGGTGTCAAGAAGAACCTGACCTTTCATCTTGCAAGGCATACATTTGCCACTATGTCGCTAAGTAAGGGCGTTCCAATGGAAAGCGTGTCGAAGATGCTGGGACATACCAACATTAAAACTACACAAATTTATGCCCGCATTACCAATAAGAAAATAGAACACGATATGGAACAGTTGGCTGGCAAGTTAGACAAGTTCAA
>ERZ1674297.210-NODE-212-length-17239-cov-5.812558_pt1 | contig 17239 bp, 9 predicted proteins | sample MGYA00581112_ERZ1674297 | MGnify/ENA primary metagenome ERZ1674297 (study PRJEB41354, sample SAMEA4873322) | human saliva metagenome | biome: human-associated habitat [ENVO:00009003]; feature: mouth environment [ENVO:08000002]; material: saliva material...
AGTAATATACCGCATCATGCGCGCCGAGGGGTAGGACTTTTATCCGTCCTACCCCTTCGTATGGTGCTTAGATAGAAAGAATATAGATGGAGAAGAACTTCAAGCGTACCCTCATCACCGCCGCCCTGCCTTATGCGAACGGCCCCGTGCACATCGGTCACCTGGCAGGTGTGTACATCCCCTCTGATATCTATGCCCGCTACCTGCGCCTCCGTGGAGAGGAGGTGCTCTTCGTCTGTGGTAGCGACGAGCATGGTGTGCCCATCGCGATCAAGGCTAAGAAGGAAGGCGTGACCCCACAGGATATCGTCGACCGCTACGACGGGATCATCCGCAAGTCATTCGCTGACTTCGGTATCACCTTCGATATCTACGGCCGTACGACGAGCGCCACGCACCGTGAGCTTGCCTCTTCGATCTTCCGAACCATCTACGACAAGGGCGGCTTCATCGAAGAAGAGAGCGAGCAGTACTACGATCCCGAGGCCAAGCAGTTCCTCGCGGACCGCTACATCACGGGTACCTGCCCCCGCTGTCAGAATGAGCGTGCCTATGGTGACCAGTGTGAGTCCTGCGGCTCGACACTGAACCCCACCGACCTCATCCACCCCAAGAGCGCTATCTCCGGTGCTACGCCTGAGCTTCGCAAGACGAAGCACTGGTATCTGCCCCTTGACAAGCACGAGCCCTTCCTCAAGCAGTGGATCCTCGAGGACCACAAGGAGTGGAAGAGCAATGTCTACGGGCAGTGTAAGAGCTGGCTCGATGGAGGTCTGCAGCCCCGTGCTGTGAGCCGAGACCTCGACTGGGGTATCCCCGTGCCCGTAGAGGGCGCTGAGGGCAAGGTGCTCTACGTGTGGTTCGATGCGCCCATCGGCTATATCTCCAATACGAAGGAGCTCCTGCCCGACAGCTGGGAGAAGTGGTGGAAGAGCGAAGACACGCGCCTCCTGCACTTCATCGGCAAGGACAACATCGTCTTCCACTGCATCGTCTTCCCTGCGATGCTCCGTGCCGAAGGCTCCTACATCCTCCCCGAGAACGTCCCCGCCAATGAGTTCCTCAACCTCGAGGGCGACAAGATCTCCACGAGCCGCAACTGGGCCGTCTGGCTCAACGAGTACCTCGAGGATCTGCCCGGTAAGCAGGACGTCCTACGCTACGTCCTCACGGCCAATGCCCCCGAGACGAAGGACAACGACTTCACGTGGCGTGACTTCCAGGCACGCAACAACAATGAGCTGGTAGCTGTCTTCGGTAACTTCGTGAACCGTGCCCTCGTCCTCACCTCGAAGTACTTCGACGGGAAGGTTCCCGCTCTCGGTGCGCTGACCGACTTCGACCGCGAGACCCTCGCAGAGCTCTCCACCGTCCGTGCCGCCATCGAGCGTGAGCTGGACAACTTCCACTTCCGCGAAGCCCTCAAGGAAGCGATGAATCTGGCACGCCTTGGCAACAAGTACCTCGCCGACACCGAGCCTTGGAAGCTGGCGAAGACCGATATGGAGCGTGTCGCCACGATCCTCAATATCTCCCTGCAGATCACGGCTAACCTCGCCATTGCCTTCGCGCCCTTCCTGCCGATGAGCAGCGAGAAGCTCTGCAAGATGCTCGCCATCGACCTCCCCGCTTGGACCGACCTCGGCCGTAGCGACCTCATCGAAGCTGGACACACACTCGGCGAGGCCAGCCTCCTCTTCGAGAAGATCGAGGATGACGTTATCGAGGCTCAGATCCAGAAGCTGCAGGCGACGAAGGAAGCCAACGAGGCTGCCGAAGATCACGCAGCCCCCATCACTGAGAATATCGACTTCGAGGACTTCCTCAAGCTGGACATCCGCGTGGGTACCGTCACCGAGTGCACAAAGGTGCCTAAGGCCGACAAGCTCCTGCAGTTCCGCATCGACGATGGTCTGGGTGGCCGCACGATCGTCTCAGGTATCGCTGAGCACTATGCTCCCGAGGAGCTGGTAGGCAAGCAGGTCTGCTTCATCGCCAACCTCCCCCCACGTAAGCTCCGTGGCATCGAGTCGCAGGGGATGATCCTCTCCGCAGCCGATCGCACGACGGGCCAGCTCCGCGTGATCACGCCTCAGGGCCCGATCACCCCTGGTAGCGAAGTCAAGTAAGGCTTTGCCCCTCCCCTGTTTATTCAGACCAAGAACCCACTTACATGAATAGCTCTCTCAAGACGAGTATCCTTAGACCTGTACGCTGGGCAGGGGTACTCGTCCTCTTCTTCCTCTTAGGCTCCGTAGCATGGGCACAGAAGGCGCCCCGTGTCACGCAGCACAAGCTCCGCATCCTCCACACCACAGACGTCCACGGGAATATCTTCCCCTATGACTTCCTCAATGACCGCCCTGGCACGGGGAGCATGTCACGTCTCTCGACGGTACTGCGTGAGATCCGTCGTACCGACCCCGAGACCCTGCTACTGGACGCTGGTGACCTCCTGCAGGGTGAGCCCCCGACGTATTACTACAACTACGTCGACACCCTCTCAACGCACATCGTCTCCTCAGCGATGAACTACCTCGGCTACGACGCAGTCGCCATGGGCAACCACGACATCGAGCCTGGGCATAGCGTCTTCGACAAGTGGGGGCGCGAGTGTAAGTTCCCCCTCATCGCAGCGAACATCATCTCCGACAAGACGGGCGAGCCTTATTTCAAGCCCTATCACGTCTTCACCCGTGCTGGGCTGCGTGTAGCCGTCTTAGGCTTCACGACACCTGCCATCCCGCAGTGGGTACCTGCCCATCTCTGGGAAGGCCTGCACTTTGACGATATCCTCACCTCGGCTGCACACTGGGTACCCCTCATCCAGCAGCGCGAGAAGCCCGACCTCCTTGTAGTGCTGATGCACTCTGGGCTGGAGAATGACAACCCCGATTACCTCGAGAATGCAGGCCGTGCGCTGGCGAACAAGGGTATGGGCATTGACCTCCTGCTCATTGGCCACGACCACCGTCAGGAGCTGGAGTGGATCCACCCTGAGGGAAGTACGACGGACTCCGTCCTTCTCATCAATCCCGCTAACCACCTCGATCGTGTCGCGGACATCCAGATCACCGTACGCAAGGAAGGTGGCCGCATCATCTCCAAGCAGCTCGTCCCCTCCTTCATCTCACTCGAGGGTGTAGAGCCAGACTCGGTCTTCCTCCGCCACTTCGCCCAGGAGTACGCTGCAGTGAACGACTATCTGGCTACTGAAGTCGGGGAGCTGGCCTCCGAGGTGCGTGGCGAAGATGCGCTCTTCGGTACGACACCCTATATGGATGTCATCCACCGTATGCAGCTCGAGTCGGTGAATGCAGAGATCTCCTTTGCCGCACCGCTGAAGACCTCTGCCGTCCTCCCCGCTGGCAAGGTATATGTGCGTGATCTCTTTAAGTTCTGTCCCTTCTCCAACTTCCTCTACGCTATGCAGCTCACGGGTCGTGAGATACGTGGCTACCTTGAGTACTCCTATGCAGGCTGGGCAGCGACCTCCATCACCGAAGAGGGTGGGCTCATCCGCCTACGCACTGGAGCACAGCCGACGGACAAGTACAAGACCTTCGTACCGCCCTACAACTACAGCGCAGCGCAAGGCATCGACTACACCGTTGACCTCTCCAAGCCCGAAGGCGAGCGTGTGACAATACTTCGCCTCACGGGGCATAGCGAGCCCTTCGACCTCGACCGCACCTATCGTGTAGCCGTCAACTCCTACCGCGCTGGAGGTGCTGGGGGGATGCTCACTATGGGTGCTGGCATCGCGAAGGAAGACCTGCCGAAGCGTATCGTCGGTGCTACCTCGCACGACCAGTCCTATTACTTAGCAGAATTCTTCCGCCGTCACAAGGTCGTCCGCCCCGTAGACCCGAAGAACTGGCGCTTCCTCCCCGAGGACTGGGCAAAGACCGCCGCAGAGCGTAGCCGTGCCTTCCTCTTCCCTAAGAAGTAAGCCTTATGCGCCTTGCCCCACTCCTTCTGCTCTTGGTACCTCTTGCGCTGGTACTCCTGCAGCTTCTCTTGAGATGGGGCCTTCAGCGCCGCTCGGAGCTTCTCCGCTCGGCACATACACATCGACCTCTACAGCGACAGGATGCACCTATCGCTGTAGAGGTCGATGTCGATTCGTCCCCACTCTTTGACAGCCCTGCTCCAAGAGAAGACCTCCCCCACTACCTCGTCCTCGATACCGAGACGCAGGATATCCTCCACGAAGAGGAGGTAGGGATGGAGTTCGCACCCTCGCCGATTATCCTGCTCTCGTGGCAGGTGCTGGACGCTACGGGTGCCTGCCTCTCCGAGGAGACGCACCTCATCCGCCGCAGTGCCTCCATAACGGAGGAAGCTACCGCCCTGCACGGCATCACGACGGAGCAAATGGAGTGTGAGGGCGAGGAGCTACGCCCCGCACTGGAGCGCTTGCTCCAAGCCGTGAGCGAGGCGAAAGTACTCGTCGCACACAACGTTCGCTTTCATCGTACCCTCGTCCTCTCAGAGCTGGAAGCCGTAGGGCTACCAACAGCTTCGCTGGAGGCGCTCCCCAGCCTCTGCACGATGGAGCGCGGGCGAGTCTTAGGCTTCAAGCGCCGCGCTTCGGGCGAGGCGGCCTATTCCAAGCTCAGCGAACTCTTCGGCTACCTCTACCTACACCAGCCAGCCGTCCACGTGCGCTTCCGCCACAAGGGCCTGCGTGACGTCCGCCTCTGCGCCGCTTGCCTTAGGCAGCTCATCGTGTAGTGCACTCCACGCATAGCTATAAACAGCGAGCGGGCACCCCCACCGATTGTGGGATGCCCGCTCGCTGTTTATGTGTATTGCGTCTTAGTCGAGCTCGCCTGCAGAGCGCTTCTTGAGGAAGTTCTTGTAGGCTGCCTTCGTCTGTGGAGCGAGGAAGATGAGGGCGATGATATTCGGGATGACCATCAGCCCTGTGACCGTGTCGGTGATCTCCCACACGAAGGTCACAGCGAAGATCGCCCCGACGAAGACCGAGCCGATGACCACTGCGCGGAAGACATAGACCCCGACCTTACCGAAGAGCGAGCGGACATTCATCTCACCGAAGATATAGTTCCCGATGATCGTCGTGAAGGCGAAGAAGAAGATACTCACCTGCAGGAAGATGATACCGGCCTTACCAAAGACCATATCGAAGGCCTCCTGCGTGATCGCTGTCGACTCGAGCCCAGCCTGCTTATGCGCACCCGTCAGAAGGATGACCAGCGCCGTAGAGGTACAGATGAGGAGCGTGATGAAGACCCCCGACATGGCTACGAAGCCCTGCATCGCGGGATCCTTCACCTCGGCCATAGCGTGAGCGTGGGGCGAGGTACCCATACCGGCTTCGTTGGAAAAGAGGCCGCGAGCGACCCCGTAGCGGATGGCATACTTCATCGCGATGCCAGCAGCACCGCCAGCAGCAGCCTTCGTAGAGAAGGCTTCTCTAAAGACCTCACCAAGGGCTTGGGGGATCTGATCAAAATAGATGCACATGATGACGAGCGAACCCAAGATATAGGCGATAGCCATAAAGGGCACGACGAGCTCAGCGACTGTGGTGATGCGCTTCTGCCCCCCGATGATCACGATACCGACGATGAGTGCGATACCCACACCGACGACCCAAGGCTCGATATTGAAGGCCGTCGTCAGCGCGACCGTGATGGAGTTCGCCTGCACCATACTTCCCGTGAAGCCCACGTAGGTAATGAAGGCGATCGAGAAGAAGAGTGCCAGCCACTTGAGCCCAAGGCCTTTGCGGATATAGAAGGCAGGTCCCCCGATGGCTCCACCGGGACGTACCTCACGATACTTCTGCGCTAAGACGGCTTCGGAGAAGATCGTCCCCATGCCGAGGATGGCGGAGATCCACATCCAGAAGATCGAGCCGACGCCGCCCATAGAGATAGCGGTGGCGATACCTGCCACGTTCCCCGTACCGACTTGGGCGGCTACGGCGGTGGCGAGAGCTTGGAAGGAGTTGACCTTAGACTTACCCTTCTCGCCCTTCTTCCGCTGCATAGCGGGGCCGAAGGCGTACTTCATCGCCAGATTGAAGTGGCGGATCTGTGGGAAGCCGAGGTAGATGGTGTAGAAGATGCCGACGCCGAGGAGGGCGTACATCAGGAAGCTGTTCCAAAGAATCCCGTTGAACTCTTTGACAAACCCTAATACATCCATGTGCTGTGAGTTTTGTGAGTTAGTGTTAGAGGTATTGTGAATTGTGGCTTAGACCTAAGGGGTAGATGTGTAGGAATCGGGGCACCTACACGTAGAAGTGGGTGCTCCCATCAGGGGGAGCGCTCGTACAAAGAGCGGAATACTTGAGCTATTCATGCGCATCATAGGGGGCTCTCCCCTTGGTATTATAGAGGGGCAAGCCAAAGGCCCACGGGCGAAGTGCCCATGGACTTCACCTACAAAGGTATAAATAGTGCCGGAAGAAATAAGGGGGCTTAGCCCTTGCGACCGTAGTCAGCGGGGATCTCACCCCAGCGGACGGTATCCCACTTATATAAGGGTGTCGTGTAGGTATGCGTCTGGAGCCAGCGCTCAGCACGCTCGATGAGGTCGAAGAGCGGAGCCGTCTCGGCCGTGCGCTCCAGGAGAGTCTTGCAGCGCTTCTTGCGCACCCACCCGAGAGCCGTCTGGCTGTCGGAGTAGATGACGAGCTGCGAGAGCCCCTGCTTCTCGATGAGTGCCAGCGCATGCACGATGGCGAGGAACTCCCCGATGTTATTCGTTCCCTTGGGGAAGGGGCCCATCTCGAAGATGACCCGACGCGAAGGTAGGTACACGCCGCGGTACTCCATCACACCTGGATTGCCCGAGCAGGCGGCATCGACAGCAATTGCCTCCTCGATGGGAGCCTCGGTGCTACTCTCCATCCCCGAGGGGCTACGGTGGCGACGGGAGAAGCCCTGAAAGCCATCTTCATAGGCCCGAAGAGCCTCACTACGGCTCTCAAAGGACTTGAAGAGGGGCTTGGGATAGCCCTGCGTCTGGCGCTGACATTCCGCCCAGGTCTCATAGACCCCTGGCTCATGTCCCGCCCAGACTACGTACCACTTTTGTTGCTTTGCCATCGGCTTACTTGCTCTTGGATGAAGTCGTTTCCTGCCGTCTCCCGTCGTGGGAGCGGTGCCCAAAAGTACAACAATCCCCCGTGCTACCGCTCCAGCGCCTATAAGAGCAGCATCAGCCGAAGGCATTCAAGCGCCTCAAAGACAAGAGCAAGAGGGAGGCTCACATACCGAGCGGGGAAGTGCACTCGTTCTAATGGTACATGTGTCTCCCGCTCCAGCCGTCGCCCTGCTCAGGCATTTAGGGGGGGGGGAAGACACCTCACTGCTAACAAGACACGACCACACATGAAGAAGATGATCTTCACCGCCGCCCTCCTCTTCAGCTCGATGAGTATCGGGGCACAGGCGCAGTCCGTCGAGAGCCAAGCTCTCACGACCATCAGCACACAGCACGAGGAGCCTACCGCCCAGCTCAGCGAAGCTCCCGTCAGCACAGAGAGCGACTACCTCATGAGCTTCGCCGAAGTAGCCCCACGTCACCGAGGCTATTATGGTGGCGGCTCAGCCCCCTACTACTCGGGGACGCTGGAGCTGGGCTTTACCTCCGCCGACCGTCTGGGGCGTATGGAGCTACTCGGCTCCTTCGGTACGCTCGTCAGCCCCACGATCTACCTCGGTGGGGGCTTGGGCTTCAATGGCTACTTCTCTCACAAGCACCGCGACGCCTTCTGGATGCTTCCCCTCTTCGTGAACTTCCGTGCGACGCTCCCCACGAACTCCGTCGTCAAGCCCTTCCTCGACATCAAGCCTGGCTACTCCATCGGCCTCACACACTCGGGGCTGCATGGCTTCTACTTCGCACTCTCGGGGGGTATTGTCGTCAACCGCTTCACACTCAGCTTGGGCTATGCCTATCAGGAGTTCAACTCCAGCCGCTACTTTGACAAGTATTGGGGTAGCTCGGGCGGGGTATCTCTCAAGTTCGGTATTCTCTTCTAAGGCGCTCACAGCGTGAGTCTACGCGGGCTAACTCACGAATATTTCGTATGTTTGCCCGCGAATAAAAGCAAACACCCGTATGATACACTCTATGACTGGCTTCGGGAAGGCCTCGGCTCGCTTCGGTAGCCGCACCATCACCGTCGCCATCAAGTCTCTCAATAGCAAGCAGGCCGACCTCTCGGCACGTATTGCCTCCATCTACCGCGAGGGCGAGCTGGAGCTCCGCTCGCTGATCACCGATCGCCTCCAGCGTGGTAAGATCGACCTCACCATCACAATGGAGGATGACGCACTCGAGGGCAACACTACCCCCATCAACAAGGAAGCCCTCCTCGGGTACGTCCATCAGCTCCAGACGCTCCGCACAGAGTCAGGGCTGGACTTCCCCATTGACCCCGTCGCCCTACTGCGTCTCCCTGGCGTCATGGATAGCGAAAGTAGCCGCACGACCGAGGTCAGTAAGGAGGAGTGGGACGTCGTCCGCGCTACCACCCGCCAGGCTGTAGAGGAGCTACAAGCCTTCCGCCTGCAGGAAGGGAAGATGCTCTACGAGGTCTGTGCCTCACGTATCGCGAAGATCAGCGCACTGCTCGAGGAGATCACCTTCCCCGAAGCTGAGCGCATCGCCGCTATCCGTCAGCGCCTCGAAGAGGGTCTCGCGAAGATCGCCCCTCAGGGTGGCTATGACAACTCGCGTCTCGAGCAGGAGATGATCTACTACATCGAGAAGCTCGACATCAACGAAGAAAAGTCACGTCTGGCACATCACCTCAGCTACTTCATCGAGGTACTCAACGCCGATCAGCCTGGTCAGGGTAAGACCCTCGGCTTCATCGCACAGGAGATCGGTCGTGAGATCAATACGATGGGCTCGAAGAGCAACCAAGCCGAGATGCAGCAGCTCGTCGTCAAGATGAAGGACGAGCTTGAGCAGATCAAGGAGCAGGTACTCAACATCCTCTAAGCCACTCTGCGGTAGCCCCGCTACCCGACTACATAGAAAAGCCACGAGCTTCAGCCCCACCAAGCGTGGGATGCTGAAGCTCGTGGCTTTTATATCCGTGCGACTCCTATCGCGAAGTCGCAGGTGAGAGCGAGAGGTCGCTTAGAAGTGACGCTCTACGGGCTCTACCTCGGGCAGCTGGAAGTCGATGAAGCACAGACCAGCCAGAGCCGTACCATAGCGCTTCTCGATCGTGATCCCTTCGGTGACGAAGTTCAGTTCACCAAGGTAGAAGTGAGCATAGGTTTTCTGATGCAGGTCGTTGATCACACGGATCAGACGAGCTTCGAGCTCCTCGATACGGTAGCGGCCGCTGACTTCACAGACCAGACCACCGACCTTCTTATCGAAGTTCTCATCAGCATACATCCATGCGTAGACGACACCTGCAGAGACGAATTCGTCCTGCTGACCGTGCGATACTGCGAGGATGGTCTTCAGCTCTGAGCCGAAGGGAGGCAGGTCGATCTCATCCATCGAAGCGATGTGTGCCGTAGCGGGCAGCACGGACGAATAGACCATGATATTAAAGTCAGAGATCCCAGCATCATGCAGAGCCATGTGGTATGACCCAGCGTGAAGTTCCAGATCCGACTCACCGCTACCCTTCGTCACGAAGAAGGTGTGGGGGATAAGATTCCCTACGTACTTGCTCATTTAGTTCCTTATAAATCTATGATTGTTAATACTTATTGCGCACTCTTTCCGCCCATTCCGCTATGCATACGACTGGACGAAGGCTTACAAAGGTACACTATTTTTAAGAACTTTAGCTCTCTTATTGACCTCTTTCTCGACACATTCCACTGCTTCGCAGTGATAAGAAGCGGGACTACAAGTGTCCTTCTCGTGAAGAAAAAAGCGCCTTCACGTAGTGGTGTTTCCATATCTACGTACGTAGTCTTAAAGACCAGGTACGTCAATCCAAATATCCACGTACGTAGATATTAGAGCCACGTACGTAGTCCAAACTTTTCTGCCACTCATCCACAATTTTATTCCTACGTGGAGCAACGGCCTACAATAGTCGTTCGACTCCAGACTAATAGTCGTCTGAGCACAGACCTGTAGTCGTCTGCACAGCGACCTCCCGAGCCTTGCCTACACACCTCTACAATCATGAGGCCACATATCGCAAGGGCTGTATCGAGAGGATGGCACCTTGATATCCTCCTCGGGGCTGATGGCAGAAGCCCGTCCCTTTGACTATCTCCACGATTCTCCGTAAGTTTGCTCCGTATAAAACAAAAGACCAAGACCGGACTTGCCCAAGTCTATGCCTTGACACTTGATTAACTCACCTTACAACCAACGCCGATGAGACGTCTTTTACCGCTGTTCTTGTTGTGCGTCTTCTTCTCTCAGCTGGGACTTAGCGCCCAGGTGCATATGCCAGCTATCTACGGGCGGCACGAGACGAAGCAAGTCGTGACGACAGAGACCTTCTATGACTCAGGCGGGCCAACTAAGAATGCCCACCCTCTGGGCATCGCCGCCGTCACCTTCACCCCCAAGTATGGGCAAGCTATCGAGGTCGACTTCTCTGAGCTTGACCTCAAGCAAGCCACCCTCTATGTCTACGAGGGGAAGCAAGAGCTCGTCAAGAGCGAAGGGGGCGACGAAGATGATGATGAGATCACCTATACCAAGCCCAATGCGCCCGAGCTCTATGTACTCCGAGGTAGTGATCTCTCCCGTCATATCTTCCACTCCACGACCGCTGATGGGGCGCTGACCTTCGTCTTCATCGGAGCCAACCCCGCAGGTAAGGGTTGGACTGCCGAAGTGAAGAGCGTAGCCAAGACCTCCGATGACAAGCCCGTACCTGCCGAGCCCGAGGGCTCCGTCTATATGGTACCAGGGCCTCGTGAGGTCATAGTAGGCAGCACAGGACTCGACTTCTATGATGATGGTGGGCCCACGAAGAAGATCAGCCCCAACTTTGAGGGCTACGTAACCTTCGTCCCCAAGCAAGCGGGACAGCGCATACGGGTGACCTTCACCAGCCTTAAGCTCTTCCATACCTACAAGCCGAAGAACGATCTACTACGCGTCTACAACGGGCGCGGCACCACCTCAACCAAGCTTCTGCGCGAGCTCCTCAACGAGCAGACGCCCATCAGCCTCATCTCCAGCGAGGACGATGGCTCACTAACCGTCTCACTGAAGAGCATCACGGGGACTCCGCAGGACGGCTTCGTCGCGCGCATCGAGGCCATCACCCCCAGCCCGATGACCTTCGCCTCAGCCTCGGCGACCTCCCCCACAGAGAAGGTAAAGGGCGCAGCAGGTGAGCACGACAAGCCCCTTCTACTTCTCACCCTCCGCACCGAAGGCGTGAGCCCCGCCCTCACCCTCTCAGAGCTGGAGCTCTCCACTCAAGGCACGAGCACGGGCGCCCTTGAGCGTCTTATCCTCTATCGTGGCGAGCAAGCCCTTACCGCCGACCGCATAGGCGAGGCGACCGTCACGGGCGATCAGGTGCGCCTCCAGCTCTCCGCTCCCCTCGAGCTGAACTACGGAGACAACACCTTCCTCCTCACGGGCGACATCTCTGCCAAGGCTCACACGGGCGATCAGCTCAGCCTCACCGCACGCACCGCAGTCCTCTCAGGCGAGACGAAGCAGCTCAACCTCCCCACCCCCACCCCATATATCCTCGACAACGTCTGCCGTAGTCGCGAGGGTCAGCCCCAGGTCATCACCATATATTCGGACTGGACCTTCGCTCCGACGATGAGCGCTGGGCGCTATGCACCAGGCAATACTGACCAAGTCACGACCTTCCTCCCAGCCAAGTCTGGCGAGGTCATCGAGCTGGACTTCCAGTCCTTCGATGTCCTCTATGAGAAGAGTAAGTATGGGACGAAGGCGGTCTTCGAGATCTATGCTGGTCAGGGGCGTACGGGCAAGCTCCTATGGCGTCTCGACGAAGAGACGATGAATGCGGGCGGGCCTAAGCTCATCCATTCGACGAGCTCGGACGGTGCTCTGACCGTCGTCTTCAATCCCAAGGAGAGCATCCCAGGCCGACAGAAGTCGGGCTGGCAGGCTACCGTACGCAGCCAGCAGCCCCAGCCTATGGTACTCGTCTCGGCTACGGTCGCGCAGGCCTCCACTGCCGAAGCGCCCGTAGGCGCTACTGGTCTGGAGTTCCTCGATCTCACGCTTGAGACGAAGGGCAGCCTTCAGCCCAAGAAGCTGGAGGCTATCAAGCTCCAGATCAAGGGCGCACCTCAAGCCTTCTCCAAGCTCTACCTCTACGCCCTCTCCAGCCCCAAGGCCTACAGCTCAGCCAAGCTCCTTGGCTCCGTCACGCCCACGGGTGAGACGACCGTCACCCTGCCTCTTACGGTAGCTCAGACACTCCCCGAGCGCAAGAGCTACTATTACATAGCTGCAGACATCGCTCAGGGCGTCGCAGCAGGTCTGACGCTTGACCTCGCGCTCCCCGAGATCACACTCTCAGGAGAGACCGTCACCATTGAGAGCCCCGACCCCGAAGGAGGACGCATCACCCGCAATCTCCTCTCGATGGCAGCCGGAGAGACGACTATTGAAGTCACCAACCCGCTCTCCTTCTATGATAATGGCGGACCCACGGGGAAGTACCCGCGCTCCTTCACCGGCACTGTACACTTCGTCCCTCGTGCGGGTGAAGTCATCCACTGCCGCATACGCCAGCTCCGCCTCGGTCGTGTAGACTACCTCAGCTTCTACCACGGGAAGGAGGCCAACGAAGACAAGCTCATCACCAAGCTCTCAGGCTACAAGCGTGACCTCCCCGAGCTCATCTCCACCGCGCCCGACGGCTCGATGACGGTGACCTTCACCAGCAAGACCAGCGATGATGGCTGGGATATCGAGGTCAGCTCTGAGCGCCCCATCCCGCTGCACGTCACGGAGGTCAAGGCCGAGGCAATCCAAGATGCCCGCCTGATGAGGGGTGCTAAGGACGTCCCTCTGATGAAGCTCGCCGTCACCGTCACGGGAGACCAAGGCGCGCTGAGCATCGAGCACATTGACTTTGCCCCCTTCTTTGCTCAGGGCATCAGCGCTTGGGCAAAGCTCAACCTCTACGCCACTGAGACCTCCGAAGCCTTCTCTACAGCGAAGCTCTACGCCACGGGCGGGGAGCGCTTCTCGGGCACGACCGACTACCACAAGCCTGGCACGTACTACTTCTTCCTCGCAGCTGATGTAGACGCCACCGCTCCAGCAGGCGCCCGCATCACCATCACGCCCCGTAGCATCACGGCAGGCGGTGAGGAGCACGCGATCACAACGCCCCCGACAGCTGCCATCGACCTCCACGAAGGCATGCACGGAGACTTCACCATCGGCGAGCGCAGAGGCATGCACTACACCACCCTCACCGCCGCCATCCAGGATCTTGTCAGCCGTGGTGTCGATGGTCCCGTGCGCCTACTCCTCAGTGCTGGCACCTATGACGAGGCACTCTCCCTGCCCGATATCGCAGGGCTGTCCGAGACAAACACCCTCACCATCGAGCCTATCTCGGGTCGTCGTGGCGAAGTGACGCTCACCAACACCCACTATCGCAAGGTAGACTACGGCGACAACAAGCCTGGTTACTTCAACGTCGAAGGGGCAGACTACGTCACGCTCCGCGCACTTACCTTCACGTCAGAGAAGAGTGATGCGCCAGCACTCCTACTCGTCCGCAATGGTAGCCAGCATCTCACCATCGACAACTGTGAGTTCTCTGCTCCCCGCACCACACTGTACAACGAGGGCGACATGGCACTCATCCGCACGGCACGCGGCAACCAGCCTTCGCCCAACAACGACTTCCTCACCCTAAGCAACTCGCACCTCATCGGTGGGTACAGCGCGATCTATGCCGACGGACTGTCGAACGTCGCACTCCCCACACAGCGCGTCATCACCATCGAGGGCAACACGCTCGAGGGGCAAGGCTCGAAGAGTATCTACCTGCGCTGTATCCCCGACATGACCGTACGCGCCAACCGCATCCTCGCCTCGGGCAAGGCGGCACGCGACTATCAGGCGATGGACCTCACTCTCGGCGAAGGGGTGAGCGTCGTCGGGAACCGTATCCACCTCACGGACTTCTCCGAGACGACGACCGCTGTACAAGCCATCTACCTCAGACGCACTACAGAGCATGCGCAGATCGAGCACAAGTCCAGCCTCTTCGCCTCGAATGAGATCATCCTCGATGCACCGCAGAGCCTCCGTGAGGTCTACGCCTTCTACTTCACCGATGAGGACCTCACGGACATCAAGCTCCTGCACAACTCCGTCCTCATCTCAGGCACTCGCACCGACAAGTCCACGGCACCTGTCTACTTCCATTCGCGCAAGCAGGGTACCATCTCAAAGCTCGAGGTGAAGAACAACCTCTGGCAGAATCTCACTCCTGGCTCTATCTACAAGACCACGGCGAAGCTCACGCTCGTCGATCCTACCTTCACGGACAACGTAAGCTACACGGCAGGCAGCGACTTCGCACTACTCGGAGATAGTGCCCTTGACCTCGCCGAATGGACGAGCCGTATGAAGGACACCTCGAGCCGCATCGCACGAGTGGACTTCGCAGCTCCTCGTGAGAGCCTCCTCCCACAGGAGTTCAGTGCGCTCACCTTCGCGCGTGCTCTCCCCGAGGTACCTACCGATATCGTCGGCACGAAGCACCCCGCTACGGATGCCGCCGTCGGGGCTTACGAAGCGACGACGCACGGCTTCCCCGCACTGGCCACGGGCTATCCCAAGCCCCTCAACCTCACGGCGGATCATCCCGTGCTGGAGATCAAGGCGACCGACTTCGGGCAGTTCTTCTGCCTGGCGCTCAAGCAGTCGGATACGGCTCCTACGCTGGAGGCTCTCAAGGCCTCGACGCTGCAGGTCAATCTCTACCCTAATCAGGTCAGCCGCCTCACCCTTCCCGCACTCGATGGGCACTCGGCCTATCGCCTCTACCTCCTCCCCCGCAATCTGTCGGGGCAGTTCGCCTCAGCAGCCCTCACCTACGACTTCTCTACCGATGCCCTCCCCTCGGAGGTGGCAGACTTCGAGAGCGTAGCCATCGGCACGAGTGACTTCGTCAGCGGTACCTATCGCTTCGTAGGCGGGAAGGTCTACGAGCCTCAGAAGCCCTACACGACGGGTAGCCATCGCGCCCTCGAATGTAGTAGCACGGTGACCATCACCCCCACGCACACTACAGCACCCACCAAGCTCACGGGCTTCTACCTACAGAGTGATGCACCCGTACGCCTCACGGCTAAGGGTGGAGCCGATGGCGATCAGACGAAGACTCTTCCCTCGACGGGCGGCGTATGGCGCTACGTCAGTCTGCGTGACCTCGGCGAACTCACCGAGCTCACCATCGAGAGCGAAGGCAAGGCAGGTATCGATGACTTCACCGCCGAGCCACAGCCACTCCGCCTCACCCCGAAGACCTTCACCTCTCGCGCTGGTGAGACCATCGCTCTCCAGCATGATGCCGAGGGCGGTGTATGGCCCTACTCCTATGTATGGCGTACCGCAGCAGGGGTGGTCGTAGGGAAGGAAGCGACCTACAGCATGAAGGCTGAGCGCACCCAGCACCTGACGCTCGAGGTGACCGATGCTTGGGAGCAGAAGGTGAAGAGCCGGCTCCTCCTCAAGGTCTCGGGTGGGAAGCCTGCTATCGCTACCTTCGACGATCTCGGCCTCGAGCCTGAGACGGCGTGGTACGGCGAGCAGGAAGCTGGGGGCTCCGACTTCATCTCCTCGACCTTCTATAGCGGGAGCTACTCCTTCGCCTGTAGCAATGCACCAGCACTGCGCACGTGGATAGGCTTCGCCTACTCCGACCAGACGAAGACGACCTTCACCTCACTCTTCCCTGACCAGTTCAATAGTGCTGTCGGGCATGGCGTGAATGGCTCGAAGAACTATGCCGTAGCCTATGCCTATCGCCAGCCAGCCGAGCTCCGCACCACCCACGCAGGGCCTACGGTCATCCCGGGCACCTATGTCACGAATACCGCTTGGGTCAAGCAAGTCACCCAGACGGGGACGAAGATGGGCAGTGAGCCGGATGCGCCCTTCCATCAGGGGGACTATCTGCTCCTCATCGCCAGCAATAGCACGGGGACAAAGAGCCTTGAGATCCCCCTCATCGACTACCGCAGCACCGACCCGAAGGAGCACTACACGATAGACACCTGGCAGTGGGTCGACCTCTCGGCTCTCGGAGAGACCGATGTCGTACGCTTCACGATGAAGGGCTCACGCGTAGCCAATGGAGGGACGACCATCCCCGCTTACTTCTGTCTTGATGACTTCGGGAGCGAAGTACCAGCGAAGGATATCGCCCCCCGCACCCTCGCTCCCCAAAGCACGGAGACCCTTGACCTAACGAAGGTCTTCACCGACGCAGGTCTTGCGCCCAGCGCTTCCCCTCGCCCTGTCTATACCCTCATGGCAGCTGGAAGCGAAGAGACTGTGACGACGACCCTCAGCGGGAGCAACCTCCGTCTCACAGCGAAGGCCACGGGCTCGACCTCGCTCATCATCAGCCAGCGCCAGGGAGGGAAGACCGTCTACCTCCGCCTACCTCTCACGGTAGCCGTGCCCCAACCCACACCCCAGCCTACTCCGGATCCCGCCCCACAGCCTACGCCTCAGCCCACGCCTACCCCCGAGGCGGATGGCGAACTGAAGGCATATCCCAGCCCCGCCACCACGGAGATCCATCTCACGGTGAGCGGACGCGTAGATATCTTCAGCCTCACAGGTCAGCTCATACTCACCATCGAGCACTACACGGCAGGGCAGGCCATCCCCATCGGCAACCTCCCTGCAGGTATGTACCTCGCACGCACGCCCCAGGGTGTCGTCCGCTTCAGCAAGCGCTGAGCCTAAGTCCGCCCGACGATACGATACAGGTAGCGCGTGGCTCTCCCCCTCGGGGGTGGGTCACGCGCTACCTATTTGAGCCTGTTGCCACGAGTCCTGCCCGCTATTTATTCTGCTAAGGCATCACACGCCCAACTCTCCGATATACTTCTCCGAAGTAACCGAGCAAGCCCTTCGCCTTATCGCAAGTATTCCTCTCATCCAGCGGAGGGAAAAGTGTCCTTCTCGTGAAGAAAAAAGCACCTTCACGTAGTGGGTTTCATTTATCTACGCACGTAGTCTTAAAGACCAGGCACGTCAATCCAAATATCCACGTACG
>ERZ1674297.211-NODE-213-length-17134-cov-5.479712_pt1 | contig 17134 bp, 12 predicted proteins | sample MGYA00581112_ERZ1674297 | MGnify/ENA primary metagenome ERZ1674297 (study PRJEB41354, sample SAMEA4873322) | human saliva metagenome | biome: human-associated habitat [ENVO:00009003]; feature: mouth environment [ENVO:08000002]; material: saliva material...
CCTCCGAGAACCCAAACCACCGCTTGAGCGCAACATCCGCCAGGGTGCCCATAGATGCATACGAGTGACGGAGGCGACGCGAGTCGCCTGAGTCGGTATTCACTCCCATAGCGAAACGGGTGAGGGAGATAACGCTTGGGGAAACCTCAATATCGGAGATGTCCGCAATGGGCCTATCAGAGTCACTGTTGCGCGTAGATTCCTTGACTGCAATCTCAACGGCAACGGCCTGTGTTGGCACGCCAGATGCAATCGCGACATCCCTGACAAAGTCTCGCCTGCCCTCGTCGTTCGAGATGCGGCGGTACATAGACTTGCACCACCTGTAGAACTTCGACGGCTCACCCTCAAACTCCTTGAGCTTGCACTCAATTGCATATGCTCCGAGATTGTGAGAGAGCGACTTGTCGATGACCTGGATGATTTCGTCTGCACCGCTGTCACTCTCGCGGATGATGTCAAACGGGTCTTTCCCATCAGGTAGCAGGTGACTTGCAGGGTGAACATCGACATCCGGGTATTCATACTGCATCCATGCGGAGTTGATAGCCGACGACGCTCCAGCCGAATCACCATCAGTCATGAAGATAATTCTGTCAACGCAGTCGGCAAGAATCCGCGCATGAGTCGTTGATAGGGCGGTACCGCAAAGAGCCACTGATGCTAGAGAGTCATCAAGGTAATTGACGGTCTCGTTGATCGCAAAGGCGTCCATGTAGCCCTCAGTGACGATGCACGTGTTCACGCCCTTGATGTAGAGCCACTCAATATCGTAGATGTCACGGGACTTGTCGTATGCCTCGCCATTGGTGGGATTGAGATACTTGCTGTCGATAATGGTGTCGATAGGCCCCTCAGTCTCTCCATCGACAGAGACGAACTCAGGGACGATGCGACCGGAGATAGCGATGACATCTCCACGCTCATCGCGTACCGGGAACGTGATGCGATTGACAATCCTGCAGTAGTAACCGCCAGTCTGCGCTCGCGGACTCAGGAACCCAGCAGCCTCAAGAACTTCGGGCTTGTAGTCTTTCTCAATCTGGCGGAGAGTGTCTTTGCTTAGGAATCCAATCCCGTGATCGAAGAGTCTGTCCTCAAGCTTGGGATTTCCGATCATGCGTGACGCCAGATACGCCCTGGCGATAGCGGCATCACCTTCCGGGTCACCATCTTCGGGAGACAGGGCATCGGCACACCTGTCAGCGATGTCGTTGAGGGCCTTGACGATTTGCTTGCGAGTGACTGCCTGCTTGCGTTCTTGCTTGGGCAAGGCGACCCTGAACTCACGAGCCATCTTCTCCAGAAGCTCTCGGTCAACCTCCATGTCATTGACGCCTGCGTATAGATCAATGACGCTGCCCTGAGCGCCGCAGGAGAAGCACTTGAAAAGTCCGCGCTCAATGTCAACGGACAAGGAGTTGGGGTTATCCCCACCGTGGATAGGACACTTGCACCTGGCTCGTGAACTCCCATCCTTCTTGACATTTCCAACAATGCTCTCCAGGTATTCGAGAATGTCAACATTCTCCTTGACGAACTGGAAAGCGTCAGACTTATTGTCGTGCTTCATCCTACGGCCCTCACTTTAGGTATGTGTGCTACTTACTCGTCATCCTCATCTTCTTCATCTTCATCATCCTCGTCGCTTTCCTCATCGTCGTCATCTTCCTCCTCGTCCTCGTCCTCGATGTCATCATCATCGGCTTCATCAGACTCGTCCTCTTCGTCGTCCTCGTCAACCTCTTCGATGTCATCTGCCTCTTCATCATCTTCGGACCAGATGAACTCATCGGCGATGGTGTCGTCCTCAGAGAGCGTGTTCAGAATACGCTGCTCTATGAAAGGCAGCAGGATGTCATAGTCGGCAAGCAGCACCTTGTCGAAATTGCCGCGCTGGTGCTTGCTAATGAAGTGGCCGTACTCGATGGGCTCAAAGTCCTCAACTTCCTCACCCTTCTCACGCAGCTCTTCGATGATGCCGGGCATGGTTTCGTTGTAGAAGTCAACCTCATCGCGACTGAGGATGTATGTGTGCCAAGCCTTCCTGCTCTCCAAGAAAACTTTTCCATCCTCGTCGGTGCCCCTCATGTCCTTGATGATGACGCCGGACCTGATGCCGCCCTCAATAACATCGTGCACCCAGTCGATAGGCTGACCGGCAGGCAGGTAGGACTCAGCCTTAACGCCAGGCGAACCAACCTTGTTCTTCTCAACCTTGTAGAAGATGGTCTGGCCATCAGCACCGTCATCGTTGTTGCGACCTTCAATCCTACGCTTAATGAAGATGCGGAGAGAGTACGCGAACTTGAGAGCGCGACCACCGGGAGTGTCAACTCCAGGAATGTATGAACCGATCTTTTCACGGACCTGGTTGATACAGAGAACAGTCGTGTTCGTCTTGCGAGCCTTGGTGACAATCTTCGGCATCTGACGACTCCACACACGAGCAGCCGAGGCCATAGTCTGCTTGTCCGCGTCCGAGTCATAGATGTCGCGGTCAACCATGTTGGGGATGGAGTCCAGAACGATGAGGCCACCCTGTTCAAGCTCACCGAAAACATCCATCGTGCCAAGCGCCAGGTCGATGACGTCCTGCAGGATAGAGGTCTGGGAAATTGCCAGGTTATCGACATCGACGCCAAGCTTCTTCATGTACGCGGAGTCAAGCGCGTTTTCCGCGTCGATATAGACAACCGGGATACCCTGCTTCTGGGCATGGGCGACCGAGAGGAGGCACTGAGTTGTCTTGCCGGACGATTCCTCACCGAAGATTTCGCAGACACGACCACGAGGCCAGCCGCCCACACCGATAGCCATGTCTAGCGATAGGGAGCCAGTTCGGATGATCTTGTCATCTTCCCAGCGCCCCGTAACACCGCTCAGGAAAGAGACGGGCTGCTCATCGTCACTCAGCGAAACTGACGAGTTAATGTTCTGTTGGACTCGGTCCATGAGGTCGGCGTAGCGGTCATCTGTCATGATGCTTGTCTCCTAGAGATTGTTTTCTGATGATTGATCTTGGTTGTAGTTGCTTGCTTCTTGATATTGACTTGCTAGTTCAGCTACGTCATCGTCAAGGGCGAGATTCCCGGTTAACAGTCTAGCTTCTTGGATAACCTCCCAGTGTTTCAGTGCTTCGATCAGGTAGTCAACCTCATCCTGTTCAAGTTCATTGAAACTTTCGATTTTTGGGTAGGATGGGTCTTGGCACCTCAGTAGATCGTTAGCCAAGAGTAGTCTGTCCTCTCGGTCAAACGGCCCAGCGGTTTTCAGCTTGCCATAGAGCCACCCGATTCTTTTTGGTCGGGCCACGGCTCACTCCTCGTCGTCTGAACAGTCAATTACGAACTGTTCTCGGTCCACACCTTCGACCGATACCGAGGGGATGTCGTCAAAGCTACCAATAGGGGGCTTAATCGAGCCGTCACGCTCCATCCACGTACCGAGAGAGACGGGAGCGCCCGGGAACAGTTCCGTGCCGTCAGATGGCGTTAGAGAACGCACGGCCTCGGTAACAATCTCCTGGTCTCGGCGGGCCACGTATGAGTAGATGTCAAGGATGGGCTCAACAAGCTCCTTGAATCCAACTCGCTGATGGAATGCAGCGCTCCTGAAGATTGCGAGCAGGCCGAAGTCAATGGCCTCTCGATGCACCTCGCAGATGCGTTCGTCATACGGGGTGTTATTGTGCTTATCGGGGGAGCAAAGGCCAAGTCGTGCTCGCGGGCAGCCAAACATGGACTTGTTGTGATCGAGAGTGAGACCAAAGCAGTCAGTGTTCGACAGCGTCTCGGGCATGCAGTCATCTGCGGGGTCACACCACTCGTCGTTGGCTTCTTCCTCAATATCGGTGTCCAAGAAAAGGTCATCCTCATCCGAGGCATCGGACTCGGGCCGGTAAACTGACTGCTTCTCGTCAGCCCCGAGGTCGCGAGAGCGCTCTGAGAGAGGTGAACCAGTGAAAAGCCAGTTGGACCAGTCCTTGCATACTTTATCGTCACGCGCGTCCGTACTGAGGTTGCTGCCAGCGGGAATAGAGACGCCATGCACTCGCTTGATGAAGTTGTACCAAACCTGAGATGTGCGAGTCAGTGCATCAGGGTCGCCTCCGTGCTTCTCCACGTAGTCCCTGGCGAACTGAGATGAAGTGACCGCGTTCTCAACAAGCTCCTTGGCCGACGAGTTGCCTGTCTGCATCGGGGACACGAAAACGGTCACTCCGCACTCGTCGATTTCAGGCTGGTATGCGCGCCAGAAAATAATCTTGTTGCGCGGGATGTTCATGAGCCTGAACGGGAGGTGGGAGAACTGAGCAATTGCGCCCCACCACTTAGCGGGGACAAGGAGGCGGATGCCCTCATCCCTAGCCATTCGCATCAGGCTAAAAACCTGGTAGTCTGAGATGGACTGTCCGTGGTTGAGTGATCGGTTGGCGACGGACAGACGGCCCTGTCGACCAGCGATCTCAGATTTGCGACCAAGGGCGAGCTGGTTTCCCTCACCGATACCCGAGATGAGGTATGGCTTGTTCAGCTCCTTTGCCTTCTTGAAAGCAGACTTGTATAGCCAGGAGACCTCAAAGTCGGGCCTGGTTCGCATCTCGTGATTTTCAAGAGCATCTACAACGTGCTCGCAGAACTTATCTGGGTCATAGTCAACGACGAGCGGGTGGAACGGCAGATCATAGAACTCCGCAACCTGCTTTGCCTTGCGGAAGTCCGTGCTCTCTTTCTCCTGGCCGCCCGTCCAGGAGATAACAGTGGGACGGACACCGATAGAGAGCAGCGTCCATAGAATGCAAAGAGACTCTGCGCCGCCCGATAGCATGATTGCCGTATTATCGGTGTCCAGATCAAGCCTGTCTGCGAGAGTCTTGCAGATGAAAGTCATGTCCTCGCGAGACCGCTGAGACAGCTCGGCCTGCAGCTTATCCTCTTCAGGGGTGAGTGGTTCAGTCACAGACCCGTTGGGGCCGTACTCTCCCCGGAAGCCACCTTTTTCTTTTGCCATTCTAATTCCTGTCCAAAGTACTCATTCATCGTTCCGATGAACACATCATCTCTTAGCGGTGAAGCTAGGTCAATTATATCTTCGGTGTCCCCGTTAGATGACTTCTTGCTCTCGGGGATGAGCGCACGAACGAACGGGTCAACGATAATCTCGCTGTCCTCGCCGTAATCGACACAAGCAACCATGTACTTGTAGTCGGGTGCATCAATCTTGCGAGTGCCGCCTTCGATACTCAGTCCTTCAAGCTCCACGCGAGAGACGCGGCCCGGCATGGCTTGCTCAAGAGACTCAATGAATCGCATGACGCCACCCGACGAAATGGTGGCGTTCAGCTCATCCCTGGTTGAACGCGGGCCAATCTTGTCCGCGACATCATAGATGGTGCCGACCGTCTCGGGTGACACATCTATGGGCGTGTAGGCATTGTTGCGGCTGAAGATTGCTCCGTCGTTCCCCAGTGATTCCGGGGGAGAAAAGAGCTTGCGCATGAAACGGGTGTTTCTAGTGGCTTTCCTCCACCGAACAGCCCTGTCTTTAAGGTCAGAGAAAGTGACCGGCGAAGCATCTGCAGAATGGTCCTCGACAAGACCTTTGTGCTGCCAGCAGCGAGTTTCGCCGTCCCTGACGACACGGCGGCATCCGTTGTAACCACAGAACTTACCAGCCACTTATTGCTCCTCTGCTTATTCCTTGTCCTTCATGGACTCTGCAATATCAATGAGGGACAAGCCACTATTCCATGCGGGGCACACATCCTTAATAGGACAATATGCGCACTGGCCACAATCCTGAGACGCGGCAGGATTGATGCGAAGCTCACCAGTATTCTCAATCTGGTTCATCTGAGAAGTGACTTCATCGACGACCGCATTGACAAAACCCTTGCGCTCCTCCGTGGCACGCAGCCTGACATTCAGCTCCTCCATGAGGTACCACTGCTCGATGTACTCGGTGCCAGGCTCGGTGACTGAGTACATGCCAGACTTGAAAAACTCAAGGTGGTCAAAGGACGGCGCTTCATCTTCGTCAAGGTGGCTCTTGCCAGTCTTGTAGTCGATGACGGAGTTGCCACCTTTCGGAGACTCAACGATCAAGTCAACTCGCCCGTTGAAAGAGATGCCGTTAATCTCTGCACGCGACCACTTTTCCTGAGCGATAACCTTTGTCCGCTCAGGACGGTCATCGAAAGCAAAGAGGTTATCGATGCATGCGTCAACGCGCTTCTTGATGAACGACCGGCCACCCTGCTTGGTGAAGTTGCCAAAGGGGTGCTCGATGGCGTACTGGAAGTCCTTGAGTGTGTTCGCATCAATGATGCCGCCCTTTATGTCACCAGTAGTCAGGGCTTCCCAGACGTCATCCTTGATCTCGTACAGCGTCTGTTCGTCACGGTTGCACGGGCGCTCCTTGTAGAACAGCTCGATGACACGGTGAACTGCAGTACCGAGAACGCCAAAGGTATTGGGCACGAACACGCCGCCCTGGTTTTCAGGAGCATGTCGTTCAGCGAACCACGAAAGAGGGCACCCGACATACTTGATGAGGGATGACGGGCTTTCAGTCTTGCGACCGCCACGGTTCCTCTGAGCACGAGTCTGGTAGGATGTCAGCCAGTGATCGGGAATCGTCACAGGCTCGCCGGATGTCAGAAGCCCGGCAATAAGGCCCTGCCCATCGAAGAAAGCCTCAGCGTTGTCTGTCACTGGAACTCCTTCAAGATTTTAACGGCAGAACTCTGGCCATTACCGGAATTGTCCAGGATGTCCTCGATAGTATCAAGCTGGCGGTCGTTGAGCTTGATACCCAGGATGTCCTCGACCTCATCGGCAATGAGGTCCACATCCTCATCCCTGACTGCGTTGATCAGCTTCTTAGTGACCTTAGAATCCTTGTTGGTGTTTCCGTAATCAAGCTTGGGCATAACATTAGCGACATATCGAACCTCGTCGCCCTTTTCTAGCCCCTCAACACGAGCGAAAGCCTTTCGCAGGAACATCCGCTTGCTGTCGCAATTTTCGATGTCCTCCAGGATGGACCGCGACAGAGCCGTCTCCCAGGTGACATCGGTGGAGCCGTTGAACTCAAACCACCCAGTGAAGATAGACTCAGTCTTGTCCTCGTCCCGCTCAGGGGAATACTTGATCTCGTACTTAGTGCCAAGGGTGAAGTTGCCAGATCGGCGCTCCACCTTCTTGACGCTCTTGATGATGACGGGGAACACCTTGCTCTTCGTTTCATCGGAATCAGCGTGCTTCTTCCGAGTGATTGCATCCTGGTGCTCCATGAATCCTTCAAGGAACCCAACGGCCTGATCGACGGTCATGGTCCCATTGGCAAGCTCTGCCGAGAGAACCGTCTGCACGACAACCTCGGGGTTGCTGAGAGGCTCCCTGAGAATGCGAGGAATGTACTCGCAAACGCTGCGGTTAGACATTCTTATACCACCTTACTTGCGAGGAGAGGAGAACAGGATCATCCAGGACTCGGGTGTCGTCGAACCCTCGCCCCAGTCATCCTTCTCGTGGAGGCACATGACGAGGTTCTTGTCACCCGCACCAAAGACTCGGATGTTGACATCGTCGCTCGGGGGAGTAGAGGAGACAAGGTCGCTAACAAAGCCCCACTTCAGCTTTGCGCTGAGTTTCTTGCCGTTGCCTTCAGTTATGGAGGTCTTCAGCGGCATGTGCCCCTCGAAACGCCCCTTGGGTAGGGTGATGTCAGCACCGGAGGGCTTGAAGGTGACTGCAATTTCCTTCGCCGGGCCACCAGTATCATTCGGGATAAGAGAGCAGATCTTGCTGGCCTTACCCATGGCTGAGTTGAGTTCGTCGCGCTTTGCAAAGACATTTGCGATAGGGGATTCTAGGCGCTTGCAGATCTGCTTCAGGATAGTTCCCTTGTGGAAAGCGTCAGAGGAGTCGATGTTGCCCAGCGGGAACCTAATCTCAACCGCCAGCTTTGATTCGCCGTTATCGTTCTTGGTGTAGCCCTTGACCGCGAAAGCCCTGTCAGCCATGCCCTCGGCACCCTCGGGGCGAATCGACTGGAACAGGATATCAGTGACGCCAGCCGAACCAAGGATGCTCAGGACTCGGTTCATGTTCTCGGGTCGCACCATTCCGTAGAACATGTCACCATCCGACTCGCCCTCGCCGTTGGCGAATGAGAACGACTTTTTGTCGGTGCTCTGGATGTTCATGTTATCGTTGTCGAAACAAATGTAGACGTGAGACATAAGCTGGCTACCGTCATTGGGCGGGGCAACGCATGCGCTGCCGGTACCCCAGACGGACTGGAACTTATCCAGGGGGGTGAAGAACGTAGCCGCATCGTCGTTTCCAACGTCCTTCATACGGGGCGCGCTGTCTCGGTCTGTCACGCCGTGAGCAATAGCGGTTGCTTCCAGGCCGTTGCCGTCAGAGACCTGGACCTCGTAAATCTTGTCGTTGTCACCGGCAACGCTGGCGACTTCCACGTCTGCCGACGAGGGGAAAACCGAGAGGACGGTTGCAAGCTCCCCCATGTCGATCATGGCCTTGCCGGGCGTTTCGACATCCGCTTCTGCCTGCGAGCGGAACCCAGCACCGAACTGGTTTTCAGACGTGAACGTAACGGTGCCGTCCCAGTTGGCCTCAACCAGGATGCTGGAGTAGGTGATGGAGGTGGTCTGTCGGATACCGGAAGATGCACCTAGACCGGACAGGGTTTGAGCGTGAGAAACCGCAAGGGCGAAGTTCTGGTTATTGATCTTGAAGCGCATCTGCGCCCCTTTCTTGTTCTTGGCACCCGCAATTCTTATCGGGCGCGATTCTCTTTCTTGATAATTCTACCAGCTTATCGGCTGGCAGGGAGAGGGAGACGGCCAGCCACGAACTCGCTGTCCTTTTCGATTGAGAACAGAGGGTTGCCGTTCTCATCCTCTCCGTTGTCGACAACAACGAAGCACTGGTCCTTCACTCGCTTATGGTATTCGCCGTTGTGCTCCATGAAGTGGCGAATGATGCGGAGACCAGGAATGGCAAGATGGAGAGAAACAGACCTGACCGCACCGCTAACGGTGGCCTTCGCGTTAGCGATGAAGGTGTCCGACTGCTCCCAGCACCACGTTTCCTGGTCCCCGTTCTTGACCGTGCAATTGGCGCAGCGGTGCTTCTTCTCGTTACCCATGTACTGGGTGTAGCACGGGATAGCAATGATGCCAGGTGCAATCACAGATACCTCGGACATAGCGTTGCTCTTGCTGAAGATAGTCGAGATGGCATTGTTAGCCATGCTGTCGACATCGTCCACGCCGGATAGAACCTGATCAAGCCTGTGCTGGATGAGGTAGCCCGTCAGGTCAGAAATGTCCTTCTCCGACAGGCTCTCCATGATCGCTCTTGCCGCTCCGATATTCATCAGATCACCTCAATGACGCTGCCGCGATCAGCGGTCTTGTGGACGAGCACCTTCTGGGGGAGCGCGTCGATGACCTGCTGGTCATGAGTGACGACCATGATCGAGTCAGCGATACCAGAATTGATCGCGGAGCGAAGAACGTCCACGAACGCAGGCACCACATCGATGTCCAGAACTCCAAGAGGCTCATCCAGGATGATCGTGCCAGTAGCGCCGGGGTGGCGAGCACCGAAAACCTTAGCCATAGCGAACATGTTGGACACGGTTAGTCGAACTCGCTCACCAGAAGAGAACGACTCAAACAGTCGCTCGCTGCCGGTTCCATCATGAACGACGATGTCAAGCGACGACCGAGACGAGCCATTCTTGAGTGCCTTTTCAGTACGGAACTCAACAACCATGTTCTCGCTACCGGGGAGGTTGGCGAGGATGTTGTTCTGCTCAGCCTCAATCTCGCTAAGAACACCGTCGATGAGCATTGCCGGGATGCCTGACGACTTGCTGGCCTCGTAGATGAAGCCGATGTCCTCTCGGCGAGACTTCATCTCATCGATGTCATTCTTCGAGTCCTTGAGTCGCTTCTTCTGGTCCTTGATCGTGGCCTTATAGGACTTGATCGAGCCGATGACCTCGGAGTGCTTCTTGATCTGAGACTCAATAGCAGCGATCTTGCGCTTGATCTCGCGGGTGTCGACAGTCTCAATGTCGTCCAGCGCATCCTCTGCCTCCTCAAGCTCCTTGTCGATAGAGCTGAGCTTGGACTCGTGAGCCTCAACCAGATTGTCGATGTCCGCCTGAATGTCATCGGCATCCCGCATCTCTTCGATCTCATCCTTTATGGACTGAATCCGACTGAGCTCAGACTGGACGCGCGCATTGCCGGAAGCCAGCGACGACTTCAGGGACGAGATTGACTTATGAGTCGATAGCCTGATCTTGTTCGCCTCATCATAAGCAGCCTTGGCCCTCTTGTGATCTGCCTGCGCCTTCGAGACCGCGCGATTAGCGATGTCCAGATCAGTCTGAGCGCGCTCAATCTCTTCGTTGTTAGCGTCGATGATCTCGTCATACCGATCATCATCAATCTCAGAACGGCACACATAGCAAACACCTGCGCCGTTATCCTCGATGGCGTGCTGGCGCTTATGAGCGTCATCCAGAGCCGACTTAGCTGCAGACTGCTTCGAGACGGCAGCGGAGAGCCTGTCGCTGATAGTCGTGAGGTTGTCATTGGCATCGACAACGTCAGCGTCAATGTCGTCAACCTTTTCGACGAGAGACTCAAGCTCCTCTGAGATGCCCTGCGTCTCTACCTCAATCTTGCTGACTTCCTTCTTGGCTGAGGCCAGCTCTCGGCGCGCCTTTTCGATGTCGGCCAGCTCGCCCTTCAGCGCTCGCAGGTTAGCCGCGTGCTCGCGCTCAATGCTCTTGCGCTCAGACTTGATCTGGGAAATCTTGGTCTGGAGAACTTGGTACTGAGAGTCAGTTCCAGCCGCAGCTAGTTCAGCGTTTAGCTGGTCGATCTTGTTCTTGGCCTCATCCTCATCGAAAGACGCGGCCTTTTCCTGGGCGTCGCTGAGGCGAGCCTTGGCATCTTCGATGGACTGCTCTGCGGACTCGATGACGGCCTCAGCCGAGGCGATCTTGGAATCAAGCGACCGCTTCTCGTCAGTCACCTTGGACAGGAACTCAGACCAACGAGCGGCCTCGGGAACCAGCTCGGTGATGATCTCGCGCCGCTCACGGGGGTCCGAGGCAACAAAACGGTTGCCGCCGTCCTCATTCGACATGAGGACGAGAGAGCGCCAAGCGTTCTCTGACATACCCACAAGGTTGCCGATCTGAGTCTGTGCTGACGAGTTAGTGTGGTCGCCGAAACGAACCCAGCCCTCATCGGAATCCATGTATTCAAGCTTGAGCTTCACGCTCTTACCGCGACGCTTTGATCGGGTGACTCGCCACAGATCATCGTCACGAGTGGAGAACTCCAGCGACACAATGCAGTCGTCGTACAGAGTATTGATGACTGAATCAGCATCTCCGCTGACTCGGTAGGCTCCAAAGAGAACCCAGCCGATAGCGTGAGGGATAGTGCTCTTGCCTGCACCGTTAGCGCCGACAATCGCCGTGTAGGCGAGGTCCGACATGTCAATGTCCTGGTCCTCATAAGAGAGGAACCCTGACATATGCAAATTCCTGAACTTCATATCTTTCCCTTTCGGGGTGAATATCTTGGCTGACTAGCTAACCTCTAGTGTACTACAAAAGAGGCCCCGGATGCTTCTAACAACCGGGGCCTCTTGGGCTATGCTATTTGGCTAATGATCACTCATCGCCAACGGTGCGTGCCGAGCGACGGCGACGGGTCGGACGCTCATCCGCGTCATCGTCATCAGACGAGCGCTTAGGGGCAGAACGACGGCGACGGGTAGGCCGTTCCTTCTCTTCCTCCTCATCGTCGTCGTCAAGGTCATCCTCGTCCTCATCTCGGGCGCGTCGGCGAGAACGCGAGGACGAGTCACGCTCAGATCGACGTGAACGACGCGAGGAGCGCTCATCGTCATCGTCATCTGCGCCGTACCAGCGATGGTCCTCCGAAATGTTGACGATTTCGATGTCGACATCCTGTCGGACGTTGCCATCCCTGTCCTCCCACTCGTGGCCATAAAAGTCACCGATAACGATGACTCGCTTGCCCTTAGACAGGTTGTCGAGTGCCCAGGCGCCGTAATTACCAAAGACGACACCGGAGACGTAGAACACGCCTTCACTGCCGTCATAGTTTCGGTAATTGGCTGCCACCTTAATGGCAACTGCCCCGCCATTCAGTTCCTTGGGGTCTTCAACCAGGTTGCCCTCGATACGGCAACCGCGCGCCCAAGCAAACTTGGGCTTGGAGTCGTTGTCGTTGCGTGCCATGCTATTCCTCCTGTGTTCCAGTACGTCTTGTGCTTCATGGCTGTCTCCCGTTTTCGGGCGACGTTGTTAGTTTACCTCAAAGAAAACTCTACCTGCCGCCAAGCCTGCGACGCCATTTATCCCTGACAATCTTGTCAGCAACCTCGTCATTCCTGCGAGCGCCAGACCTGTAATATGCGCCCTGTAGCGCCTGGTTTTCCTGGCTGCGTTCCCTCATCTTCTTCTTGGCCTCTTTCTCAGCGGCCCACTCTTCGGGCGTGTAGCCGTGACGCAGAGCCCATTCATCAACTCGACGCTGCTGCTCTGCGCGGCGCTTCTCGGCTGCAGCGGCCTCGCGCCTACGCCTTTCCTCAGCCTCCCGCCTCATCTTCGCATCACGCTCTCTTTGCTTGGCGATACCCTCTGCAGCCTTAGAGAGGCCGTCAGCAAGGACTCCAAAGAACCCGCCGACTGACGGGGCGCTATTCTGGTTTTGCTGACCGCCAACATTATGCTGAGGCTCATCGAAGCGCTCATAGACAGGGGGCGGCGGGATAGCGGCACCGATATTGGCGGGGCGCTGAGGCTGCTTGACTGGCGTAGCAACCGGCTTTGCCTTCTGCACCTCGCGTGCCTGCGCCTTCTTATTTTGCTTGAGTCGTTCAGTACCTTGTCTGACACGAGCCAGCGTAGTTCCAGCATCGTTTAGATGCTGCGCGTCGTATGCATCAACGCTCTGATCTTCACTCGTCATCGGTGGATGCCCGCCATCACCGTTCTGGACATACCAATCCCAGTTTCGCAGGACATTCGTTCCGGCGTTGACCACTCTTTCCGATGCGAGGTCTGAGACGCGAGACATGAATGACTTGTAATCGTCGCCCCAGTTTAACCCTGCAACGCCGCAGCTGGCGTTCTGATCTCCTCGATGCTGCGCTACCTCCCACGCCATTCTTAGGCCATAGTTGGCGATGAAACGTTCATCAACAGATGACCGACGTAGACCAGTGCCCGTCGTGTCAGTAGTCCTGTAATATTCCTCAAAGTCCTCCGGTGACATACTGGCAATCGACACAGAGTTGTTTTTGAGGAAAGTGGCACGAAGAGCGTCATATCCAGCGCTGCGAGGAAGCCCCTTTTCTGCCAGCCCCTTATCCATCTCCGGCATGGCCTTAATCGCAGTGTCGTTGATGGCTGCATCGAAATGAGAGAAGGCGACATCAATCATGTCTGAATAGGACTGAGGCTGAGCTTTGCCGGATGTCATGGCAATGAGGTTCAGCACACGAAGTGCCTCGCCCTCTCCAGAAGAGACAAGCTTGGGAGACGCGGGAGAATACTTGACGACAGCTCCCTGGTCACCGGCAAGTGATCGCCGCATAGCTCTATGCTGCCAGCAGAAACCATCCCAGGTTTTCCTTGTGCAGTTTTGGGCGAGACATTCAGGTGCCCCTACAGACATTTTCGGCCTCCTTGTGCGTTACGTTCTACCGTTGAGGATACCGAATAGATGAGATGTAGTCGGTGACGCTATAAAGAATGGCCCTGCTGCCATTGTTAGTAGCAGCAGGGCCTATGCCGGACTCAGCCTTCGACATCCTCCTCGGTTCGCTCAGACCACATGGTGATGGCTCCGCCAATCCCGTCAATGCCAAGAAGCATCGGCTTGCGACGGATAACCGGGGGTCGTCGCAAGTCAATCTCGGACATGTCGATCACTGACGGCTCATCGGAAATGCCGTCGAACCAGTAGATGAGATCATCTTCCTGTTTTGTGAGGAACACCTGCTTGACTGCATAGTCATCTTCCTTCGTGAAGTGACGGCCACGAGTATTTCGATTGACCATGTCGATGTCGCTGATACTCACGAAACCGATTGCATCGTCATCGAACGTGGACTTGTACACGAGGCGATCAGAGTCGTCAACTAGACCAGCCCAGATAACCTCAGCCTCTTCGTCTGACATTCGCATGAGCGGCATACCCGCCGCGCTGCGGCTCTTCTTGGCAGATAGAGAGTCCGTATCCACGATGGAGATGTAGCCAAAATCAGTGACTACGGCAATGGGCCGCTGGTCATCCTGGTCGATGGGAACGACGGAGACAATCTTCTCACCCTCGTCAAGGGGGAAAATCTGGTAGATTTGCGAGCGACGGCCACCATCGTATCCCTCAAAGGGGAACCGCTTACAGCGACCATAGTTCGTGACCATCAGCATGTCAGGGTTATCTGACGAGTCAGGCGACGACACTGCGAACCCGGCGATGCTCTCGCCCTCATACATTGCAGGGAACAGCGAATCAAGCTTGACCGCCTTATCCGGCAAGTCCTCCACATCGACCCTGTAGTGGTAGCCCATGTTGGACACAGCCTCAATCGTATCCGTATCCATCAGGTCAATGATCTTCGTGAAGTAGTCATTGCTGACAGACATGTTTCGGGGCGCTCGCTTACCGGCCTTCACCCACATGGAGTCCGAGACGGCCATCTTCATGGGAGTTGCCGGAACAACGATAGCCGGGCGCTCGGGGCGCGAAACCTTGCTTGACTCGTAGACGATGGTGCAACGACGATCAACACCAAGCTCATCTCGAACTGCGCGAATCTCAGATTTGAGAACCTTATTCAGGTGCTCAGGGTCATTGAGGATTCGATTGCACTCATCGATGAGCTCCTGGAGATTGTCGCGCTCATTCTCGTACCTGTCAACGCCCAGCTTGGTGATCTGAGAGATGGACATATCGAGAATGGCCGAGCACTGCCTCTCGGTAAATGCCCAGCGCTTAATCATCTCCTCTGCTGCTTCCGTCTTGGAATCGGAAGCTCGGACAATCTGGACGATCTCTTCTGCGATGGGAACTGCCTTCAGGAAGCCAAGCACGACCTCTAGGCGAGCCTTTGCTTTGTTCTTGCGGAACTTGGACCGGGCACGGATGGTGCGGCGACGATGACTGAGCCATAGACGAATACCCTCAATCGGGCCAACCATCCTAATGCGACCATCGACCACTGCGTTCATCGAGGCATTAAACTGCGTCTGCAGGCGAGTCACCTTGCCGTTGAACAGGAGACGCTGCAGTGTGTCGTCAATATCGACACCGTTGCAATCGACCTCCACCTTCATGCCGTCCGCGTCGGAAAGATTGAACGCCTGAACCTTGGGGTCAAGGTTGCCGGCCTCAACGAGAGACTGGATACCCTCAACCACCTTCTCAGCGGAGACACGGAACGGGAAGCCATTGAAAGTAATGGTGCCCTCGTCTCGGTTGACGGTGTACCTTGCTCGCATGACAAACGGACCATATCCATCGTCATAGTAAGAGGGGACACCATCTTCCGTCTCGATGAAGATGTCACAGTCACAGGGGAGGTCCGGGCCAGGCATGATGTCGGTGATCGTAGACCATCGAGGATTGGGCGTATCGACCATGCGCAGGGCAAGATTCATGACCTCACGGAGATTGTGACCGGGCACCTCGGACTTGATCGGAGCACCGATGCCGTCAGAGTTATTGACGACAAACCCAGGGAAAAGTGACGGGAGCGTTGTCGGCTCCATGCTCTCGCCAGAGTAGACGGGGACCATATTGACTGCCTGCTCATCAATCTCAGAGATTACAGAGCCATTGTTGTGGATTCCAAGCAGTCGCTCACCCGTCGTATCAAGGCGGCACTCAGTGTAACGAGGCGCAGCAGGTTCATCGTCAAGCGAACCCCAGTTACCCTGTCCGTCTAGCAATGGGACGTTGATTCGGATAGGGGGACCATACTTGCCCCAGGTGAGAGTCTTGAAAGCATCGGCGATGCCCGCGTCGCCGTGAGGGTGAATACCCATCGTTAGACCGATGCTCTTCATGGTCTTGACATAACGGGCGTTACTTCGAGTGCCGTCCCTCATGAGCGAGAAAAGGATGCGACGGTGAACGGGCTTCAGTCCGTCGTAGACGTTAGGAATCATGCGATGATTCGCAGTAGCGGCGAAACGCAGGTAAGCCTCCTCTGCTTCCTGCTTGAGCTCTACAACCTCCGGTACACGAGTGTCAATGGGGATTTCCGAAACATCGGCACGATTACGTTTCTTGCCTCTTGCAGCCATTCTCTCTCCTATTTCTTATGCCATAACGGCCTCTCGTTCGAGGATAGACGAATGATCTACCCAAGAATGAGAAGCCGCTGAATTATGTAAAGGCGGGGCGTCAGGACTCAATTTCTCCACTAGACCGCTTGTGACTAGCAGATCGAGCGGCCCGAGCACCGGCCCAAGAGTGCTTTGACCACGCAGACCCGGATGGCTGGTACCAGGACACGCGGCCAAACTCCTCGTCGAACATTGCGTTGATGGCACGCTTCTTATCGGCGACCACCAGCGCCGTTGACTGTCGCTCGGACACGGCCTCACGCTCTGCCTTCTCGCGCTCTTCAAGGATGCGGTTGTACGTCGCCTCAGCATAGCCACGGTAGAAAGACTTGCGAGCATCTAGCTTTGAGACGCCAACGTAGTTGCTCTTATCCTCCAGGTAGTTAATGGCCGACCTGACCATGTCTCCAACCAAGATCAGATACAGGTCGTATGCAGCCTTAACGTCAGAGGCCATGCCGATAACGTCCACCTCCTTGTTATTGAGGTACGTCCTCATGCCGAAGCCAAGGCAAATCTGAGACAGAAGATATGCGTATGCGCCAGAAGCACGATTGCCCTTGCTGCCGACCTCAAAAACCTCGTGCACAGGGGTGCTTGCCTTGTACTCTCTACCTTCCCGTTCCGCGCGGATAGAGATCGGAAGAGCACACGTCTGAACTCCAGTCACGAGATTCCATCTCGT
>ERZ1674297.213-NODE-215-length-17062-cov-16.203387_pt1 | contig 17062 bp, 10 predicted proteins | sample MGYA00581112_ERZ1674297 | MGnify/ENA primary metagenome ERZ1674297 (study PRJEB41354, sample SAMEA4873322) | human saliva metagenome | biome: human-associated habitat [ENVO:00009003]; feature: mouth environment [ENVO:08000002]; material: saliva material...
TGGAATCCGTACGTGAAGGCACCGTCCGCGCTCAGGATGCCGGCTCCCAGCTGGTAGCACGCGCGCTCGCCGCAGCACCCCTGGACGGCACCGACACCGCATGGCTCGACCTGTGCGCAGGCCCTGGCGGTAAAGCGGCGCTGCTCGGCGCGCTCGGTATTCAGCGCGGCGCATCCCTGGTCGCCAACGAGGCGGCACCGCACCGCGCGCAGCTCGTGGAATCCTCCATGCGCCCCCTGCCCGAGGACAGCTACACGGTACTCACCGGCGACGGCCGCCAGATCCGCGAAACCCTGCACAAGAACGCCTCCGCACTGCCCGGATCCATTGAGCCCGGTCAGCTTTTCGACCGCGTGATGGTGGATGTGCCCTGCTCCGGTCTGGGCGCCCTGCGTCGCCGCCCCGAGGCGCGTTGGCGCAAGTCCCCGCGCGATATTGCCGAGCTGCTGCCCCTGCAGCGTCAGCTCCTGGACGCAGCCATTGAGGCGACCCGCCCCGGCGGCCTCATCGCCTACGTGACCTGCTCCCCGCACGCGGCAGAAACCCAGAACATTGTTGCCGAGGTGCTCGAAAGCGGCGCGGTCAGCCTGCTTGATTCCGCCGCCGCACTGCGCGAAGTCGCCCTGCACACCGAAGGCGCGAACGGCGAGCCCGTGAGCGTGCTGGCGGGGGAGAAGGACCCCGGTCACACCCCCGAGATCAAGGTCAAGAAGGGTGCGCCGGTCGTGAAGGCTTCGGAGCACCCGACTACCGCGCAGCTGTGGCCGCACGTGCACGGAACCGACGCCATGTTCCTCGCCCTGCTGCGTAAGAACTAGCCGCTTCACCGCCTAGCATCATCCGCCATACGGCACGGATTTGAAAGGAACCCCATGGGTATTGCCATTAACCCGTCGATTCTCTCGGCGGATTTCGCGAACCTGCAGCGCGAGCTGGAGCGCATTTCCACCGCAGACGCCGCGCATATTGACGTGATGGACAACCACTTCGTCCCCAACCTCACCTGGGGCCCGCCGGTGGTTAAGCGTCTGCGCGAAATCTCCCCGGTGCCGTTCGACGTGCACCTGATGATTGAGGACGCCGACCGTTGGGCACCCGAATACGCCAGCATGGGCTGCGAATCGGTGACCTTCCACGCGGAGGCGGCTATCGCCCCCATCAAGCTGGCGCGCACTCTGCGTGCTGAGGGTGCGAAGGCGGGTATGGCGCTGCGCCCGGCAACCGCCGTGGAACCCTACCTGGACATGCTCGGCGAACTGGACATGCTGCTGATCATGACCGTGGAACCCGGCTTCGGCGGTCAGGCGTTCCTGGACGTGACCCTGCCGAAGATCGCCCGCGCCGCCAAGGCGATTGAGGGGGCGAACCTGCCGGTGACCGTGCAGGTGGACGGCGGCATCACCGAAGAGACCATCCTGCGTGCCGCGGAGGCGGGCGCAACCTGCTTCGTTGCCGGTAGCTCGGTCTACGGTGTGGACGAGGCGCTCGGCGGCCCGGAGGCGGCCATCGCCTCCCTGCGTGCGGCAGCCGCATCGGTCAAGCGTTCCGGCACCGGTTGCGGTTGCGGCTGCTAGCGGTGCTCGCCGGTAACGGCGCCCCGTATCGATGACACCCCCGCATCTATAAAACTTCAACGCCCCGTTGCGAAGATTGCGCCCCGTCGCGGCTCTTCGCGGCGGGGCGTTTTGCGTGCCCGGCTTTCTCAACCACCGCAGATTTATAGCGAGGTAATAGCAGGGGAGAGACACCCAGTTAAGCGACATAGTGTCAGCAAGACTATGACAAAGCGTGAGATATGTTACCCCGCGCAATTCCGCGGTAAAACCGGGCATCCCGGCGGTCAGAAAAAGCAAACTGAACACATCTTGATGTAACACTCAGATATCTGTAAGGTTAGGTATAGTTTAGTCAAATCTAGGGGGAACTATGTCTTTCAACCGAACCGAGCTGACCGACGCCGAAAACCACGGCGCATCGGGCGTTAACCGCCGCGCATTCTTCGGCCTGGCGCTCGCCTCCTCGGCTGCTCTCGCCCTCGCGGCATGCAGCAGCGAGACCACCACGACCACCACTTCCGGCGGTTCCACCTCCGGTGGCAACAGCGGCACCCGCACCATCAAGGACATTGACGACGAGAATGTAGAAGTTCCCGCCAACCCGAAGAAGGTTATCGTCCTCTCCGAACCCACCCTCGACGGCCTGCTCGCCCTCGGCGTGACCCCCGTCGGTTCCGTCTCCGGTCGCGGCCAGTCCGGCGTGCCCAACTACCTTGCCGACCGCGCCAAGGGCGTGCAGATTATCGGCACCGTCGCCCAGGTCAACTACGAGCAGATCGGCAACCTTGACCCCGACCTGATTCTGGTCGACTCCACCGGCGTGGACAAGCGCTCCGAGGCCTTCGAAACTCTCAAGAAGATCGCCCCCGTCGTCTACTGCGGCTACGCGGGCGGAGACTGGCGCATCAACTTCCGCAACGTCGCCAACGCTATGAACATGGTCGACAAGGGCGAAGAAGTCATCAAGGCATACGAGTCAAACGCCGCTACGCTGAAGGACCAGCTCGCCCCCAAGTACGGCGACAAGACCTTCTCCATCGTCCGTTGGGCAGGCAACGGCCCCGCCCTGATCCTCAAGGAACTGCCCGCCGGCCAGGTACTCAACGACCTGGGCCTTAAGCGCCCCGAGTCGCAGGACCGAAACGGTCAGGGCCACTCCGAGCCCGTCTCCCTCGAGAACCTGGCAACCATCGACGCGGACTACATGTTCCTCGGCACCCTCGGCGGCGCAAGCCAGAAGAACCCGAACGCACAGGGTACCGCAGGTCTGCAGGGCGCTGAAGAAGCACTGAATAAGGCGAAGGAAACCTCCGGCTTCACCAACCTGAAGGCAGTCAAGGACGACCACGTGATTCTCGTGGACGGCTCCAAGTGGACCTCCACCGGCGGCCCGCTGCTGCTCGAGGGCATTATCGAAGACGTCAAGAAGGCGCTTCCGCTCTAAACGCCCTGTTCTGAACACCCCGTTCTAAATACCCTGTGAAGCAATCACCCGCTGAAGCTTCCGCCGCCCTTCCCGCCGCACCCTAGACCCGCGGCGGGAAGGGGATGCACGACCCACCACACCATCCTCAAGGACCACAATGACCGAAACTCGACCCGCGCGCACCGCAGCCCGCTATGGTGCCGTCGTGGCTCTCGCTGGCGCGCTCATCACCCCCGGAGCAGCGCTGACCGGCTCCACTCTCGCATTCGCGGATACTCCCGCCGCCACCCAGCAGGAAGCTAAGGCTGCCGTGACCATCTCCACCGAGAAGTGGCGCGAAGGTAAGCTCGTGCTACGCGGAACCGGCTTCACTAGCACCGCTCCCGGCCGCGGCGCAGTGTTTGCCGTGAAGTTCCTCGACGCCCTGCCGGATGAGGCTCACCAGGCGATTAACCCGATTACCAAGAAGGGCGGCAACTCGCCCGCAAACTTCATGGGAACCGCTAAAGAGGACGGCACTTTCGAGGTTGAGGTATCCCTGCCGACCCCCGAAAATACCGGTCTGACCGCTGAGCAACTGAAGAACAAGGGCTGGACCGTGGAGGGTACCAGCCACCGTATTCAGGTGCTTTCTGGCTCCCTGGGCGGTACGGATGCGGACGGCAACACCTACGACCGTCGTGCATCTGTGTCGCAGAATATTACGTTGAGCGACCCGGCTCCGAGCCCGGCACCGACCGCGGATCCCTCTGCTACCGCTGAGCCCAGCGCAACTGTAGAGCCTTCTGCGACTGCCGAGCCTACTGCGGAGCCCTCTGCTACCGCTGAGCCTTCTGCGACTGCCGAGCCTACCGCGGATCCCTCTGCTACCGCAGAACCCACCCCGGCACCTACTGCAGACCCCACCCCGGCACCTACTGCAGACCCCACCCCGGCACCCAGCGAAGACTCGAAAACCTGCACCCCCGCTGACGGCTCCTTCACCCCGCGCCTGAGCATCGAGAACCCCAAGGCGGTTCAGGGCGGCAAGCTGCACCTGACCGGTGACGGCTGGTGCAACCCTGAAGACAAGAAGGCATCCGTTATCGGTCTGAAGATTGACGACGGCAAGGTATCCCGTAACGACGCCACCGCGGTCAACGACAACCGCACCATCTGGGCTGTCATCACCCCCGATGAGAACGGCCATATCGACGCCTGGATTGACCTGCCCACCCGCGACAACGCAGCCTTCAAGAATGACGAAGACGCCGCCAAGTACGCCTCCGGTGAGCACACCCTGCGCCTGCTGACCGGTAGCCTGCGTGAGGGCGACCGATCCGGAACCTACGGCGGCGCCAACAGCCAGGGCGGCATCAACACCACCTTCACCATCGGTGAGTACGCCCCCGTTGATGCACCCGAGCCGGTCAACGCCTCCGAACTGACCGCTGGTAATGGCGTGCAGGTGAGCCGTGACGGCTCCACTGTGACCGTGACCGTGCCGAACGCTGAACCGGGCACCTGGGTGTACGCCGCGACCTACCTCGGCAACTCCCCGCAGACCCTCTACGGCTCCGGCTGGAAGCGTCTGGATGGCAACCGTAGCTTCAGCTACGAAACCAGTGTGAGCATGCCCGCCGCAACCTACCGCGTGGTCGTGCACAACGGCAACCAGGGCGCTGACAATGCGGTGCTCGGTTTTGCTGACATGACCGTGGAACGTGCTGTTACCCCTCGTCAGGACGTTTCCCGCGATGAGCAGGACGCCACCGACCAGCTGGTCGAAGAGCTGAACGAAAACCCCGCAACCGCAACCTCCACGGCACCTGTGCCCATGCGTAACGCGGGCGGCCGCATCAGCACCCGCGCCACCGACGTGGATGCATCCCTCGCCGCGCTCTCGCAGAGCACCGCTCCGGTCGTGAACCGTGTGCAGGCTAAGGCGAAGGTTCAGAGCGCGCAAAAGACCCTGGCATCTAACCTGCAGAAGACTGATGGCGCCGCGAAAAAGGCTGTGAAGGCCGCAGCCGGTTCGAAGAACTCGCAGAACACGCAGGGCTCCCAGAACTCCGCCGCTGGCACCAAGGCACAGGGCCCGACCATTGAGGGTACTGAGCTGACCGGTCTGACCAAGTGGCTGGTCAACAACGCCAATAACCTGCTGCTCTCGGCGGCTGGTCTGGTGGTTTTGGCTGCGGCTCTGCTACTGCGCACCTCCAAGAAGTAAGCTCTCTGACCACACATTCACCTCGGCACCGGTCCACGCTCCACACTTCTGACCCTGCACCCTTGAACAGGGGCGTGAATCGGGTGCCTCCAACCATTCGGGTCACGACCCGCTGAACTGCACCTCCACGAACCCGGTAGCGTTCAGCTTTGACCCCGGTAATTTTGAAAGGACCACCATGCGTGCACCTTTTTCGGGAGCCCCGAAGGCATCCCTGACCTCTAAGGCGCTGACCGCCTGCGCTGCCGCAACCCTGGCGCTGGGCTTGGGTGTTGGCACCGCATCCGCTCTGCCTCCGGGCGGTGCAAAGGCATCGACCCCCGGCACCTCTTCGACCGTTTCCTCTTCTGTGAGCGAACACGGCGTGATTTCCTTTAGCGTGAGCGGTTTCCCCGCGAACACTGTGGTGTCCGTGAAGGTGGACGACGGTAACCTGTGCCCCTCCGACGCGGCACAGGGCGCTTGCGTGGTGCACCAGCAGAAGACCGATGGTAACGGTAATGTCTCCGGTTCCTTCGTTCTGCCGGATGTTGGCGCTGGCACCCACACCCTGCGTTTCCTTGCAACCGGTGAGAAGCGTGACAAGGACGGCAAGTACCTGGGCACCGAGGCGTACAGCAACCGTAGCCCCGAGTTCACCGTGGTGGGTGAGGGCGGTTCGGATAATTCCTCCTCGAACTCTTCGGGTTCTTCCTCGAACCGCGGCTCTTCCAGCTCGAAGAGCAACGGTGGTTCCTCGAACGGCGGCTCGAACTCTAACAACTCAGACTCTGCAGACGAGGCTCAGGGCTCTAACGATTCCAACGAGTCCTCGTCCAATGGTGGTTCGAACGGCTCCTCGAATGGTTCTGCAGGTGGCGCGGCTGAGGCTGAGACCGTGTACACCGACGCTGAGGGCAACACCATCACTAAGGAGGAGTACGACCGCCTGAACGCGGAAGCTGACTCTTCCGGTACCTCCGGTACCTCTGGCTCTTCCGCTGCGCCTGCTGCTTCGGCTTCTGCAAATGCCCAGAAGAAGGCGACCGCTTCGGCGAGCGCATCTTCTTCGGCTGCTGCGCGTGGTACTGCGTCGAACCCGAGCGCTTCGGCTTCGGGCGCGGCTAACACCGCATCCACCGTTCAGACCGTGACTTACGGTGCTGCGTTCCCGTGGATTGGCGTGGTGGTTCTGGGCGTAAGCATTGTGGGTGCCGCTGCGCTGCTGCTGACCCGTAAGCGCTAAGACTTAACGTCGGATGCGGGTGGGGGAGTAACCCGCCCGCTCCGGCGTTTCTCTCATTATCTACCGGTGTGCCGGGTGCCCCTCGCGTGGTGTGGGTGCGCTGGGCGCGCCTCCCTGTTTTCTTGTATCGAACATAAGGAGCATAGTGGCCCGCACGAGCTCATTGTCCCGAGATGTTCAGCAGGAGAGTACGTCCCGTCAGGGTTCTGTGATTCAGGGGCAGAAGTTGGGTAAGCGCCTGGCTTTTCTGTTCTTGTTTGCGGTGCTTTTGGTGGGGGCTGTGGCTGCTTCTTTGCTGTTCGGGTCGAATAATCTTCCGCCGGATCAGGTTCTGGCTGTTTTCAATGGCACTGCTTCTGAGCAGGCGCAGACGATTGTGATGGAGCAGCGTATTCCGCGTACCCTGGTGGGTCTTGCGGCGGGTGCGGCGTTGGCGGTTGCCGGTTCTCTGATGCAGTCGTTGACTCGTAACCCGTTGGCTGAGCCCGGCCTGATGGGTGTGAACGCCGGTGCTGCGGTGGCTGTGATTGGCTCCGTGGTGATTTTTGGCGTGATGGGTATTTGGCAGTACATGGTTGCTGCGACGATTGGTGGCGCGTTGGCTGCGGTGCTGGTGTATACGCTGGGTCGTGGTCGTGACGGGTCGATCGTGAAGCTCGCTCTGGCGGGTGTGGCGATTTCTGCGGCGCTGTCGGCGATTGCGCAGGGCCTGATTTTGGCTGATCAGGATGCGTATAACGAGTTCCGTGTATGGGTTGCCGGTTCGCTGGAGGGCCGCGGTATGGATATCGCGTCCACGGTGGGTCCGGTGATTGTGCTGGGTATGCTGGTGGCGTTCTTTGTGGCTCCTGCGATTAATGCTCTGAGTATGGGCGAGGAGGCGGCGACCAGCCTCGGCGTGAGTGTGCGTACGACCCAGAATTTGACGTTGCTGGCGGTGACGGTGCTTGCCGGTGCAGCGACTGCTGCGGTCGGTCCAATTGGTTTTGTGGGTTTGGCGGTACCGTTTGTGGTGCGTGCCCTACTCGGTAATGATGTGCGCTGGGTGAATTATGGTTCGGCGCTGTTGGGTCCGGTGTGGCTGCTGTGTGCTGACGTATTGGCGCGTGTGCTGGTGGCTCCGCAGGAGACTCAGGTGGGTATTGTGGCGACTCTTGCCGGTGCCCCGGTGTTCTTGTTCTTGATGACTCGTCGTAAGGTGGAGGCTCTCTAATGTCGAATTCTTCCGCTCTTTCGACGGCGACTGCCACCAGCTCCGCTAATCGTGCTGCGCGTCGTCGCGGCCGCGATTTGGGTGGCCGCCCGGTGTTGACTGTGCACGGTCCGCTGAGTGCTCAGGTGCCGTGGCGTGTGCTGATTTTGAATGTGGCGTTGGTGGTGCTGATTGCGGCGCTGGCGTTTTGGGGTATGTTGCAGGGTGATTATAAGATCGCCCCGGAGAAGCTGATCCCGGCGCTGCTGGGTGAGGGTAAGCAGATTGCTGTGACTTTCGCTCAGCAGCGTGCGGCGCGTATTGTGGCGGCGCTTCTGGTGGGTGCGGCGCTTGGTCTGTCGGGTGCGATTTTCCAGGTGATTTCGGGTAATGCCCTGGGTTCGCCGGATATTATCGGTTTCACGAATGGCGCTGCGACCGGTGCGCTGTTGCAGATTATTGTCTTCAATTCCGGTCCCGTTGAGGTTGCTCTGGGCGCTGTGGTTGGTGGTTTGGCGACTTCGGTGCTGGTGTGGTTGATGACGCGGCACACGGGCCTGCACGGCTTCCGTCTGGTGCTGGTCGGTATTGGTGTGGGTTCGACCCTGGCGGCGTTCAATGCGCTGCTGGTGGTGCGTGCTTCGCTGACTCAGGCGCAGACCGCGGCGTCCTGGCTTGCAGGTTCGCTCAATGACATCACGTGGGAGCGCACCTACGCGCTGATGGGTCTGCTGCTCGTGGTGACTCCGCTGTTGCTGATGCTGGTCCGCCCGCTGGGCGCGATTCGTTTTGGTGACCAGGTGGCATCCGGTTTGGGTGTGAGCGTGAACGCGTACCGTGTGGCGGCTCTGTTTATCGGTGTGCTTCTGGTTTCGCTGGCGACCGCGACGACCGGCCCGATTGCCTTTGTCGCCCTGGCGGCACCGCACATCGCGAAGACCCTGTCTCGCAGTGGCGGGGTGGGCTTCACCTCCGCGGCACTCATGGGCGCGCTCATGGTGCTCGGCTCCGACCTGATTGGCCGATTCGCTGTTCCCGGACGCATCATTCAGGTGGGTGTGGTGACCGGCGCGATTGGCGGCCTGTACCTGATTTACCTGATTTACCTCGAAAGGAAGAAGAGCTAGTGAACGCTAGTGTGACGACCCGCCTTGAAGGCGAGAACATGGTGGTTGCCTACGGTGAGCATACGGTGCTCAACGGGGTAGATTTTCAGGTGCCGGAGGGGGAGCTGACCGTTATCTTGGGCCCGAACGCCTGCGGTAAGTCGACCACCCTGAAGGCTCTTGCCCGCGTGAACCCGCTCAAGGAGGGCGAGGTTCGCCTGGACGGCACCCCGCTGCCGCAGATGAAGTCCCGCGCTATCGCTAAGATCCTGGCGATGCTGCCGCAGACCCCGGAGGCGCCTAGCGGCGTGACCGTGGCGGATGTGGTGGCGCGCGGCCGCTACCCGCACCAGTCGCTGCTGCGTTCCTGGTCTGATGAGGACGAGCGCGCCTGTGTTGAGGCGATGCATGCGGCGAACGTGCTGGAGCTTGCTGAGCGTCCCATTGAGGCGCTTTCGGGCGGTCAGCGTCAGCGTGTGTGGATTGCCATGACCCTGGCACAGCAGACCCCGCTGATTCTGCTCGATGAGCCGACCACCTACCTGGACATCACGCACCAGATTGAGGTGCTGAACCTGACGAAGAAATTGCATTCTGAAGGGCGAACGGTAGCCGTGGTGTTGCATGACCTGAACCTCGCTTTCAGGTATGCTACTCATGTTGTGTTAATGAAGCAGGGCCGGATTATCGCTCAGGGCGATCCGCGTGCGATAATTACACCGGAACTTATCCAGGAAGTTTTTGACCTGCAATCAGTCATTATTCCTGATCCATGCACTGGCACCCCTTTGGTTATTCCGAAGGAGAACCAAACAATTCATATTGCCGCTGACGCTATTTCGGCGGCCCGCGAAAGCGAATAGTTTTCGCCCCTAAGCCGCGTGGGAGTTAGCACCAACCGTCTCAGTACGGGTGGAAAAGCTCGGCATTGCGCTGAGTAGCGAACGTTAGGATCTGAGGGACCCAGGATCCCCTGCGCGTAGGGCGCCTACCCGGTGCTCGCCCGTCTTTGACGCATGAACGGCTCCGAGCACTGGGTAGGTTCCATTTTGGGAACCCGTAGATGAGGCACCGAGACTGCCGCATGAGACCTTCACTGTTTGAAGGTTTGATGCACGGTCTCGGTGCCTCATCTCTTTTAACTTCTGGGCTGGGCTGGTCTTAGGTGGGGCTGGGCTGGGTTGGTCTTAGGTGGGGTTGTGGCGGCTTGCGCTTGGGTTTTAGGAGCCCGCGCTCGCTGTCATGAATGTCATGTTGTGGTTCTTTCGCTTTTCCCTTTGGCTGGAGTTTGGGTAAGGGATACCATAGAGTGAGGTAGTAGAGGCTAACTAATAATAATGCGCCTCCTCACCGATTTTCACCGATTGAGTGTTTCCACAGACCAAGGAGGAACCGTTGGGCGAGCACGAACCCACCGCGACCGTTCCCGCGCAGAGTATTTCTGTGCAGCGCATTTCTGTACAGGGCACTTCTGAACAGGCTACTTCTGGGCAGACTGTTGCAGCGCAGCCGCGTACCGTTGCGCCGACCGTGCGCCCGGCCCCTCCCAAGATCCCGCGCCCCGTACCGGCACCGCGCGTGGACAGTCCCCTCATCAGCGCCCTCATCGCCGAGGCGGTCAGCCCCGAAGAGCTGAACGCCCGCATCGTTGAGATCGTCTCCGAAGGCACCCCCATTATTGAGCCGGTGCACCGCGAAGACGGTAGCATCAGTGAGAACGAGCGCATCGTCACCTTCCTGTACCACAACGAGCAGGCGGAGCAGGTGCTCATGTTCATTAACCGCCTGACCGATGAGAAGAACCTTGACCGTTCCCTCATGGCCCGCATCGAGGGCACTGGCTGGTGGCAGCTGAGCATACAGATGGAAACCACCTGGCGTGCCTCCTACAACTTCTTGCCGGCGCTGCCCGGCGAGCGCCCCGCCTGGCTGGGTGATGACGACCAGGTGCGCCTGCGCGCCGCTCTGGACTCCGGTGAGGGCGACCCGCTGAACCCCGAGACCGCGTGCAACCGTATCGGTCGTTGCATGGGTGTGGTGCAGCTTGAGCACGCGCCGGTGCAGGAGTTCCTCCTGACTCAGGAAGAGATTGACGCGCTGCCCGCCCCCGAGTGGATGCAGACCTCTGATGGTCACCAGTATGTGCTCGGCCGCGTGGGTGACCCCGCCCCGGATGCGCCGCTGTTCATCCAGTTCGACGGTGAGATGTGGTTCAGCCAGGGTATGGAGCACACCCTCAATCGTGCCCACGAGGCAGGTCGTATTCCGGCGATGCACGTGTTCTTCCTGCACTCTGGCGGTCGTGAGAACCGCTGGAAGGAGCTGAACGGCGACAACCCGATTGCCGACTACCTGGTAGAGATCGCGTTCCCGCACCTGGAGGCAGTGCACGGCATTAAGACCGCGCCGCAGAACATTGTGATTAACGGTCAGTCGCTGGGCGGTCTGTCCTCCCTGCTGGCGGTGCTGAGCCGCCCGGAGGCGTTTGGCGGCGCAATCGCGCAGTCTTCGTCGCTGTGGCAGCCGCAGGTCATGGACCGTCTGGACGAGCTGGAGGCGGCGGGTGAGATCGACCGCCTGCGCCACCTGTACCTTGAGATTGAGGTGGGGGAGCAGGAGTGGGTTCTGGTGCCTCCTCACCGCGAGCTGAAGGAGCGCCTGGAAAAGCTGGGCCTGAAGAATGCGCACTGCACGACCTTCAACGGCGGTCACGATTATGCGTGCTGGCGCGGTGCGATTGTGCCGGCGTTGGAACGTATTATTGCTGCCCACCGGGAGGCTGAGCGCGCTGAGCGGAGCTTAGCTGAGGAGTAGCGAGAGGTCGCCTATGAATCCTGCACGGGTAGAGCACACCCCGCATGGTGGGCGTGCGGGGGTCCCGTTAGGGTAAACACCGCCGCGCCCGTATCCTAGAGAAGTACAGCCTAAGAGAAGTGCAACACTACCGCGCCGCGAGGGGTGCCGAAGGGTACCCGGCGCAGGTTGCGCACCCGCCCTCATTGACGAGATGGCATCACGCTGCGAACGCACGCAGCACGTGAGCGCTATAGAAACCGCAAACGACACAGAAATCGAGAGAAGATGACCGTAGAACGTAGCCCCCTGGCCCCCACGCCGCTCATCCCCGAGTCTTTTGCCGCGAAGTACCGCGAAGCCGGCTACTGGATTGACCAGACCATCCCCGAGTTCCTGCTGGATGCATGCCGCGCTAAGCCGCACTTCCCGGCGCTGGTGGCGCTCTCGCACGCGCAGCTCGATGAGGACGGCAAGCCCCAGCAGATTCGCCTCTCCTACGGTGAGCTGGAGGCGGCAGGTCGTGCCGCTGCGGCGCGCCTCGTTCAGGCTGGCGTGCAGCCGGGCGACCGTGTGCTGCTGCAGCTGGGTAACACCGCCGAGTACCTGGTGTACCTGCTGGGTATTTTCTGGGCGGCGGCGCTGCCGGTGTTCTGCCTGCCGCAGCACCGCACCACCGAGCTCGTGCACTTTGCGACCCGCACCGACGCTGCGGCGCACGTGTTCTCTTCGCTGACCCCCGGCGCAGATTTCACCGCCCTGCACGAGGACGTTGCCGCCGAGCTGCGCAAGAACTCCCTGGAGCCGCCGGTTGCTATTGACGTGGCGGAGCCGCTGACCCCGCTGACCGAAGAGGAGCTCGCTGAAGAGTTCGTGCCCGGTGTCATTCAGAACACCGAGAACCTGCGTGCGAGCGAGCAGGTGGCGTTCCTGCAGCTCTCCGGCGGTACGACCGGCATTTCGAAGCTGATTCCTCGCACCCACGCCGCCTACCTGTACTCGGTGCGCGGCTCGGTCGATATCTGCAAGCTGAACAACAACACGACCATGCTCGTGGTGCTGCCCGCCGCGCATAACTTCACGATGAGCTCGCCCGGTATTCTGGGTGTCATGTGCGCCTCCGGCAAGCTGGTGTTTGCGGCGGATCCGTCCCCGCAGACTGCGTTCCACCTCATTGAGATGGAGGGTGTGACCACCTCCGCGCTGGTGCCGCCGCTGGCTCAGGCGTGGGTCGCCTCCGCGGAGAAGCGCGGCGTGTCCCTGCCGTCCCTGCAGACCCTGCAGGTGGGCGGTTCGAAGCTGGCCCCGGCGGTTGCGGGCAAGATTGAGTCGGTGCTCGGCTGCACCGTTCAGCAGGTGTTCGGCATGGCTGAGGGCCTGGTGAACTACACCCGCTCGACCGACCCGATTGAGATGCGTCTGAGGACCCAGGGCTACCCAATCAGCCCCGACGACGAAATCCTGATTGTTGATGATCAGGACCAGCCGGTCAAGCGCGGCGAGAGCGGCCACCTGCTCACCCGCGGCCCGTACACGATTCGCGGCTACTACCTGGAGGAGAACGCGAACCGTTACGGCTTCACCGAGGACGGCTTCTACCGCACCGGCGACATTGTGCGACTGGTTGCCGGCAAGTACCTTGAGGTGACCGGCCGCGCGAAGGACCAGATTAACCGCAATGGTGAGAAGATTGCCGTGGACGAAATCGAAGAGCTGGCGCTGACCCACCCCGACGTTTTTGACGCCGTGGTTCTGGGTATCCCGGATGAGACTGTGGGCGAGCGCGTGGGCCTGGTCATTGTGCCGCAGGAAGGCGCCGACCTGGGCGAAAACCCGCGCCGCACGATGCACGAGTTCTTCACCTCGAAGAAGCTCGCCGACTTCAAGATCCCGGAGCGCGTGCAGGTTCTGCAGGAGCTGCCCACCACGAACGTGGGTAAGATTTCTCGCCGCGAGCTGCGCGCCAAGCTTGCCGAAATTTTCGGCTAAACCCTTTGAGCTGACCATTTTCAGCTAAACCGTACGCCCTTATTCCTACCCCTATTGAGGAGAAAAATGTCCGCATTTGAGACCCTGCGCCCCATCATGGAGAAGTACATCGTCGAGCCCGACTCCCTGCAGACCGCTTTTGACGAGCCGACCACCGACCTGTTCTCCCTAGGCATGGACTCTATGGGCGCATTCGCCCTGCTCGACGACCTTGCCGCTGAGGGCGCCGTGATTGAGTTTACCGAGCTGGTGGAGAACCCGACCGTGGAGTTCATCGCTTCCCGCCTGGGCTAAGCGTTACCGCACCCCGAGTGCCCGCCTGCCGCGAATGCAGACGGGCGCCCGGGGTGTTTGCTACTCGCCTCGTTTTTCTGTGCGCCGGTTTTACGCCGTGTTGTGTAGCTGCGTTTACCCTTGTCAGCGCACTTCTGCCAGCGCACTTCTGTCAGCGTGAAGCGGCGGGGCAGTAGCCTACCTTTCACACTTACCTTTCACACACCGCATATCATCCCTAATCCAGACCCCTAATCCAGACCTTTGAGAGGCCACCATGGGCGTAGCTGATACTACCGCACCCGCTAGCTTCGGGACTGCTTCCGACCTTCGCACCGCCGCGAACCCCTCCGCACAGCACAGCGCTGACAGCCCCTGGCTGCCGCTAACCACTAACGCACGCGGCATCTACTTTGCCGCCGCGATTGACCCCACGAATCCCTGCTACAACACCGCGGAGGTTCTGCAATGCCCCGCAGACACCGACCTCGCTCTGCTGCGTGAGGCTTTTGAACAGCTCTACCGCGAGAACGAGGGCTTCCGCGTGCGCACCCGCATTGCCGATGGTGCCGCCTCCCAGCAGATTCTGCCGCTTGAGGCGTTCCTCGAGGGTATTGACCTGCTCGTGGACGGAGGCGAACTGGACGGGGGCGAACTGGAGGAGGGCGAGCTGAGCGGCACCGCCGAGGCGGGGGAGGAGAACGCCTCTGACCTGCCTGACTCAGCCCTGCCCGACTCTGATTTGCCCGCGCCGGTGCGTGCCTGGGCGCAGCGTCTGCTCGCCCAGCCCCTCGCCACCGATGAGGGCGTGACCGTGCGTAGCGCAGTGGCGCGTTACGGCGGGTTCCTCTGGGTGTATCACTCGTTCTCCCACGTGGTTGCCGACGGGTTCGCCGCGTTCAACGGCCTCTCCCGCGTGGCGGCGATATACCGCGCCCTGTCCGCCGGTCAGCCGGTTCCGGCAACCCGCCGCATGAGCCTGCAGCAGCTGCTCGACGCGGACGATGACGCCTCCACCGCCCGTGACGAAGACGTCGCCTTCTGGGAGGCGAGCGGCGCCCTGGAGCAGGAAGACACCTCCCTGGCGGGTCGTACCGCCTCCCCGTCGGCGCAGTCTGTGCGCCTGGCGTTCAGCATTGACGTGCCCACCCAGCAGGCCCTGCTGGATGCGGCAAAGCAGCACGCCGTCTCCTGGCCCGTGCTGGCGACTGCCGCCGTCGGCTCGTACCTGGCGCGTGTGGGCGGCTACCCGCAGGCTTCGTTCGGCGTGCCGCAGATGAACCGCATGTTCGCCCGCACCCTGCCGGAGGCGACCCGCACCCTGGGCACGGCGAGCGCGCAGACCGGCTGTACCGCGGTGAACGTTCTGCCGGTGCAGGTTGCGGCGACCGGCCCCATCGCGGAATCCCTGCACTCAGTGAAGGAACAGTACGCCCGCAACGCGGAGCATCCGCTGGCTCGTCAGGAAGACCTCGAGCGTACCGCGCGTAATGCCCAGTCCAGGCTGTTTGGTGCGCAGATTAACGTGGTGCCCTTTGACGCGGTGCTGCCGCTGGCGGCACCCTCCAAGGACGAGTCCGGATCCGCGGTACCGACCGCGCGCATTCACAATATCTCTGCCGGTCCGGTTGCCGATGCGACCTTCACCCTGCGCGGCATGCCCGGCCGCGGCAACAGCATCTCCTGCGAGATTGACATGAACCCGGCGCTCTACACCACTGAGGAGCTGGAACGTCACGCCGCCCGCCTGTGCGAGTGGCTGCCCGCCTACGCGGCGGAGGCGCAGCGCGAGGACGCCTCCCTGAACAATCTCGGCTTGGCGACCGAGGCGGAGCTTGCGACCCTGCGCGAGCTGACCGCCCCGGCGCTGACCGAGCACCCGCTGGAGTACAAGACCCTGCTGGGTCGCTTCCATGACGCGGTGGCGGCACATCCGCAGGCGCTCGCGGTGCTGGATTCTGCCCCCGCGCCCGGTGAGGTGCTCACCCCCGAGTCGGAGCGCGCCTACGCTTTTGACCGCGCCCTCACCTACGCCGAGCTGGATGAGCGCGCCCGTGCGCTTGCCGCGCAGCTGCTGGACTGGGGTGTTCGCCCTTCCGACGCGGTGGGTCTGCGTGTGCACCGCGGCGCCGAGCAGTACGTGGCGCTGTACGCCCTGCTGTACGCTGGCGCCACCTATGTGCCGGTGCTTCCGGATCTGCCCGCTGAGCGTGTGGGCGTGATGATGGAGGACGCCGAGTGCTCCCTGCTTCTGCACGGCCCCGGCCTGCACCCGCTGAACGCGGAAGAGCTGAACCCGCAGGAACCGCAGCGTCACGCGAACCTGCCGCAGCATACTCTGCCCCTACTGAGCGCCGAGGAACCCAACGGGGAACACTCCTCAGCACCCGCCGCAGAGGAGCTTCCGGGCGCGAAAACCGGCCTGGACGAGGACGCTTACGTGCTCTTCACCTCCGGCTCTACGGGCAGGCCTAAGGGCGTTGCCATCAGCCACCGCGCGATTGATAACCGCCTGCGCTGGCAGCAGCACCAGATTCCGGTGGGGGAGGGCGACCGCGTTCTGCACAAGACCCCCATCTCCTTTGACGTGCACGTGTGGGAACTATACTGGCCGCTCGCCGATGGTGCCGCCGTGGTCATTGCCGCCCCGGAGGGTCACCGCGACCCCGCCTACCTGGCGCGCGTGATTGCCGAGCAGTCCGTCACGGCGGTGCACTTTGTGCCGACCATGCTGTCGGCGCTGACCTCTTCGCCGGCGGCGCGCCGCATCCTGGCTGATGCTGGCTTCGGTCAGGGTCGAGAGCAGCCCCTGCGCTATGTGGTCTGCTCGGGTGAGGCGCTGCAGAAGGACCAGGTGCAGGCCGCGGGCGAGGTTCTGGGCGTGTACCCGCTGAACCTGTACGGCCCGACCGAGGCGGCGGTGGACGTGACCTTCTGGGAGACCTCCACCGACCCGCAGCGCGAGAGCGTGCCCATTGGCGAGCCGGTCTGGAACACCGGAACCCTGATTCTTGACCCGACCGGCCACCCCGTGCCGGTGGGCGTGACGGGTGAGCTGCACCTGTCGGGTGTGCAGCTGGCGCGCGGCTACAAGAACAACCCGCAGGCGACCGCGGCGGCTTTTGTGGAGCAGGCTCCTGCCGGTGCGCTCGCGCTGCTGAACGGTGAGAGTCAGCGCCTGTACCGTACGGGCGATTTGGCGTGCTGGGAGATTCTTCCCGATGGTCGCGCCGTCATTGGCTACCGCGGCCGCACGGATTATCAGATTAAGGTGCGCGGTCAGCGCCTGGAGC
>ERZ1674297.217-NODE-219-length-16823-cov-6.817629_pt1 | contig 16823 bp, 7 predicted proteins | sample MGYA00581112_ERZ1674297 | MGnify/ENA primary metagenome ERZ1674297 (study PRJEB41354, sample SAMEA4873322) | human saliva metagenome | biome: human-associated habitat [ENVO:00009003]; feature: mouth environment [ENVO:08000002]; material: saliva material...
CTACACCAGGACGTACACTCTTTCCCTACACGACGCTCTTCCGATCTGCAAGAGAGAAGAGGAAGCGAAGGAACTCTCTCGCGGAGTGACAAAAAACAGCAGAGCAGCTTCCCGGAAAGGAAGCTGCTCCGATAAGTGATAACGGGAGGGGATGATATTATTTATTCATCGTAGCCAGGAATTCTTCGTTGGAGAGCGAATTCTCGAGGTTCTTCTTCACGAAGTTCATGGCTTCCATGCTGTTCATGTCACCCATATAGTTGCGCAACACATACATTCGGTTGAGCGTATTTTCGTCGAGCAGGAGGTCGTCGCGGCGTGTGGAACTTTGAATGAGGTTGACTGCCGGGAAAATGCGCTTATTGGCGAGCGAGCGGTCGAGCTGGAGCTCCATGTTGCCCGTTCCTTTGAACTCTTCGAAGATGACCTCATCCATTTTCGATCCGGTGTCGATGAGCGCCGTGGCGATAATGGTGAGCGAGCCGCCGCCTTCGATGTTGCGGGCCGCACCGAAGAATCGTTTCGGTTTCTGCAGTGCGTTGGCGTCCACACCACCGGTCAGAATTTTGCCCGATGCAGGCGCAGTGGTGTTGAAGGCGCGTGCCAATCGGGTGATGGAGTCGAGGAAAATCACGACATCGTGCCCGCACTCGACCATGCGTTTGGCTTTGTCGAGCACCATTTGTGCGATGCGCACGTGGCGCGTGGCGGGTTCGTCGAAGGTCGAAGCAATGACTTCGGCGTTGACGGTGCGCGCCATGTCTGTCACTTCCTCCGGTCGCTCGTCGATGAGGAGCATCATGAGATAAGTGTCGGGATAGTTGGCGGCAATGGCGTTGGCAATCTGTTTCATCAAGATCGTCTTACCCGTTTTGGGTTGCGCCACGATGAGTGCGCGCTGTCCTTTACCGATGGGGGAGAACAGATCGACGACGCGGCAGGCCAGCGGCGTGTTGCGTCCGTTCGACAGTTTGAATTGTTCGTCGGGAAAGAGCGGGGTGAGATGTTCGAACGCCACGCGGTCGCGCACTTGTCGGGGATCGAGACCGTTGATGCGGTCGATGCTCACCAGCGAGAAATACTTTTCTCCTTCGCGCGGCACTTTGACTTTGCATTCCACCACGTCGCCCATTTTCAGTGCGTAGCTGCGAATCTGATATTGGGAGACAAACACATCGTCGGGCGAAGGCATATAATTATAGTCCGACGAGCGGAGAAAACCAATGCCTTGCGGGTCGATTTCGAGTACGCCGCAGGCCTCGATGAGGAGGTCCTTTTGTTCGGGCATCGGCGCCGTGGGCGGCATCTTGCCTTCGGCGCGCGCTTGGAGCTGCTGCTGCACGAGAATATCGTCTTTGAAACGATGGAATTTCGGCACTGTGTGTTGTTCCGCGGGCACGTAGGCCGGTGCGGGTCGCGAGTAGGGCTCGCTTTCTGCGAAGTTGTAGTCGTTGAAGTCGACCACCGGCACATCTTCCACGATGATGAAATCCGTGCCGTCGGCCGGTTGTCCGTTGTTCGCGGGCATCGCACTCGAAGGTTCGGCGCTTGTCGCATCTTGTTCGCCTGCAGCGGCTGCTTCGTTGCGGAGTCGGAAGTGCTCGGAGAGCGATGAGAGAGCCGCCCCGGTTTCTTCCTTCTCGCTGTTGGCCGCTTGCTGTTTCATTTGTTCGACGATGAAATCCGGCAGATCCTCGTCTTCCTGCGCTTGCGCCGCAGCGGTGTTTTCTTGCTGCGCGGCGGGTTGGTCCGCGTCCTTAGATTCCGGTGCCGCCTCGCCCGAGTTGGAAGCATTCGCCTTGTTCTCCTCTTCCGCCGCCGCTGTCGAGGCAGCCTGCTCCTTCTGCTCTTGCTCTTCCGCCGCCTTTTTGGCTTCTACCTCCGCCTTGGTGGGGCGACCTCTTCTGCGTTTGGGGGCCTCGGCGACGACTTCCCCTGCGCCCACGAGTGCTTCGGCAGCGGCCGCCGCCTCCACACGGGCTTTTTCGGCGATTTGCTTTTTCACAGCGCGCTCATCGCGCGCACTGTCGAAGCGTTCGCTTTCTCCGGCCTGCGTGGCAGAATAGACATGGTCGTGCGGAGCTGATGCGATGCGCCGTCTTTTGGGGGCGGCGTCGCTGTCGGCGGCACTCATTTCAGCTTGTTTATCCAAAATGTCGTAAACGAGCTGTGCTTTCACGTCGCTATAACTGTTGGGCGTCTTCATTTCGACGGCAATTGCTTTCAGCTCATCGACGCTCATCGAGAGGAGTTGCTCTTTGGTATGTTGAGGCATAAGAGAATGGGGTAGTGTTCGGGAATAGATCGCAGGAAGATGGCATCACGCGGGGAGATGCAAAGTGATAAGTCTGAAGATGGGGTGGAATCACGGTAAAAATCCGACAACGGAGGATGGAAAATGCCTGCTACATCCATTTTCACGACGCGAATTTACGAACAAATCATGGTAACGGACGAAAACTCCCCTTGTTTTTTTGTACTTTCGCTTGCAAAATACCCTCTTTCGTATGGCGACTCCCTATCTCGACATCCAAAATTTGACGAAAAGCATCGGCGACCTGGTGCTGTTCGAAAACATCTCGTTCAGTGTGTCCGAAGGTCAGCACGTCGGTTTGATCGCGCGCAACGGAGCCGGCAAATCGACCCTCCTCGGGCTGATAGCCGGTAAAGACAGTGCCGACAGCGGCGACATTGTGTTCCAGAAAGGCCTGCGCGTGGGCATGCTCGAGCAGCAACCGGATTTCGATCCCGAAATGTCTGTGTTGCAGGCCGTGGCCGGTCGTTTGCGCGCCGAATATGCTTCCCTGCTCATCGCCGAAGAAGGCGGCGAACTCCAATCGCACACCGCCACCTTCGACGCCGATGAGGAATGGAACGACATCCAATTGCGCGCCAAGCAGATTCTCACGCAGCTCAAAATCGATAAACTCGACAAGCCCGTGGGATTGCTTTCCGGCGGTCAGCGCAAACGTGTAGCCCTGGCCTCGGTGCTGATTGCCAACCCCGATTTGCTCATCCTCGACGAACCGACCAACCACCTCGATGTGGAAATGATCGAGTGGTTGGAGAAATATTTGCAGCGCAACACCAAAGCCCTGTTGCTCGTCACGCACGACCGTTACTTTCTCGACCGGGTGTGTCAAACCATTGTTGAGCTGGACGATCGCACCGCCTACACCTATCGCGGCAACTACGCCTACTATCTCGAAAAGCGCGATGAGCGCATCGCCACCACCAACGCCAACATCGACCGGGCGCGCAACCTCTATCGCAAGGAACTCGACTGGATGCGCCGCCAACCGCAAGCACGCGGCCACAAAAGCCGTTCGCGCAAGGAGGCCTTCTACGAATTGGAGCAACAAGCCCGCCGGCGCACCGAAGAGCGCGCCGCCCGCCTGAACGTGAAGGCCGGTTACATCGGTTCGAAGATCTTCGAGGCGGAATATGTGTCCAAAGCCTTCGACGATGGGGTGGTGATCCTCAAAGATTTCTACTACAATTTTTCGCGCTTTGAGAAAATGGGCATCGTGGGCAACAACGGCACGGGGAAAACCACCTTCATCCGTATGCTGCTCGGCGAGGTGCCGCCCACGTCCGGTCGTTTCGTGATCGGCGAAACGGTGAAGTTCGGCTATTTCTCGCAAGAAGGCATGCCCGTCGATGAGCAAATGAAGGTGATCGACGTGGTGCGCCGAGTGGCCGAAACCGTCGATCTCGGCGGCGGCCGCCATCTCACAGCCATGCAGTTTCTCAATCATTTTCTCTTCCCCCCGGCGCGTCAGCAAGACTACGTCTACAAGTTGTCGGGCGGCGAACGCCGACGGCTACAACTCTGTCTGGTGCTGATGCAGGCGCCCAATTTCCTCATTCTCGACGAACCGACCAACGACCTCGACATCGCCACGCTGCAACTGCTCGAGGAGTATCTGGCTGACTTCCGCGGGTGTGTCATTGTGGTGAGCCACGACCGTTATTTCATGGACCGCGTGGTCGATCACCTGTTGGTGTTCCGCGGACAGGGCGTGGTCGAAGATTTCCCCGGCAACTATTCGCAATATCGCGAGTTCCGCGAACTCAAAGAGAAGGAGGAGGTGCGCGAACAGCGCGACCGCAATTCGGCTGCCGAGGTGCGCAAACCGGTGCTCGAAGGCAGCGACCGCAAGCGCAAACTCACCTTCAAAGAAAAACAAGAATACGAAGCGCTGGGGCGCGACATCGAGGCTTTGGAAGCCGAGAAAGCACAGCTCCACGAGGCCTTGGCCTCCGGACAGCTCAGCGTGGAGGAAATCACCGCCCACTCCAAGCGCTTGCCGCTGCTCGATGAGGAACTCGACGAGAAGTCGATGCGCTGGCTCGAACTGTCGGAATGGGCCTGACAGAAGTTGAATCCCAAGTCACAACACGCACATGAAACCATTGGCAGAACGTTTGCGCCCGCTTTCGCTCGACACCTACGTCGGGCAGCAACACTTGGTCGGCCCCGGCGCCGTGTTGCGCAACATGATTGCCGGCGGACGCATCTCGTCCTTCATCTTATGGGGACCGCCGGGCGTGGGCAAAACCACTTTGGCCAAGATCGTCGCGGCACAGTTGAAAGCCCCCTTTTTCACCCTCAGTGCCGTCACGAGTGGAGTGAAGGAGGTGCGCGAGGTCATTGCCCAGGCCAAGAGCGGGCAGTTTTTCGGCGCAGTGACGCCCATTCTGTTCATCGACGAAATCCATCGTTTTTCCAAGTCGCAACAAGATTCGCTGTTGGCCGCCGTCGAGACAGGCGATGTCACCCTGATCGGCGCCACGACCGAGAACCCCTCGTTCGAAGTGATTCGCCCGCTGCTCTCCCGTTGTCAGGTTTATGTGCTCGAACCGCTCAGCGAAGCCGACTTGCTCCAACTGCTCGACCACGCCCTCCACGACGATGTGGTGCTGCGTGAGCGCGAATTTGAAGTGCGCGAAACCGACGCCCTGCTGCGCTTTGCCGGTGGCGACGCGCGCAAGCTGCTCAACATCGTCGATCTGCTCACCAATGCCACCCCCGAGGGCCCCATCGTGATCGACAATGCCGGCGTCACCGAGCGCCTGCAGCAGAACCCCATGGCCTACGACAAGGAAGGGGAGATGCACTACGACATCATTTCGGCTTTCATCAAGAGCATCCGCGGCAGCGACCCCGATGCGGCCATCTATTGGTTGGCGCGCATGATCGCCGGCGGCGAAGACCCCAAGTTCATCGCGCGCCGCCTCGTGATCAGTGCCGCCGAAGACATCGGTTTGGCCAACCCCAACGCCTTGTTGTTGGCCAATGCCGCTTTCGACACCGTGACCAAGATCGGTTGGCCGGAAGGGCGCATCCCGCTGGCTGAGGCCACCATCTATTTGGCCACGTCGCCCAAGTCCAACTCGGCCTACAACGCCATCAATTCGGCGCTGGCCTATGTGGAGCAAACCGGCAACGCACCGGTGCCGCTGCATCTGCGCAATGCCCCCACCCAACTCATGAAAAATCTCAACTATGGGGCTGACTACACCTATCCGCACGACTTCCCCGAACATTTTTATCCGCAGCAATACAAGCCGGAGGGGCACGAATCGATCGTGTTTTGGCATCCGGCCGACAACGCGCAGGAAATCAAATTGGCCGACCGCATGAACCGTTTGTGGCACGGTGGGGAATCGTAGTCGCAGGCCCTTGCCCGCCGACCGCTGTCGCGGTCCGTTCCCAAAAGCTCAACCGCCCGAGTCGCTCCCCCGAGGGGCAGCTCGGGCGGTTGCTCGTGGTGCGAAGGCCAAAGCTCGGCTCGTATGGTGTGTCGGCCGAGCCTTTTCGGTCCGCCCGTACCGGTGGCGTCATTGCCCCCTTCTTCCGGTGATGTCGCCCGCGCATCAGGGTGAAGGTGGGGCGCCCATTCCCTCGCGCACGCGCGCGCGTCCGCTACTTTCCGTTTTTTTCCTTCACCTCTTCACCCGTATGGTGCAAATCGTTGATTCATAGTTCGATAAGTGTGAAGGCTTTGTCTATTTGGGTTCACGCTTTCGCGTCCTCCCGTGAGGAAGTGCCGTGACGGCTACTTCACCCCATTTCGAGGTAGAAATTCGCGCCGTCTGCCATGCCGAGTCGAGCACCGATCGGTAAAAATGTGCTTCGCAACCCGCCGTGAATGAAAGGGCTGTGCATTGCGGCGCCGACCGAAGCCTTGCTCGAAAAAAGCACACCGCGCAGTGGTTCCGGCGGTCGCAGCCATTGATCGAATTTCCCATTTTTTTGCGGTGATAAGGGACAAAGCGTTGGAAAACAGCGGATTGTCGAAGAAAAAGCCCCGAGGAAAAAGCAAAATGTGGAGGGTTTTGAGCAAAGCCTTCACCCCTATTGATCTGTGAATCACTGTTTTGTGGCATGTGGGTGAAGAGGTGAAGGCAAAAAACGGAAACAGACTGACATGCGCGTACGCGCGCCCGCGCGAAAGGGGCATCCGTTTCTCTATTCTCGACCTTCACCTGTGGCACTTCATCCGAGTGGGTGATCGATGCTTGCCGTTGCGGGCGACGGCACACGTGCTGCTGTGACGGTGTGGGCAAAGAGCCGCATTTCGCCGGGCGAACCGACGGAAAAGTGCCCCGGCAACATGGCGAAACCGAAGGACTTCGTCGGCCGATCGCGCTCCCTGCAAGACAGAAATAGGAGAAAAAAGGTCGGACACGTCAAATATTTAGAGATAAAGCCCGCAGAATGAGATCAAATCGCTAACTTTGCCGAAGGAATGCTTAAACGAGATGGCGAAACATGCGCTGCATCTCAGCCCTTAATCGCCGAATACCGTATTGGACGTCCTTCTTTTCGTGATCCCCGCAGTTGGTGCTGCTGTTCGCTTCTGTGTGTCGACGCCCCGATGGGAAAGCACATGAACCCAACCGAACACAGGGCATGCATCGACAGGACAGAGACCGGTGATGCTTTCACGTGACGACAGAAAGAGTGAAAAAACAAGCATCGAACTCCGCAATGATTTCCCTCCGGTCTCGCCGCAGACCGTTGATCGCCGTGTGCCGGCGTCTCTCCTATGCGTAAGTGGCCCCATCGTTGGGCTGCACGCTCGGGGCAAAAGCCACGGCCGGATGAAAACTCCCTTTTCTTTTTAGAATCCAATTAAAATGTAAAATGATATGTACCAACTTTTGAGACGAATGTTTGTATTCCTGCTCGTCATGTTGGGGTGTCTCCCTTCGGTTCTCGCGCAAAGCGGCGCGTTGGCCGACGGGTTTTACCGCATCGTGAGCCGGAAAAACAATTTTCCCGTGCTGGTGCAGCAGCATCGCTTGGGCTACGTCTCCGAACACTCGGGGAGCAGCGGCCGGAACGACGAGCTGTCGCAGTATTGGAAGGTGAAACAGGTGAACGGCACCTACCGGATCGTGAACGTGGGCGAGCAGTTGGCCGTCCAGCCGCTCGACCGGCTCAACGAGACCTTCACCGTGGGCACGAATGCCGCACACTACTACATCAAGGGAGCCTCCGGTGCGGGCAGCGCCGGCTATTGGGTGATTTCGACGGCCGAAGATTTCGGCGGGAAAACGCTCTGGCACAACGGGGGCAGCGGCCTTGTGCAGAATTGGGAAGGCGTTTCGACCGAAGCCAACCACTGGAAGTTTGTTCCCCTCACGACTGAGGAGCTGAAGAGCGTGGCGAAGTTCAACGCCGCTTGGCCGCAATTGGAACAAGGCTTCGAGACCCTCGACCGGCTGCGCACCGGCGGTCTCTACCGCGTGAAGAATGCCGCGCAGCACTATTGGACGGCCGACGCAACCGCGCACACCCTGAAAACCACTGCGCAAGTCAGTTCGTCCGACCTTTCGACCGTTTGGTTGGTGGAGCGCAACGGCGACGGCTTTGCCCTGCGCAATGCGTCGACCGGCCGTTTCGCCTCGTCGGCTGAAGCCGGCCGAAGCGTCAGCACGGGCGTGGGGAACAATCGGCTTTGGCTGAATTTCCTGCAAACGACGAACGGCTTTTTCAACGTGAGCGGCAATGCCGATTTCACCGACGGCTCGTGTTTCACCGAGTCGGCAGACAAGAACGTGGTGGGCGGCAATGCCCGCTCGTTTCGCACCAAGGCAGACACGGTGCGCAAGGTGACCGACACCACTTTCTTCGCCAACCCGGCAGCAGAATGGCAGTTTGAACCGGTGACCGATGTGTCGGAAGCCGATGTGAAGGAAAGCGTGCGCCGCAATTCCACGGGCGTGTACACCCCTGTGGAGGGAAAATACTACCTGGTGCGCAATGTGGCCTATCCCGAACGCGTGCTCACCACGCGCCCCGCGTCGGACAACGTGGTGCGCGGCGAAGTGCGCAACGAACGCGAGATGGGGCAACTCTGGCAGTTGGAAAAAGTGGGCGACAAATGGGCCCTTCGCAGTGTGGTGAACCAAAAGTATGTCGGCAACAGCGCCGCTCGAACGCAAAGCTACACGATGACCGACACACAAGCCACGTTCACGCTCAAAGAGATGGACAAGTGGTTGCCCTACCTTGCCTTCGTGGTGCGCAACGGCGCGAGCTTGCATTGTGCCAGTTCCGCCGGTTACAATGTGGTCAATTGGGACGAAACGAGCACCGCTTCGTTTTGGCAGTTGGAAGAAGTGGCGTTGGACGCCGCGGCCCTGAACGCGTACAAGCAGCGGCTCAACGAACAAGCGGAACTGACCGCTCATCGCGATGAACTCAACACGCAATTGCAACGCTATTTCGCGGACAATGCTTGCACGCAGTTACGCGCACCCTATGCTTCGATGAGCGTCGATGCGCTCAAAGCCGCCCTTCGTGCCGAGCAATTGCCCGAGTCACTCATCGACGTGGCCGTGCGCGTGCGAACCGATACGTGGAACGGAGCGAACGCCGAGGCCAACCGATATGAGAAATATTTCCGTATCCAGCCCTACCAGGCCTACAGCCATCCGCAAAAGTGGGCCCGCGACAATAAATTGATGCCCACGAGCTTCGGACAATACTCGCAACTCACGAACCCCACCGGTATCACGATCCCCGAAAAGGAATTGGCGCTGGTCTTTGTGGGCGAAGAGGCACCGGCGGGTTGTGTGCTCAATGCCGAATTGGTGCAGGGAAAAAACACAACGGGCGATAAGCTCATTGCGCTTCACAAGGGGCTCAATGTGGTCTATGCCAACGATGCGTCGCACCTGTACATCAATTACGTGATGAACGACACGAACCTCAAATACACCGAGCAACCGCAAATCTCAATTCACGTGGAAGGCGGGCGTGCCAATGGTTATTTTGATGCGACGAAGATGCAGAACCAGGATTGGGACAACCTCGAAAACCTCAAATCCTACGGATTCTTCACCGACGACGTGATTCGCCTGAAGTCCAAACACACCATCCACAGTCTCAGCCTGCGCGGTGTCGAGGAGCAGCAGCGTAACGGCAACTGGAACTACAACGGACAGTATAAAGGCATCACCGGTGTGCTGAGCAAATGGGACTGGGTGCACGAAATTGAGCAAGACTTCTTCAAACCGGAGCAGTTCGCCGATCGTTTCAATTGTCTCATGTTCAGCACCGACGCGTCCGGTCTCTATGCTTTCCCCTACGGCACCTTCATCGGAACGGTCAGCACCACGTTCAGTTATCCTGAGTGGGTCAAAGGCTCCGGGGGCGACAACGGAGGCAACCTCTGGGCTGTGGTGCACGAAACGGGCCACCACTACCAGAAGCTCTTCAACCTTTCGCGCTGTCTCGAGAGTTCGAACAACCTGTGGTCGAACATTGCCGTGTGGAAGCGCGGTGCGAGTGTGAGTCGTCTCGATGCGCCGCAAAAGCTCTTCAACCGATTCAATCGCCATCAAACCTGGTTCGACATGGATCTGGGCGATCGCACACGCATGTATTGGCAATTGTGGCTCTACTATGTGGAGCTCGGTCACAAGCCGACGTTCTTCCGCGATCTCTTTGCCAAGTTCCGCGAGCAACCCATCGACAGCCGCGAGGCCAAGAGCGACTATCTGCGCTTTGCTCGTTTCTGCAGTGAAGCAGCCGGCGAAGACCTGACCGAGTTCTTCACGTTCTACGGATTCTTCGACAAAGTGGGCAACAATCTCCCGCTGAAATACAACGACGGTTTCTACGACAAGGTCTATGCCCCCACCACGATTTCGGTGAGTCAAGCGGATATCGACGACTGCAAAGCCGCCATGGCGCAATACAGCAAAAAGGCGAAGAACTTGATGTTCATCGACGAACGCATCCGCAAAACACCGGCCACCTATGAGGGCCACCAACCCGGCGAAACGCGTTGGGCCACGATCGGCGGTTTGAACCCCGGCGACAGCCGCGTGTTCGGCGACGTGGGTCACTACACCGATTTCGGCACCGGCACCGAACCCGGTACGACGGCACAGCCCGAGGCGGTTCGTCTCGAAGGTCCCTCGTTGCGTGTGCAAGGCAAGGGAGCTGTGGGCTACAAGGTGTACAATGCGCAAGGTCAACTCGTGATGGTGGCCAACCGCCATGCGTTCACCATCCCGGCTGAACTGGATCTCTCGCAAATCACGGTCAGCGTTGCGGGCGGTGACGGCGGCGAAGTCGAGATCTTCAAGAACGGAAAGATCGTCGATGCCTACAACCAACCGCTCAAGTTCGACAATCCTGCCGGACTCACCGTATCGACCGGCACCGACCACCCGATGGGGAAATATGTGATTCGCAACTATCGCATGTTCGACGGTAAATATTACTATGCAGATGCGCAGACCCGTCCCACCGAAGGGCGCAGCGGAGCCGGCGAATACATCTTTGTGGGCGGCAAAAATAGCGGTGATTACCACATCTATTCGCTTGCCACGCAACGATGGGCCACGTATTCCAACGTGCGCGACGGCCGCAACATGCTCTCTTGGACGGATGATTTTGCGGCATCTCAGCCTTGGAACATCGAGCATGTCCAGAACGGCACGACCTCCTACTATAATATCTCACCCGCAGGAGCGCGCGCTCACGCCTGGAACTGGCACGGTGGTGTGGGAGTGACCCAGAATTCCATGGGATTCTATTCGCCCGACGATGCGAACTCCCATTGGGAACTGATCCCGGCCGATGCCCTCACGGAGTATCTGGCGCTTGTCAAGCATGCCGACAGCGTGCTGGTGCGCGACGCCGCGAAGGCGGTTTCCACCCATAGCTATCATCAAGCGTTCCGTGCCCATCTCGCTACGGAATCGCAGCGCACCACTGCAACACAGGCCGACATTGATTTGCTCAAATCGCAGTTGGCCGCTTGGGAAGTTTGGCGCGCGGCTGACAGTACGCTTCAAGCCGACGCCGCTTCGGTGCAGCATATCCAACCCTTCCTGAACGATTTCAAGGCGAAACTGGCCGCGCTCACGCTTGCATCGTCCACACAAGGACTCGAAGAGGCACAAGAGCTGATCAAGGCCTGGCACACATGGAAAAAGGCGGACGAGGTGCTGGTGCGCGACGCGCAGAAGGTCAAGCATAGTCGTCCATTCTACAACGCCTTCACCGCGTTGGTGACTTCCACGCAAACCGCCAATGCCGCTCAACCCGACCATGTGGCCGCACTCAACCGGCGTTTGCTCACTTGGCCCGTGTGGCGCGGCGCCGATAGTTTGGTGCAGATCCCGCCTTACAATGATCCGCTCAATACGAAATTCCGCGAGCCGTTCTCGAAACTCATCGAAAAGGACTACACAAAGGAAGCGCAGATTGATTCCCTCAAGGATTACGGGCGTTACTTCCGGATGCTACTTTCTGCCGATAGCCTGCTGAGTTTGACCAACCCCGGCTATCCGTTGAGAAAATTCCAGACAGGAGCTCGTCTGGAGGAGGATTTTTTGCAACCTGCGGCCGATGTGGAAGCCCCCGATTGGAGCATGAAGCCCTACATCGATATTTTGATCGATTTTTGGGCGGGTCCCGCCAACATTCGTTCGATCACGAAGGATGCCGACGCCTACTATATGCCCGAAGACGGCAAGATCTATCGCTTGCGTGGCTACCTCGACAACCGATACGTCACGAGCGAACCGGCATGGTCGGCGCACGATGGCCGAACGGCCGAAGTGAGCATGACACGGCGGGGAGACAACGCCACACTCTGGGTGCTTCAAAAAGATGCCAACGGCAACGAATACCTGGCTTCCCTCACGGGTAAGGGATATTTGAGCCGTATGCAAAACATCGGCAAGGGAGGATTGAGCAATCTGCCCGCGGCACTCACCTTCGGAACGGCACGCCACATTCAATACGGCGGCAGCAAGCAACAGAAAGTCGGCACGCTCTACATTCGCAACGGCGGTCTCACGCTCGTCGGTTGGACGAACGACGATGCGGTGGGTGGACACGGCGGACCGGACACCGCCCCCGTGTGGCACGACGGCGGAAAGACCGGAAGTACCAGCTTCTATTTCGATACGGTCAAGGAGGCGACCTTCACGGTCACCACACATGCGGGCAGCAACGGTAATTTCGCTTCGTTGCAACTGCCTTTTGCCGTCGAACTCCCCAAGGGGCTCACAGCCTATCTCGTGACGGCTGTGACCGACAAGGACGGAAATGCCAACGGCGACAAGGAGCTGACACTGCAAGCCATCGGTGATTCGATCGTTCCCGCCAACACGCCGGTGGTGCTTTCGAGTGCCGAAGCAAAAACCTTCCAGCTTCGTCCCACGCAGTGGCGCGCGCCGCTCAACACAATGCTCAGCGGTACGAATTTGCGTCTCGCGGCATCCGATCGCAACAGCACGGGCTTGGTTTATTATGGACTGACTCGCGATGCCGACACCCAAGAGTTTCTCTTCCGTCGCATCAAGGAGCACGTCAATATCCCCGGCAACCGTGCGTTCTACACTCTTCCTGCCGCGAGTGGCAGCGTGCGCAGTCTCACTTTCCGTTTCGGCGCCTCTCCTTCGGCCGTGAAAGCGGTGAAGACCGACGAGAAAGCAGCTCCGCTCTACGACCTTTCCGGTCGACGCATCAACGCGGCTGAAGCCAAAGGCGTCGTGATCTCCGGTGGGAAGAAGATCATATTGCGCTAAACACCACACAGTGACTACGACAAAGGCCGACTCTCCGAAAAGAGAGTCGGCCTTTTTGTGTGTTTGCGACCTATTGCTTGCGGGCTTCCATCAGACGGTTCTCCATTCTCCCGCGAGCGAGCGAAAGTCGGGGATGGGTGTCGCGCCGAGTCGAGATTCAGTCTTCGATGTAGTTGGATCCGAAGCGCTCTTCGAACTCGTCGATGATGGAAAGGAAGCTCGGTTTAATCACCTTGCGGAGTCGATTCGCCATGGAGCGGGGGATGCCGAAGAGGGCTTCGGCGACGGCGCCCGCCATGCAAGCGATGGTGTCCGAATCTCCGCCAAGGCTCACGGCGTTGCGCACCGCGTCTTCGAAATCATGCGCTTCGAGGGCGCAAGTGATGGCTTGCGGCACGCTGTCGCTGCAGATTTCGCTGTTGCCTTCCCCGTCCATTCCGTACCAAGAATAGCGCGGACGAATTTCATCTACACTCATGGAGAGGTCGTAACCGAAGGTCTTTTCGATGTCGCTGCGAATGTCGGCTGCCGAAGCCCCGTGGCGTGCCAGCCAAACGGCCAAAGCGATGGCCTGCGCTCCCTCAATGCCTTCCGGATGGTTGTGCGTGCATTCAGCCGTGGTTTTGGCCATTTCCATCACCTCTTCGCGTGTTTGCGCAGCCCAACCCACGGGGCCGACGCGCATGCCGCTGCCGTTGCCCATCGAGTTGTAAGGCGCAGCCACTTCGTTCGTGTAGCGATACACGCGGATCCATTTCGAGAAACGTCCGCCGTAACCTCTTCCGGGATTGTCGACTGAGAATTGTGCGTAGTGCGCACCGATGTTCCCGCCGTGGAGGATCCAGTAGGCGGTGGCTCCCGTCAATACCGAATCGTCGGTGAAGAAGAGTGCGTCTTCGGTCGGTCCGTAAAAGGGAAAGCACTTGGTTTTGATGTTGCTGAACTCGTAGATGCTGCCTACGATGTCGCCGATAAAGCTGCCGATCATGGGGTTGAAGTTTGAAGGGGGTGAGTGTTAGAGGAGTTTTCCCGGTAAAGATTTGGGTGTTGGCGGTGGGGGCGAAATCAATTGTGTTAGTGATGTTGAACAGGTCAAGGTTGGGATAAGGTGGCCCCGCAGCCGAGTTCAGAATTCGAGTCTGAAACCTTTTTGTTTGAGTTCCTCGTATTTGTTGAGGTTGAATCGATAGAGTTTCGCGTCGCGTTTGGGGGTGGCGCGCACCGTCTCGTCGAGTTCGGTGAGCAATTCGAGGTGTTGCATCTTCTTTGCAAAATTCCTACGGTCGAAATGCACGTTGAGAATGGCTTCGTAGAGCATTTGCAGCTCGCGGAGCGTGAATTTCTCGGGAAGCAATTCGAAACCGATGGGGCGGAAGTGGATGCGTTCGCGTAGACGCGCCACCGCCATGCGGAAAATGCGTTCGTGGTCGAAAGCCAGTTGCGGAATTTCGTCGAGGGCAAACCATTGTGCTTCGGCTGCGTCGTCGCCGCCTTGCACTTCGCTGATTTTGACCAGGGCGAGATAGGCCACAGTGATTACTCTTTCGCGCGGATCGCGGTCGGGATCTGTGAAGGTGTGGAGCTGCTCGAGATAGGCAGACTCCAAACCTGTTTCTTCGCGCAGTTCGCGCAGCGCACCTGTCTCTGCAGTTTCGTCGGGTTGGAGAAAACCGCCGGGAAAGGCCCAGCGCCCTTTGAAGGGTTCGACGCCGCGGCGAATGAGTAGGACGTTCAGTTGGCTTCCGTCGAATCCGAAGATCACACAGTCGGTGGTTACCGCCGGATGAGGGTAGGCATAGCAATAGGGAAGTGGATTCATTTTACTACCGGTGTTGATTTTACACCGCAAAGATCCGAGTAATTTTCCGTACCGCCAAATTTTTCTGTGTATTTTTTACGCGAGATGCGATTTTTCTCCCATTTTCCGTTGTCGAGCTCCGGTTTCTCGTTCTCGGATTCCGCTTTTTGCCGAATTTTGGGGAGGGACGGGTGTAAAAAACGTGTCCGGCGGAGCAAGCACCCCGAACGGAAGGCGAAAACGGGGAGGAAATTCCACAAACGAGGGCGATTTTGTGCGAAAGCAGGGGACTTTCCGCGCAGATGTCCCATAAAAAAAGCCCTGTCGCCGCGCGAGAAGCGCAGGACAGGGCGATGGTGTGGGACGAATGCGTCAGAGTTGCCAATAGAGGCCCAGGCGGGTTTCGAAGGTGTCCGATTTCACGGTCGGGAACTCGGCGTAGTGGGTTGAGCGGTGGTAGTAATAATTGTCCCACCCGATGCGCAAGGCCTGTGCAATGGGGAAACTGAGCTCGAAATTGATCACACTCAACCGCGCACGGCCTTTATCGCCCTGTGCATTGAGATAGATCGACTCAATCGTTTGCACGGCTTCCGGGCGATAGCCCTTCCACGTGAAAAGCAGGTAGTTTTTGGTGCGGAGCGCGAAATTCAAGTGCTTTCCCACGCGCATGAGCGTGTTGCTTTGGAGACTGAATCCGCTGCCCAGGTTGTAATTGCGGTCGCCCACGCGATAGTGGTCGGTGAGACTCCCACCCAGCGCAATAAACGTGCCGAAAAGCTGCTGCGTGATGAGACTTTCGCCGTCGGGAGCGGCCACGCGGAAAATGAAACCCGGGCCGAATGCGGCGGCTTCCGAGATTTTGAACGGAATTTCGTCGCTGCCGTCGATCACCGGTTCGGAGTCGAAGTAGTTGAAGTGCTGATATAGTCCGGCGCGCACCTGCATCGAGGGATTGAGTCGGAAGTCGCGCACAAAAAGCTGAGCCAGCAAGTTCACTTCGCTTAACAGCGGCTGATTGCTGGTGAAGTTGGCGGTGACACTCACGTCGAAATAATCGTAGGGGGCGCGTTGTGGGGCGAAAGGCGAACCATAGACGAGGCGGAGGTGGGTGAAGGGGGCGTGCTCTCCGCGAAAAAGACTGTTGTGGTCGGCCAGATAGCGAGTGCCCAGCCCGATGGAGAGATGAACGGGGAGGGCTGTGAAATCGTGGCGCGGTGTAGCGCCGGTGATGCGCCACGCTTGCCCGTTGAGTAGGCGGTTGAGGCCGCGCATGGGCGAGACCGCGAACGCCAACGCCTCACGTCCCACGCGCTGCCATCCCGTTGTGCGGTCGTCGAGGCAGAGAGAAGAAATGCGGTGGGTGATTTCGCCCAGCGCCGAACCGCCGATGGTGGTGGCAATCCAGTCGTTGATGGACGCGGGTTCGTTCTCTCCGAGAAATTCCCACATCAAACTGCCGGCAGCTGCGAAAGGCACCGACTCCCAGAAGCCGTAACCTTGACTGCGCGCGGTGTTGAAATAGAGCGAACCGTGGTAGGGATGGGCAAAAAGGTTGGTCGAAAACTTGTCATTGTCCCACACAAAGCCGTGGCGAATGTTGTGCCACATCGTTTTGGGGGAGATTTGTGAGAAATCGGAGTCGAGCACGAACCGATCGAAGGCCCACACGCCGACGTTGACGGCGAAAACTTCGGCTAACGGGCGCCACACCGGCGGACGCCGCGACAATTCGCCGGGCGCAAAGGATACTAATTGACCGGAAAGTGCGGTCATCAAACTGTCGGTTGCAGGTGTGGCGACGGTGTCAGCGTGCGAAACCGTTGCCGTGTCGCACAAGGGAGCGACCGCTGCGAGCGAATCACACGCAACGGCGACAGAATCGGCGGGTTGTTGCGCGCGCCCGTAGAGCGAACCGCCGAGAGCAAGAACGGAGAGGAAGAAAATAGATTTCATC
>ERZ1674297.219-NODE-221-length-16720-cov-15.698530_pt1 | contig 16720 bp, 10 predicted proteins | sample MGYA00581112_ERZ1674297 | MGnify/ENA primary metagenome ERZ1674297 (study PRJEB41354, sample SAMEA4873322) | human saliva metagenome | biome: human-associated habitat [ENVO:00009003]; feature: mouth environment [ENVO:08000002]; material: saliva material...
ATTAGTCCCCGCCGATTAGTCCTCGTCAGCGGTGTACAGCTGGCTCATTTCCGCCGAACGTGCGGCGCAGGCGCGCATCGCTTCCTCGGTCAGCTGGAAGAGGCCGCCGTCCACGAAGGTGTTCAGCGCACGCTCGGTGGTGCCGTTCGGGCTGGTCACGGCGCGGCGCAGGGCGGGCGCATCCGGGTTAGTGTCGAGCAGGAAGCCCGCACCCGCAACGGTTGCGCTGGCAAGCTTGAGGGCGGTGTCTGCATCCAAGCCGAGTTTTTCGCCGGCGGCGGCCATCGCCTCCGCGAGCAGGAACGCGTATGCCGGGCCGGAGCCGGAGACGGCGGTGACCGCGTCCATCTGGTCTTCGCGGACCTCAACGACCGTGCCGACGGTGCCCAGGACCTCTTCGACGAGCTTCTTCTGTTCGTCCTTCACGGTGTCGGTGGTGGAGATGGCGAGCACGCCCTTGCCCACGGAGGAGGGGGTGTTCGGCATACAGCGGACAATGGGCTGACCTGCGGGAAGGCACTCGGCGAGGGTTTCGAGGGTCACGCCAGCAGCAACGGACACCACAACAGCATTCGGCGCGAGGGCGGGTGCGATATCGCGGGCAAGCTCAACGATGCCGTAGGGCTTCACGCCGAGCAGCACGACGTCTGCGTGGGCGGTTGCCTTGTGGTTGCCGTCAGCTTCGCCGCCGGTGGTGATGATTTCTACCTTGTCGCCGAGGCGCTGGGCGAGGGCGGCGCGAGATTCTTCGCTACGCACGGTAGCGCGGATGTGGGCGGGGTCGTGGCCTGCAGCGAGCAGACCTGCGGCGATGGAGCCATTCATGGAGCCGGTGCCGAGAAAAGCAATAGTTGCGGTCATCGTTGATCCTTCCTAATGGGATGCCTGCGCCGGGTGCCGACAGGCGTGCCGCCGGTGTGTTCCGGGGGCTAGTGTTCGGTGCGCGGCGGGCGCGTGGAGGCGTACCCTTCCAGCATAGCGGGTGCGGCTACGGGCATGTGACCTGGCTCTGTTTCTTCCGCGTTTTCTGGGCGGCGGCTTCACCTCATGCTCCGCGACCCAATGCGCGGGGCTCCGCTTCTCACGTTCTGGCATGCCGGGGAGGGCGTAATTCTGCGGGCGTAGAATGAAAACAGCTTCGCCCGTGGCAGTTTGTGCCGGGCATGAAGCCTCCAACACCACACAGCACGCAACACACAAACCCCTTTTTCTATGTCTTCTCATACTGGTTCTTCCTCGAATCCTTCCCCGAATAGCCCGCAGAACCCTGCGGGTTTCCGTTCTTTTTCGTTTCGCCTCCTGCTGGGGCTGACCCTTGCCGCGCTGGTCACGGGCGTGTTCAGCGGCTTGGGTGCGATTGCCTTGCATTATGTTCTGGACTTTATGCAGGAGCTAACTTTCGGTCAGGCTGAGGGGCATCACCCGATGGTGACTGACGGTGCTGATCCGGCACGTCGTGCCCTGGTTTTGGCGGCGCTGGGCCCGTTTGTGGCGTTGGTCTGGTACTACCTGCAGTCTGGTGGGCGTCGTGTGGTCGGCGTGAAGTCGCAGATTGCCGGTGCTACAGAGGAGGACCGCACCCCGTCGCTGTGGCGGCAGATTTCGCATTCGCTGGTTCAGATTGTTGCGGTGGGTGCGGGCTCTCCTGTGGGTAAGGAGGTCGCGCCTCGTGAGCTGGGTGCTTTGGCGGCTGGCCGTACCTCGAATCTGCTGGAGCGTCTTGGTTTTGTGGGCGCTGATGGTGCCCCGCTGTTGGGTGTTCGTGAGCGCAGTCTGCTGGTGGCAGCGGGTGCGGCGTCTGGTTTGGCGGCGGTGTATCAGGTGCCGATTGGTGGCCTGGTGTACCTTGTGGAGGCGATGGCTGTTGGTTTGAGCTTGCGGTCGCTGTATGTGGGTGCGGTGACGGTGTGGACGGCGACGGTCATGGCGAATCTGGTGATTGTCAATGAGCCGACGTACCCGGTGCCGCAGCTTCCGTTGGATGCGACGACGCTGACTGTGGCGGCGCTGACGGGTGTGGTGTTGACTCCGTTGGCGTTGGGTTTTAGGGCGTTGTCGCAGCGTGCGGAGAAGTTGAAGGCGAAGGATCGTTCTCTTCTGTGGCGTATTCCTGTGGCGTTTGCGCTGGTCGCGGTGGTTTCGTTGTGGCTTCCGGAGATTTTGGGTAATGGTCGTCTGCTGACTCAGCACACGTTTAATGTGTCGTTGGATGCGGCGGCGGGCGGTTTGACTGCGGCGGCGGCAGTGTATGTGTTGGCGTTGTGCGTGGCGAAGGCTGCCGTGGTGGTGTTGAGTCTGCGTTTCGGTTCTTATGGCGGTACGTTGACGCCGGGTTTGGCGTTGGGTGCGGCGGCTGCGTTTTGTGTGGCAGCGCTGGTGCTGTGGGCGTTCCCGGGTTTGGGCGGGGTGCCCGGTGGCGCGTCGATGGTGTTGTATGCGGCGGCGTTGACGGGTACGGCGGCGTTTTTGGGTATTTCGATGAATGCACCACTGTCTGCGCTGACTCTGTTGATTGGTTTTACGGGTCAGGGTGCGAGTGCGTGGCTGCCGATGGCGGTTGCGGTGGGTACGGCGGTGCTGACGCGCTGGGCATGGACGCGGGCGTTCGGCACTAAGAAGTAGCTTTCAGAAATAGGGGCGGCCCCGGATGCGTGTGTGCATCCGGGGCCGCTCTGTTTTTTAGACCGAGGTTTTCGATAGGTTAGTGCCTTCGCCGTGGGTCTTTAACCCGCAGTGAAGACACTAACCTATCGATGAAAAGGCTAAGTCATAACCCATAATCAGCTCCCGCCTACCTGGCGCAGCCGGAGATTCGGTCATGGGTTACGGATTTGTGCCATAGGCTAGTGTCTTTGGTCGTAGTTAAAAACCATGTCAGAAGACGCTAAACCATGGCACAAATTCTGCTGAGGCGGCGCCTCCGCGGGCGCAAAGATATTTGATACATAAAGCATTGAGAAGCCCGAATAATGACCAACCACCGCCACCACCCTCAAAAGAATGCAAACGACGGCAAACATGCGGTAGGGTGGTAACTGTAGTGTTCCACAGCGCATTGATGCGCTTGATGGGCGCGCTACGGGGCTGTTTTCTTCCGGCAGTCAATGAGGCCCGTGAATAACGGCCCGACATGCACATATATCACACCATCACCGACGATAGGAGCGTACCTTCTATGGATTCGACCATCTTTAATCGCCGTACCCTGCTGGGCAGCGGCGCGCTTGTGGGCCTTGGTGCCCTGCTTGCGGCGTGCGGCCAGCAGGCTAATAACGAGGCGGCAGCTACCGCCTCCGCCGCGCCGAGCGAGACCGCTTCGGCATCTGCGGCGGCATCTGATGCTGCTTCTGCTTCCGCTACTCCGAGCCCGCGAGTCACTCGCGGATATTCAGGACAATCCAAAGCTCCCGACGGTGAATACCGTAAGGCCGATGGCTATGGACCCGCACAGAACGTCCCCAAGCCTCGTAATGAGCCCGCTCAGTACCCTGAAACCGAAGAAGGCCTCATGAAGATGATGCAGGACTGGCTGGTTGCACACAATTATGGAATTCAGACTGGCGATTGTTCGTATGCTTTCAAATATGTCATGAAAGATACCGATGAATATAATTCATACAACTATACGGAATCGCTCTACGAACGTGGAGGATGGATTATCGGAGGTTTGGAGTCTTACCAGGCTGAAAGCTCTCTGATTTACGATGACCAGAAAAAGAATTATCGAATGAAGTTCAGCATTCTATGGTCGACTGTTACGTATGTAAATCCTGACGGCCATCTTGAAATGGAGGCCAATACAGATACCACCAATGACTCTTTCTACTTCTTGTATACGTACTCTGACGGATACTGGAAAATTTCCGGATCTGATTTTGGAGGATAGCATTATGACACCATCAAAATCTACCTCTAAAAAAATCTATATCCTCCTATCCGCATCTATCCTTGCTATAAATTCAATCTCTGGTTTTTCTATTTCTATGGCCAGTGAATGTACGCAGAAAAATTCTAATGGACATTGTGTAAAGGTTCAGCGGGATAATCAACCTAAAAAGGATACTCACTCAAAGAAATCGCCTTCTCACGACCAATCTAACGGAACAGATATTCCAAGTGAGGGATCATCTTCTGGTGCCTCGGTAGAAGCAGCACGCAAGAGTTGGGAGGATAACCACATCCCAATGCGTGATGGCACTAATCAAACAGTCTACGGAACTGTACCCGAAGCTCGAAAAGCCGGAGATGCAGAATGTTACACGAAAGTAGACCGACGTCCGGGGCATTACACCATAGGGCCTCTACCTCAGGGAGATAACGCCAACAGAATACCCAACCATGTTGGCGGCCGTTACTGCGTACCCAATGACGCTAAAACCTTCACCTCGAATGACCCCGCACAGCCCAAGGGCCCTTCTCCTGAAGAAATGCTCCAAGAAGTTGAGGACCAATTCGCTAACACAAACATCCAGGCCCCCGTACTGAAGCAGTCCTACAACCTCGGCACCGGTCTGAGCGAAGACAACCCCAACGTCCACAAGGGCGACCAGATCAACTTCTACGTCGACGCCCCCACCGCACGATGGGAAGGCGACCTCATGATCGGCCACGTAGAGATGGAATCCTACCCCACCCAGATGACCATCCAATACGGCAACGGTGATGAGGGTAGCTTCTATACCATGGGTAAGCCGGTCAGCAGGGCACGTGGCGAAGAGTCACGCAAGACCTCAACGAGTTACGCTTACCAGCGGTCCGGTAATTTCCACGCGTACGCGACCGTTTCTTACTCAGGTCGTTTCCGTGTGGACGGCGGCGACTGGCAGGCTCTGGATGTCGTGTTGACGAAGGAAACTGTCGACCCGCTGCTGATTCGTGTCTGGTGGACCGACGTGGGACGCGTAGCCGGTGACTGCAGCTATGACGATACTCGTTGGGGCTGCAAGAACGACCCGACCATGGGCAAGCCAGATAATCCGAACCCGCGCCTGCGCAAGGCCGATATCCGTACCGGTCAGCGTTGGCACCTAAATGATAACGGTGACGGGGATACGGAGTACTCGCTGCACCGCGACTGGCCCGACATGTAAACCAGGTCCAACCCAATATATTAAATAACCGCAGCAGGCGGCCCCGGACATGTAAGCGTCCCGGGCCGCGTTGCTTTGTTTGGACTACTCGGGCCGGGTGGAGATCCGGTCATGAGTTCCAGATTTGTGCCATAGGTTAGCGTCTTTGGTCGTAGTTAAAAACCATGGTCGAAGACACTAAACCATGGCACGAATTCTGCACGGGTTACAGCCCCATAGCGAGAAGCCACATGTGTTTCCAGAAGCCACTTATGACGTGGCTGTTCGAAACACATGTGGCTTCTCAACATTTACCCTTGCGAAAGCTGAAGTTGTCTAGAGCGGGTCAGCTTTTGCTTTCAGCTTTAGTCTCCGCAGATTCCTTATCTTCCTTATCTGAAACATCTTTACCCTGAGCCGACAGACAGTTCTTTGCTTTCAAGGTTCTTAGCATCAATTTCAAATGCCCCCTCTAAATAAGAACCGTAGGGCTTTCCACTCTTATTAAACTTTTCAAGAAGAGCATATGGGACTGCAGCCATTAGAATCTTTACAGGAGGAATATACCACTTATTCCTTCTCCATATTTTAGGAACATTAACTAAAGCAGCATATTCACTATCAAACATGGCATACCCTAGGCGCACCACAGCTTTAGCAGGTGAGTTAATTAATGCATCTAAATTTTCACAAATATTTTTCGGAGCATATTTCTGCAAAATTTTAATATATTCATACCTAGCAATCTCACCGCTACTAATAGCATTTCCCAATGGCTTAATGACAACATACAAGGTGCGAACTGAAAAAATTGACATAAAGGTCAAAAATAAGGTAAGCGCAGGGGTTAATACCACCATATATTGCCTTTCGCCATCAAGAATTTCAGGCTTCACAATAACTTGAAAAGATAAGATGGCTAATTTAATGCATTCGATACCATACCTTATCGACATTGCAATCATAAAAATATACAGAATTACTTGAAGGAATACAGAGAGAATAGTATTAAAACTCGGAAATATTTTTATATCCCCCATCCATTGCCCCACAATATAAGATTCAGGAATTTTTAACAACCTCTTCCGGGCCTGAATATCACGACACTCAGAGAGTACCTTGTGTTCCCAAGCTAACCGCTCTAAAGCAATTTTGCGACACTCTTCAATCTCTCTATACTCTGGTGAGACAATTACCAGCGCGTCTACATTTTCAAAGTTGACAAGCTCCTTATACTCCTTAGAAATTTCAAGAAGCTCCTTATACCGAGCTAATTCGGGCGGTTTAGAACGCTTAGAGAAGTCCATCTGTCTGTCAGCTTTACGACCATTCCACCAGGCAACAAGTAACGAGCCGATTAGAGTAATCAAAGCACCAGTCAATACAGGCAAAAAGTTACTTACTGCAATCATATTTTCGGCCCCCTCAGCTAGCCTCTGCGCTAACAGTAGTTGGTTCTTCATCGGTGATTGTTCCTTTCCTAGCAGACGGCCCGGGATACGGAAGTGTTCGGGGCTGCTTTTTAGCACATCGATAAACTACGCCTTATATTTGCTTTGATGGCTTTGAAAGGAATAGTAGATAAATTCCGAAGATGAGCTTAATCGCCGCGTCGATATATGCAATTACCGCTAACGGGATGTTGGTAAAAATATATCCCGCAAACACGTTGATGGCACAGATAAGACCCAGATATATCATTGACTTTCCATGCACAAAATAGTATGGGAAGAAATGCAGCGCGGTTGCCATCAGCGCTCCCAACCAAATCAGTCTCCAATTTTCAGTTGCGAAGAATGGGCCGCCCAGCAAAACCATCAAGACAAATAATAGAATAACGGCACGTGAAGATACTTTCTTTTGAAATTCACTCGAAGGGCCATCGGCTAGTCTATTCAGCACCTTCTTGTTCATGTTAATCGAGAAAAAGCTAATAACGTAGCCAATGCTGAATACTTGCATATTTATTATTTGTTTTCCTCCGGTCATGGTGGCTATTGCTATAACTGCCGCTACCACAATTAGCCACAGACCGCATGCCCTCTTATAGTTAAATTCCAACTTTTCATCTTTGTTATAGTTTAGAAAAGTCATCGATACCTCCAATAGCCTCTCATAGAGTCACTTCTCTTGTTACGTCACTAAATTTTAATATAAAAAATTCTGCAATATATCAATATTGCCCAGTCCTTCTGACTATTAATTACATCTCCTGCAATTATATCAAAATGGCATTAGAGAACTCGTCAAAAAGCGAAAGGGGCAGCCCCGGATGCGTGTGTGCATCTGGGGTTGCTCTGTTTCGTTTGGGTTGCTCGGTGCGGGGCGGAAATTTGGTAATGACTTAGCAATTTCAGTCATGACTTAGCGTCTTTGGTAATGGCTAAAACCCCAGCCCGAAGTCACTAACCCATTACCGAAAAAGCTAAACCATGGCACAAATTCTGCGGGGGGGGGTACAGCTCCCTCATAGCGAAAAGCCACATATGTTTCGAGAAGCCACTTATCACGTGGCTGTTCGAAACATATGTGGCTTCTCAGCGCTTACCCTCGCCGAGACTGGAGGCTACTTACGGCGAAGAGACCTATGGGTAGCAGGTCTGGAATATTTATAGCGAATCAAATTATTTGTAACAATAGAGCCCCGCCCACCTTTATTTCCACCACTTTCCAGTTCATATTCAATATAAGATTCATTTACCCTAATCATTAAACAATAAACATATGCAAGCAACATATATTCAGCATATTCCTCATGCTCTTTCTCATCAAGAATAAAAAACCCTGCAGCCACCTTCATCCATAAATAGATTTTCCCCATCAATATATGGAATTTTTCAAGTCGAATACTAAACACGCGATGCTTTTTTAACCTATACCCCTCCCGAGAAGTTTTATTTACAATCTCAGGCTTATCGCATTCTCTCCTTTTGGGAAATTTTTGAAATTCGTCAATTAAAGATAATGCCCCCTCTGATAGCAGAGCCCTAGTATCCTGCTTAAGACGACAATAAAAACCATACTTAATCTTTTTAAAATTCTTCCACCGACAAGCATAAAAAACAACAATAAGCAGCGTAGATTGCACAAAATACTGAGTATTTGCAATCAAGATCGCAATTAAAATAGCTAGCAAAAGCATCACCCGAAGGGCTTCAAACAAAACCCTTGATGAATAAAATCTCCAGAATTCAATGAATTTACCATATTTACTTTCAAAATTCTTATTAAATTGATAAACTGCACCATGCAGACAATTCTCAGAGACACAAAATATTGCAACCTCCCAGAGGAACAACATAACCCCAATTACAACATATCCAATATAGTATTCAACTAAAAATAAGAATGCAGGAATCGTCAGAAACTGCGCCCCATATAAAACACATTCCCATCGACGCTCATATTTATATCTAAAGCCCGAATATCCATAGTCCCAATAGAAGAGATTGGCATACCCCTCTTGCCCCCTATTTTTTCTACTGCTAGACAAAGCAGGAACGGTTCCTTTAGAATTAATTTCATCAGCCGCAACTTCATATACATGGCGAGCTAGCAAATCTTTGCCCCCGCTAACATTATTAATCCTTCTCAACAAATATATTTTTTTAACCAATATATCTTTTTCACTATAAGTTAACATACGGGAAGATGCTAGAGTAAACCATGCAAAGAACAATAAACTCCACAATGGAATTTCACTATATCGAGAAAGGCTCATACTCTCAGGAACAACAAGATTTCCCCAGTCGGGGCTTACACGCATACCCCCTAGAAATTCAGGAGCATAATGGGGACTCTGAAAATACACCGAAAGTAAAGCATGCCAAAAATTTAGAATAAAGATTGCAAATATAATGCGACTTACATATTTAGCAAAATGGCGATATGCTGCGCGACGAGCGTCACCAACGGCACCTTCTACACCATCTGCAAATTTACCAACACTAACATAAAGACTCAAAAGGAGGCTCGCTAAGGAAACGATGATTCCTAAGCGTATATCAAATAAATAATAAGGAATATTAAATACTAATTTTAAATAGAAAATCGCCCCGTCATTCATTTCACTGGGGGCAGTAATAAGAGAAAACCATGCAAAAAATGTAGTGCAAAAATAAAGTCCAGAAACTATAAAAAACGCTTCCACGGGTTTCCAAAAAATATTTTCCCGAAATATCTTTTTTCGTTTTTCCTCGTGCTCTTCGCCCCATATGCCGTTGACTTCATCAATTACGTCTTGGATTTTCATCGGTGATTGTTCCTTTCCTACGTCTTTGTCGGCGGGTATGTACAAGAAAAGCGGTGACCCCCGCAGGCCGGTGCCCGTTACGCACCAGCCTGCGGGGTTCATCATCATGTTCTACTCACCCAGGAGGGTCTTCGGGTTGACCGGAGTACCCGTGCCCTCCGCCAGGTGCTCAATACGCTTCAAGATCAGGCCCTCACGCAGCGCCCACGGGCACACGCGCATTGTCTCAACCCCGAACGCCTCCATCGCCGCCTCCGCCGCGATAGCGCCCGCCAGCATCTGCTCCGCACGCGCCTTCGAAACACCCGGCAAATCGCTACGCTCAGACACCGTCATCGCCTCCATACGACGAGTCCACAGGCGCAAATCCTGCAAATGCATCTCACGCTTCACATGCGGGCCCGCCGAATACGGCGCCGCACCACAAATACGCGCCAACGAACGGAACGTCTTCGACGTACCCACCGTCATATCCGGCGCGCCATAACGCAGCAAATTCTCCGCCACCGGGGCGATCTGCTCACGCACATACTTACGCAGACGCTTCACCTGTTTCGGCTTCGGCGGCTGCTCATCAAAAAACTCACGCGTCAGACGGCCCGCACCCAACGGCACGCTCATCGCCGCATCCGGCAACGCATTCGTACCCGTCGAAAACTCAAACGAGCCGCCACCAATATCAAAATCAAGGATGCGGCCCGCGCCCCAGCCCTGCCAGCGGCGCACCGCAAAGTACGTAATCGCCGCCTCCTGATCACCCGAAATACCGTTCAGGCTCACGCCGGTCTGCTCACGCACCTGATGCAGCACCGCCGCACCATTACCCGCCTCACGGATAGCGCTCGTGGAGAACGCCAACAGGTCCTCCGCCTCATTCTCGATCGCGAAGTCGCGGGCGCTGGTCACGAAGCGGGTCAGCGCGTCCGCACCCTCCTGTGAAATATTGCCCTCGGCGTCGAGGTACTGCACAAGCTGCAGCGGAATCTTATGGGACGCGTACGGTTCGGGGCGCGCTCCAGGGCTGCCGTCAATCAGTAGCAGGTGGACCGTATTCGACCCGACATCCAGAACTCCCAGGCGCACGATGCGCTCCCCTCCCCCGCCCCGCGGCGGGATATCGTCTGTGTGCGGTACCGCAGGTGCGGCGCCTCTTCCAGTCTGTCAGAGGCGCGGCTCACTCCGCAAACAATCCGGGCAGATGCCCAGCATCAGCACAGCGCAAGCCTAAGAAACACAGCATGGGCACAAAAAGCGCGCCGAACACCCCGGGCATGCAAAAGCCCGAGCACGCAAAAGGCGCAGGAGGCGCCCCACCCCACTAAGGGGTTCGGGACGCGTCCTGCGCCTTCAGGTAGAAGAGCTACTCGGCGGTCTTCTTCGCCGCGGTCTTACGAGTGGTCGTCTTCTTCGCGGTAGTAGACTTTGCGGTCGTCTTCTTAGCCGTAGTCTTCTTGGCGGTAGTGGTCTTCTTCGCGGCGGTCTTACGCTTGACCGGGCCCTTCGCGCGCTTGTCAGCAAGCAGCTGCACCGCACGCTCGTGGGTCAGCGACTCCACCGACTCCGCACGCGGAACCGTAATGTTCGTAATACCGTCGGTGATGTACGGGCCAAAGCGGCCGTCCTTCACCACGATCTTCTTCTCGCTGACCGGGTCCACGCCCAGCTCAGCCAGCGGAGGCTTAGCCGCCGCACGACCGCGCTGCTTCGGCTGGGAGTAAATCTCCAGTGCCTGCTCCAGCGTAATCGTGAAGATTTCGTCCTCGCTGCCAATGGAGCGGGAGTCCGTGCCCTTCTTCAGGTACGGGCCAAAGCGGCCGTTCTGCACGGTAATCTCCACGCCCTCAGCGTCGGTACCGAGCACGCGCGGCAGGCTCATGAGCTGCAGTGCCTGCTCGAGGGTCACGGTTGCCAGGTCCATGGACTTGAACAGGGACGCGGTGCGCGGCTTGGCGGGCTTCGGCTTCTTCTTCGGCTTGGGCTTGCCGTTCTTGTAGTATTCGGTCGGCTGCGCGTCCAGGTACGCCTGAATCTGCTCCTCGGTCATCTCTTCGATAACTTCGGTGACGTAGGGGCCGTAACGGCCATCGCGTGCCACAATCTGGTTGCCGGAGACCGGGTCAACGCCAAGCACGCGGCCGTCGGACTTGCCCTGTTCGAGCAGTTCGCGTGCCTTCGCTTCGGTCAGTTCGTCCGGTGCCAGGTCGGCGGGTACGTTCGCGCGGATCGGCTCGGTCAGTTCGCCGGTCTCGGTGTCGAGGGTGCCTTCGGCTTCCAGGTAGGGGCCGAACTTGCCCACGCGCAGCACAATGCCGTCCGCAATCGGGATGGAGTTGATGCTGCGGGCGTCAATCTCACCGAGATTGTCCACGATAGACTTCAGGCCGCGCTTGGAGCCGCCGCCGAAGTAGAACTCGCCCAGCCATTCGACGCGGGATTCTTCGCCGCGTGCGATGCGGTCGAGGTCCTCTTCCATCTGCGCGGTGAACTCGTAGTTCACGTAGGGGCCGAAGCTGGATTCAAGCAGGCGCACCACGGAGAACGCGATCCAGGACGGAATCAGCGAACCAGAACGAACGTTCACGTATCCGCGGTCCATGATGGTCGAAATAACCGCCGCGTAGGTGGACGGGCGGCCAATGCCCAGCTCGTCCAGGGTCTTCACGAGGGACGCCTCGGTGTAGCGCGGAGGCGGCAGGGTCTCGTGGCCGGCGGGCTCAATCGCTTCGGCGGTCAGTGCCTCACCGGTGGTCAGGTTCGGCAGGCGCTTCTCAGCGTCCTTCGCCTCACGCTCAGCCACGCGGGATGCGTCAACGCCCTCCTCGTAGGCGGCGAGGAAACCGCGGAAGGTGATGACGGTACCGGATGCAGCAAACTCGGCATCCTGGCCGTTAGATGCCACGGCGCCCAGGCGCACGGAAGCGGTGGAACCGGTCGCGTCAGCCATCTGGGAGGCGACGGTACGCTTCCAGATCAGCTCGTAGAGGCGGAACTCGTCGTTGGACAGGGAGCCGCGCACAGCGTCCGGGGTGCGGAAGGTGTCACCGGCGGGGCGGATTGCTTCGTGGGCTTCCTGTGCGTTCTTGCTCTTGGAGGTGTACACGCGCGGTGCGGAGGGCACAAACTCGGCGCCGTACAGCTCGGAGGCCTGGCGGCGTGCGGCGGAGATTGCCTGCTCGCTCAGTGCCACCGAGTCGGTACGCATGTAGGTGATATAACCGTTTTCGTAGAGGCGCTGCGCCACCTGCATGGTCACGCGGGAGGAGAAACGCAGCTTACGTGCGGCTTCCTGCTGCAGGGTGGAAGTGGTGAACGGCGCTGCGGGGCGGCGCTTGTACGGCTTGGTCTCAACGGAGCGTACCGAGAACGCGGCGGACTGCAGGGCTGCGGCGAGCGCGCGGGCGGCTTCCTCATTCAGGTGGGTGACCTTGGAGGTGTTGAGGGTGCCGTTGTCGGCGAAGTCCTTGCCGGTGGCGATGCGGTTACCGTCTACGGCGACCAGCTTGGCGTCGAAGCCTTCGGAGGCTGCGGTCAGGAAGCGTCCGGTCAGGTCCCAGTAGTTGGCGGCGACGAATGCCATGCGTTCGCGTTCGCGCTCAACCACGAGGCGGGTTGCGACGGACTGCACGCGGCCTGCGGAGAGGCCGCGGCCGACCTTGCGCCAGAGTACGGGGGAAATTTCGTAACCGTAGATGCGGTCGAGGATGCGGCGGGTTTCCTGCGCGTCGACCAGGTGCAGGTCGATGTCGCGCAGTTCGCCGAAGGCACGCTGAATGGCTTCCCGGGTGATTTCGGGGAAGGTCATGCGGTAGACGGGTACCTTGGGCTTGAGGACTTCCTTCAGGTGCCATGCGATGGCTTCACCTTCGCGGTCACCATCGGTTGCCAGGTAGAGCGCGTCTACTTCTTTGAGCTTGCGCTTGAGTTCGGCGACCTTTTTCTTTTTGTCGGGGTTGACCACGTAGTAGGGTTCGAAGTTCTCTTCAACGTTGACAGCGAACTTGCCGACGGGGCTCTTTTTGAGGTTTTCGGGCAGTTCGGAGGGCTGCGGAAGGTCGCGGATATGGCCCATGGACGAGTCGACGAGGTAGTCCTCGCCGAGGTAGCTGCTAATGGTTTTGACCTTGGAGGGAGACTCCACAATCAGCAGGGCTTTTCCGGTCTTTGCCTGAGCGGGCACGGCACTCCTCTATCTGTGTGTTGAAAAGCTACGTATTCAACCATAACCTACGCTGGCGCTTGTGGGCGCCGACAGGGTGTGGTGTACGCGGGGTGAGGTGATTGGGGGGGGGTGTAGTTTATGTTGGGTTGATGTGGTGCGCTCGGTGCGTTTCATGCGGCGAGCGCGCGGTGACCCGGCGCGAGGCGAGCTGGCACGGTTCTGGTTGATGTGGACCGGGCGTGTTGAGCTTGCACGAGTGCGCAGGGTACTCGGTACATCATACGGTACCGGAGCGGTGGTGTGTGCACAGGGGTGTGTGCGGGTGCTGGGGCGCACCGCACCCGCTCACCTGCGTTTCTAGCTGGTGAGGGTGTCAGAGTCGGGGTGGGTGCCGTCCAGGTATGCGGGCAACAGCGGGTATTCGCGGCCGTACACGGTCTGCGGCGCAATGCGCACCCACTGCATTTCGTGGGTTTCGGAATCGGGCAGGTCGAAGGTGCGCACAATCTGCGGGGTCATTTCCGGCGGTAGCCAGTGGGCGATACCGACCACGATGACGGAGCGGATGCCGTCTTCGAGAGTTTCATCAATTTCGAAGGCGACGCGGCGGCTGACCACCACGGAGGAGAACTTGTTGCCGCGGGTGGTGCGAATGTAGATTTCCTGTTTGTCGTCTTGGCTGGCGACGGCGTAGAGCACGGGCAGCACATCGACGTGCTGTCCGTCAGTGAGGATGAGGCGGCCGAGAGTGTTTGCGTGCAGACGCTCCCAGCACTTGTCGACGCTGATACTTTCATCGGGGTACAGGTTACTCATGGTTTCAGTGTATGCGATGGGGTGGGTGCTCTTGCGCAGATGACGGTTTTGGTCAGTGGGTGGGTCGGGGCTGTGTCATTGCGTTGCCGCCTGTACGCGGTGGGCGCGCCCGGGCAGATGCGGCGGGTGCGTAGAATGGTGTGCATGACTATTTCTGCCGTCTCTTTCGCTCCCGAGTACGCCGCCGTTGCGGATGCTCCCCGCAGCGATGATTACGCCCGCCTGACCCGCATCCGTGAACGCCTGTTGGCGTTGAACTACAGCTATGACGCTGTGCAGGAGCTGCTCGGTGTTGAGGCGGCTGAGGCGATGGCTCGCGACCAGGTGGTTCCGGGCTTGTGGCGTGTGGAGCATATTCTGCGCGGCGGTTACAGTGCGGGTGAGAAGAACCTGGCGCGTCTGCTGGCGTTTTTCTTGCTGGCTCGCCCGCTCACTGAGACTGAAGCAGCCGAGGTTTTCGGCGATACCCTGGTTGACTTCGAGAATGCCGCGCTGATTGAGCGCGACGCGGCGGATTCTGCCCGCTGGTCCGCGAGCGTCGATTTGCGCCCGCACGCCGCCGATGACGGCACCGAAATCTTTGTTGCCGCCGACCTGGGTGCGCATCAGCGCCCCGGAGTGCTCCGTAAGGATCACGTGCTCGGCATCGGTCACGCTTCCCTGACTCTGGCGCAGATTACCGAGCGCACCCCTGTCAAACGTGCCCTGGATGTAGGCACCGGCTGCGGTATTCAGACCTTCCACCTGCTCGCCCACGCTGAGCACGTGACCGCCACCGATATTTCGGAGCGTGCCCTGGCGTTCACCCGTTTTAACCTGCTGCTGAACGCGCAGGCACTCAATATTGACCCGCAGAACCCACAGGCGCGCGTGAGCCTGCGTGAGGGTTCCCTGCTGGAGCCGGTCGCCGGTGAGCTTTTCGACCTGGTGGTGTCGAACCCGCCGTTCGTGATTACCCCGCGCGTTGCCGGTGAGAGCGCCGAGGAGCAGTTCACCTACCGCGACGGCGGCCTGCCCGGTGACGAAATTGTGAGCACGATGGTGCGTCAGCTGCCGTCGGTGCTGGTGCCCGGTGGCCGCGCGCAGATGCTGGGCAACTGGGAAATTATTCGCGATTCGGCGGACCCGGAAGCACCGCGCCCGTGGGATGAGCGCCCGCGCGCCTGGGTTGCCGACGGCGGCGCGGAAGCGTGGTTTATTCAGCGTGAGGCGCTGACCCCCGCCTCCTACGCGGAGACCTGGTTGAAGGACGCGAGCGAGAACCGCGACCGCAGCCACTACGAGCAGACCTACGTGGCGTACCTGAACGACTTCGCTTCCCGGAACGTTCATTCTATTGGTTTCGGCATGATTTGGCTGCGCCGCCCGACCGAGGCGACCGCGGCAGGCGTGACCGAGCCCCTGCAGCGTTTCGAGGAGATTACCTACCCGATTCAGCAGCCCATCGCCCGCGCCCTCACCGAGTCCGTGCGCCGCTACGACCGCCTCGCCGCCATGGACGATGAGGCGCTCCTCGCCGCGCACCTGGAAGTCGCCGAGGACGTCACCGAGGAACGCCACGGCCGCCCTGGCGCCGAGCACCCCAGCGTCATTTTGTTGCGTGCCGGCTCGGGTCTGTGCCGCACCCAGCTACTCTCCACCGAGACGGCGGGTTTTGCGTCGGCGAGCGATGGCGAGCTTGCCGTGGGTCAGATTGTGGCGGCTCTTGCCATGCTGCTGTCCTGGCCCGAATACGATGAGGCTGCCGCCGCGGCACGCGGCACGCAGGAGCAGCATCCGCGCGACACCCTGCTGCACGCGGTGCGCGAGCTGGTTCTCAAGAGCTTCCTGCACTTTAGCGACGAGCACGCGGGCACAGCATCGGCTGACGAGAGCACTGCAGAAGCGCAGGGCTAGGCGTGCGCATTTGGTCCCTTCACCCCTGTCTGCTCGATCGGCGCGCCCTGGTCGCTTGCTGGCGCGAAACCCTGCTGGCGCAGAAGGTTCTGCGGGGTCTGACTCGCGGGTACACGAACCACCCGCAGCTGATTCGTTTTCGCGCGCATCCGCAGCCGCTGGAGGCGGTTGCCGCCTACCTGTCCGGGCTGGTGGATGAGGCGGATGCCCGCGGCTACTCGTTCAACCGTGCACTGATTGGCGCGGGCGAACATGATGCAGGCAAAGATAGTACAAACGAAAATAGCGCAGGCAAAAACGACACCGATAAAAACTGCGCTGACAAGGCAGAAAACCCTTATGCTTCGGTCGCGCGTATTCCTGTTCCTTTGGGTCAGTTGGAGTACGAGCTCGCCTTTCTGCGGCACAAGGTGGCTGGGCGTGACCCCGAGTGGGAGCACCGGTTGAGCGAGCGCCTGGCGGCGCGCGGCGAGCTGGCGGCGCGCGGCGAGCTGGCGGCGCGCGGCGAGCTGGCGGCGCGCGGCGAGC
>ERZ1674297.226-NODE-228-length-16202-cov-12.404038_pt1 | contig 16202 bp, 10 predicted proteins | sample MGYA00581112_ERZ1674297 | MGnify/ENA primary metagenome ERZ1674297 (study PRJEB41354, sample SAMEA4873322) | human saliva metagenome | biome: human-associated habitat [ENVO:00009003]; feature: mouth environment [ENVO:08000002]; material: saliva material...
GCGTGTAGGTTCTGTCGTAAGTCTCTACAGCTCGTTCTTGGAACGTGTAGGAAACCTATCAGAAGAGAGCTTGGGTAACTTTATCATTATCGAGATAACACATGAGGTGAGTCAAGGAAGCTACTACAAGAACCGCTTCAAGGCTATACCTGCAACAATAAAGGCAATGCCAAGTCCTAAGGTACGTATGCCATTGGCAGAGACACAGATGGCAACGGTGCTCAGCAATGCTGACCCAGAGGGTAAGGGCCGTGTGCGTGTACGTATGAACTGGCAGACGGATGGTATGCAGACAGGCTGGGTGCGTGTGATGACACCTGATGGCGGTAGTAGCAGTGACGTAAAGAGCAACCGTGGATTTGTATTTATCCCAGAGGTAGGCGACCAAGTCCTTCTCGGCTTCCGCCATGGAGACCCTGCAAGACCTTACGTTATGGGTAGCCTGTTTAATGGAACAACTGGTGGTGGCGGTGGCCAAGGCAACAACTGCAAAAGCCTTACCAGCCGCACTGGTAGCACTCTTAAACTCGATGACAGTACAGGTAATGTACTCCTTGCTGACAAGACAGGACAAAACCTTATTTCTTTCGATGGAAATAATACAGTAACAGTTTCTGCCGTCACCAATATCCATCTGGATAATGGTAAAGCCTCTATAAAAATAGAGGGGGACACGATAACGATTAAGGCAAATACTATATGCATTGATGGAGCAACAAGTACAACCTGTCAGTCAGGAGAAAATGAAAGTGTCATTATTACCAGTGGAACTGGTGTCGATATACAAGGCGCTAACATAAATGCGATAGCAAAAACCAATGTAGAGGTTTCTGGTGGAAGTAAGAGTACGCTGTCATCTCCTTCTACGTCTATCAATGGAGATGGTGATGTTACTATAACTGGAGGTTTGGTCAAGATAAACTCATAAGTATGGCGGCAGGAGTTTCAATAGCAAGTGAATATGGGAAGCTACAAGACCTGTGGCGAAATATAGAACGTGATGAGGAATGGAGGCTTGTCATTTGGAATACTCAAGTAGAGGACATGGACATTATTGATAAGTTCATGGAAATTGAACGTTCCCCTGCTGGAGAATTCACTGATATTTTTTTTCGTTTTGACACATCCTATCAAGGTGATATCAAGGTATTTTCCGAATCGCTTTGGGAAGAATATATCAGTTGGTTCGGAGAGAAAGTTTCAGAAGAGTATGACATTATGGCGGCTTTGAAGAAAGACGGACGCCTTTATCAGGATTATCATCCAGATGGTTCGTTAGAACGAACTGCTGAGAATCTATGGAGTGAGCTGCTACGTTTCAAGTCATGTATAAAAGGACTTGAAACACGTCATTTCTGCATTTATATCCCCCCTATTTCTTATGAAGGCATGGATCTAACCTCTTGGTTTACCAATGTTTTAGACGGTATTCCATTAGGTATTAGACTTATAACAATTGACTATGCAAATCAACGCAAGATTAAGTTAGCCGAAACAAAGAAGGTGAAATTTCTTGAGCCGAGACTTAACATGCCTGATGCCTTACGCAATGCGATGGATAAAGAATGTGGCTCGTATGATCCAACAAATCTTAACAGTCTTTATACTCGCCAGATTCGTACAGTACTAGATTGTACATCCAAGAAGAGTGAATCCGTACTTGACAAAGAAGTTAGTAAACTGATTGATTTATCACATCAGCTAGATCGTGAGGATGTAATCCTTACCACTCCTATTATTGCTGCACAAGCCTATTATATCATTCAGAATAATGATAAGAGTCTTCTTTATTGTGACCGTACCATCAATGAGTCTGAAAGGATGATGAGGGCAGATGACCTGACTGCATACTCTGTATGGAAAGTAGCCCTGTTTCTAAAGGCTGCTATATTCGTGGGCACAAAGAAGCCTGATGCTGCTATACATTTGTATGAACAGGTTGCTGCAGCAGCTGCAAAAAGAGGTGATATATTGTATGTCCTTGAAGGCTATCGTATGAGTGCATATCTGAATTATGAGCAGGGCAATGTTGAAGAGGCATTTATCCGCTCCCTATTGGCACTTGAAGCAGGAAGCCACCTTGATATAAAGCAGAGACGAGCCTCTACTTTTGCCTATGCAGCTTCTATGGCATTGCGTTTTTGTAAGAAAGTGAGAGATAAGCAAGACATGATAGTATTAGAGAAACAGCTAGAGCTATGGTTAGGTTCTGACTGGCGCGAGTTAGTATCAGCCTTTGATCAACAACCAAACAACAAATCTCAAATACTCTCGAGTTTAACCAAGAAAAAACAGAAATAACACAATGGCAATAGAAGGAAATCCTTTAGTACTTGCAGAACGAGCATTCGGCGATCTTTTCGGTAAGGCAAAAGACTCGATAAATAACTTGCAGAAGGATCTGGCAAGTGTTCTGCCCAGCATGCCTGGTATGCCTGTAGCTAAGTATTTTGACTTAGCTTTAGGTGTAGACATACATGCGACAACTTGGCCTCCATCACCAGCCCTTCCGGTACCAGCCTGTGCGATGGTATTTGACCTTATGTCCGAAATCATGTCATTCGTAGCACCTGCGCTTCCATCACCAGAGAGTGGGCTTGGAGCCATTGCTGTTTCAATATTGAAAGGTATGGCACCGTCTGTAAAAGTACATGGACGTTGGATAGCTCAAGCGGGAATCTCAATGATACAGTTGCCTGCTGTTGTCATACACATTTTTCCTGTCACGTCTCCTTTTGCTGATGCCGAGATGTGGATGGGAAGCTCTACGGTACTTGCAGACGGAGGTCCTTGTTCAACGCAGTTCCATCCAGCCCTTTCATGTAGCACCTTTGGTTTTGCACCGCCTCCGAGACTTCATCCGGGAAAGTTCAAGAAACCAAGTGTCTCACGCTTCCTGCCCACGCAGCTACTTTCCATAATAACCTCAGGTGGTAATCCGGTCCTTGTAGGTGGTCCACCAACGATAGACCTTTTTCAATTGGCAATGAAAATGGGACTTAAGTGTTTGACCAAAACCAAGGCCTATCAGAAACTCTCAGAAGCATTTGAGAAAACTCCTCTGGGAAAGATAAATAAAAAAATAAACTGCTGCCTTTTCGGTGAGCCAGTAGACGCCGCCACGGGGCGTGTATACCATACTAATACTGACTTTGAATTGTCTGGTCCGATCCCATTGGTATGGGAACGAACTTATTACAGTGATGTGGATGTACCAGGAGCTCTTGGCTACAACTGGCACCATAGTTATAATATGAGCATACGAGAAGAGGCTGGCCTTGGTATGATATTCCGCCATCCTACTGGACGAGAAACAGGATGCCCATACTTGCAAACAGGTGAGAGTTTCTATGATCGGGAGGAACATCTGGAATGGAAGCACACGGAAGACGGTTACACCATCTATAATGATGACGAGGGAGTGTACTATCATTTTGCGAGCATTCAACGTGCTGGTGGATTTCGAATGCTTACAGAAATTTCTACAGCAGACGGCTTTAAGATTCTTTTCCGTTATACAACAAATGGGGCGCTGAAGGAAATCGTTGATTCACGTGGTGAGACTCTCTATGTAAATACTGATTGTCAAGGACGTGTAGAGAAAATTTTTAGACGAGCGAATGGCAAGGACATTCCTCTTGTGGGCTACCACTATGATTCATCAGGTAATATGATCTCCACGGAGGATTCTTCTGGTACGAGGAAGTTCTTTTATTATGTCGGTCATCAGCTGGTGAAGCTCAGCAACCAGTCAGGTATGAGCTTTCACTGGGAATACGACGGTGAAGGGGAAGCCTCACGTTGTATTCATACTTGGGGTGATGACGGCGTAATGGAATACTATATTGAGTATGGTGATGGCTTTACTCGCACTACTAATGGACTGGGGCACACAACGGAATACTACTATCACGACAATAAGCTGATTTACAAGATAGTGGATGCTAACGGCGGTATTACCCACCAGCATTACAATGAGTTCAAGGAGTTGGATGTCGTAGTAAACCCCGAAGGCTACAGCCGCCGTACCGTATTCAACAACTTCGGCCTTCCTGTAGAGATAACGGATGAAAATGGAGCGAAGACAAGACTTGCCTACGACGGACGTCGAAACCTTACGTCCGTTATTACCAGTACTGGGCGTAAAACATCATGGGAATATGATGAGTATGACCGTGTGATTAAACGTACACTGCCAGACGGTAACAGTTTTAGCTATACCTATGAAGGAGGTGCACTGAAGACCATCACTGACATGGAGGGACGCATCTACACGTTGAAGTTCAACAATCGGCAGGAACTCCAGCAGCTTATCTTCCCAAATGGCATTCATCGAACATGGGAGTATGATGAGCGTGGAAGACTTGTCAAGGCAACGGACGTCAAGGGCAACGTGACTTCCTACAGCTATGATGATGCTGACAATCTGATACGTCTGCATGAACCAGATGGCAATGTGCACGAGTTCTCCTATGATACATCGGGCAACCTTGTTATGGCTTCTGACCGGCTACGCAAGGTGGAGTTCGAGTATGGACCACTGGGAACGCTCATCGGTAGGCGTCAGTTCGACCATCATGTGCGTTTCCGTTATGACGGTGAGCTGCAGCTGCGTGAAATTATCAACGAGGGCGGAGAATGCTATTCCTTCCGTCTTGACGGACTTGGTCGCGTCGTGGAGGAGACTGGCTTTGACGGTCTGCAGCGAAAGTACCTTCGTGATGGTGCCGGCAGGGTGACACGGGTTGTACGTCCCGAGGGAAGACAGACAGAATATGAGTATGATGGTGTGGGCAATATTCTGCAGGAAACACAGCATGATGGTCGAACAAGCCGCTTTGCCTATGACGAGGATGGGCGGCTACTGCGTGCTGAGAACAAGGAAATAAAAGTGGCCTTCAAGCACGACCTTGGAGGGCGAATAGTGAAAGAGACACAGGGCGAACACTGCATCATGCGCAAGTATGACCGTACAGGACGCCATGTGCACACCGAGAGCAGTCTTGGTGCAAGTATTGACTATTCCCACGACAAGGATGGCAACCTCAGTGAGATGAACAGCGGAGGATGGTCAGCCAGATGGCAGCGTGACAGGGTAGGACTGGAGACGGAGCGTGAACTTACAGGCGGGGTGCATGTAAAGACACATCATGACAGCCTTGGACGTGAGACCTACAAGTCAGTGGGCGCACGCAATGTCGAGCAGTTCCGCCGCAGCTACACCTGGGGCATCGGCAACCGTCTCCATGCAACTGAGGACGGTCTTACGGGGCGCTGGGTACGCTATGACTATGATGAGTTCGACAATCTCCTTTCTGCTGAGTACAAGCAGGGGAATGACGTTGAGCGCATCTACCGTATTCCTGACCGTATCGGCAACCTCTTTGAAACACGTGAGAAGGATGACCGTAAGTATGGTGCGGGCAGCCGTCTGACAGAAGACCGTGACTATTTCTATCACTATGACTGCGAGGGCAACCTCGTGTTCAAGGAGTTCAGGACGCTGGACTGGGCTGGCGTATCCGTTCCGCTTGGCGTACAGAAGGCACATCTGGAGGAGGAGCTCGGCATAACCTTCCGTGCCTTTGGTGCAGGCTGGCGTTATGATTGGCAGAGTGACGGTATGCTGTTGAGGGTTGTTCGTCCCGACAGCAAGGAAGTGTCATTCGCATACGATGCGCTGGGTAGACGAACCGAGAAGACTTATGAGGGTATCACTACTCATTTCGTGTGGGATGGCAATGTTCCGCTGCACGAGTGGCAGGAGGTCTCTTCTAATGCTGAAAAGACAAACATCACAACCTGGCTTTTCGAGAAGAATACGTTCATTCCTGCTGCCAAGCTCGCTGCCAACGGCGAGAGCTTCTCCATCGTGTCTGACTACCTCGGCACTCCCCTACAAGCATTTGACAATAACGGCAACAAGGTATGGGAGCAGGAGCTTGACATCTTCGGCAGAAAGAGGAAGGGTAACAATAAATCCTCCTTCATTCCGTTTAAGTACCAGGGGCAGTATGAGGACATTGAGACGGGGCTGTATTACAACCGCTTCCGCTACTATGAACCGAATACAGGAAGTTATATTAGCCAGGATCCAATAGGATTGGTGGGCGGAAATAGATTGTATGGACATGTTCATGATACAAATAGTTGGCTCGACATCCTTGGATTACATAAGAATAGTAACAGTACAGTCGGCGATTGGGTTCTTTACGACATAATTGATTCAGAAACGGGAATACACGCAAAAGTAGGTATTGGCAAAGCTGAGGATATTATGGCAAATGGGACAAACAGACGAGCACATACTAGTGCAAGACAGGCCAAGAAAAATCCAGATTTTAAAAATGCTGAGCCGACAATTGTCTCTACTCATAAAGGTATTACCAAAGGGGAGATGAAAGAAATAGAAGCTGCGAGAGTCCGTAAATTACGAGAGGAAGGGCATAAACTGCCTTTAAATCGGGAAAAAGATAAACGTTATAAACCAAATAAAGGCGGTCATTAATAATATGGAATAATTATGGATGATAAAGTTAAAGTGTTGCTACAGATTGAGATTCCTCGACTAAACGAGGATATTGATATAGTTTCTATACGGAAAATATTAAATGAGTATGTAACATCTCTTATTCCTCGGATCAATATCCAAGATTTAAAGGATTGGAGTCTTTTGATATGGGTAGCTTTCCGGTCTACAAATGGAATCGGCGTTTTTAAACGAGCAAGACGTTACCCTTCAGATAAAGAATTTGAATTTTCGATTTCTGTTACTATCCCAGATGATAATCAGGCTTCGTATGGTCTTTCCAAAGTAAAAGAAGCATTCTACACACCACTGAGTGATAAAAGTTTTTATAGCTTAGAATTTAACTTTGAAGACTACAACAGTTTATACGAATACATTCTTGACAGTTCTAAACATGCAATAGATTTGGCCTTTATAAAAGGTATTACATGTAATGGCAAAAAGATTAAGTTTCAAAAATAAGGGTGATACTCTAATGTATTATTAAGGTATGTGAGTTTGATCTTTCAAGAGAAAAAGAATCATTAACAGCTGAAGCAACAGTAAAAGATTTGATTTAGCAACAAGGACAGGTATAAACTCCGAATCAAGAATGTATGCAAGAAGTCTTGGTAATGCAGATGATGATGTTCACATGATAGGAAAACAGCTTGGAGGTTCAGGTGGGAAGAAGCTGCCAACGGCGAGAGCTTCTCCATCGTGTCTGATTACCTCGGCACTCCCCTGCAGGCATTTGACAATAACGGCAACAAGGTTTGGGAGCAGGAGCTTGACATCTTCGGCAGGAAGAAGACGGGCAACAATAAATCCTCCTTCATTCCGTTTAAGTATCAGGGTCAGTATGAGGATGTTGAGACGGGGCTGTATTATAACAGATTTCGTTACTACGAGCCGAATACAGGAACTTATATCAGCCAGGACCCGATAGGATTGGTGGGTGGAAATCCTACGCTGTACGCCTTTGTCAGTGACCCGAATATTTGGGAAGATGTGTTTGGTTTAGATTGTGGACGATCAGGGAAACAAGCTAAATTGAGGAGTCTTCTAGATGATCCAAACACTCCAAAGCATGTAAAGGGTTGGATAAAACAAGAATTAAACTCTATATTTCGTAAAAAGCGAAGAACAATTAGAAATCCGAAAGGTTATGAATTAGCTCATAAGAGGGGAATGGAGGCAGCTAAAGGCTTTGGTTATGAACATTCTAATTTACAATTAGCTTCATTACACAGACTTCAGCATAAATATGATAATTTTGGAAGATTAAATAAAAGAGTAAAAATAAAACTATGAGGTTATGGATGTATCTAAACAAGAAATTGAGGCAGTAATAAAATTGTCTCCAGAAAAACGTTATACATATTTCATTAAACGAATATGTGATTGGGAGCTAATTTGGACATTATATGAAGATGATTCTATTATTCTAAACGAAGGAAAAAATGGAGAATTATATATGATTCTGTTCCCATTTATTGATTTTGCTTCATATTATGTAACCAAAACAAAAGAAATGTCTGGCTCTCTGTGTAAAAGTTTTGAATTAGAAGAATTCCTTAATACAACTTTAGGAAAGCTACAATCGCATAATATAAATAAAGCGTTAATATTCCCCGTCCCAAATGGATTTGGGCTGAATGTTTCTGTAAGCAAACTGATAGAAGATATAAATAAGGAATTAGAGAATTATAAATAGAAGAACAAGAACATAACTCTTTTCTACATAGATTTAAGTGGGACCTACTTTGAACTGATAGTGTATAAAATATTTACTATGGCATTTCAGTTTGATCTACAGAAAAGTTTTTATCTTTTTGTAAAATCTATTTATAGAAAGTTTGAAATTATGACTTTGCTCTCCTACTCGCCGAAACACTACATAAGAAAACATGATTGAAAGTTGATTAGGAGTAAGTGTCACGGACGGGCATGGCGTTTGTGAAACATTCGCTTACGATGACTATGGCCGTCCACTGAAGCACAGGCATGCTGACGGGAACTGTACAGAATGGCAGCGTGACCGACTTGGCCGTGTTACTCGCTACGCAACTCCTGGACAGAGCGTGATGCGTATCTCCTACGATGCCTACGACCTGCCTGTTGAAGTTACCAGTGGCAACGAGGTGTGGACTATGGAGTACACTCCTATGGGTAACCTGCGCCGTCAGACACGTCGGACGAGCAGTATGCGCATGGTCAGTGCGCTGAACTATGAGTATGATTCCTATGACCAACTGAAGTTTGTCGAGAACGAACATGGTGAACGCTACTTCTTTGAACGTAACCTTAATGGTGAGGTGATTTGTGAAAGGGGCTTCGACGGAGCGGAACGCCATTATATCCGTAACCTTGACGGCACGGTGATTACTACGCAGTTACCTGATGGTACTGCTGTGCATCATCAGCATGACCAGGCTGGACGACTTACTTATAACAAGTATACCGACGGTAGTTGGGAGGCTTGGGAGTACGATAAGGCTGGACGGCTCACCAAAGCGTACAACAGAGACAGCGTGACGGAGTTCGTGCGTAATGCTTTGGGGCAGGTCATAAAGGAAACGCAGGACGGGCGTACAGTGGAACACAAGTATGATGACCGCTCTCGACTCTCAAATATCGTCAGTGCATTAGGAGGAAGTATTACCTACGGATATGATATAAAAGGCACTGTCAACCACATATCAGCTGGTATGTCAGGACAGAGGAAGCCTTGGGAAGCGAATATAGCATACGATAGGTTCGGGCGTGAAACTTCACGCATAATGTCTGGTTGTGTAGAGAATACTATGCAATATGACAATGTCGGTCGCCCTGCGCATAAGCGTGTCCGTCATAATGGGCGAACACTTCTTGATAAGTCATACCTTTGGGGTGATAATCTTCGTCTTCTGCAGACGCTTGACACAATAAACCGCAGAAGTGTCCGTTACGATTATGATACCTTCGGTTCTCTGTCAGGGGCTGTATATGGTGACGGAAGTCGTCAGTGGCGTAATCCAGATGCAATGGGTAAGGTGTATGATAGTCCCGACCGTACGGACAGGAGTTATGGTCGTGGTGGACAGCTGCGTGAGGACAAGAAGTGGCGGTATTATTATGACAGCCAGGGCAACCTTGTGCTGAAGACCATGCGCAGGTCGGGACCATCCCTTGAAACTGGAATACGGGATGAGTTCCTTGCATGGCAGAGCGGTGACTATGCCTATACGTGGCAGGGCAATGGTATGCTTAGAAGTGTAACACGGCTGGACGGCAAAACTGTAACCTTCAAGTATGACGCTTTAGACAGACGCATTGAGAAGGTCTTTGACGGACGAGTGTATCGCTACCTCTGGGATGGTGATGTCATCCTGCACGAGTGGGACTATACCGAGGCTGACCGTCCAAACACGGTTGTTACCGAGACTGGTGAGGTCACACTCGACAGACCAGAACTAGTTGAGAATCTCATCACGTGGGTTTACGACAGTGACAGCTATGTTCCAACTGCCAAGATAGTTGGTGACAGGCATTACAGTATCATCAGCGACTACATCGGTCGTCCTGTCCAGGCATACGATGATAATGGTAATATTGTCTGGCAGGCAGACTATGACATCTACGGTAATCTCCGTAACCTCCACGGCAGCAGGCAGTTCATTCCTTTCCGCCAGTTAGGTCAGTATGAGGATGATGAGACAGGACTCTATTACAACCGCTTCCGCTATTATGACCCAAGGATAGGTAACTATATCAGCCAAGACCCGATAAGGTTAGCTGGTGGAAATAATCCAACGCTGTATGGGTATGTGGGGGATTGTAATAAGTGGTTTGATTTATTTGGATTAGATTATTTTTATCAGCTTATAAGACATGACAAAGTCGTATACAATGGCATTACAAAGAATCCTGTTAAAGACAGGATTGCTGATCATATTGGCGTTAAAGACTTTACAGAGTTCAGATATGTTCAAGTAAAAGATAGGATTGCATCAAGGAATTTAGAGGGTTCTGCACTACACCATGCTGATGGAAAAGGACTTCAGAATGCACATAGGAAGGATGGACAATATTATCATTCATATGACCCTGACAATTTAGCAGAAGGAAGAACTTACTATACCCAAGCCGAAATTGATGAAATAATGAAAAAGGCTGAGACTGGTGAGATAAAGGATGGGAAAGTAATCTTACATAATTGTAAATAGATATGGAATATAAAGATAAGGTAGATGTTGACCAAGAGTTTCAAAATATAATCTATCCTCTTGTAGAGAATTGGAAGCAATACTCGGAGGAAGAAGTGGAAAGACTAATAAAAGAGAATGGAAAAATATGTAGAAAAGAATTTTCTATATATCGGAAAAGGCTCCTAATAGAATTAAAGAACTTTGCCGATATTTTATTGATTATAGCTAAGTTTTATGAGAACAATACAGTGATACTTGTAGAAATCTTATCTTCTTGGTACTGTTTGTATAATCAATACGGAATAAACCTTTCTGATGAGGTCTTCAAGTTTCTAATATCCTTAAAAAAGGGGAATAACGTAAGGCTTTATACTGCTATTTTGATTATACAACTCCCTTTATTTGAAACATACGAAAATAAATGGATATATATATTGTCCATCTCTAAGATTGCCCCACGAAGAAAATCCATTTCAGTTTTCTACACTGCAGTTTGGAATAATAAAGACATGATTCCTATTCAGTATAGAGAAAAAATAATAGTAGTTTTCCAAGAGGCAATAGAGAAGTATAATTTGCATCCCACAACAGTAGATAAATACAATAAACTGATAGACCTTATTAGATAGTACAATAACGGCTATGACTGTCGCTATGCGTGGAATGCATCAGGACGTCTGAAAATGTGATGGTGCAGGAGTGGTATTATGAGGAGGAAGACCGTCCACAGCATTGCATCGACAAGTTTAGCCGTATCTGTATGCTGGGCCAGAACCAGTTGAGAATCTCATCACGTGGGTTTACGACAGTGACAGCTATGTTCCAACTGCCAAGATAGTTGGTGAAAGGCATTACAGCATCATCAGCGACTACATCGGTCGTCCCGTCCAGGCATACGATGATAAAGGCAATGTCGTCTGGCAGGCAGAATAAGACATCTATGGCAACCTCCGTAATCTCCATGGCAGCAAGAAGTTTATTCCTTTCCGTCAGTTAGGTCAGTATGAGGACGAGGAGACTGGGCTGTATTACAACAGGTTCAGGTATTATGATCCGAGGATTGGTAATTATATCAGCCAGGACCCGATAAGACTCTCAAGTGGTGAGTTTAACCTCTACTCTTATTCATATAATAATACTCAAGTGGATACATTTGGGTTAAGCCCAACAAGTCCATTTGATATTGTAACATATAAACCATCAAGTTCCCCTTTAGAAAATCATCATGGTATTTTAGATGTTTGGGCAGCAAAAAATATTGAGGGCTATAAAAGTAGAGCTAGCCATAATCCAACTATTGCATTAACAAAAGGACAGCATGATTCTACGAAGCAAGTTTATAGAGAATGGCTGAAAGAGAAAACTGGTAAACCTGTTGGAGGTAAAGTAGCTTGGGAAGAAATCTCTCCACATGAGATATTTAAATTATCAGAAGACATGTTTGATGCTGCTGGTGTTCCACAGTATGCAAGAGATGAATATTATAAGGAGTTTAATAAATATATATACACAATGTGTAATAAAATTATGGAAAGAGTTCAAAGAATCCTCAAGGCTATTTCAGAGTCAAAGGACTGTTTATTATTGAAGAGAGAACATCATGTAAATGTTGATGTAGGATATCTTTTGCCTGATGACTTAAGATTTTATCTTGAAAATTATAACTCGATTATTTTTTGGGAGAATTCAGAGTATTCTGTGAAAATAGTCGGAATAGAAGATTTTAAAAAAGCTAATCCTGTCATAATTGGAGAAGAGGTTCCTGATGATATTAGTAATAATTGGTTTATTATAGCAGATGACAACCCACAATTTATAACAATAGACCTGTTTAAGGAACGTTTGGGTAAATGTTATGATAGCTTTTGGGATAGGTATGGTGTTGTAGGAGAACAGCCTATCATAGCTAATTCTTTTACAGAATTATTAGAACAGCTATTTAAAGGCAAAGGTGGTTATTACTATTGGTTGCAAGACAATTTTGAGTATATAGGGGATGCATATGATAATCTCTCGTGATATTAATCTTATGCAATCAATTATATTTAAGCCCAAATTTCATTAGGAATGATTTATTTGTGGTTGATGATGTAAGTTATCAAACAAGAACCATTCCCAAATATCATTTTCTAATGGCAGTCATTAGAAATCATTTGAAATTGTTTTTTACTAGTTTAATGAGATTTGGGCTAAAGGAACAAACTCTTGGTAAATATGAATAAGATAATTGGGCTTATATGAAAAAAGAGACCTAAAATCTTTTGTAATCCCTTTATTTACTATAGCTTTGGACAAAAAACTTTTCGATGACAAAAAAACTGCTTTTATTGCGGTTCTCATCGCACCATTAAAAAGGGTAAGGAGAAGGATTATCAGCGTTGGTTCTGCTAAGACTGTAAACGCTATTTTTGGTTCTTCCGTTAAATGCGTGGACACTTTTCGTATAGTTTTAAAGGAAGAACCAAAGTTATGCGTTAAACAAATAGATGAGGGTGTGTCAAAATTGATACATCCTCTTTTTCTTTTGAATATCAGAATGCTATAGCGTTAAAAATTATATTTTAAATTATAGACAAGAGTCTCATTAATCTTGTAATTTCTTATTGACAATTACTTCCATTTATCGATATTTAATTATCTTTGTATTCATTGAGATACTTAATATAGTGATTTAACAATTTATGAAAATTCCAAGTCATATAATGAGTTCTAAGAACAAAATAAGTAATGAAGAAATAAAATAAAGAACAATGGTTTATAATAAAGTTACTTGGTATGATTTTAGAATATGTTACAAAAACTTTTAATGGATTTTGAATAAGGTAAGCGTTATGAACTGGTATCAAATAAAGAAATATTTATATTATACTCATGATGATTTTATTAGAGATATAATTGCCCTGCATCTTAAAAAAGGGACATTGACAGATATTTATAACTATATCTGTAAAACGTCTTTGTTTTCTATAGAAGATAGATTTCATGGGTTTGCAGAGGGTATAGAGGACAATATTTGTAATGAAATAATAACCCTTTTCTTAGATAAACGACCTATTATTAGGTGGTACTTAAATAGTACAGAACAGTTAGAAATGGATATTGATGTAAGATTTGTAGATAGTCTGGATATTCACAATAAGATATGTGATTTCTTTACAGGTTTATCTTGCCTAATAGATGATAATATATTTTTATTAGATGATATTATTAAGGAAAAACCTTTGGTATTAATGATTTTCAACCCCCAAACATCACCTCAAATAATAGAAGATACTTTAAGTTTACAACAAGCTACTTAAACAGAACATTACGTTCCTTCAAAAAGCAAGTTTGTTATAAAGTTGAATATAAGGAGAGGCTTCCTTGACATCAAACTAATATCCTTTAAGAATTCTATTTTACTCCGCACATTTCGTGTTGCTGCTCCGCACGTATTGTGCTGTTGGTAAGCACTCATCGTGTTGCTGGCATTACAGCTTACAATTCATTACCAGAGTGAGCTCGGCTTATTGATAAAAATAACTATTGCTGTCACTTCTATCACTCTATATTCTCATCTAACTCGTTAGTTTACAGAAGGATTACAAGAAGTGTTAAAAGTGACAGCAAATCAAAACAAAACTATTCTTGTAAGATAAGGAATAGTTTTACTGTTAGCTATATCGAAAGAATGGGAGGTCTTAATTTCTATCAAAGATTAATTAATCGTACTATTTATTTCTCTCTTCTTTCAATATTAATTGCATACGAGAAACCTCATCAGGGTGCTCATCAGCAACATTTTTGGATTCGAAAGGACTGACAGTCATATCATAAAGTTGGGGAAAAGGAAGATTTCCTGTTTCAATCTTTGGTCCCCATTGAATCATTTTTGGTCCGTTACTTGGTTCAATGTACCGATATTGAGCGGTAAGCACTGAAAGGACATGTGTGTTAGATTGTCCAATTACATAGTTGCGCCCCTTCAGGTCTTTACCAAGAAGGGTAGGGAGGTAGTCACGACTGTCAGGTGCACTACCTTTTGGAAATCTTGCTTGAACGAGTGAACCCAAAGAAGATAAAAGGTCAATCTGACTCACAAGTGCTTTAGACACCATTCCTCCCTTAATCTTACGAGGCCAAGATATAACTAATGGAACAGCTGTTCCACCTTCAAAAGCACTATATTTATTGCCACGGAAAGGACCAGCAGGGCTATGACCATTGAGGAGTTCTTCTGCACAATCCTGATATCCATCATCTACGACAGGTCCGTTATCGCTTGTAAGAATAACGAGTGTATTGTCATCTATCTTTAGTTCATGTAGTTTCTTCATTAACTGTCCGACAGTCCAGTCAAACTGGACGATAGCATCACCTCTCACTCCCATTGGATTCTTTCCCCGGAAACGCTTGTGAGGGAAGCGAGGAACATGAACGTCATTTGTTGCAAAATACATAAAGAAAGGTTCTTTCTTATGGTTTTCAATAAATTTCAATGCGTGTGCAAGTATTGAGTCGGCAAGGTTTTCATCCTTCCAAAGAGCCTTTCCACCACCTTTCATATAGCCAATTCTACCAATCCCATTAACGATAGACATGTCATGTCCATGACTCGAACGCATATTATAAAGGAGTTCTGGATTCTTACGTCCTGTAGGTTCACCCTCAAAGTTACGTACATAAGATACTTCTATTGGGTGAGCCGGGTCATAGTTTGCAACCGAACCATTCTCTATAAAGACACATGGTACACGATCCGCAGTAGCAGCCATAATATAATGATAATCAAAACCAAGATCGCCTAACGATTCTGGCAAAGGTGCATTCCAGTCTTGTTCGCCCCCCTTGTAACCCAGTCCAAGATGCCACTTTCCTACAGCACAGGTAGCATATCCACGACTCTTAAACATATCAGCCAACGTAAATTGACTCGGTTTTATAATCATACCAGCATTACCAGCAGCTACATCTGTACCTTCTCGACGCCAAGCATATTCACCAGTAAGAAGCGAATAGCGAGAGGGAGTACTTGTTGCAGCGACTGCATGTCCATTCGTAAAACGTATACCTGACTGTGCGAGCTTATTAATATTAGGTGTTTGAACATTCTTGGCACCATAACACTCTAAATCACCATAGCCAAGATCATCAGCCAATATAATAATTACATTTGGCTTATCTGTAGTTGTTCCACGTGTTTGAGCTAAAGCTTTCTGACCTGTTCCGATTACAGAAGACACTAAGGCTATTGTCAAGAGTTTTTGTTCCATTTTGTTTTTAGTTTCCAATTAGGTAAATATTTGGACTTTATAGATGTAATTTATGAGAGAATAGTATTCAAAATATACATATTCTTTCCAAATTTAAACGACCACAAAGAAAGCAAAAATATTTGAATTAGTCAAATTTTTCAACGTATTAATTACCTCAACATCGTAGTCGAAATAGGGCTTAGTTTTGTATTCATCTGTGTGTGGTTATGTAGCTAGCAATAGGCTGCTAACACTAGGTGAGTATCAGGG
>ERZ1674297.232-NODE-234-length-16000-cov-9.615679_pt1 | contig 16000 bp, 10 predicted proteins | sample MGYA00581112_ERZ1674297 | MGnify/ENA primary metagenome ERZ1674297 (study PRJEB41354, sample SAMEA4873322) | human saliva metagenome | biome: human-associated habitat [ENVO:00009003]; feature: mouth environment [ENVO:08000002]; material: saliva material...
TAGTTAGTCTTATCCGCTGCTCGCCAAAAGCGACACAAACAAACAATAAATACATAACAAAATGAAAAAAACAAAACATTGGGGCAACCGTATCGCCCTATTTATGATGATGGTCATGCCCATTATCTTCACTGCTTGTAGCGAAAATGACGCACCCGAAGTGTCAAGTGCATCGGTGAAAGTAAGCGTTAAAATCGACAAGGCTTTCGAGAAAGCGAAAGCCCAAAAGGTTGCAATTACCTTGCGCAACACCAGCACCGGGAAAGAAACAGCTTACGAAACCACCGTCAACGGCACGGTGCAGTTGCCCAATCTGCCTGTAGACATGTACGATATAACGGCTAGCTACACCCTGCCTGCCAGCGAATACAACGAAATTACAGGCGAAAAGAGCACCGAAGATGTGCTTTTCTCGGCCGCTGCAACGGGCGTACAACTTCAACCCAACAAAGAAACGACTATCAATTTGGTGCTAACCACGTCCACAACTGATGATTTCGTTCTCAAAACGATATACTATGCAGGGTCGGATAGCAAGAAAGCAGCAGGCGAAGACGATCGTTTTATCGAGATCTACAACAACTCTTCGCGCACACTTTATGCCGATAGCCTTTGTTTTGCACTCACAACGATGAACCGTTACGGCTTTTTGGCCGATGGAAAGCCGCATCCTTACAAGGATAAGAATATCTATACAACCCCCAGTGGCGCGTTCGATTGGAGCAAATCAGAAGGTATGGCCGACACGGAAGGCGCAAACAGCAAGTACGTTTACGGCGATGTAGTTATCATGGTGCCTGGTTCGGGCAAGGATTATCCCATCAAACCCGGCGAAAGCTTTATCATTGCGCCCTTCGCACAGAACTATAAACAACCCTTTACCACGTCATCGGGCAAGCAAGTTACACCCGAATGGCCCGACTCAACGCTCGACCTAAGCAAGGCAGAGTTTGATGTTGTGTACCCCGGCTACGAGGTATTGGATAACAAGAGTGCCGCAAATATGGTGATTATAAAGAAAGGTAGTAACAAATACATGCGCCTTTCGCGCAACGGTAAAGAGGGTTACGTCATCTTCCGCCATCCTTCTCCCAGCAAGTTACCCGAATATCGCCGTCCATTTATCGACCCCAAGAAAGGCAGTCACTTTACTTACATGCAAATTCCGAACACATCTATCATCGATGCCGTTGAGGTTATCAACCCCAATGCCGATGGTTATGTGTCGCCAAAGGCTTTCCAGAAGTCGCTTGATGCTAGCTATGCCTTCTCCAAACCTGATAACAGCTTCCGCTGTATCACACGTAAGGTGAGCCGAGTGAATGATGGTCGCCGTATATTACAAGACCTCAACAACTCTGCACTCGACTTTGTTCAGATGATTCCAAACCCTAAGGCGTTTGCCCCAAGCAAGTAACGCCCCATTATAAGCTTCTCCGCCTGCCTGCTTTTGCTATACAGGCAGGCGGAGAATTGCCTATAACGAAATTCCCAAATCAACAACATGCACGCACGTTTATTCGTATCTAGCCTCTTGTTCGGGCTTTTCCACATCGCCTCCGCTCAAGATTCGCTCACGCATTTTGCTGTTCCAACTCCCCAAGAGTGGCAACAGCACCACCAAACCATGGCTTCGCCCCTAGGCATTTACTTGCTACCGGCGCAGAGTTATGGCTATACCTCGGCGACTTTCAGCCACGAACGAGGCCCTTTAATGCGCTTGCAGATACCCGAAAAAGATACGAATCTGCGACTCTCGTCAATGGGCGTGTACACGTCTAAGCGTTGGCGACTATATGGGGAATTTGCCTACAACCGACAATTTGCCGATAGTGTGGGTTGGCTGCTTAGCGAAACGCCACGCCTGGGCATGCCTTACTACTTCGCTTCGCCACGCAAAGGCAACTGGCTAAACGAAACCTACCAACTTAAAGGCGCAGCCAATTACCGCCTTTCGCACCTGTTCGACCTCGGTGCAGCCCTGCAAATAAGGTATCATAAGGGTGCACGCAGCAACGACCCACGCCCCTCTACCGAGAGCTTTTACTCGCGTTATCACCTCAATGTGGGCCTAAACCTCGCCCCCGTGCATATCTCTATGGCGGCAGGAATGGTCTACGGAACAAGCGATAACAACCTGATCTACGTGAACGAGAATAACGATCGCATCGACCGATTGGACTTTATGGCCTACGAACTGATGGGATTTGGCATGCACCGAAAGACAGGTAAGCTGCAAAACCGCGAGATGCAAGCCAACACCTACGGGCACGAGCTGTCGCTGCAAGCCAGCTTCACCTGGAACGAAACAATGCTTTGGGCGCGCGCCAGCCATCTTGCGCAACGCGACAGCATACGCCGAAGCCGAACAAAAAACGTGTCGGCCAACCTCCTTTCCACCTATAACCTCCGTCAAACGCGCATTCTTGCGGGCCTAATTCATTCCCTTTCGCCCGCTCTTCGCCTGCAAACCACAGTTCACGCCCACTTTACTAAGGGCTGGGATAGGCTAGACAACATCCTTGGCGGACAGAAAAACTATGTGTATAACCATTGCGATGTCGGCCTTAACGCTTTGCTCTACCATCGTTTTACCTCGCAGCGGCTCGACCTATTTGCACTCGATGCCACCGCCGAACACGAGAAACGACAAGACGGAGCCACGCAACACACCCTCGTTCGCGATGCTTTCCATCTCGCCGCAGCCTATCGTTCGCAACGTCCCTTGCCTCGAAACTTCGCCTTTTTCTATGGTGCAAGCCAAGCTTTCACCCTGCCCAAGGCCTCGTTAAGCTACCCTTCAACGCAAGAAACGGTGTTCTCTACCCAACTAGCACTTCCCCTGCAACGTTTCTACGCCACGTCTACGGCCAGCACACGCATAGCCTTGGGCACGGCCAAGCGTTTCGCCCACTATCAGCTGACGCTCTCATTGGCCTACCAATTGGGCTATGTGCTTAAAGCCCAACCCACCATTCACGGCACGCGCCACAACTTTGAGGCCGCCCTTGGCTTGGCTTTCTAGCGGGGCACAGTCCTATATCAAACAGCGATAACACCCCTTTGCGGAAATGAAAAAATACCTCCTTATCCTTGCTCTCGCCCTGTTTGCCCTTTCGGCAAACGCCAAACGCACACAGGCAACACTGTCCACCGACCCCAATCTGCATGTGGGCAAGTTGCCAAACGGCCTTACCTATTATATACTTCGCAACAACACGCCCCCCAATCGCGCCAATTTCTACCTCGCCCAATGCGTTGGCTCGCTGCAAGAGAGCGACAACCAACGCGGCTTGGCCCACTTCTTAGAGCATCTTTGCTTTAACGGCACGCGCCATTTCCCATCCAATACGCTCGTGGCTTACCTCGAAACGCTTGGCCTAAAATTCGGTCAAAACATCAATGCCTATACCGGAATGGAGCGCACCGTGTATCATCTCAACAACGTTCCCACAGCGCGCTCCTCGGCCTTAGACAGTTGTCTGCTTGCACTTCGCGATTGGGTGTGCGACATTTCGTTATCGCCCGAAGAGATAAATAAGGAACGTGGCGTGATTAACGAAGAGTGGCGACAACGCAATTCGGCCACGGCACGCATGCTACAACGCAATCTCCCGCGCCTTTACCCCAACAGTTTGTACGCTCGGCGCGCCCCAATAGGCTTGATGGAAGTGATAGATACCGTTGGCCCTTCCACCCTTCGGCAGTATTATCACCGCTGGTATCATCCCCAGAACCAAGCAATTATCGTGGTGGGCGATGTGGATGTGGCACGCACGGCCAAACGTATCGAGGTACTTTTCGCCCCCATACGCCCCACCAAGGCCGCGCGCCGACCCGCCATTGTGCCCGTTGCCGACAACGCCAAGCCCATCGTTGTGGTGGATAGCGATGCCGAACAGCGCACCACGCTTGTACAAGTGTTCTGCAAAATGCCGCCCATAACGCCCGCTTTCAAAGCCTCAAGCACTTATCAACGCCTCTTAGTGCGCCGCTCTTTGATGATGTCGATGCTGCGCATGCGCCTTGCCGAGCAGGTGGTTAAGCCCCAATGCCCCTTCACACAGGCCGTGGTGGGCTATGGCGTATATCTCTATGCCTCCTCCAAATACGCCATCCAAGTAACCATTATGGCCAAAGACGGACAGGCACAGGCTGCCACACAAACCGTGATGACCGAATTATGGCGTGCTGCCAAGCATGGGTTTACACCTGCCGAATTGGCTCGTGCCAAGGCCGAAGAGCGCAATATCATCGAACGGCAGTATGCCGCACGCAACGAAGTGGGTAACAATTACTTGGGCAACCAACTGGTGGAACACGCCCTAAGTGGCGAACCCATGCCTTCGCCCGATGTTCTTCGGCAGTTGCGAACAAGCATAGTCGATACCATTACGCCTGCCGACGTGCAACAATGGCTGCGCAAGATGCTCCCCACTAGCGGTAGAAACCTCGTTGTTTTAAGCCTAAACCCACAACGCGAGGGTGCAACCCAGCCCACCCAAGAGAGCCTTTTGCAAGCCGTTTTGCAGCCCGCCACGGCCAACCTTGCACCATATAAAGACGATACCCCCAACCAACCGCTGCTCCCCGTATTGCCCAAGGCAGGCCACATCGTTAGCCAACGCCACGAATCCGCTTTGGGTATCGAGCGCATAGAGCTGTCTAACGGGGTGACGGTGCTGCTCAAACCCACCTCTACGGGCAAAGACGAACTGCTGATGACGGCCTTCGCGCCCGGCGGTTCGTCGCGTTTGGAACAGGCCGACTTCGCCAATGCGCGTTTCTTCAACCGCATTGTGGGTAGTAGCGGACTAGGCGATTTCTCATCACAACAGCTCACCAAGGTGCTAACGGGGCAAACGGCCAACGTCAATCTCTCGCTCGACACCTATTGGCTAAGCCTCAACAGCAGTGCCTCTACACGCGATGCCGAGTGCCTTTTGCAGCAAACTTACCTTTATTTCACCGCCTTGCGCCCCAACCAACAGGCTTTTGACAACATCATGGCCAACAGCAGGGCGCGCCTTAGCCAAGTGGCAGGCCTGCCCGAAATGGCCCTTAGTGACTCGCTTGCGGCCACCTTGCACGCCCACAACCCACGTTTCGCCAACAACACGCTCGCCGATCTCGACCATGTAGACCCCAATCGCATTCTCAACCTGGCGCGTCAAGGCATGGCTAACGCTGCAAACTTCACCTTCGTTTTCGTTGGCCACTTCCAACGCGACAGCCTTCTCGCCCTCGTTTGCCGTTACATCGGCTCGTTGCCTGCAAGCAACCCCCCGTTCGCTTCATGGCAACCAGCCCTTATCAACGAGCCTTCGCCCCACCATCAGGCAGCGCAAGACTCTACCACGCCCACCACTACCACCGCTCCCAACAACGAAACATCCCTTGTTGGCACGCTGCGCAGTGTGCAAACCTATGCCCCCGGCATTGTTTGTAACCACTTCCGCCACGCCATGACCACGCCCAAAGCCAACGCCTACATCGTTTGGTGGGCTAAGGGCACGCCCTATACATTGGCCAATATCGTGATGGCCGAGGCCGTAGGTCAGCTGCTTGGCATGCGTTACACTCAGCGAATACGCGAAGAAATGGGTGCGGCTTACAGCACCGATGCTTCTTGTACCCTCGCACCTGACGTGAACACCACCTACTTAAAACTATATGGCATCTGCCCAATGAAACCAGAATTGGTTGACAGCACCCTCAAGGCAATGCGCGCCGAGGCCGAAAACATGGCTCGTAACATTGCCCCCACGCTGCTCGAAAACGTGAAACGCCACCTCGCCAAACGCTTTGAAGAACGCACAAAGCAAAACAGCACGTGGCTACGAGCCGTGCAAACATGGGCGCAACAGGGCATCGACATCCACACGAACTACCTAACCGAGCTGCAAAACATCACACCCCAACGCCTGCAACAGTTTGTTGCACACCAATTAATGGCACAAGGGAATAGGGTTGAAGTGGTGATGTTGCCGGAGTAAAGGAAAATAAGCCTCATCCCCTGTCAACTGGCCTCACCCCCAACCCTCTCCAAGGGGAGAGGGGCCGGGGTGAGGCTTTTCCCTTACTCCGACTTCATAGTTATCTCAATCCTTCGGTTACTCTTGATAATGGCTTGCGCCACTTGCTGTATGTCGGCAGCCGAAAGTTGGTCTACCAACGCCTCGTAATCTGCGTGCAGGTCAATGCAGTAGCGCAGTTGTTGGTACAGAATGTTGCTCCAATAGTCGTTGACAAGCTTTTCTTGTTGGTGAGCCTTTTTTAAGTAAGTCTTAATCTTGCCGATGCTTTCGGGATTGATGCGCCCTTGCGCCACGTGTGCCAGCTGACGATACACGATGGGCATCAGTGCGGCGTACTTTTCAGGATCAGTCCGGAAACCAATCTTCAACAACGAGTTGGGCCGACTGTTGCAGTCGAGTTCGCCTTGCACACCCACGCCATAGGCGCCGCCTTTCTCTTCGCGAATGCTGTCGGTAAAAGCGATGGTAAGCACGCGACGAAGGGCATCGAGCGCCAAGTTAGACTTGGGCGTATAGGGCAAGTCGAAGGTGTAGATGATGGTGACAAGTGCCGATGGCGTGTTCATCTTCTTGGTGAAGACGTGCGTTTCGTTAACGTTGCGCACCTCTGGAAGGTTGTTGGCAAAGCTCTCTTTGCGCCCTGCTGCCGGCAACGAGGCCACATATTGGCAGAGAAGTGGGCGAAGTGAGTCGATGTTTACGTTGCCCACAAGCAACATCTTAAAGCCCGTGGCATCGGCAAAGCGTTCGCGATAGAGTTGCATAATGCGCTGATAGTTCACCTTGTTGAGGCGTTCGAGGGTCATTGGGGCGGTGCGTTCGTTGTGGCCATAGGCAATGAGCGAGAGCGAGTCGTTGTATTCTACCTGCGGATTGGCGTTTCTGTTCCTCAACATGGCACGCCTGCGGTCGATGCTGGTGGCAAAAGCGGTGGTGTCTGTTCGCGGACTGATGAAGTAAAGATAAGCCAATTGGAACATCGTGGCTAGGTCTTTGCGGTTAGATTGTCCGCTGATGCCCTGCGTTTCTTGACCAACATAGGGCGAAACACGCACATGTTTGCCTGCAAGCATCTTGTCTAAGCGGTCGGCCGAGAATGCGGCCACACCGCCATCAACGATGGCATTGGGTAGGAAAGAGAAGTTGGGGGCATCGGTTTCGGGACAAAGCGAAAGGCCGCCTTCGCCCCAAAGGCGCATGGTTATTTGGTCGGCGGCAAAGTTGGTGGGCTTAACATACACCTCGATGCCGTTGCTGAGCACAAGCTTTGTAACGCCGGATACCACTTGTTGTAATAGTCTTTGAGGTCTTGATAGGGAAAGTTGTCAACAATGTCCATCGAGCCAATGGGCATGCAGTCTTCGTATTTAGAGCCCTTAAAGATGGTGGGTTGCAGCTTTTCGTACATGCGTTGCGAGGCCATTTTCGCCCTGCGCGTGCGCCATTCTTCGTGTATCACGCCGCGTTCTTTGTCAATCTCCTTATCTTGCAGCAGCAAGTAGTGGCTCCAATCGTGGAGGATGAGCAGCACCGAGTCGACCACGGACGAGCGTTTCAGCGGCACTTGCGAGATGTTGTACACCGTTTCGTCGATGCTGGTGTAGGCATTGAGGTTGGTTCCAAACTTCACGCCGATGGTTTCGCACCACGGAACGATGCCCGGAGAAGTGCCATCGTTGCGGAAATGCTTGGTTCCGTTGAAGGCCATGTGCTCTAAGAAGTGGGCCAATCCGCGCTGGCGTGGCTCTTCGAGGATGCTGCCCATGCGCTGTGCGATGTAGAAATCGGCCACGCCTGGCTCTTTGGCGTTGTGGCGAACAAAGTAAGTTAGGCCATTTTTAAGCTTGCCCGTACGATAGGTTGCATCGTTTTTGAGGGGCTGTGCCAACAAAAGGGTTGGCAGAAAAAGTAATAAAAGGCTTACTTGCCTTAGAAATCTTGTTTGCATATTGGATAATGTTTTTGCTGTTTTAAACGTACGCCGATGTATGAAGGCATTTTTTAGAACCCGCCTTAAAACGTGCAGCTTATGGCCAAAGTGGCCTCGGTGCGGTGTTGGTTGTCAATCCAAGGCGAAGGCTTGGCGGTTCGGTGCCACGTGGTTTGGGCGCGAACGTAGAGGGGAAAGGGCAAATGGCGTAAGCCAAAGGCGTATTTGACGGCCAGATGCAAGCCCCATTGCGGTGCGGTTAGCAGGTGATGATGGCGGTAGAGATAGGCTTGCATCAGCGTTGGGGGCTTTTGTTTGTCGCTAGGTGTTGCCAATGTGGCTGTTTGGCCTGGCTCGCCGCTACCCCATTGGTGAGAAAGTCCGCCCGTAAGGGATAGCATGGCGCGGCGACTAAGGGAGATATTGCGAGTGACGAGCAGCGAAAGCAGGTTGGTATGCAGCTGTTGTCGCTGAACGTAGGGGTAGAGATAGGCCGAGATGGTCCAATGCGCGATGCCGCCAAACAGTCTTAACCATGCCGTATAGGTCAGTTTCAGGCTGTTCCAGCGTTTGTTGGATGTTTTTATTGGGTCGAAATATTCGTAAAACGAACTGCCTGTTGCTGTTTGGTTCTCGCGATAAGTGGTCTTGTGGTTGGTCAACAGTTCGTTGGCGTACGACAGCGACAGTTGTTGTTGACTGTGCGAGCGGTATTTATTCAGCACCAATTTCAGTCCAAAGTTGTCGCCCTGATGCTTGAAATGCACAATAGAATAAGGCGAGTTGCGCCCGTAAAATCCGTTTCGGTGCACCATCTGCGCACCAAGAAAGAGCGAGAACCCACGCCCCAAATTGCTTTCTGCCTGCAAGGCAAGCCCGTTTTGTTCGTCAAGTAGGGGCTGTTCGCGCGAGTCGTCGGTGTAGCCTTTGTTGCCAAACTGTTCCACTTCGCCCGTAAATGCGCCATAGTCTACAAGTGTTTTATACACCTTTTCGGTTTTTCCGTAGGTTACAAAGCGCAGACTTTCGGTGCTTCGGCCGTAAATATAGTTGGCACCCAGCATCCAATTTTTACCTATTGGGGCTGCAATGCCCAGCGAAAGGTTGAGCTGCATCAGGCTGTTTCGGTGGCGAAGGTCTTTATATTTGGCGTAGTTGGCGGCGGTATAATCTACCTTTGCGCCCACGGCTAAGCCTCGCCAGAGGTCTATGCCTACGGCTCCTACGAGGTTATATGTGTCGCGATGCTTGTTGCCGGGGTTGGTTAGCGAGTCTTCGGATAGGTCGAAGGGCTTGCGTTCGGGGTTGATGAACACCGAACCCAACATGTTTTTGCCCGCGAAGTTGTCGTAATCCATTCGTCCGTAAACCACGGTGCGTGGGTTAATACGGAAAAACGACTCGACCATAGCGCCTGCTTGCACCACGTTGGAGGACTGGGAGTAGTCCACAAGGTGGCCTTTGGCCACGCTGCCCCTTACTTCGGCCACCGAGATATTGCGCTGATTGTAGCTTGTTAGTGCAGCAGCGTTGGGCGAAGTGAGCCACGGCTTGGCCTGTTTCACGTAGTTGAAGTCGCGAAACACAAGCTGTTGGTCGGCCTCAACATTGGGCGATGCCAGGGGAAGGGCGAGTAAAAGGAGTGATAACACAGGGCAAATGGAGGGGTTAATGGGTTTAAAGAGGTAAGGATTAAAGGGGGATAGGGGCTGGGGTTCTAATAATTTTAGGCATCCCAGTTATTCATATTATCCTAGGGATTCTAGATATTCTAGGGATGCTAATTATCCTAGAAGTTCTAGGGGTTCTAGATATTCTTGTTATCCTAGGGCTTCTAGTTATTCTAGTTGCCCTAGGATTTCTAGGCATTCTGGTTGTTCCAGAACGCCTAGCTTTCCTAGAAAACAGCCCCCAAAGCCCTTTTTTGTTAAGCCAAGCCACGCACGTGGCAGAGCGTTTTCATCTTGTTAATTTGTTAACTCGTTAATTTTCCAACTTGCCAATTTACTTTCCTTTAATGGAGAAAGCCTTCCTTTCGTGGAAGTCGTTGGTAGAGTTATTGGTGTCCATATATATAATATGTGCGCCATTCTTTATCGAAGCCTCGGCATCAATGCCGCTGGGGGCGCCCGTAGACACGCCCATCGTGTAGCCATACACCAGCTTTCCCTTGTTTTCGGGCAGCTTTTCGGTCTCTTCTTTGTCCACGTTGCGGTAGAGGGTGTAGCCCATCTTGTTTGTCATCTGCACACTTCCACCGTCTATTTCAGCAGGGAAACGTTTGTTGCTATTTGCAATATAGGCCGTGTTAAACACCTCTATGGCATCGAGCACCCATTCGTTGGGCATTCTCAAGTTTGCATTCACCTTCGTTTGTGCAGCTCCTGGGGCATAGATAATGTTGGCAACGTTAGTGGCATAGTCGTGTGGCGTAATGCCTTTAGTTTGGAAAATGAACATGGCAGGCGAGAAAGTGCTGAGTGGCCAGCCATTACCTTGCCCGTATTCAACGGCTTTCAGATATTGAGAAGTGGGGATGAGCTCTGATGGAGAGGGGTAATAATGCGCATGGTTGTAACCTGATTCGGGGTCGTACATGGCGTAATAGTCTTTATTGGCATAGTTAACCGATTTAGAATAGGTTTTTGTGTTGTCGATAGCACCATTAACATTAACCACAATTTGTGAGTAAGGTTGTATCGTTATGGGCTTTTGGAAATACCAGATACCATGTATGGCAGGGATGAAACCTTTCCCATCGTATTCTAATTTACCATCTTTCAGCCAATCTTTTTTAGGTGAATGAGCGTTAAATGGGTCGACCATTCCAACGGCTAAGTTCTCAATTGTGGCCACTTCTGCACTATTATTGTAGAGGATAAAGCCCTTATCTTGGTGGAAATAGCCAGTACCTTGATCGGCAGGACATCCTCCGCAATAAAGCTCTTTAATGATAATCTGAGCAGCCTTGGCCTTTGACAGCTTCATTTCAAGTGTTATTTCCGTAGTGGGTGACGACACAACAACCTTGCTTTTGTTGCCATTAAGGTGGAATTTCCATGTTCCATCGCCACGTGTTGCACTACTACGAACATCGTAAATGCCGGCCGGCACGTTAAATTCGGCCACTCCCTTTGCGTTGGTTGTGGCTACGAACACCGATGCGCGTGCGTCAACAAGTTCAACTTTTGCGCCTTCGTAGGGCTGAATGCTGTTTTCGGGATACTGCAAAGTTACGTTAACCTTGCAGGTTTGCACGGTGTCTACCTTGTCGTCGCTGCTGCACGACAAAACCAGCAGCGCAAAAAACGCTGCTAAGAACGAATTGATAAGAATTGTTTTGCGATACATAATTGCTTATTTATTAATGAGTTTTTTAGTTTATGAGTTTGTGAGTTTGTGAGCTTGTGAGTTGATGAGTTTGTGAGTTTGTAAGTTTGTGAGTTTATGAGAACGTTTGCCACGCTGCAACAACACATTTGGCTTAACTCCTTAACTCCATAACTCCTTACTACTTTACTCCTTATTCCTTAACGCCTCAACAACCCACATCATATCTTCACTTTCAGTCCCAACCCATAGTAAAAGGCGGGCACATACGAGCTGCCATAGAGCGAAGTTTCTTGTCCAGTGCGTGTGGAACGCACTCGGCTCATGGTGTTCCAGAAGTTATTGGCATAGAACATCAGCTGTACGCGGTCGCCAATCTCCTTCGTCACGCTGAAATTGGCCGAGTAATAGGCCGACAGACGTTCGGGATTCATCACGAAGGCATAGTTGGTTCGTTTCACCAGCTTAGCCAAATCGTTGAACAAAGCGGGGTCGTTGTCTTTGGCCCAAGCAAACTTTTCGGCGAAAGGGATAAGCTTATCGGGTTCTTCCCACGTGCTGTAATATTCGGGATAAACCACCATGTGCTTGTCGCGAACATCCCGCGTGTAGGGCTTTCCAAAGAAATCGTCGCCCTTCTCCAAAGCATATCCGCGCGTTCCGTTTGGCAATTCGCTCAGCGGACGGTTGTATTGATAGAGCGAACACTCAACGCGTAGCGACATGATGATACGTATGCGCGGCACGTGGGTTGTGAGGGTAATGTTGAGATTGGCCTCGTGCGTGAGCGAACCGTTGCTTACCGAGGGCGACGCCGTATTGTCGGTAGAGGTTGTTCCGCTGCCGCGATAATGGCCAATATAGGTGCAAGGCTTGCCTTGGGCATTGAGCGTGCCAGCCTCCGAGGGCAACGCGGCGAAGAGCAAATCGTCTAATCCCTTGTAGTAATAGTAGTTTCCATCGAGTCTAAGCGAAGTGCGTAGCGCCTTGATTGGGGCGAAATCCACAATCCATTCTATGCCGAAACGTTCGGTGGGCGACCCATTTACGTACTTGCGGTTGCTCAGATAGCCTTCTCTTTCCTTGTAAGGCAGCTGTATGGGGGCGTTGGCACCCGTAATGTCGTTCACGGTTACGATGCCTGTTTGTTGGTCGATGTGGTATTCGCGGTTGGCCGATGGGATGGGACAATGCTCTAATGCAGCTTGCGAAGTGTACTTATAGGTGTAGGGTTTGTACACCACTACGGCTGTATATGGGTTAAACGTTTTGTGATAAAAGGCCGAAACATTAACGCGCGTGTGGCCAATGTTGGCCTGTAAGCCAAGGTCTGGCTGGTTGGTGTACTGCGGGCTTCCATGCTGTCCAATTGATAAGACAAAGCGATGATGATAGTAAGCGGATAAAGCAAGGCATAACCTCGCAGCCGTCCGTTCACGTAGACTTCCAGCTCCCCTGTATCCCTTTCGTCGGGTTGCAGGGGAGAGACTTTTAGTAGAAGTTGCAGACGATAATTGAGCTTTCGCCACGTTACACCGAAGAAACCAACGAGCTCGCTCTCTGTCATGGCTATATCGCCTTTGCCTTTGCGAGTGATTTGCATATTGTCGCTCCACTCGAAATAGCTGCGCTCTCTTTTTGTTTGATGGTGATTGACATTCATACGGTTTCCTCCTTTGTTTCCTCTTTTTGATGTTTCCTTATCAGTCTATCCATATCCTCCGAAATCTTGTTGTCCGTTACTTGTGCGTAGATTTGAGTGCTTGATATGGAGGCGTGCCCCATCATCTTGGCAATACTCTCGATAGGTATTCCTGCACTTAAACTCATCGTGCCGAACGTGTGCCTTGCCATGTGGTAGGACAACCGCTCTCTGATACCGCAAGCCTTGCCCACAATGCTTAGCTTTGCACTCATCACGCTACGGCTACGAGCACAGTGAAAGATAAAGTCGTTGCCTTTTCCTTTCACCGTCTGCCGTTCTTCGCTCCTTTCTTGCTCCGTCTTACATTGATTGATGATGGCCTCCGCTATCGGGTGCAGGGGCATAATAAACTCCACCTTTGTCTTCTGCCTTTCTTTACGGATATATTTCTGTCCGTCTGCTGCCATTTGGACGTGTCCAAATTGCAAATGTTCCATATCAGCAATAGCCAAACCTGTAAAACAGGCAAAGACAAACATCCGTCTTGCTTGTTCTGCTTCCTTATCAATTACTCTCAATGCCATGAGTTTGGCAACATCGCTCTTTTGCAGAAAGCGTGTCTTCTGTTCCGCTTTCTCATACTTGACATTCTCAAAGGGATTACAACGAATGAGCCTTTGACTGACCGCACGATACATCAGCCTACTCAACCAACAGAGGTTATTGTTGATAGTAGATGTCTTCAGCCTATGCTTTTTAAGGAAGAAACGGTATTCTTCAATCAAGTCTTCCGTTATAGTGGCTATGGCTATATCCATAATTCCCTTATCCTTTACAAACTCTGTAAGTAACTTGTCTGAATAGAGAAGATTCTGATAAGTCCCCTCTGCCCTTGATTTGCCCACGCACTCTTTAACGGATTGCAGTTCTGCCTTGCTCATGGCAAGGAGCGTTGTCGGCATGGTGGCTATTCCCTGCAAACGGTTTTTAAGCAGTTCCACACTTACCACTCCGTCATTTATCAGAATATCTCGATAGGTCTTCTCTACAAGTTCCTTAAACTCGCCGATTCTTTGATTGGCCTTCTTGTCGGTTGTCTGTCCCCGTTGGCTGTTCCACTCGGAGGACTTGCACTGCTCGCCTGTGGTGATAGCAGTGCTCTTTCCATCTATGGTGATACGGCAGAGAATAGCGGTCTTGCCGTCTGCCTTTGTCTTCTGCCTGTTGATGTAAAACAATATCTTGAATGTACTTCTCATTGTCTTGTTGTTTTTAATGTCTGGAATGAATGTATAAGCATATACAAAGTATAGAGATTAGATAACCAACTGCATATCTTCGGTGAAAGAGAGGAAACGGTTAAACTCCTCAAAGAGTTTCTGTGGTGTTACCTTTGCATAACGTTCGGTCATACTCACGTTGCTATGTCCCAACATCTTGCTTACCGTTTCAATAGGCATACCCTGTTCAAGCGTGATTAGCGTGGCAAATGTGTGCCTCGCAGTGTGTGTAGTAAAAGGAAAGGAGATGCCTGCACGAAGTCGTAGGGCTTTCAAGCAGGTCTGATAGTTCTTGTATTTGATGCAGGGAAGTAGTGTTTCCCTTTCATCGCTGTGCATTTTCTCAATTAATCGAACTGCTTCCGGCAACAACTTGATACGACAAAGCACACCCGTCTTCTGTCGGTTGAACTTCAACCACAAACTGCCTGCATCATCATGGATAAGATGCTTCTTGCTTAGTTCCATCAAATCACAATAGGCTGCACCGGTATAACAGGCGAAGAGAAACACATCACGAGCAGTTCCCATTTCTTTTTCCAATTCATCAAGGCAGAGTGCCTTCAACTTGTCCAATGCCTCTTTGTCAAGAGCTTTGGGTGTTTTCTTGTCTCCGCGTTCTATATGAGCCTTATCAAACAGAAGCGTATCAGTCAACCCCTCGCGATAAGCCTGTCTGCAGACGGTCTTCAAATCTGCTGCAACTCTGAAAAATGTGCTTTGCTGATGACCGAGTTCGCCAAGACAGAATGTCTGCAATTCGTAGATAAAGCTTTCTGTCAGCTGAGAGAACGCCAAGTCCGAAACATGATACTTCCTCTGAATGAACTCCTGCAACCGTTTCCGAGTGGAATGATAGGCAGATATAGACTCTTCCTTGATGTCTATACCGATATGGCTTTCTTTCTCCTTGATGAGCATATCCAACCTTTCAATAAGCATACATCTTGCCTGTACGCAGCCTTGAAACTGTTCCTTTACATCGGTTGCATCAAATGGCAGGGCTTTGTCAATCAACGACTGATAGGCAGATTGAATGGAAAGCAGAAGATTTTCCAACCTCCCGTTAATCTCCACCGCTTCACGGCTCTTGCCGTCCATCCTGCTCTCACGGGGATTCCATAAGTCAGGGTTGCAGGAGAGTTTAGAACTAAACTGGGCAATGGAACGGCCAATGGTAATACGTCCCATAATCGGAGCTTTCCCCGACTTGTCCAAACCACTCTTTTTAAGGTAGAGCAGCACCTTCATTTTCTCTGTTTTCATACGCTTTAATATTTGTGGGTAAAATTACCCGAATTAAAGCGTTCCTCACATACGCAGAAAACTGCCGACCGAAGCAACAGCCACACGAGCGAAAATAATTCAGTTACCGAATACTGCACCATCGTTACCTACATCAAAACAAGGTAACACTCTGGTAACTGAACTTCTGCCTAAATCTGCATATTTCTACCCTTTACAAACAGAGCAATATTATGCTGATTTATGTATTTCCTCCTCATTATCAGTTAGTTTACATCAGCTTCGACATTTCTTCTTTTTCATTGATTAGTTACTTTATAAACTCAATGCTTTTACGATGCAATAGCACTGCTTTTACAGGATAAAAGGACTGCCATTGCGGTGAAGAAAGGCAAGCTTTAAATTCTTATCGTTTTATGCCATGACAAGACAAAGACAGCTTTAAGGTATAAAGGAAATAAAGGTGCCAGAAAAATAAGAGCAACTTGCGCTGTATAATTATCAAAGACTCGTATAAAAAGTGATGAATTAT
>ERZ1674297.233-NODE-235-length-15964-cov-17.775787_pt1 | contig 15964 bp, 11 predicted proteins | sample MGYA00581112_ERZ1674297 | MGnify/ENA primary metagenome ERZ1674297 (study PRJEB41354, sample SAMEA4873322) | human saliva metagenome | biome: human-associated habitat [ENVO:00009003]; feature: mouth environment [ENVO:08000002]; material: saliva material...
GAAGAGCAGAAGAAGGTGTACTCGCGCCAGCAGGAACGCCGCGAACTCGACAACTACCGCCAGACCAAGATCGAGCGCATCGACCGTCTGCGCTACCGTGCCTACGGTGCCAACGGCGCAACCCTCGACTTCGGTGTGGGCGAGGGCCTGCTGACCCCCGTCGAGCTGCTGCTCGCCGCGATTGCCGGCTGCTCCTCCGTGGACGTGGATGCGGGCACCTCCCGCCGCTCCACCCCCGAGGTGTTCGAGGTGCTCGCCTCGGCGCTGAAGCAGACCGAAGACGGCGCGGTGCGCCTCGACGACGTTGAGGTGGACTTTGATGTGCGATTCCCCGAGGATGAGCAGGGCGCCAAGGCGCAGAAGATGGTGGACCGTCTGATTCAGCTCAGCGAGCAGAAGGACTGCACCGTTTCCCGTACCGTGGCGCACCCCACGAACGTTTCATTCCACAACCTGGCTGACTAAAGCCGGGTGAGCTGAATAGATTGGGTGATTTGGCCTGATATGGAGCCCTCCCGTACCGCTTATACATGAGCGGTGCGGGAGGGTTTTTCTGTGTTTTTGTGGTTTTGGGTGGAAAAGAGCCTCAAAAGCGAGTAGGATTGACCCTCAGATTAGGAAAACTTACGGTACGTAAGAAATCCTTAAGATTGAAGAATTTCTTGACCCAGGCACAAACCTTCGGCGGCACCACCCGCAGCAAGACTAGACTGGACACCAGACTAGACCGCTAGCAAACGCACGAAGCAATAGCCCCAGAAAGAAGACCTGACATGGCACAGCCTACAGAGACTTCCGGCGCTGCATCGGAAGCCACCCCCGCAGAGGGTGAACTGAAGCGAGGCCTCTCCGCCCGCCACATGCAGATGATCGCAATCGGCGGCGCAATCGGCACCGGCCTCTTCGTCGCCTCCGGTAAGACCATCTCCACCGCAGGCCCCGGCGGCGCAATCCTCGCCTACGCCCTCATCGGCATCATGGTGCTGTTCCTCATGCAGTCCCTCGGCGAGATGGCTGCGCACCTGCCCGTCCCCGGCGCATTCCAGACCTACGCGGCACGCTACGTATCCCCGTCCTTCGGCTTCGCCATGGGCTGGAACTACTGGTTCAACTGGGCGATTACCGTCGCCGCCGAACTCGTCGCCGTCGGCGAGGTGATGAGGTACTGGTTCCCGGACATCCCATCCTGGGTGTGGGCGGCAGGATTCCTCGTGCTGCTGACCGGCATCAACGCCCTCTCGGCACGCTCCTACGGTGAAAGCGAATTCTGGCTCGCCACCATCAAGGTCGTCACCGTGGTCGTCTTCCTCATCGCGGGTATCGCCATGATCTTCGGCATCCTGGGCGGTAGCTCCCCGGGCGTCTCCAACTGGACCGTCGGTGAGGCACCCTTCGTCGGCGGCGCACCCGCCGTACTCGCCATCTTCATGGTGGCAGGCTTCTCCTTCCAGGGCACCGAAATGATCGGTGTGGCTGCCGGCGAATCTGAGAACCCCCGCCGCGACGTGCCCCGCGCACTGACCAGCGTGTTCTGGCGCATCATGCTCTTCTACATCGGCGCGATGGTCGTCATCGGCTTCCTGATTCCTTACTCCGACCCGAACCTGCTCACCGCAGCGGACGGCAACATCAACATCTCCCCGTTCACCCTCATCTTCGAGCGTGCGGGCATCGCCTTCGCGGCAGCCATCATGAACGCCGTGATCCTTTCCGCAGTGCTCTCTGCAGGTAACTCGGGCCTGTACGTTTCGGCTCGTATGCTCTTCGCGCTCGCCCAGGAGGGTAAGGCACCGAAGATGTTCACCCACATCAACTCCGGCGGCGTGCCCATGAACGCGCTGCTGGCTACCGCAGCTATCGGCGCGGTCGGCTTCATCGCCGCACTGCTCTCGCCCGATGGTGCGTACCTGTGGCTGGTGAACGTGTCCGGTCTGGCTGGCTTCATCACCTGGGTGGGTATCGCCGTGGCTCACTACCGTTTCCGCCGTGCATACCTGAAGCAGGGCAACAGCCTGAAGGACCTGCCCTACGTGGCACCGTTCTTCCCCGCGGGTCCGATTATCGCCTTCCTCATGTGCCTGGTCGTTATTGGCGGCCAGAACTACGAGGCGTTCCTGAGCGGCGACTGGGCTGGTGTGCTCAGCTCCTACATTGGCCTGCCCGTGATTATCGCGGTCTGGCTGGTACACCGCGTGGTCACTCGTGACCGCCTGATTCCGCTGGAGCAGATTGACGTGAGCGGCATCGAGGTTAAGGCTTCGAAGTAACACGAACACTTGCGCCAGCTGATTGAATGAGCTGATACGTGAAGAGCCGCCGGTTCCCCTGACTGAGGGGAGCCGGCGGCTCTTTGCTATCCGCAGTTTATTCCGCACGGGTGGGCTAGACTGTGCGCCCTGTAGCTCTTAGGAGCGGCGGCGCGAGCGCAGAACACTCAAGCCAAGACCAGCACAGATTGCAGCAACACCAATGCCAACAATCACACCAACACTGGATGCACCGGTGTTCGCCAGGGTAGCCTTCTTGGGGCTGTCCTTTGCCGGGGTGTTCTTTGCCAGCGTGTCCTGAGCCGAGCGGGCGGCGGTCACCGAAGCCTCCTGAGCGGGCTTGCTCTGAGCGGGCTTGCTCTTGGGATGCGCCACGGTTGCGTCCTCCAACTTGTCAGCGTTGGGGGTCTTATCGGCAACCGGCGCCGGAGTGACCGTTGCTTCCGGCAACGCCGGGACGGTGGGCGCGTCGGTCGGGTTTACACCGATGGTTGCTTCCGGCAGTGCGGGGACGGTGGGCGCGTCGGTCGGGTTTACACCCACGGTTGCCTCGGGCAGGGGTGCTACGGTGGGTGCATCGGTGGGGTTTACACCAATGGTTGCTTCGGGCAGGGGTGCCACGGTGGGTGCGTCGGTGGGGTTCACGCCCACGGTTGCCTCAGGCAGGGGAGCCACGGTGGGAGCATCGGTCGGGTTTACACCCACGGTTGCCTCGGGCAGGGGTGCCACGGTCGGCGCGTCGGTCGGGTTTACACCGATGGTTGCTTCCGGCAAGGGCGCTACGGTCGGTGCGTCGGTCGGGTTCACGCCAACGGTTGCCTCGGGCAGGGGTGCCACGGTCGGCGCGTCGGTCGGGTTTACACCCACGGTTGCTTCCGGCAGGGGCGCCACGGTGGGTGCATCGGTCGGGTTTACACCCACGGTTGCCTCAGGCAGGGGTGCCACGGTCGGTGCGTCGGTCGGGTTTACACCCACGGTTGCTTCCGGCAAGGGCGCTACGGTGGGTGCGTCGGTGGGGTTCACGCCCACGGTTGCTTCCGGCAGAGGAGCCACCGTCGGAGCATAGGTCGGAACCGCAGAAACCACGGGCTCCTGCGCGAAAAGCTCAAGAGGCTTCTGAGCATCAAACGAGCCGTACTCAGCACCCTGAACGCCAGCCGCCATAGTGCCCGCAATGTACTTGTGAGAGGTATTCAGCGTCGCCGCAACATCCGCCGGGACCTTCACCTCCGTCTCAAAAGCACCGTTGTGAATCTGCGAAGCAGGTACGGTCACCTCAGCCACGAAGCGCATACCCGTCTGAGGAAAACGACCGGGAACCCACACATTCGTATCAGACACCACCACGCGCACACCGTGCGGGGTCGCCTCACCCGTGTAGCCGGTACCGCGCACCTTCAACACAGTCTCACCCTTGGTGTTCAGACGCGGCGAATCCACGTACAGAACCGGTGCGGCGCTATCCTTCACAACGTCCATGCGCAGAACCTGACCGCCACCGTAACCATCAACGATGATATTAGCGACGAAGCTGTAGTTCTTCGCCGGGTCAATCAGGCTACCGGGAACGTAATGGGTCGCAGTCGCCGTGCCGTCCTTGAACGGGCCCTCAACGCGCACCGTCTGAATCGGGTTCAGAAACGGGAAACCCCTATGGTTTGCCTCGTGCAATGCCGGGGCGAAAGCGGTAGTTTTCGCGGGCAGTTTCGACGCCTTGAACGTAATCTTGTTCAGACGCAGGGCGGTCTTCAACTCACGAGTATTGGTCTCAACCTTGTAGTTGTAGACCGTAATAACCGGTGGGTTATCCGGATTCGGGGTATTCGCTGCCGCAACAGAAGGCAGAGCGCACAAGCTCAAGGAAGCGGCAAGAAGAACAGAAGCGCCGGCGCTACCGTAGCGGCGGGAACGAGAAGAGTTAGCCATCATGAAGTTCCTTCTACATGGGTGATTGAGTGATCCGCACTCTTCCTGTATCGCGCCAAGTCGAGTGCGTATACGGTACCGCGACATCGCGGTTAATTACACCGTAACACGCACCTAAACGCATAAACCGGACATAAGATAACTCGCCGAAATATTACGTAAAACCAATGCCTACAGGGCGCACAATAGGGCGGATGAATAAGACAAACACGCACAGCGCCGGGTGGAGGATACGGAAATGCTAGGGTAGAAAGATGCCCACGCAGAAGAACCCGCAGAACCGAGTAGAAGCAGCCCAGCCCGCCCCGCCTGCCGAACCCAACGCTACTGAGCACAGCGCTATCGACAGCGCGCACCGCGTCGTGAACGTGTGCGCTGTAGCAATCCGCAACCGGGACGGGCTCGTACTCACCGTGCGCAAGCAGGGCAGCGACGGGTTCATGATGCCCGGTGGCAAACCCGAACCGGGGGAGACCCCGCTACAGACCGCCTGCCGCGAAGTGAACGAAGAAATTGGGCTCACCCCCGACCCCGCCCGGATGTACCACCGCGGACTCCTAGAGGCGGCGGCACTGAACGAGGCAGGCTTTACGGTACGCGCCGAAACCTACGAATACGCACCCACCGACGAACAACACGAGCTATTGGCTTCGCTGGTGCCGCGGGCAGAAATCGCTGAGCTGCGCTGGGTCAACCCCGCCATGAGCAGCCCCTTCGATTCTGCATCGCAGGCACCGCTGAATACCGAGCAGATCTTCCCGCTGCTGGCACGCACCCCGCTACCGTAACCCCCGCCCCTGATGTGCCCCCTGAACCGGCGGGCGGCACACATGAGGTACACAGGTGCATCCGGTACCCTCAACACAGCAACATCTATCGCGGGTAGAACGCATAGAGGCGCTCCACCCCGGAAACCCCCATACACCCCAAGGAGAACCATGAAGAAGACTGACTACAACCTCGCCGTCTACTGCGGTGCACGCTCCGGCAACGACCCGCTCTTCACCACCCGCGCCCAGGAGCTCGGCACCCTCTGCGCCCAGAACAATATTGGCGTGGTGTACGGAGGCGGCCGCACCGGCCTCATGGGCACCGTCGCGGGCGCAACCCTGGACGCCGGCGGTGTGGTCTACGGCGTGGTCACCCACAAGCTGGTCGGCCTGGAGGGCGTGTACCCCGGCCAGACCACCCTCGACATTGTGGACACCATGCACCAGCGCAAAATTGCCATGATCGAGAAGGCTGACGCGTTCGTCGCCATGCCCGGCGGCCCCGGCACCCTCGAAGAGTTCTTTGAAGTTTTCAGCTGGCAGTTCCTCGATATTCATTCCAAGCCGGTCGCCCTGCTGAACGTCAACGGCTACTGGGACAAGCTCATCGACGCCATGCACTACATGGCGTCCACCGGCCTGCTCAACGAACGTTACCTGGACGAGCTCATCATCGCCACCACCCCCGAAGAGCTGCTGGAGGCGCTTGCCAAGGACCTGGAGCGCCGCGCCACCGAAAAGAATGCTGCTGAATAAAACAACGCAGAAAACGAGATTGACTATGACCACCGACCCTACGCAGGCACGCACCCTGCTGCTGACCTTCTTCGGTCCGTTCCCCGGCGTGCCTGTGAACCCCACCGTAGCGCTCGCCGAAGGTGCTCAGCGTCTGCTGACTCAGATGCGCCCGGACCTGAACGTCATCACCCGCGAGCTGCCCGTCAGCTACGACGGTTCTAGCACTGCACTGCGCACCGCCCTGCAGGATGTGCAGCCCGATGCGCTCATCAGCCTGGGCGTGGCGGTTGGCCGCGACGTGGTCAGCCTCGAACAGGTCGCTATCAACCTGGACTCCGCCGGTATTGAAGATAACGACGGCGACCAGCGCTGCGATGAGCCAATCGCTCCGGGTGGTCAGGAGGCGTACTTCTCCTCCCTGCCGGTGCGCGCCAGCTTTGAGCGTCTGCGTGCGGCGGGGGACCCGGTCGAGATTTCGTACACTGCCGGAACCTACGTGTGCAACCATGTGTTCTACGAGGGCCAGCGCATCAGCCGTGAACTGGGCCTGAGCATCCCCGCCGGGTTCGTGCACGTGCCCGCAACCTGCGCCGACGGCGAAGAGGCCACCGAAGACACCGGCATGACTGCTCACCGTGACGCCGGTGGCGTAGTGCGTGACGAGCAGGGCATCCCGCAGCTGCCTGAATCCACCGTGGTGCGCATTATTGCTGAGGTCGCCTCCGACACCCTGCCCGCAGTGGACTAGTAGCACGGCATATAGCTAGAACCCATATAGCAAAACCGCCGGATAGCCTCCCGACGTGGGAGCCTATCCGGCGGTTTGTGCATCCTACGCCCGCAGGTTATAAAACCCTCGGGGGTATGTTTGAGCTACTACTTGGTGCGGTTCTTCAGGTAGTAGCCGATCAGCGAAGCGGTCGAAGAATCCTGACGAGCCAGAACCTCGCGGTCACCCTCAATAGCGGGAACCAGGTCCAGCGCCAGCTTCTTACCGAGCTCAACACCCCACTGGTCGAAGGAATCGATGCCCCACACAACACCCTGAACGAAGGTGATGTGCTCGTACAGGGCAATCAGGGAGCCCAGAACGCGCGGGGTCAGGCGCGGCGCCATGATGGAGGTGGAGGGGCGGTTACCGCTGAAGATACGTGCGTTGACCACGTGCTCTGCGGTGCCCTCTGCACGAACCTCTTCCTCGGTCTTGCCGAAAGCAAGAGCCTGGGACTGTGCGAAGAAGTTAGCCAGGAACAGCTCGTGAACGTCCTGCTCGCCGTCCTTGGTCGGGTGGACCGGGTTAGCGAATGCCAGGAAGTCCGCGGGAATCAGGCGGGTACCCTGGTGAATCAGCTGGTAGAAAGCGTGCTGGCCGTTGGTGCCGGGCTCGCCCCAGAACACTTCACCGGTTGCGTAGTTGACGAAGGAGCCGTCCGCGCGAACGGACTTGCCGTTGGACTCCATGGTCAGCTGCTGCAGGTATGCGGGGAAGCGGTGCAGGTACTGGTCGTAGGGCAGAACCGCGTGGGTCTCAGCACCGAGGAAGTTCACGTTCCAGATGTTCAGCAGACCCATCAGAACGGGTACGTTCTGAGCCAGGGGAGCGGTGCGGAAGTGCTCATCCATCGCGTGGAAGCCGGCGAGGAATTCAGCGAAAACCTTCGGACCGAAAACGATAGCCAAGGAGGTACCGATCGCGGAGTCTACAGAGTAGCGGCCGCCAACCCAATCCCAGAAGCCGAAAGCGTTCTCGGGGTCAATGCCGAATGCTGCAACCTTATCCAGTGCGGTGGAGACAGCCACGAAGTGCTTAGCCACAGCCTCGGATGCTTCCTTACCTTCCAGAGCGCCAGCCTCAGCCAGTGCGGACAGCAGCCACTCGCGTGCCACGCGCGCGTTGGTGAGGGTTTCGAGGGTGCCGAAAGTCTTGGAGGCGACGATGAACAGGGTGGTCTCGGGGTCCAGGCCGGAGACCTTCTCAGCCACGTCGGTCGGGTCAATGTTGGAGATGAAGCGTGCGGTGATGCCTGCATCAGCGTAGGGCTTGAGAGCCTCGTACACCATGACCGGGCCCAGGTCGGAGCCGCCGATACCGATGTTCACAACGGTCTCGATGCGCTTGCCGGTGATGCCGGTCCACTCGCCGTTGCGCACGCGCTCAGCGAATGCGTAGATCTTCTTCAGCACGGCGTGAACGTCTGCGTCTACGTCCTGACCGTCAACGGTCAGTGCCGGGGTGTAACCCTCGGGGCGGCGCAGCGCGGTGTGCAGTACTGCGCGGTCCTCGGTGACGTTAATGTGCTCGCCGGAGAACATCGCCTCGCGAGCCTGCTCCAGCTTGACCTCTTCAGCGAGCTTGACCAGCAGCTCAACGGTTTCGGAGGTAATCAGGTTCTTGGACAGGTCGACGTGCAGTTCGTCGGCGGTGAAGCTGAGCTTCTGCGCACGTTCCGGGTCAGCGGCAAACCATTCGCGCAGGTTCGGAGTGAGGGACTTGTGGTGAGCGGACAGAGCAGACCACGCGGAGGTGGTCGTGGGGTCAATAGAAGTAGTCATGTTTCCATTCTCTTATTTTCGGGTGCCTATGTCACCTCTTTCGGGGGTGATATGGGACGATACGGCGAAAAAATCGAAACCTGGCACACTGTTGTGGGCCTTGCAACATCAAGATGTAGAGTAAAACCTATGACTTCTTCACCTGAACACACGCCCGCTGACACTCACGCACCGCGCTACCTGCTCATTTCCCGCGAAGGGGAAACCCTCCTCAACAATGACGGAACCCTGCACTACCTGACCGGTAACGATGCTGCCGAGCCGCTGACCGAAGAGGCCATCCTTGCGCGTAGCGTGATTCGCCCCGCCGCCTACGGTGCCGACGCCCAGAAGGATAGTGAAGCAGAGGTGCACGTGCTCTACTGCGAGGACGAAACCCTCGCGCAGGTCGCTACCGACCTGAATAACCCTCGGGTGCGCGCCTCCGCCAGTGGTTTCCGCTACTACCCGGTCCACGAGGATCCGGAAGGCCGCGCCCACTACGCCACCGCCCTGGCACGCCGCGACTACCTCATCGACATGCGCTACTCCGCCTACAGTGGCGAGGAGGCGCCCCTCGGCTCCAAGGGAATCCGCCGCACCGCCTCCGGCGAGATGGTGTTCCCCCGCATTGAGCCCGCTGTGATGGCTCTGGTGACCAGCCGCGACGGCGAGCGCGTGCTGCTGGCGAATAACCGCCAGTGGCACCCCAACCGCTTCGCCCTCATCGCCGGTTTCGTTGACCCCGGCGAAAACCTCGAAGAGGCAATCGCCCGCGAAGTTTACGAAGAAACCGGCCTGCACGCCCTGAGCACCGAGTACCGTATGAGTGATGTGTGGCCTTTCCCGCGTTCGCTCATGATTTGCTACCGGGTGCGCGTGGATGAGAACGAACCTATCATTCATCACGATGGTGAGATTCGTGCCGCCCGCTGGTTCACCGCCGCTGAGCTGCGTGAGGCGATTGCTATTTCGGAGGAGCGCGGCAATAGCGACGAGGACGACCCCGCCAAGCTGGAGTTGCCCGGCACGAACGCCGTTGCCCGCCGCATGATTGATGAGTGGCTCGCAGAAAAGCCCTAGTGATACACTGGTAGCTAAGCCCAACGGAGGGGGGTCCGTTTTGGCGTGCCCGGAAACGTTCTCATCGCAGAGCGGGTCCATCGGCAAACACCCAAACCGGCAACGACCACCAGATCCAGATACCTATCTGTGGGTACTGCCCTGTGACCCCCTGCGCTGTCTAGAGCGCACCCGTTGGCTAGACTATCCCCTAGATTTAAGCGAGAAACTTAACGCATGTCTGAAAACACCGCTTCGCGCCCCGACCTTCGCAATGTGGCCATCGTGGCACACGTTGACCACGGCAAGACCACCATCGTCGACGCGATGCTGCAGCAGACCCACGCCTTCTCTGCCCACGCAGATGTTGAAGACCGAGTCATGGACTCCGGCGACCTCGAAAAGGAAAAGGGCATCACCATTCTGGCGAAGAACACCACCGTGTTCTACAACGGCCCTTCCGCCAACGGTGAGACCATCACCATTAACGTTATTGACACCCCCGGCCACGCCGACTTCGGTGGCGAGGTGGAGCGCGGCCTGTCCATGGTTGACGGCGTTGTGCTGCTCGTGGACGCATCCGAAGGTCCGCTGCCCCAGACCCGCTTCGTGCTGCGTAAGGCACTGGCTGCTAAGCTGCCCGTGATCCTCGTGGTGAACAAGGTTGACCGCCCCGACTCCCGTATCGACGAGGTTGTTGGCGAGTCCATGGACCTGCTGCTCGGCCTGGCATCTGACCTGGCGGACGAGGTTCCCGACCTGGACCTGGACGCTGTGCTGAACGTTCCGGTGGTGTACGCATCCGGTAAGGCTGGCGCTGCATCCCTGAACCAGCCCGCAGACGGCCAGCTGCCCGACAACGACGACCTTGAGCCGCTGTTCAAGACCATCATCGAGCACGTGCCCGCCCCCACCTACGACCCCAACGAGGTTCTGCAGGCACACGTGACCAACCTGGACTCCTCCCCGTTCCTGGGTCGTCTGGCACTGGTCCGTATCTTCAACGGCACCCTGAAGAAGGGCCAGACCGTTGCGTGGGCACGTCACGACGGTGAAATCAAGAACGTCCGCATCTCCGAGCTGCTGGCTACCAAGGCTCTTGAGCGTGTTCCCGCAGAGTCCGCTGGCCCCGGCGAGATTGTCGCAGTGGCTGGTATCGAGGACATCACCATTGGTGAAACCCTGACCGACGCTGAGAACCCCAAGCCCCTGCCGCTGATTAAGGTGGACGATCCCGCGATCTCCATGACCATCGGTATTAACACCTCCCCGCTGGCTGGCCGCGTCAAGGGCGCAAAGGTCACCGCACGTCAGGTGAAGGACCGCCTGGACCGCGAGCTGATCGGTAACGTGTCCATCAAGGTTCTGCCCACCCAGCGTCCGGACGCGTGGGAGGTTCAGGGTCGTGGCGAGCTCGCCCTGGCTATCCTCGTGGAGCAGATGCGCCGCGAAGGCTTCGAACTGACCGTGGGTAAGCCCCAGGTGGTTACCAAGACCATCGACGGCAAGGTCTACGAGCCCATGGAGCACATGATCATTGACGTGCCCGAGGAACACCTGGGTGCTGTCACCCAGCTGATGGCTGCACGTAAGGGCCGCATGGAGAACATGTCGAACCACGGTACCGGTTGGGTCCGTATGGAGTTCGCTGTTCCCGCACGTGGTCTGATTGGTTTCCGTACTCAGTTCCTGACTGAGACCCGCGGTGCCGGTATTTCTTCCTCCTACTCGATTGAGCACGAGCCGTGGGCTGGCGACATTGAGTACCGCACCAACGGTTCGCTGATCGCTGACCGTGCCGGCGTGGTGACCCCCTACGCGATGATCAACCTGCAGGAGCGTGGCACCTTCTTCGTGGAGCCCACCTCTGAGGTGTACGAGGGCATGATCGTTGGTATGAACTCCCGTGCAGACGACATGGAAGTTAACATCACCAAGGAAAAGAAGCTGACCAACATGCGTTCTTCGACCGCGGACAACTTCGAAAACCTGACCCCGCCGAAGAAGCTGACCCTGGAAGAGTGCCTGGAGTTCGCTCGCGAAGACGAGTGCGTTGAGGTGACCCCCGAGGCGATTCGTATCCGTAAGGTCATCCTGGATTCCAACGAGCGTGTCCGCGAGTTCCGCCGCCGCGCCCGCGCGAACTAGTACAGCGCGAACTGATAGCGCGTTAGCGACTCACCTGCTGTAGCGGGTGCTGTCGTTGCGTAAGAACCGCCGCTGCCTTCTGAAGAGGAGGTAGCGGCGGTTCTGTTTAACCGCCCCGATTCGTTCGGGAAATATTGTCGGGGCGACGGGGAGAGAAGGGGGAGGTGAATAGGGCGCTTCTGCTTTCTGCCTAAAACTGCTTTCGAAAAGCCTGAACACCCCGCGCTGTACATGCGAGTGTGTAAGATAAAATAATGCGCCTGCACGGTGGCGGCACCTGTCCGCTACTCAATGTCTGCCACTCAACGATGTAAATTGCCGGCGCGCTTTGACCGTCCAAGAAACCCAACCCTGCGTATGAGAGGGAAAGCCTGTGTCTGAAACCGAGAACACTCAGCCTGATTCTGCGACCCCCAGCTACCCCACGCAGGGTGAGCGCATCGCCCCCGGCTCGCGCCGTGACCTGCTGCCGAATAACTACGATGCGAAGAAGGCACGCATCCTGTTCGTGCATGCACACCCGGACGACGAAACCTCCTCGACCGGCGCGACCATGGCGTACTATGCGCAGAAGGGCGCGGAGGTGTACCTGCTGACCGCTACCCGCGGTGAGCTGGGTGAGGTCATCCCCGAGGAGCTGCATCACCTGGAGGTCGGTAAGCCCGGCTGCTGTGATAACGGTGAGGCGCTGGGCGAGTATCGCACCGGTGAGCTTGCCGGCGCTATCAAGGCGCTGGGCGTGAAGAAGCAGTTCTTCCTGGGCCAGGAACCCGCCGTCGCGGAGGGCGCGCTGCCTCTGTACCGTGACTCCGGCATGGCGTGGGGCCCGGAGGGTAAGCCCGTCGCCAACCCGGTGGCGGCGGAGGATTCGTTGACCGCGCAGCCGCTGGAGCCGCAAGCTCAGGCGCTGGTTGCCGCTATTCGCGCCCTCACCCCGGATGTTCTGGTCACCTACGATTCGGACGGCGGCTACGGTCACCCCGACCACGTGCGCGTGTACGAGATCGTGCACCGCGCCCTGCAGATTCTTGAAGATGACGAGGACCGCCCGATTCTCACCTGGGGCATTGAGGGTGAGTTCGATACGGCGGATCAGCGTCTGCAGGCTGCTATTTACGGTGATGGCACCGCCAAGCGTAAGGCAATGGAGGCGCACCGCACCCAGATTACGGTGGTGGACGAGAAGACTTTTGAGTATTCGAATAAGGTGCCGCAGAAGATTTCTGCCGTGGAGACTTTCCGTGTGCTCGACGGTGACCCGACCGCGACCGTGCACCCGAAGCCGCAGGAGGCTGGTCTGGTGGCGGGCGTTCTGACCGGCTCGATTCTGGGCATTTTTGCCGGTATCGCCGGCTCGATTTACCATGCCTGGGTCGTGTACGCGGGCGATACCGCCCTACCGCTGGGCCTGCTGGTGGCGTACCTGACGGTTTTCTTTACCGCCCTGTGGTGTGCCCTGTCGTTGCGTCGCGGCTACGCGGCGGCGGTCGTGGCTGTTGCAGTGTTCGTGACCGTGTACGTGCTCGGTTACGGTCGCCCCGATTCGCCGTTTGTTCTGGTGAATCCGGGTCATTCGGCGATTGGCTTCTACGGCGCCCTGTGGTGGTTCGGCGCCCCGGTCGCGGCGATGCTGGGCATGCTCGTGTACACGCGCGCTCGCGTGAAGGACGCGCAGTATTTCTCGCCGCGTGCGGCGCATCAGCGTGCGCGCGCTAAGAAGTAGCTTGAAGGCTATTACTATGTCATAACGTGGGGGAGGGGCGTTCCGGTCTGCCGGGGCGCCCCTCCTGCTGTTTTGGGCGCGGCACAGTTGCTGTCTTCTGCACCCGCCGGACAGAGGCCCGGATAGCGGAAAATAGGGAAGAAAATTTATGCGTTATTCGGTGAATTTAGCGGGGTTGAAATAGCGGCGACCTCATCAAAAAATTCATGTGACGAAGATTTCATTTTTGGCTTAATCTATTTTTAAAAGCCAGCCGACTAGTCGTAATGCAAATAAATACCAGGTCAGCCTAGCCTAAAAAATGCCCCCACAAACCCAATGACCCACTGTCTGATACACCACGAAAATACTGTTAAACAGTCAGCGCGCGATAGACTATACACAGACTTCCCCGCCGGGTACCACCTACTCGGCGGTTTACTCTGTAGATTTTGCCCTGCAGCAGACGACCCGCAGACCGGCGGGCACGGGGCGAACAGCTTCTAGAAAGGCACACCAATGACCTACGTAATCGCGCTTCCCTGCGTGGATGTCAAAGACCGCGCATGCGTTGAAGAATGCCCCGTCGACTGCATCTACGAAGGCGAACGCACCCTGTACATCCACCCGGATGAGTGCGTGGACTGCGGCGCCTGCGAGCCCGTCTGCCCCGTAGAAGCAATCTACTACGAAGACGACGTCCCCGAAGAGTGGAGCGAATACGTCAGCGCCAACGCAGACTTCTTCGACGACCTGGGTTCCCCCGGCGGCGCAGCAAAGCTCGGCCCCACCGGCAAGGACGTGCCCTTCATCGCGGCGTTGCCCCCTCGTGGCGAGTAATCCCTGCGGCGAATAATAGCGACAACCGCATAGACTGACCGCACCCGCTAATGGGTGCCAAGAGCCTCCATCACAGCACCCGGTGCCCACGCACCGTCTAGGCGCTGGAATGGAGGCTCTTGCTGTAGGCACGCCAGCGCACGGACGCTAGACTAAAATGACGAAAACTATTCCCAAGCAACCAGGTGACACAATGACTTACGGCCTGAACCTGCCCGAATACCCCTGGGAGGCGCTCGCCCCCTACCGCGCAACCGCGGCCGCCCACCCGGACGGTCCGGTGGACCTGTCTATCGGCACCCCGGTCGACCCGACCCCGCAGAACATTCGTGAGGCGCTGGCGGCCGCCTCCGACGCACCCGGCTACCCGACCACCCACGGCACCCCCGCCCTGCGTGAGGCTATTGCCGAGTGGTTTGCGCGCCGCCGCGGCGTGACTGGTCTGAGCCCGGAGGCGATCATGCCCACGGTTGGTTCGAAGGAGCTCGTGGCGTGGCTGCCGTTCCTGCTGGGTCTGGGCCCGGGCGATGTGGTCGTGTACCCGCGCGTTGCGTACCCCACCTACGATATGGGTGCCTGCTTTGCCCGCGCCGAGTCCGTGCCCGCTGACAGCCTCGACGAGCTGGACGCTGACACCCGCAGCCGTGTGAAGCTGATTTGGGTGAACTCCCCGGCGAACCCGAACGGTGTGGTGCGTACCGTGGAGCAGCTGCGTGAGATTGTGGCGCAGGCGCGTGAAATCGGTGCCGTGGTGGCATCTGACGAATGCTACGCGGAGCTCGGTTGGGGTGCTTGGGATGAGGCGCGCGGCGGTCAGCCGGTGCCGTCTATCCTGGATCCGCGTGTGTGCGATGGCGACTTCACCGGCCTGTTTGCGGTGTACTCGCTGTCGAAGCAGTCGAACCTCGCCGGTTACCGTGCCGCGTTCATTGCCGGCGCCCCCGAGCTGATGCCGAACCTGATTAATAGCCGCAAGCACGCCGGCATGATTGTGCCCGCCCCCGTGCAGGCTGCCATGATGGTGGCGCTGGCTGATGAGGCACACGTGGCGGCTCAGAAGGACCTGTACCGTGCCCGCCGCGAGGTACTGCAGGAGGCGATTGCCGCCGCCGGTGGCCGCATCGAGAATTCTGAGGCTGGCCTGTACCTGTGGACCACTTTCGGTGAGTCCACCTGGGATTCGATTGGTCGCCTGGCGGAGCTGGGTATTATTGCTGGCCCCGGCGTGTTCTACGGCGAGGACGGCGAAGGCTACGTGCGTATTGCCCTGACCGCTTCTGATGAGGCGGTGGCGAAGGCTGCTGAGCGTCTGAAGGCATCGGCCGCTAAGTAGCCCCGACGGGTCTAACTAGCCCGCATAGCAGAAAGCCCCCGCACCCTCCCGAAAGGGGAGTGCTGGGGCTTTGCCGTATCTGCTGATAATCGTTGGCTGAGGAGCCCGAACGAGAAGGGTTACTTGCGGTCGCCGGGCAGAACGAACATCTGAACGGTCGGCGGGTTCGGGTTATCCAGAGCGTCCGGAATCAGGTTTCGGGTCACCTTCGCGGAGGTGCGCGACGCCAGCCTGTCCGTAATGCCGGTTGCTACAGCCGTCAGCACGAAGTTCACCGTCACGAAGAGTGCCGCCGCCAGAATCAGGGTCTGCAGCACGTTACCGTCACCGGAACCGATGCGGCGCGCCGAAGCGAGCAGCTCGGGGTAGGAGATGATGTAACCGAGGGCGGTGTCCTTCAGAATCACAACGAACTGGCTGAGCATTGAGGGCATCATCGCGGTGAACGCCTGCGGAAGCAGGATCCGAATCAGCGTCTGGGTCGGGGTCAGACCAATCGCAAGACCCGCCTCGCCCTGACCGCGAGGAAGTTGCTTCACGCCCGAACGCAGTAGCTCAGCAATCACCGAGCCGTTGTACAGGGTCAGACCAATCACCACGGCGATGAAGGGCAGCTGAGCCGGCGGAAGGCCGCTGTACTTGCCCA
>ERZ1674297.237-NODE-239-length-15769-cov-5.338297_pt1 | contig 15769 bp, 15 predicted proteins | sample MGYA00581112_ERZ1674297 | MGnify/ENA primary metagenome ERZ1674297 (study PRJEB41354, sample SAMEA4873322) | human saliva metagenome | biome: human-associated habitat [ENVO:00009003]; feature: mouth environment [ENVO:08000002]; material: saliva material...
CTCTTCCGATCTGAGGGAGATGGCAATTGAGGAGGGAATCAGTGTTGATAGGGCGTTGAAGCTCGCAACCAAGAAACTGGACATCGCAAGCATGTTCATGCAAATTGGCGAGCTACGCAAGATCGCGTCTAATGGCAAGCCGGAAGCGGCAATCAAGTGGATTGATGACTTCCTCCAAGGCCGTCTCGTGACTAAGCATGCCGATGGCAACGAGGGGCCGGTGTCGGATGACCCAACGCGACGTAAGCTCATCGTGTTCGTGCATTTCCGGGACACCAGGGCAGAGATCATGGAGTCAGAGCTGCTCTCTCAGTACAACCCCGTGTACATTCTCCCCGGTGGTGAAATGTCCGGTGATGAGATTCAGGAGGCGAAGCGTGCGTTCCAGGAGGATGACGATGTGCGTTTGATCATCTGCTCTATGGCTGCGCGAGAGGGCCACACCCTTACTGCGGCCAAGGATGTCCTGGTGGTCGATATGCCGTACACCCCGTCTTGGGTGGTTCAGATTGCCGGTCGATGCTGGGCGCGTTTCTCCGAGCTGTACGACCCCCACGAAGCATACGTTCATTATATGATCGCGGAGGACACGATCGACAAGTCCATTCTTCGTAAGTCCAGGATGAAGAAAAAGACGTTTGACGCCATCATTGACAATGAGGGTACGGAAGACTTGACTGGTGAGAATGAAATGCCTACGGACGACCTACTGGCAAGCATCGTCGATGGTATCGTCGAAGTAGGCATTGCTAAATAAAGGACGGGTGAGAGATATGGGAATCAGGGACACGTCTCCAGCTTACATCGCCATGCAGGAGATTTTCTCGAAGGCGAGCTGGGATAGAGGTTCTGTCTCTATGGCTGAGATGGAGGAGGTGACCTGTGAATAGGGGTATCCTTGGCCCGTGGGAAGCGTGGCGAAAGTTTGCGCTCTTTGGAGTCATCGCATCGGTGGTGACGGTGTTCGCAATCTCGTCGTTCCCGCTAGGCGTCCTGTCGGTCTTTTGTCTGTACCTGTTCGCTCAGGTTTGGAAAGACCTGATGGTCACGAATCCGTCTCTTGGTTCCTACTACCCGGGAACGATGGGGTACAAGCTGGCGTGCTTCTTCATGTGCTTGAAGCCCCAGTTCAACGTCCTGATCGCGGATAAGAACATCATCGGATTTGGCCCTCCGAGGTCGGACGACGATCATGGTTTTGCCCCGGGCATGACGCCGATGACCCGCATGTCATCGTATTTTGCGCTGGTTTCTGCACTCGCGCTATCAGTCATCGACTTTGTCATGTCTCCGCTGCACCCATTCCATATCCCGTGGTTCATCACTGTTCCTTTATCGGCAGTGGGTTGGTTCGTTACCATTCAGCTCATTCTGTCCGTGAAGTCAATGCAGGGCAGCCCTGAGTCGATCATGGCTGTTGAGCCGAAGCCGCAGGTTATGCTGTCCGCTATCAGGATGGACACTGGTGGCATCGACATGAAGCCGGTCTTGATCAAGTGGGGCGCGATTAGCGGTGGCCTTGTTTTCTTGACGCTGATCATCAACATCGTTGCGCACCTGAGCATCTGGATAATCCTGGCGGCCATCCTCGTTGAGCTTGCGGTCGCCGCGCTTATCTCCATTTCTCGTGATCTGCAGGCTCAGTACATCATGCAGTGGCAGGAGAGAAACGACAGACGAGAGCTGTGGCAGGACATCTTTGGGTTCAAGAAAGATGATGCCGTCCCTACTCTCCTGGGCGAGCAGGACCTTCCGACCGCCGAAGAGTGGGAGTCTATGCACCCCGAAGGTGATGAGCCTTATGACCCCACGGTCAAGATTGCGGTTCTCTCCATCCCGAAGCATCACACATTCGATGAGTATGTGGGATACGAAGAGCAGCTTCGCGGTGCTATTCCTAACTGCAACATGGTGGCAGTTGCCCCAGTAGGCAACTTTGACGCGAACGGCAATGAGATCGTCGGCTCAGTTGGAACCCAGGCTTTTCGAGTCTGGTACTCTGACCGAGATGTCCCCAAGCTGCTTGACCCGAATATTGATGACCGTATGCGTGAACTGGTTTCCCGCGCTATCGTTGTCAATGCGCTCAGGACGATTCGCGGCATCGGTGAGTGTATCTACTACCAGTCGCTCCCCGTGACAACGCCTAAGTCGCCGACCAAGATCATTTCTGTTGCGGTTGTCCCCAAAGACCCTGCAGTGAACATCGTGTCATTCCTCAACAGGATTGAGGACATGCAGACGGCGCTCGGTGTGAAGTGGGTGCGAGCCATGCCCTCCCCGATTAGGTCTGCCCCGTCAGGCACTATTGTCCTGTACATCTCCGACGAGAAGCCGATTGTCGGGAACGTGGACTACATCAACCCCACGTCGGTGGAGCAGAAGCGAGTGGACATCATGACATGGCTGTACAACTTCCATGTCACTGGCGTTCAGGGACAGGACGGCCTCCCCGAGTACGTGAAGCGTGGTAAGGCGACGGCCATTGTCGACAAGATCACGTTCATGCTGCCGGACGGTCTGACCGTTGATGACGTCAAGGCCAAGTCGGCGCGTATCGCGGCTACTTCTGGCAACCAGTTCCTAGAGATCAACGACATCCCCATGAAAGAGAGCACTGTCGAACAGAAGCCCGGTGTCCGTCTTTCTCGTCGCCAAATCCAGGAGATTCAGCGGAGCCAGCGTACCTCGTTTGACATCATTGCTAGCAAGAGTGACCCGCTGAACCGCATGTTCACGTTCAGCGATTACAAGAGCCGCATCCTGTTCCCCCGTGAGAAAGGCGTGCCTCGTCTCACTTGGGCAGCTGGTGTTATGGCTGACGACGAGTTCGCCTTTGACGATTGGGAGTCCGCATCCGGTGCTCACCTCCTCGTCGCGGGGCAGTCAGGTGCCGGTAAGTCGGTCACGATGGCTGACATGATTCTGCAGCTCATTCACAACAATGGCCCAACCGAGCTAGAAATGGCCATGATTGAGCCCAAGAACGAAATGCAGGTTTATAGGAACTGCGACGTTGTCACTGACTTCGTGGATACGTGGTCCCCTGACGAAAACTTCATGGCTAACGCCGCCGACCTCATGGAAAAGATGGTCGCGGAGATGAACAGGCGTAACGCGGTCATGTCTCAGCATCCCAAGTCTCCCAAGAAGCTGTCAAAGGCGAGGGAAATTGCCATGCGAGAGGCTGCTGATCAGGGCATCCCGTTTGAGGACCACCCACTCTTCATGCCTTTCAAGATCATCATTCTTGAAGAGTGCGCCACGCTCTTTGCGGACGCGGCCAGCAAGGAAGAGAAAGAGGACCAGGGTAGGCTTCTTGCCGCTACGGTCGAAATTGCCCGAAAGGCACGTTCATCCGGTATGTATCTGGTCTGCGCAACCCAGTATCCGACGAACGCATCTATCCCGTCTGTCATTAGGCAGCAGATGCGTCGTATCGGTATGAAGTGCCGCGACGGTATGTCATCCCAGGTTGTTATCGGTCAGCCGGGACTTGAGAAGGTCAAGGTTCTCGGTGCCGGTATGCTTGAGCCGAAGGGGTCAAACCAGTACCGCATGTTCCGTTCGTTCTACGCGGCTGACGGCGACCATGACTACGGTCAGAAGAACGATATTCTAGATGTCCTGGCGACTATCCCCACTAAGACGGGCGTTTCCCCGGCACAAGCTACCGGTGCCGCTCCTGCTCCCGCATTTAAGTTGTCGGCTCCGAGTGAGTCCATCTTTGATAAGTTCGCCAACACCTCTGGCCGTGTTCTTGACGCGGCTATCGAGAGCGGCAAGCGCACGAAGGACAAGACGGATGCCATGTTCCCTGGGTAGCCCCGTGAAGCCCCTATAGGTCCACTCTCAAGCCCTCTTAGCGAGTTAGTATCTAGCTAGGAGGGCGGAGTTCTATATCCGCTCAAAACGGCTAAAGAGGCGGTATTTATGGGACTTGTTCCTTGTCCTAACAACGGGGCGTGTGGTTCTCGCTCCCATAACCAAAAGAGTGCCCGGTATCGAGAGTGTCTAGCCTCTGCCAGGTTCTCTGGGAGGGGCACCTCTGTTAGGGGCATGATTGTTCCTAAAACGCCATCATCAGAAAATATGGACATCCCGCATCTGACATTCGTGGCTATGAAGATAGAGTAACCGTACAGGGGCATACAGGAGACATCGAAGTTTGGCGCGGATGGTATGACGGTCAAATCCGCGCCGAGTTCCAAGTGAAAGCAGACCTTGGTAAGCAACTAGAGGCTGCGGGGTACGTGTATGACGCTAACGATCACGACGACGTGCTCGATGCTTTCAGGGAGGGACACGAGTACGATCTGTGGGACCAGCTTGAAGCGTTCTATGGCATGGAGAACTGCGATATGCCTGACGGCCCTAGTATTGACTCTCTCGTTTGCACATTGGTCATTGGAGATGACGAGGCGAGTACGATGAGTGACCTTGTTGACATCGTTAACGAAGTAGTCAACAGGGCTAAATCGGAAAGCACGGCACGGGAATTTGGCGATTTTGTGCGTTCAGGTAAACTTCGAGAGCAAATGGATGGAGCACGAAAATGAACAGCAACTACATCGAATGTCCTAATGGCGGCAAATGTGGCCATAGGAAGCACCACATTAGGTCTGAATCGTACAGGCAGTGCCTATCAATAGCGAACGGTCATGGCAATCTTGCGCAACCTGGCGCTGTAACCGCTGCGCCTCCAACCACTAGCTCGTGGAACAAGGGTAAGGTGCTTGACATGTTGCTTAATGGAGACAGCGACTATTATGAACCGCCTGAGTTTTTCGTAACTGATGACATGAAAATTGAAGAAAAGCTCATTCAGTCGTACATTAGCACCGGGAACATAGACGGGCTTATCAAGAAGGAGTGGGAGCGCGAAATCAAGTCATCCATCAAGGAGAACCTTACGGGCGATGTTGCAGACGAGATGGACGAACTGAGTGGCAGGTCCGATAGCGAACTTGACAGTCTGGTAGATGCGGTGTTTGATAGTGAAAAGTACAACATCGCCAGGGCTATTGCGTCAAAGCAAAAACCTCGCACATTCGTACATTACTATGAAGCTCCGAATGGATTAAGAACAAGACAGCGTATCCTTGGAGAGGCCAGGTCAAAGCGGTACAAGGTAGGGGTCTGATGAGTGGTTTGACCTCCTCGCTGAGTCATACTACAATGATGTGACTTCAACTACCGCAGGTGGCCGTTTGAGCAAATCGGAAGAGGACCGCCAGGCAATCGTATCTGCACTAAAAGAAGCTATGGCTGCCGACTTGGATGATATGGGCGATGGGATTTGGGACATCTTCCCTGAAATCACCATAGTGTGGACAGGGAATATTAGGGATGTAGCTCCGAATAACGATGACGCAGAGGGTGAGGAGCTGATTATCTCTTCGCCATATCTCGTTATGCGAGATGTTCTTGATGACCGTGTCAGCAGCCCCATTCGTCTCGCTGGCGACTACCGTATTGAGATTCCTGACCGAGCGGAGCGAAAGCATGGTGCAACTTCAGGCATCGACGATGACATAACTACAAACAAAATCTCGCGTTACTTCGACTACCCGGACGGCGTTGGTCTGGACCAGTACGTTACCAATGGCGTTTATCGCACCAATAGCTAATATGCAGATTCAGAAGGAGAATCTAATATGCAGATGGTGATATGCCCTAATGGAGGGCGCTGTGGGAGTCAAAAGCATAGGGTTGGGACAAAAGCATACCATCAGTGCTTCGAGCAGTCTGCGTCTGGTGGTGGTCAGGCTAAGCGCGATGTCCCCGCCCCGACTTCTGTGTACGAGCGTCAAAAGCAAAGCCTGGCTGAATACAGACAGCTCATTAAGACGATGCAAGAGCGTAAGGTGTATAGCGCCGCTGAGTCTTTTATCAACAAAAACATGGTCATTCAGGAGGACATGGTTCAGACCTACATCAACGATCCTGATGAGATCAACGACCTATGTCGTGAGGAGTGGGATGGCTATATTCTCGATGACATCAAAGAGCACAGCGAGGAGATTTTCGACAAGCTCGGTATGGATATAGATGAGTGCGATTCTGAAGAGATCAGCAGGATTCTAGACGCGGCGTTTGAGGCTGATCGCTCTGACATCGCTGGGGCTATGGCTAAGAATATGGGTCCGAGGACACTCTCCCTTGCAAGCGTTAACTACGAAGATGACAAGAGAACCATATTCAGCGTTGCGGGGGAGTTAGGAGAAGTTGGTTCGGATGAATGGTTCGATGAGCTTGGAGCGTTGTATCATGAGTATGCTCATGAGTATGGACTGATTGACAGAGATTATGACTATCTTCTCGGTACTCGCAATCGGAAGAGTCGAAGAACAGATCTTCAAGAGTCCGTTACCTCTCTACTGAAAGATGCCATTGAGAAGCGTGGCGTGGAGGTAAAGAGTAGCCGTGACCTACCGGATTTGTCCGTTGTCTGGAAAGGGTCGCTTCATGACATAGCTCCGGCATATGAAGATGAAGACTTTTTCACCATTGAGTCTCCGTACTTAGTGGCCAGCTACGGCGACGCTGGAGTAGTAGGTGAGCCGGTCCCTATTCGTGGTTACAGGATGCCTTTCGCGGGAAGGGTTGAGCGCAATGATGGGGCTTATTCCGGTATCACCGATGAGATGACATCAGATAAAGCCGTCTTCAAGCCCGAACAAAGAGAGACTCTTGATTTGCGTGAGTCAAAAGTCACCAAGGGAGACTATCTTGCCCCGCGAGACCAACATTAACACAACCCAGAATTAGAAAGGACAATCATGGATACAGTACCCTGTTATAGGGGGGGGGCGGTGCGGGAGCCGCACTCATAGGACCAATAGCAAGGCATTTTACGAGTGCCTTCGACTGATGAGCAAAGAGGAGGCTGAAAAGCCGCCGAAGAACGCTCTTGCGTTGGTCTCGAATAAGCAGTCTGACTTGGATGCGCTTGAGCCCAGAGGACCTGGCATTTTCGCCAACAGCAAGTATGGTCCCTTGCACATCTCTCGAAATTACAAGGGGAACCTGGAGGCCGAGTTCAGCGAGACGATTGACCTAGGCGCAATGCTTGTCGCCATGGAATATACGTCTGACATCAGTGAGCTTGGAGACGACCCCTATGAGTCACCGCTCATCGCTCAGTCTGATGTGCTGGGGTATATCAGCGAGTTCTACGACGGCGCTCAGTTCGTCTTCTCTGATGAAAACGAATGCATCGATGACGGCGTGTACAAGCTAAAGCTGATGGTCGAGTGCGACCCTGATGCCACCACTTTTGCCGATGTCACCGACAGGGTAGGCCGCTCTGTCACGAAGATTCGGGAGAAAACTCCTGAAGAGTTTGGAGAGCAGTACAACTACTTCGACATTTACGGGTAGTTCCTGTTGGCAGAAGGTCATACCCTCGCCTGGCTGGTACGTCATTATCGGCTAGGTGAGGGTAGAATTATATCGTCGCCATTTTAGGGCGACCAAGAAATTAGCGGATACCCGAAAGAAAGCCCATCATTGTCATGAAGATCATCGTCGCCTCAGACCTTCACTTGTCTCCCCCTCAGTCACGAATCGGTGGCTGGGACTCTCGTCGTGGCTCCTACGCATCATGGCTGGAACCTAATGACCGACTGGGCGAAATCGTTGACTATGCCAACGCCAACGGCACTGATGCCATCCTCATTGGCGGCGACATGTTCGACTCAGGCACTCCCGCGTCCGAGGCGGTGGCCATGTGCCGAGATCAGCTTAACCGCTTGTCCCCGGGTGTTAAGGTCGTGATCGCTGAGGGCAACCACGACCAGCGTTCTGTTTTCGGACTCCACCGCACCCCGGTTGAGGCGTACCTTGGCGACCACCCCCGAGTTCATGCGGTCGCCAAGAAGTATGGCGTTATCGACGTAGACGGCTTGCGAGTCGCCACTCTTCCCTGGGTTCGAGTTGGTGGTCTCTCCGAGCTGGAGGAAAAGAACCTGAGCGTCGAGGATGCCATTAAGGAGATGGCTGAGGAAGGCGCAGACCTCTTCCTTGGTCACATGATGCTTTCGGACCTGTCGATCTGTCGTGGCTCGGAGCTGTCTATGACCACTGAGGTTCTAGAGACTACCGCCCCCGCTGCTCTTCTGGAGGCTGGTCCCTGGCAGGCGGCAACTATTGGTCATGTCCACAACCGTCAGTTTGTCGGCGAGTCCGGCAAGGTCAACTACACTGGCTCCACCTACATGTGCAGCTTCAATGAGGAGGGTCAGGACAAGGGCTTTGACGTCATCGAGTTTGACCGTCACCTCAAGATCGTTGATCGTGACTTTGTGCACCTCCACGGACTGAGGATGTACACGTACCGCTACGATGACCGTGCTCGAAGCAGGCTCATCGAAGATAAGACCACACCCGGTGACAAGGTACGCATCCTGTGCTCACCTGACGATTACGATGATGCCGCGGCAGAAGCCAGTACGCTTTCCTCAAAGGGCGTGATCGTCAAGATCGTCATGGACGACACCGAGCGTCAACTCGTGTCGTCCAAGCGTGAGGGTATGTCCGTTGACATGTCTCCGTCTCAGGCCATGCTTGACTACGCAACCAAGAAGGGCCTGGACAAGAGCCGGGCCAAGCGCATCGTCGATGTTTTTGAGGAGGTCATTTCCTCGTGACACGCTTCACCGCAGCCTACTCTGTCGATACCGATGACGAAGATGAAGTCCTTGATGTAATTGACGAGATCGTGGATAGTTCTGGCGACAATCCATTTTTCGTTGCATTCTCCAGCATTGAGGGGTCGTCAATCGTCATCGTCTCAACAGAGCTGCCGGTGGAATGCATAGATGACGTGTCTCCTACGCCGCTCATTGTTGCTCTTAGTGAAGCTGAGAGGTACGGCGACGATGCTCTTTGGATTGAGCCTACCTCTCACACTGAGGCCGTGAAAGAGATTGAGAGGATTGTCGAAGAGTGCACGGTTGACGAAGCGCTCAACTCTCCGTTGTCCATTCGTAGCGAAGCCCACTACAAGCCAATCTCACAGCTACCGCCCAAGAAGGGTGCCAAGCGCGCTACGGAAGCCATCAAGCGCCTCGTGTCGTCTCCCCCTAGCCGAGAGGCGGGAGAGGGGCTAAAACCCTCTCAAAAGCCCGTCAAGAGCGCCAAGAAGCCCAGTTCTTCCGACACTGGCGAGGCAAAAGAACAGCGGAAGGCCCGCCCAATGCCAGGCAAGCCCAAATCTGACTCGTCTCAGGACATGGCTTCTGTCAAGGCTAAGGCGAGAGATAGACTTGACAGGGAAATAAACGAGGTAGACAACATCATGGATGAATGGACGGTCTGAACAAATGACATCATTGCTCACGATGGAGGATGAGCTCATTCTGCGTAGTCGTGTTCGTCGGCGTCACGCCATTGAGGAGGCCATGCAGGAGCTTGGCTACTCTACGCCTGGCGAACTTGGCCCGGATGCCGAGCACGACTGGCATGAAGGCCAGGAGGCATCTCGATGCTTCGCCAATTATGCTCTTCCGGCCATTAGGAAGATTGCCTGCGACATGGTCGATAGCTACTGGGCTAGTGACGACGCAAAAATACAGGAAATGAACCGGGCATATGCAGCTGCGGAAGCTCTCGCCTGGTCGAACACTAACATCCCGTCTTTCATGGACGCGGTGCTGAACATCGATCTTCGTGGCCGCGCTTTCCCGCAGGTGCCTGTTGGTAGTGACGAGGCCCCGGACTGGGAAAAGTTCGCCGTCAGTTATGGAACGATGGGCCGATACCCAACTCCTCTGTATGGACGAGAGACGACGGCTAACGTCGATGAGTGCATTGACGTTATAGCTGACTCGTTCATCTTTGCGCGGTCTCTTGCAACAATCGCCCCGCCTGACATCGTCAAGTATGTTATTTCTTCGCTGGGTATTGATCGTGGCTACCCGCGAGATACTGTTGAGATCATCGAGCATCTTGGCATCAGGCCCAACGTTGAGCGGGCGAGGAAGAAGGCAGCGCAGAGCATCCTGTCGAACCCTGATCTTTGCGACCACATGAGGGTGAACGCAGAGTCATGGTATCTGCGTTTCGGAATGGACCCCAAAGAGATTATGGATGTAAACCTATGAGCAAGAACAAGACAAAGGGCACGATGGCAGAGACAGCCATCGTTGACTTCTTCAACTCTTTCTACCCGAAAGAGCAGGAGCAGATTGGTTATCTCTGGGCGCGCACTCCGTCAAAGGGCGGGGCCGACGAGGGTGATGTCTTTGGCCCCTACACGTCCATCGAGGTAAAGAACAGGCCGAGCACCACTCCGATCAACTCGCAGCTGCTCTCTAATGCAGAGTGGAAGCATGAAAACTCGGGCAGGAAGTTCTGGTGTCTCGCGTCAAAGCCCAAGGGTTTCGGTCTCGCCAACATTCATCTGTGGCCGGTAGCTATGACTCTGGGTGAAGCGGCAACCATGTTTGGCCTAGATCTGACGCCCGATGAGATGGTCGACAGTGAAGATTCGATCATCGTCAACGCAGAGACACTTGGAAACAAGTTCAGCATTATGGTTCGACACTCGAACACATACACGAACCTATGGGGAAAGCTGTCGGACTATCTTGCCGATACGTCGGATGAGCCGATGCCGACAGCAATGATTTTCCCTCGCAAGCTGAATGGAGAGACCGCCGACATCGACAAGTGGTTTTTTTGCACAAACCTGGATAACTTCGCCTTTGCTCTTCAGCTATGCGGAGTTCTGCCCAGGCACGGGTAGTTGCAAGAACTACAATCAACGAGAGAAGAGAACAGCGGGGACATCCTGCGGAACAAGGAGGAACAATGGAAGGTTGGGAGAACCAACACAACCACGATGATCAGGGGTGGCAGGAGAACACCACTGAGAATCATGACGAGCACGCCAACGATGCACCAGAGGTCTCGGCGGACAACGAACAGCAGAACACCGAGGAGCCTGCTGCCGAAAACATCGATGATGCTACGGACATCGAGGAGCCGGGAGAGGCTGAAACGCGATTCAGCTCTGACGGCGAGCTGTCCTGGGAACAGGCAGAACGTATTGTCAACTTCTCTATCGCGTTCATGCGTCTACCTAAGCATGTGCGCGAGCGACTGGTGACCATCGTGGGGTCTGGCCCTCATCCGGTTGAGGTGGCGAAGGCCATCTACCCTGGAGGTGGGCTTATTGAGTCCCTGAGGATGTTCGTCAACATCTCGGCCAAGTTTAAGGACGGCAAGCAGCCGAACTTCCGCGACGGCCTGGAGTTTCAGCTGTACATTAGCGACGCTGCGAGCAGCACGCTTCGTGCGTTCTCAAACATCGTCAATGAGTTCAGCGACGCCGATGCTGAGACGCTCACCTATCGCGCCAATATGCGCATCGACAATTTCTTGAACTCCACGCTGACCGTCCTTGAACAGGGAATCAGCGCAGAGTCACGAGAAGATGCAGAGAAGATCTCTGCTCTGCTTGACATCTGGCCTAACTGACCGGGAGAGGAAGGGAACGGAATGGCATCCAGCATTAACGGGTTCAGCCTGAAAGAGGTGTGCGTAAGGTCTGCGTACTGGGCTATGCTCTCAATGGTCCTTTTTGCACTAACCTTGCCCGTGGGGCTGTACCAACTGAACATTACTGGTGCCACTCCGTTCCTCATCCTGACTGCCGAGAAGGGCATTTTCACTGCTTTTCTCACCACGGCGGTAGTAGGCATTACCTACTACGGCACCCTCACATCATCCCACCCCCGCGATACGTTGAGCGTGATCAAAAAGTCGATCTTTGGAGGAGTCGCTTTTGAGAGAACGCTACTGGGTGTCGCAATCTTCATGGCATTCCTCGCCGCCATTCGATCTTTCTGGATTAACGGCATCGACACTCTTGTTTCCCTAGCGGCAGCTCTCATGGCCATTGTTATTACCGTCAGGGAGTTGACGGTGCGCGCCATTTATAATGAAATTGTTAGTGGAGATGACCTGCCTCGATATTCCCGCATCACTAACGCTGAGCTCAACAACACGAAGATTGAGCGACGTTTTCTGACGTTCCGCAGGGTTGACAATATTGAGCGCACTCCGTTTATGGTGGTCTCCACAGTGGCCGTCATCGTCGGCCTTGCATACCTCGTTCAGATTGTCACCCAAAGTCTTGGGATGAGCAAGTCCGCGACGGACATCGTTAACCTGCTTGTCTATTACCCATGCATTATCGTCTGGATTCAGGCGCGTGCAATCTTCCGCAGGTGGTCTGTGGAGCGATTCCTTGATAAGAAGAACATCAAAGTTTCGGGGCGGGACGTTACCAGTTAAGGCTGATCGCCCCCGGTAAGATTGGGTATTAGAAGAGGGCGGCAATTGCCCAACTATCAACATTGGAGATGGAAATGAAGTCCATTAGCAACTCAACCACTTCGCATCACGTCGAAGAGCAGCCCAGCTACACCAAGCGCGGGGTCGCTGTCATCGTCCCCGTTATCTTCATGATCGTCGGCGCTCTCGTTGCAATTTACGCGATCATCGCTATCGACAATGCCGATAGCGCCATTCAGCACGCCAGCTACTTCGAGGAGCACCGAAAGGTGTTCGTTGCAATGGCAGGCGTCCTCGTCGCCGTGGCGGGCACGTATTTCATCCCCGCCAACGTCGAGGCCCGTGCGCGTCGTCGTCGTGCACGCAAGATCGCCAAGCAGCAGAAGGTTGCAGGCAAGGCCGCTCGCGGTCGCTGATCTGAATAACAAAGACAGCCCGTTAAGGGGTGGGGTTTGGATTTTTCTGCCCCACCCCTTGCTCTATTAAGAAGAAAGTGAGTTCTTATGAAGAATGACTATGAGTTCGATGAAGAGGTCCAGAGCCTCATTGACCTAGATTCGGGCGGCGTGAGTGACGAACCTGCCCAGAACGGGCTGTCTACTATTGTGCCGGAACTTACTGGCCTGTCGGGTATTGAAGATGACAGCTCGGAGAACGAAGCCGCCAAGAAAACCGCTGCTGTGGGTGGTCTCGCTTATGAGATTGCCAGCAATTCGGAGGCGCGGGCGAATGCATCGTCACTGTTTGCATCAGAGTTTTCGCGTGCAGCTATTGCAGCAGAATCAAGCCTGCCGACTATCGTTGAGCAGAGCGTAGAGGGTGCGCCTGAGCCTCCTGTCGTCCTGTCGGAGGCCAATAACGCGGCACCTACTCATAACCTTCCGAGCGGCCCCAGATACACCCCCGTCAAACCGCAGGGAACGCCTTTTGAGGGCGGTTCAAGCGTAGGCCCGGCCCCTACTACCCCGGACACAAAGCTATCCCTTGATGCCCCGGATAAAGGACATGTTGGCAATTCAGACATCGACTACGATGACCTGCCGGCCATTACCGAAAGCTCACTATCGGACTCTTCCAGCCAGGAACCGACCGAAGGTAACGGAGACTCTGGCGACGATAACAGCGATTTTATTGCTGAGACTTCCAAGGACTCAGGAGCTACCGCAGCAGACGACAAGGATGCTACCACCCCCGTCAAGGACGAGACGATTCATGTTGACGCTGCTAAGTCATCCGCGTCCATTGCCGAAACTGTAGCGGCCCCAGAGAAGAAGGCCGCAGACTGGCTGACCGAGGGCGCAGAGAAAACTGCCCAGGAAAAGGCCAACTCCGATGACATCCTCCCTATCAACCCAGTTGACGATGCTAAGGCTTTTGCCGGCAACACCGCATCCGCCGCAGCCGAAGATTTGCTCGGCGCTGACGACGGAGACTTCGACTGGCTTGCAGAGGACATCAAGGAGTTCGATAACCCTCTGACCGGACAGCAGGAGCTTGCTCAGGACATCACTGAGCACCTGGACCCGGATAATGTCGAAGTGGGCGTGTCAAAAGAGGGCATTGAAGATGCAGCTCTCTCACTTGGCACGGGAGGAGCAGCTGACGCCGATGGCATGTCGGGCGAGTACACGGACTTTGGCGGCAGCGACCCGGAGAGTGACCTAGCATCCGGCTTCGGTGGCTCTGCTGACATGGACGACCTAGCCGATAGCCGCCCGCCGTCATACAGCGATGACGACGACAGCGACGCTGGCTCTGAAAGCAGTAACGAGGACGACGGAACAGCGCTTGGTGCCATGAAGAATGGCCTCAGTCCCAATCCCGCTAAGTCTGCGCCGACAAAAATGAAGCTGGGCGTTGCGATGATCGCAGCCATGTCTATCGGCATCGCCATGTTCTCTGGTGTCGGGGCATCCGTCGTGGGTGGTATCGGTGCATCAAACAACAATGCCGCCCGGTCTGCGGCTGCTTTTACTGGGAACTGCTCCTCTGGAAATGCCACTGGCACTGGCGACTCGGTCAATGTCTCTGCTAATGGAGGCGTGAGCCAGTCCCAGTCATCAGGGGATGCTCACGAGCGCGCTCGGTACATCTACTCACTCTTGCTGGGCGTGGGTATGTCGCCTCATGTGGCGGCTGGCGTTCTCGGTAACATCCAGGTTGAGACTGCAGGCACATTCAGTCCTCAGATTGATAACCCTAACGATGTCGGTTTGGAGTCTTTCGGCATCGTTCAGTGGCGCGCCGGTCGTCGATCTGCCGTTGAGGGTTACATGCAGGCCGCTGGCGTGAACCCTAATGCATCTGGATTCAAGCAGGAGATCGGTGGCAACTTCAGGCCACTTGACGACGAGATCAAGAAGGCGCTAGCAGCCCAGGTGGCATACCTCGCTCATGAGAACGCTACTGGCGAAGCCGGTGCGTGGGCAAAGGTCTCCTCGATGGGTTCTGCTACGGAAGTCGCAGACGCTTTTGACCAGTACTGGGAGCGCTCTGACGGTGGCGCGCGTATGCAGCGTAAGGCTAACGCCAATGCACTCTACAACGAGTTCGCGAATGGTGGCCCTGCGGCAGACCCGGCAGCCCAGAAGATTCTTGAATCTCAGGGCGGTGGCGGTAACGGTTCGGCTAGTAATGGGGGCGCTACTAGCGCAACCGCGGCTTCTGGTTCGGCTGGATGCTCTACTGGTGGAACCAGTGACGGAGCATCAACCACCGCTGGTAACGGAACGGTGTCAAAGGCAGCTGTAGGAACATGCTCCGTGACCACTAAGACGGAACCGGCTAAGAAAGAGGACACGCCCCCTAGCAACGGCAATCAGCCCCAGCAAAGCGGTGCCACTCAGCAGTCCGGTGGTAACGCTGGAGCGCCGAATAACCCTGGAGCCACCTCGGCTCAGCCTCCCGCAGGCCAGGGTAACTCGGGTGACGGTACGACGAGGAATGCACGCCGAGGTCGCTACCAAGACTGGGACCCTGCCGTAGTTGGGGCTAGCAACCTGAACACAGGCATCGGCGATGCGTCATCGTGCGGTGGCACGTATGCCACGACCGGCAGCGGTAGCCTCTCGGCGGCTCAGCTGAACGGAATCATCAACTCCGCAATGTCGGTGCAGGGTTCGCCTTACGTCTGGGGCGCTGCAGGCCCCAATAGCTTCGACTGCTCAGGACTCGTTGTTTGGGCTTTCGCTCAGAACGGCCTTTCCGCTCCTGGTGGACGAACGGCAGACAACCAGGGTGATGGCTCAGCGACGGTTGCAACTGGTCCGCTAACGGCCAATCTCGATAAGGCGCAGCCGGGAGACTTGCTCTTCTGGGACTACGAGAATGACGGTAAGTGGGACCACGTTGGTTTCTACATCGGCAACGGCCAGATGGTCCACGCACCCCAGCCTGGCTCGGTTGTTAAGGTGGTCCCCGTGTACGACGCTGGCGCGGCAATGAAGATTGGCCGAGCCTGACCCAT
>ERZ1674297.242-NODE-244-length-15664-cov-11.536229_pt1 | contig 15664 bp, 18 predicted proteins | sample MGYA00581112_ERZ1674297 | MGnify/ENA primary metagenome ERZ1674297 (study PRJEB41354, sample SAMEA4873322) | human saliva metagenome | biome: human-associated habitat [ENVO:00009003]; feature: mouth environment [ENVO:08000002]; material: saliva material...
CAGAGCGATTCACTCGTAATGAATAGGTCGTGGGTTCGATTCCCACAGGCGGCTCCGACAAAGGGCGGAATGTCAACGAAAAGTCGTTGGTATTCCGCCCTTTTGCATAGGTAGATCAGCCCGATTCCCTAGGTTATTCCCTATGTTTCATCCCAGGCCGCTACCGCGTCCCGAGCGATCTCCCGGAGGTCGGGGCGATGTCGTGCGTCCTTACTGAGAATGGACTGCCCGTCCCGGCCTCCGCCTTGCTCGGGAGGTTGTCATGTTTCCATCGCTGTTCACGACGCACATAGGCACTCGTCCGTCCGTGTGGGTGGGCTGTCTGGCCTGTTTCGCCGCTGGTGTTCTGCGCGGTGTCTGGACCCGCGCCGAGAATGCCTCGTCCATCACGCCTGCTGATCTCCATGAATGGGAGACTGCTCACGAGGAACTCTGGGTGTTTGACTATGAAGGGTTGCCTTCCCGGATCGGTGAGATGCCTCCTTCAACGGCTCAGCTCTGGGGCGATGTCTTCGCTGAGGTCGGGGAGGAAAGGTGGGCTGCCTTCTTGGCGTGGACCGAGAATGGCGGTCACTTCGCAGATGCGCACGGTATCCCTGACCTCGATTCGTTCGACGATCGTTACCTGGGCACCTGGTCCACGTTCGGCGAGTACCTCGCGGAGGAGATCGAGCTGCTCCAGGAAGGATGGCCCGAAGACGCTGTGCGCTACTTCGACGAAGGAGCGTATGAGCGTGATGCTCGTTTCGATTACACGGTTCTGGATGCCCCTGACGGTGGTGTCTATGTGTTCCGGGATTGTTGAGGAGGGTGATTGTGAGTAGCTTCGAGCAGGCGAGAGCTCATGTGGCCGCGTTTCGCTCCGATATTGATGACCCCAACCTCTCTATGGGGGAGGGCGAGCTTCGGGACCTCGCCTTGTTGCGTGACGCGGTGGATGAGGCGATCGCCATCCATGTCCGTGAGCTTGTCCGTTTCGAGGGAATGTCGTGGACGACGGCGGCATCTGCCCTCGCAGCGAGCCCGACCGTGCTGCGCTACCGCTACGGGCGCTTTAGCAAGGAATGAGGGTCGACATCGAGTTGCTCTGCGAGAGTCTCGATGGAGTCGAGCGTGAGATTACGCTCTCCACGCTCGATCCCCGCAAGATAGCGGGAGGTCATGTCGAGCTGCTCGGCGAGGGCTTCCTGCGTGAGGTTGCGACGATGGCGCTCGGCACGTAGGTTCGCGCCGAGCGTCGATCTCAAAGTCCGTGTTGGTCCGTCACTCACCTAGTCCATCATTGATACCGGCACCCACCAGTTCCAGGTACTGATCGCTTCTATGGAAGCGATATGTTCCTGTATAGTTATTTTGAATCTACAGGCGATTCCAGATATTCAAGGAGTGTCCTATGCGCCGCCCTATTGCTTTGACAACCAGTCTTCTCATTCTCGGAAGTGTCTCTCTTGTAGGCTGTTCGGGAGGTAATTCCATTGAAGGTACGTATTTTGGTACTGCCGGTGATACGGCCTTGTTGCTGAAATCGGACGGTCAGTGTGGTTATACGGAGGATTATGATCCGGATGAGGGGCTAGACCTTGAAGTGGATAAGGACTGCTCATGGTCGCTTTCGGGTGCAACGCTTACGCTCGTTGGGGTGAGCAATAAGGGGTCGTTGACTGGCTTTGTTGGTGATGATGGAAGCATCTCGATCCCAGATCAACCTCACTGGCGCGGTGAGATCTACTCGAAGAAGTAAAGGAGGGGTGTCTTGGTGGCAGAAGATGACTCCACAGAGACTCGCGAGAACAAGCTCGCCCGTCTCAACCCCGCTACCTGGTCCAAGAAGACGAAGATCATCGCCGCTGGCGCTGCGCTTGCTCTCGTCCTGGCAGGTGTCGGCGGCGGCGGCTTCGCGTACAACCAGTACGCGGTCGCCCGCGACTGCACCGTCCAGAGCGAACTCTTCGCTGACCAGAAGGCCGACCTCGACAAGGCGGTGAAGGACGCCCGCGCGGCCCTTGATACCGTCATGACTCACGAAAAGAGCGGCGAAGAGGACAAGCGCCTGGCTCACACGGACGACTTCGAACTCTCTGCTGACGGCCAGAAGGCGATCAACGCTCTTGGCAAGACGATCAACGCTGTGACTGCTCACGATGACGACACTGCGCCGCAGTGCCAGTCTCGTGATGACCTCACGGCGCTGACGGCTCTCACGGATGCGCGCGCAGCAGACCTGGAGGCCCTGAAGGCTCAGACAAAGACCTTCACCGAGACTGTCGACAAGTACCGTCTCGACAAGGCCACCGAGGAGGCGAAGACCTCCATGGACAAGGCGAAGAGTGATCTTGCTGCTGCCCAGAAGGGTGCGACTGATCAGCTTGCCGTCGTTGATGGCGACACCTCCCTCCAGGGCGATACCACTGTCAAGGCTGCCTACGATGCGCTGAAGCAGGCCGAGGCTGACTCGCACTCGGCATCGACCACTGTCACCACGGGCACCTACGACGAGGCTGTGGCCTCTATCGAGAAGGCGAAGACCATTGAGCAGAAGGCTGCTGAAGTGACGGCTTCCGTGGCATCGCTACAGGAGGCTATCGCCACCTACCAGGATGCGAAGGCCGCAAGCAGTGCACCTGAGCAGGGTGCGTCGACGGACAACGGCAACAGCAGCGCCCCCGCCCCCTCGTACGGTTACAACGGTGGTAGCAACAGCGGCTCGAACAGCCCGAGCTACTCGGGTGGATCTTCCTACACCCCTCCAGCTCCTGCGCCTGCGCCCAACCCTCCGGCCAACAACTCTGGCTCGGGTGATGGTCGCATCGACTTCGGCCCCGGACAGGTGGATCGACCTGGCTGCGTCATCATCGAAGGCCGTAGCGTCTGCTGATCAACCGATCGCACAAAGCCCCGTAGCGTGGTTCGTAACCCGCTACGGGGCTTCGTCATCACAACGTCCCAATAAACATCATTGCGGTGGTTGTAATCATCGGTCTCACATCCCTTGGTATAGATTGGGCGAGTACCCCAATTCGCTGAGGACATCGGCTTAATTGACGGATGGCCTGAGGAGGCGCAGCGCTACTTCAACTGGGACGCATGGATCCATGACCAAGAATTCGACTACACCGTCGCGGATGCCCCTGATGGTGGCTTCTTTATCTACAGATCGTTATAACAACAAGACCCCGGTTACCTCACGGTAGCCGGGGTCTTGTTTCCTCGTACTCACGGCTTGGGCTCCTCATCAGAGCCCCAAATGAGGCTCGCGATCTGGCCCATGACGCCGCGCTGGTAAGCGGCAACGTCCTCGCCTTCAGGAACCTTACCGTCGAGCTTTTCAGAGCGCTTCACGCGCTCATTGGGTACGCGAGGCTTGCCCAGTTTGATGCCCGTTCCAATCACAGGTTTCACCATCCTTCTCACCTCCTTCCTCACCTGAGTTCCTCGTAGACCCATCGGCTCACCCGCAGGACTACCCAGATGAACAACGCTGCCCCACCGAGCGTCGCAGCAGCGATCAGCGCCTTCTGCCACCACAGCGAGGCTGCCGTGAACGCGCCCCATGCCCAGCCGAAGAGCGGGCCGATGCCGACCATGCTCCCAAAGCCCCACACGAGGCCACCCACGAGCAAGAGCGAGGCGAACAGCGGTAGCACAGCAATGGCAACTTTTCCGACCGTCGTCCACGGTATACGCCCCTCCAAGGCCTCCAGACGGCTCTCGTTGCGCTCCAGAGACGCAACCGCCTTGTTAGCCTTGTCTATGACCGTGTCGACCTTCTGAGCGGCCTCAGTGGTCTTCTGAGCGCCGATATTGGCGACGCGCTGCTCATACCCATCGAGAGTGCTCTCAATGCGCTGAACGCGCTCCTCCACCGCCACAGAAAGCCGCTCATCGAGCACCCCGACGGCGTACTCGCTGAGTTGGTTCATATCGACTCTCACGGTCCTGCCGTTGCCGACGATTTTCTTAAGCTCATCCAAGGCCGAAGTCATAGTCGTCATCCCGGCTTTGATCTGCTTCATCATCGAGAATGCTTGCAGATCGGAGGCGGGCACTGACGTTCCGTCGCTCAGCTTCACGACGCGCTTGTCGCTCAGCTGCTTCGCGACGGCGTCGAGCGTCTTCTCGATCTTGGAGAGCCTGTTCTTGGTCTCGTCGTCGAGCTGCGTTTGCGAGCGCTGCTCGGGCTGCTGCGAGATCAACCCCTCCAATCGCTTGAACGCTGCTGTGTGTGCCTCGTCCATCGCCTTGAGAAAGCCGCTCGTCGCGTTGTTTGCTTTCGTCAGCTCGCATTCCTGATCCTCTACGGCGTCGAGCCTCGACATCAAGGACGCTAACATCTCCAAGGCTTGCTGTTCCTGCATGATCTTGTCTAGAGTGCTCATGCTGCTCTCCCTTCTGTGTAGTATTCATATGCCGTTGACGGAATGCGAAGATCTCCCCAACACCCTTCGCTGTGAACTCATCGCAAAGCGATGACGCCTTGCGCCGTCCCCACTTACCGTTATCTTCTCGTCTCATGGAGTACGTCCAGCCATCCCGATCCGTGACGCGCAAACGCACCTCATGCTCAGCGAGCACCTGCTCGAATGACTCACGATCAACCGAACGCTCATCACGAAGCGACTCCACCACTATGTCTCCGAGCGTCTGCTCGAACCCACCTTCTGCAAAGGTGCTACGACGCAAATCCCAATCGGGCTTAGGCTGCTGTGGATCAGGAAGCACCTGACAGCCCTCATCACGCATAAGTTGGTCATTGACTTGTCGAAGCCCTCGTGACCATGAACGACACCGAGACAGTGCTTTCCCAGTGAGGTTGTCGTGATTCACGACGTAGATGTGATTGTGCAAGTGCCCACCCGCACTGTCGGTATGCGTCGCAACAAGGAAGTCTGCACTGTTCATGCGCTTGGCGAGCTTCACGCCGAGATCATGCACGCGTTGGATGTGCTCAGGATTATTCACGTCGAACTCCTCAGGAGAGAAGTTCTGCGTGTAGGTGTACATCTCGTTGCGACGACCAATTGCAGAGACTTGCTCAGCACGCGTAACGATCGCCTCCGGTGACTCCATCGAGTACGTGTACCACTCAGTACGAGTGGGGACGGCATTGAGGTCTCGCCTATGGCGATCACTCACGCCGAACAACGCGTACGTCACTGCTGCGCGTGCGCTCGTCGTCGGCTGTACGTTGACCGTGCTCATAGACTCACCTCGTCTCCGAACAACACACGCACATCGGCAAGAGCAGCAAGCACCTCACGAAGAAGCTCATCGCTTACTGCCGTGCCCGCGCGCACTACCTGGTTCAGATTCACACCGACACGACGCACTTGCTCAACTGCCCTCGCTCGCTCGGGCGATGGCTTCGGCACCGCTGCTTGAGCAGCGAGTGCCTCCTCCTCGTGGCGACGTGCGTCCAGCGCGTCACGCAGGACGGCCCTCGCCCACGTGCTCGCCTTCACGCCGAGCACAGTCGCATGACGCTTAATGGCGTCGTGCTCCCTACGTGTCATCCTCACATCAAGATGTGCATCGAGGATGACACGCGCATCTGCCCCCTGTGTTGTCTCCTCTGTCGCCGGGGCAGCTGCATTCGTGGTACCGCCCTTCTCCTCAAGCACATCGGGAGGCGGTACCGCGACAGTGCCAGCAGGCATGTTGTCGGACGATCGGAGCAAGCTCCTCTGTCCTCTAACATGCCGCTGGCCCACGTCCTCGTTCGCGTTGCTCACTGCGGGCGAGGGGGAGGTCACCCCGTGCTGCACAGCAGCAGACGAGGTGACCGAGCGCTGCACAGGACGCGCCTTCACACTCTGCTCCATGCTGGTCGCACGAGCAGAGACGTGAGGCTCCATGCCCTGCGAGACGATGCGCGTTGGCCTCACTGCGTAGCCGGTCACTGCGCCTCACCTCCGTCATCATGCACAGCCTCCGGCTGCTCCTTCCGACGAGCACGAGCAGCCTTCGCACGCTCGGAACGAGCAGCACGCTGCTGCTCCTGCTCCCGCCGCTCCTGTTCGCGCTCCTGCTCGATAAGCGAGGCAGCGCGCTGACGGTACTGAGCGAAACGCTCAGGCTCATGCTGCTCCATAAGGCGAGCAACACGGACGAGGAGTTGCTCCTCCTCCCGAGCCGCTTGCTCGCGTATCTCCTTGATTTCAGCAGCGTGCTTCTTCTTAGCCGCCTTGATGAGTTCCTTGACGTTAGACATAATTCATGTCCTCCTTTTCTTTTGGATAGATGCCGCTGCCCAGACGGCGAGGATTGAGGGCGAAGCCACCTAGTGACTTCCGAGTTGTTTCTTCATTGATTCGATACACTTCTTGATTGAGAAGTTGTCGTACGTGCCATCACTCCTATACAGGAAGAAGTTCCTCGTATCCCAGTGCGGCATGATCCCGACGTAGAAGAAATCGATACCGGGTGCAGCCTTCTTCACGGCTTCGGGATGGAATGCAAAGAGGTCCCGAACAAACGCAGCATCCCCACCTTCCAGAGCGACTCCAGGGAGTGACCTGTGAAGCACGATTTGCGCGTAGTCGGCAACGGCTCTCCAGGTCTCAAATTGCTTTCCGCCAAGCGGATACCAGGTCATGAGAAATCACCTTCCTCAAATGGGTCGAACTGCATCATTTCGTCAACGTAAGGAGCGATCTCATCGAGATCGACCTCGATTTGTCGTTCGACTTTCGAGCGAGCGTGGTGCCAGAAACGCTCCTTCGGACGAGGGAGGCCAAAGGCGTCGAATGCATCGAGACGCTCAGCAAGCGGGAGCGTCGAGCTCAACCACGGGATGTCGATGACACCCTGGCGCTGTGCGATCACGATGCCCTTGCTGATCCGATCGAGACGTTCAGCTTCAGCGATCTGACCGCCCTCATCGAGCAAGACATCGAGACGGTCGAAATAGTCCTCCCACTGTGCACGAGTACGACGCACAGGAGACCGCTCCCAGACGTAATCGCCATGCTCAGCGTCGTAGCGCTTGAGACCCTTATCGACGGAGCGACCAAGGATAGCTTGCTGCACGTTCTCCCATGGGACCGTGTGCACATGCGCGACCTCGTACACACCCCCGTCAACCTCAAGGAGATGGGCGGTCATACCCTCTCGGACGGGGCGACGTTTGCGGTCGAACTCAATGGTGAGCTGCTTGTTGACGACCCTCGGAGCGAAGTCGAGACGATTCTCGACGCGCGTCATCTCCTGTACGCTGGGAAACACCTTCATCGTCACGGGGAGTGCACCCTCGCGCGTCACCATGAGCCTCCACATAAGGTCACGATCCTCCTGCGAATCCTCCTTGATGCCCTCGGGGAGCTTGTAACCCCCATGAGCAAGCACCCCGTGAGGCTCACGAGAGAAGTTTGCACGTGTGGTGATGTTGAGCAGGTCTGTCTGGTAATGCTTCTGCTCCCACATCTGTCGAGAGCCAGTCAGTGCCTCGCGAGACTCTTTCCACAGCTCAGCGAGTCCAAACAGATCAAGACCGTTGACCACACACAACGGGGCGTCGGTAATAAACCCGTCTGTCGTACACGAAGGAGTGGAATATCCAAGGTCGTGTAGCTGGTTGAGGGTGGCGATGAGAACAGCGCGAACCAGCGAGGTCGTCATAGTCGCGTGATAGGGCGAGGTGATTGCTGAACCACCCACGTCATCTCGCTCCTGTGCCCACGCGTCCCAACCGCTCTGCCCTAGAACACCCTGTGCAAGCTTGCCATACGGCGAGTTGCTCATGAGCTTGAGAACACCCTGCTCGAAAGACTTAGAGCCAAAATCCCGCTTGGCACGAGCACGGTCATCGAGCAACTGCTTGTAAGCACCGCGCAAGAGTCTTGACGGCTCCTCACCATCCATGCGTACACGGGCGAAATGCCCGATCTGGCACGTAACAGAGGCGCCGAGAATTAGCGCAAGCCACACCTCGGGCCCCGTCGCCCAGACCCCACGGGAACCGCCAGAGGTACGCGGGTAGAACATCGAACCGTCCACGGGAAGTGGTAGGCAGGGGTATGCCACGGACTTGGGGAACTCAAAGCTCACGAAGCCAACGAAAGGAGTGACAGGCCCATGCTCCGCGAAGTCGTCGAGGCTGAGGGGCAGCTTATTCACCGTCCGCTTGATAACCCCACCCTTGGAGAGGAAATCTACGTCGAGAATCGTTGCGGACGAAGTGGGATAGCAACTCATGAGATCGTAATCGTGGGTCTCAACATCAAAGAACCCAATCTCAGAGCACATGTTGTACCCACCTCGGAAGGACAACGCACAGGCGTGGGACCACGTGGCAGAGGCCCCATCAAGAGGAGCCAGCTCACGCTTCCTGTAATACGCGAGCTCGTTCTCGTGAGAAATCTCAGAGTCTTCACTCTTGACAACCTTCACGAGGCCAGCGAATACAGCGTTGAAGACCTTGGAAGCCCCACCGAGCTGCTCAGTGATATTCCGTCGCATTGCACCTGCCGCCCCCGTGGGGAGCGACAGCGGGAACGCCTTACTATCACCGTAGAGAGCGGAGACATATTCCAAGGCGATCACCGCATCGTTAGCCGCGTAGTCGAGGAAGTCCACAGGATGATCAGCAAGATACTCATCCATGCGTGTGATCCAATCGCCGGGCACCTCCAGCTTCGGGACCCCCACGGACTCACCGAGAGTCTTCAAGCTGACTGCACCGGACTGAGCCATCGTGTCTCGGATCGACACCTCCACCGGACGCCTCCACCGCCAGTTCACACCGTCAAGGACGAGTCTTACAGGCTTGGGGCCCACCATCCCACCCGAGGCACTTATCACCGCGCGAAGGATGTCAGGGGCAGAATCGTCGAGCCATCGAGCACGACGCGAGTCGTAACCCGCTGTGACGGATAACTTGCGCTCACGAGCTGGGTATGCCTCGTTCCATGTATTCACCGCCTTACGCTTATCAACGAACGTCGTGAGGTCAGCGTGCTGGAAATGCGCGACGAGCGTGATGGGCAGTGCGCGGGACGGCGCTCCTTTCCTAAACCACCTACTCGGACGGTGTTTTCCCTGCTTATCAAGACAGTCATCGTAGGAAACACCTTTCTCGCACCATCCTTGAGCGAGAGGATGCTCATGAAGCCCAAACTCCTTGATGCAGATCTCCAGGGCGCGCTCGAAGGAGAGACGAGCAGTCCGCCGCCCAAGGGGGCCGTTGTACTCCCGAGGGAGCACCACACAAAGTCGCAACTGGGTGTCGTCGTTTGGATCGATGGCGGCGAACTGGTAACTGATTACACGGCGGACGATGTCCTCGTTCTCACCGATCCACCCCCGCTGCGGGTCGTGCCCATCGGCGTGAACGAACTCGGTGTCAAAGCCGATCACGATGCTGTCACCACAGCCCGCGCCCATCGCCTGAATCGAGGGGTAGTCGCGGAACGATGATCCACCGCTGGACACCGTGCGCGCGACCGTCTTAGTCAAGACAGTAAATTCGGCTGGGTATTTCTTCGAGGTGGCAACGTCAGTGGCAACGCCCATCGACCAGCCAACGGCGGCAGCGGCGGCAACGGGGCTCTCCCCATACACTGTTGCCGCCGTTGATCGATTCGCCTGGTAAACGAGGGTTTCTGGAGAGGGGTTCCGTGAAGATAAGCCCTTATCTTCACGCGGAGCACCCCTATCCTCACGCGTTTTCACGGTGGTCGAGCTCATCGCAGCACCGCCTTCGAGTCGGCGGTATCGACCCTTCGAGTGCGCAGGTACGCGTCGAGGTCCTCGCGCAGGTAGACGATGACAGGACGTGCGGAGCTTCCCAGGCGCGAGTAGGCAGGTCCCTTCCCACGCACTCGCCAGTTTGCGAGAGTTTGACGGGAAAGACCGAGGTAAACCGCAGCTTCTTCAGCGGTGAGGGCGGCGGGGATGATAGTAGGGGTAGAGGTAGACAAGAGGGTCTCCTAGACACAGAAGATCTAGGCGACCCGAGTGGGATGTCCCTCGGTTGCAACGGCGTTGCATCGCTTGAAAGTGCGGCTCTGATGGCCGCGCCGGTTCAGTCCAGCGTCCCTCTATCTATCCCCAACAATACCAGAAACTCTCTCACAAGACAACAACTGGGCGGTGGAATTGAACCACAATTGCGAATCCCTATGTAGCATGGAGACATGCCAAGAGTTCAAATATCCTCAGGAACGAACACAATCGATTCCGTAACCCCCGTCCGTCTATCGAATGGCAAATACCGCATCCAATGGAAGATCCGTCTTCACGATGGACGGCTCCTCTCGCGCGACACGACGGGCTCGACCAAAGGTGAAGCGAGGGCGAGGGCCCACGCCAAGGCAGTCGAGCTGCTTGCACAGGGCGGGACCGGGGGCTCGTGGAAAGGCTCGTCGCGAGCAACGGAGTACCTCGAAAAAGTCTCGAAGCCCATCGTCACCAACTCGTCGAAGCTCTCGACAAACTCGAAAGCTCGATACAAAACTGTGCTCGGGTACCTCACAACGTCCTTCGAGGGGTACACGATCGCCGCCGTCTCCCGACGACGCACGATCGAAGAGATCATCAAGAAAATCGCCGCAGAGCATGGAGCCGAGAGCGGGCGACACGCAAAGGGGGTTGCCTCGCGATACTTCTTCGAGGAGCTCGTCAAGGACGACGTGATTGAGTACAACCCCCTCGCGGGTGCTCGCATCGACCTTGGGAACGTGAAGAAACGTGTGAGACCCGAGGGTGGTCGAGCTCTCACCGGAGAAGAGTACGACCGCGTGCTCGCGTACCTCCTCGCGCTCGACCCCGCCGAGGGTGTAAAACCGCCCAAACAAGGCTCTCGGACGCTTGCAGACCGCATCGCAGTGCGCCGATGCTGTATCGACCTCACCCTGCTCCAAATGGCCACTGGGCTTCGTTTGAGCGAAGCGAGGACGCTCCAATGGGACGACGTGATCGTGGACGATGACGGCAACGCGGGGTGCGTCATCCGGGTCGAGAACTCCAAGACCCACAAGGAGCGCGTCGCAGCCCTCCTCGAACCCGACGTGCTCGATCACCTTCAGGCGAGGTGCGAGTCTGTCGGAGGTCTGTATGTGGTCGGCGCTCCCCTCAACCCCGACACCGTATGGGATCGCTCGAACGCTCAGCATGCCCTCAAAAAGCTCTACGCCGAGCTCGCTCGCGAGTGCGAGGTCCCACTGCTCACCGAGTACCGCACGCATGTGTGGAGAACAACCCTCAACACCCTCTACCGAGCCGACGTTGACCCTCTCCTGCGAGCGCGCACGCTCGGGCACACCGTCGAGGTCAACGCCGCCCGGTACTCCGACCTCAGCGACCTCACGAGCCTCCACAAAGCGGCACGAGCGCGTCGTGAGGAAAGGTAGGGAGTCCCTACCTTATTCCCTACCTTTCGATGGGAAAGTCCAAGATCGAGCGGTATAGAGCGGTAACCTGATCGGCGCACGTGCCGCATAATTGCAACGAATACTCGGCTCTACCGTGCTATTTCGGGATGATATTCATCAGACTGAATAGGTCGTGGGTTCGATTCCCACAGGCGGCTCAGATACGCCCACCCGGAACCGGGTGGGCGTTTTTGTATGCGTTGACGGGCCGGGCTGCTTTGTGTGCCCGTGGGCGGCGGCCCGCCCGCGAGATCGCCACACGCGAGCCTGACGGCTCGGAGTGGTCGATCTCGAGGCCCGCCCTGGCCCTGCCGCCGCCCACGGGCACCGCAGCCAGGCCTTCCGGCGTCCTCCACACCAGTGGGGCTGGGTCGCTGACGTGTGGCTCTGCGCGTCGCCTCGAAGCCCGGCCAGGCTCTGCCACCGCCCATCGGCACCACGGCCAGGCCGTGCAATCTCCGCCGGTCTCGCCGGCCTCACAGTACCTTCCGCACCGGCAGCGATGGGGGTTTTGCAGCATTAGGAGGTGGCTGGCGGCGTGTCGCCGGCATGTCGCACCCCTAATGACGCTATTCCCCCGTTTGGTGGCAGAGCCGTGCGACTACGCGGACTGCGATGGCCGTCGCGTCGCACCGTCGTGCTCCTGCAGGTGCCAGGGCCCAAATGCCGGCCCCCAACCGTATGAGGCAACCGTGGCCTCGGGCAAGATTGGTTAGGCGAACCTGAGTCGAAAAATGAAAGCGTCAATGATGTTAAAACGCTGAAATCCTAGGAATATTCCCTGACAGCAACGAGATAGTGAAACATTTGACTAAAGGGCTGTTAGCACTAGAAATCGCGGGACTAAAGGACCAAGATAGATGTGTCTGAAGGGCATGGCCCCACAAGGGTGAGCCCCGTACCGAATACACATGCATAGGAGAAACAACATGACCGTTGAGTCCACCGGCTTCAAGGCTTCTGACGTTCTCGCAGGCAACCTGCAGAAGGTCCTCACCGACGTGACCGCTCTGTCCCTCGTGGGCAAGCAGCTGCACTGGAACATCACCGGCGAGGGCTTCCGCTCGCTGCACCTCTACCTCGACGCGGTCGTGGACATCGCCCGCGAGGCCTCCGACGAGGTCGCCGAGCGCATGCGCGCCCTCCAGGTCGTCCCCAACGGCCTGCCCGAGGTCGTCGCCCAGCGCAACACCCTGCCGACCGTCCCCGAGACGATCATCAAGACCACTGACGCCGAGGAGCTCGCCGTCGCCGCCATCAACGCGACCGTCGGCACCATGCGCGACGTGCACGAGAAGGTCGACGCCGAGGATTCCGCCTCCGCCGACATCCTCAACGACTACATCCGTCGCTTCGAGCAGCAGGCGTGGTTCATCCGTTCGCAGAACGGCCAGGCCTGAGCCGCACACCTCCGCCGGGAGGAAGTGAGCCAAGCGGGCTCGCTTGAATAACGTCGGGGTGCCCCGCCTGTCGCAGGCGGGGCACCCTTGTATGTGGGCGCGAGGGGCGTGGGCCTTATTGGGGATTAAAGGCCGCCGCAAGGCTTCGGCAATGCCCGAAGCGTGCAGGCCCCGGGAGGTGACACCGCGTCAGCGACACGGGGGAGAGTCAACATTAGGCTGGTGGCGTGACGAATTCCCAGGACACAGCAGCCACCATGTCGACGTCGAACTACGTGCAGCAGGGCGAGGCGCAGCCCGCCCTCGTCCTCGTCAACCTGGGGACGCCGACCGCTCCCGAGCCCGGCCCGGTGCGTGCATTCCTGCGCGAGTTCCTCTCCGACCGCCGCGTCATTGAGATGAGCCCGCTCCTGTGGAAGCCCATCCTGGAGGGCATCATCCTGCGCGTGCGCCCGCGCGAGGTCTCCCACAAGTACCGCAGCATCTGGATGGACCAGGGCTCGCCGCTCATGCACTACACCCGCGAGCAGGCCCGCCTCCTCGGCGAGCGCCTGCCGGGTGTGCGCGTCGAGGTCGCGATGCGCTACGGACAGCCTTCGATCGGCTCGGTTCTGGACCGCCTGCATGCGCAGGGTGTGCGCCGGGTGGCGATCCTGCCGGCCTACCCGCAGTACGCGGCCTCGACGGTGGCGACGATCAACGACGCGGTCGCCCAGTGGATCGGGCGCAACCGCGACGGATTCGAGCTGCGCCTGCACCGTTCCTTCCCCGCGGCCCCCGCGTACATCGACGCGCTCGCGACCGCCCTCGAGCGCCATTGGGAGCGCGTGGGCCGCCCGAACTTCCTGACGGGGGACCGCGTCGTCGTGTCCTTCCACTCGATTCCGGTCGCCATGGACGAGGCCGGGGACCCCTACCGCGCCGAGTGCCGTCGCACGGTCGCCGCCCTCGAGTCTCGCCTGGGCCTGGCGATGGGGTCTCTGACGGCCACCTTCCAGTCGGTGTTTGGCCGCGCCGAGTGGCTGGGCCCGCAGACGATCGAGGAGATGGCCGAGCTGGGCGGCGCGAAGTGCCCGCGCGTGGACGTCATCTGCCCGGGCTTCATGGCGGATTGCCTGGAGACGCTCGAGGAGATCGACCAGCTCAACCGCGAGACCTTCGTCGAGGCCGGGGGAGGGGACTTCCACTACGTGCCGTGGGGCAATGACTCCGAGGGTGCGGTTGCGTCCCTGGAGGAGCAGGCGCGCATCGCGCTGGCCGGCTGGGTGTAGGCGCGCGCTGTCACAATTGACCGCCGAACGAAACCCTCCGGCGGATGCGGCCCCGGCCTCGTAGCGTGGAGGCATGAGCACGCCTGACTGTACGACCTTCTCCACGCTGGCCATCCACGCCGGGTTCGACCCGGACCCCATCACGGGTGACGTGGTGCCTCCGATTCACGTCGCATCGACGTTCGTGCAGGATCGGCCCGGCGAGCTGCGAGAAGGCTATGAGTACGGGCGCTGCGGCAACCCGACGACCAACGCGTTCGCGGGCGCGCTCGCGGCCCTGGAGGGGGCGACGCACGGCTTTGCGTTCCCGTCGGGAATGAGCGCCGAGGACACGGTGATCCGCCTGCTGGCACGCCCCGGCGACCACGTCGTGCATTCGACAGACGTGTACGGCGGCACTCACAAGCTCCTCAGCGTCATCAAGCCCGCCGAGGGCATCACCTCCGATGCTGTGGACCTTACCGACCTGGCCGAGGCCGAGCGGGTGATTCGTGGGTCGCGCCCGCAGATCGTGTGGGTGGAGACGCCCTCGAACCCGTTCCTGCTGGTCACGGATATCGCTGCGATTGCGGCCCTCACGCACGAGGTGGGGGGCCTGCTGATCGTGGACAACACTTTTGCGACGCCGGTCCTGCAGCGCCCCCTCGAGCTGGGCGCGGACGTCGTCGTGCACTCCACGACCAAGTACGTGGGCGGCCACTCCGACGTGGTTGGCGGTGCCTTCATCCTGCGCGATGGCCTGGAGCTGCCCGCGCACGTCGAACCCTTCTTCGGCGAGCGCGACGGCGCCGCCGAGGCCGTCAAGCTGCAGATGGCCCTCGGGCACGTACCTTCTCCGCGTGACACGTACCTGGCCCACCGTGGCCTCAAGACGCTGGCCCTGCGCGTCGAGCGCCACTGTGAGAACGCGCAGAAGGTTGCCGAGTTCCTGGCCGCCCACCCCAAGGTCACGGCGGTCCACTATCCGGGGCTGGCCTCGGACCCGGGCTTTGAGCTGGCGGCCGCGCAGAACCCGGCCGGCGTGGGAGGCGTGCTCTCCTTCCAGGTTGCCACCGAGGAGGCGGCGATCGAGCTGACGACGCGCACGCGCGTCTTCGCCCTCGCAGCATCCCTGGGTGCGCCGGAGTCCCTCATCGAGCACCCGGCGATCATGACGCACTCGACGCGCGTGGGAGGCGTGGGCGGCGTGCCCGGCACGCTCCTGCGCCTCGCGGTCGGCCTCGAGGATGCGCAGGATCTGATTGCGGACTTGGATCAGGCGCTCGCGCAGATCTGACGCCTTTCTGGCGTCTCTCTGGCGTCTCTCTGGTGTCTCTCTGGTGTCGCTCCGACGTCTCCGATGTCTTGGGTTCCCCACAAATCTCGCACGTAATTTAACTCGGTCAGTTTTTGAGTGCGCCCAGAAACGTTGCAATTCCGGGCATGTCATTTCAAAACTCGAAGTATTGGTCGACGAATTACGTGCGACTTTGAGGGTGGGGACGAGGCCGGGGTGGCTCGGGAGCCGAACGAGTGCCCACGCGGATAGGTAACAAACATACGGATAGGTAACAAACATCCGGATAGGTAACAAACATCCGGATAGGTAACGAACATCCGGATAGCTTAATAACCTATCCGGATGCGC
>ERZ1674297.246-NODE-248-length-15473-cov-17.622908_pt1 | contig 15473 bp, 9 predicted proteins | sample MGYA00581112_ERZ1674297 | MGnify/ENA primary metagenome ERZ1674297 (study PRJEB41354, sample SAMEA4873322) | human saliva metagenome | biome: human-associated habitat [ENVO:00009003]; feature: mouth environment [ENVO:08000002]; material: saliva material...
ATGACTGCACTTTATGAAGAACGCCTGCACGATAAATAACACTAGATAAGGAGCCCGGCGTGGCTTTTGTGAATAAAACAATGCTCCATATCGATCATTCCGAATTGCACTCTTTGCAGCAGGAAACCTCGTGGGAGGCTCTACCCGAGGAAGCACGCACTCTCAGCATTGCGGCGGCTTTCTCTCTGCTCCGCCATTTTGAGCGCGCGCAGGATCGTGGCGAGAAGGTTTTCTTCCCCGATATGTACACCCCGGTTGGCGTGGACCTGGGTTTCAACATGACTCAGCGTTTCATTGCGGTCGGTGACAATGTCCTCTTCCGTGAGGCACTCAATAAGCTGATTGCGGCGCTGGTCAATGCTGATTATCTTGAGGTGTCCCTCAGCCAGTTGCATCCGGGCAACCTGCACTACACCCTCAGCGAGGCTGGCCGTGAGCTTTTGGGTACCCCGAAGGAACAGCAGGCGCAGGCTCTTCTGCCGGTTCTGCCTCTGCAGAGCGGCGTGTACCTGCACTATCTGAAGCAGTTCTACCCGGTTCTGCTCTCGCACATTACGGTGCGTGAGCTTCTGCCCATTGTCCTGAGCGTTACCCCGTCCTACCCTGCGGCGGCGCCCGTGAAGATTCGCGAGCTGGTGCTGCGTGAGTGCGGTTTCGTGCAGGGTTGGTACGGTCTGTCGTATCTGGAGCAGCGCATCGTGGAGCCGGTGATTGCTCAGGCGTTGAGCCTGCTGACCCGTGAGGGCTACCTGCGCACCAAGACCATTCACGAGCACACGGATTCGCCGCTGACGCTGTACTCGCTGTCCCCGTCTGCGAAGGAGCTGGTGGCACGCCACGAGGAGACTGGCGTGCCCGCAAGCGAGCTGAGCTCCGTGCTGGCGCTGGTTAAGGATGAGGGCACCTCGATTACCGCTGAGGATATTGCCGCAACCGATGCTCTGCTGACCCATATGGGCGTTCTTCTGCTCGATACTCTCAACGACCACGGCGCCGATGTGGAGCTGAGCCTTCCGAGCCTGGAGCAGGTCTTTGACCGCGACGAGCGCATCCAGCAGGCGACCTCGAACCCCTATTTTGTGCAGATTGACGCGCAGGATTACCTCTACGATGTGCTGATCGCCCACCACTACCTGTCCGAGCGTGAGACCGTCTACTCGCTGGGTCCTGCGTTTGCACCGGCTTTGGCGCAGATGGTTGAGCCGAGCGTTCAGAAGCTGGTGGCTTCGGCTCTGCTGGATCCTGCAGCGGTGGATGCTCTGCCGTACCCGCATCAGTTGCTGTACCCGATTCTGAAGCTCGTGGAGGAGAACCCGCGTATCTCCTACTACGACATCTACGATGAGTTGAAGCTCGCCCTGGATATCCCGTACCTGCAGGGTGAGATTGCTCCGCACCGTTATAAGCTGACCCCGCGTCTGCGTAACCGCTATTCGGTGGCGATGCACGTGCTGAAGGGCGAGCGCTACCTGAATGCTCTGCGTGAGGGTACCGGTCGTACTTCCCGCAAGAACCCGGAGCGTTACGAGCTGAGCGAGGCGGGTAAGGAGCTGCTCAAGCGATTCCCGGAGGGTGCTCCGGAGGCGGTGACCGCCCGCATGGCGCCGCTACCGCCGCAGTCGCTCAAGCACAAGCTGCCTCAGGATATTGCCGCTGAACTGCAGGCTCGTGAGGAGGCTCTTCAGGCTGCTAAGGAGGCGCGCGCGGCGGAGCGTCAGGCTCGCCTGGCGGCTCGTGAGGGTGCTTCGCGTGAGCCGTTGGCTCCGGTGCCGGGTGCTTCTCCGGCGCTGTTGGCGCGTCCGGCTGGTTCGCCGGTAGCGGCTACTACCCAGGCTCCCGCTGAGGTTCCGGCGGCGCAGGTTGCGCCTGCCGCCGCCCAGCCTGCTGTGTCTGTTCCTGCTGTCTCTGCGCCCGCTGTTTCTACACCCGCCGCGGCTCCTGCCCAGCCGGTTGTTTCCACTCCGGCTGTTTCTGCTGCTGAGCCCTCGACTGCTCTGCAGGTGGCTGCCGCGCAGGTGCGTGAGGCTCTGAAGCGTTACCGTCAGGTCTTCCGCCGCGAGGCGCTGGCTCCGGCGCTGGCTCAGGTGTCTGAGGAGCGTTTCCGTAGCATTGGTTTCGATTTGTTCCTGATGCGCGGCTACACGGTAGAGGCTCTGGATGCTCAGGGCGTGGACGGCGTGGCAATCCCCGCCACCGGCGAAAAAGAACGTGCATTCTACGTGCGTACTCTGCGCCCGGTAGCGAACGGTGTGCTGTCCGCGAGCGTTCAGCCGCAGGATATTACCGCGTTCTTCCTGGCGATTCACGCCCGCGGCGGTCAGCTCGGCACCTTCATCACGAACGCGGCGTTCAGCGATGAGGCGTACGACGAGTTCATCCGCTGCTCGACCAAGTACCCGAACATTCTGGTGGATTTGGTGTCCGGCGATGAGCTGCAGGACCGCCTCATTGCGCACCGCCTCGGCGTGGTCGAGAGCGCAAACGGTCTGCTGGAGCTGAACGGTGAATACTTCGCCGGCTAAGTCACCAGCTAGCAGCTTTTAGCCCATCTTGGGTATGCCCCGGTTTTCTCTCTCCTGCACGTTCAGGTGGGAGAAAGCCGGGGCATTTTCGCGCCTGCGCCCCGGTGAGTTGTCCACAGGTGAGCCCTTTTCGTCGTGTTCGGTGCCGCTCAGCCCGTAATATTGCCGGTTTAAGCGAGCTAAATCACCGAAAATCGTGGTTGGAGGCACACCCCTGCGTTAGGATATGAACATGAGCACTTACCAGGAACTTCCCAGCATCTACCGATTGAAGCGCTCGCTGACCGACGTCGATCAGATTGCTAACGAATATTTTGAAAAGATTCTCGACCTGAACCCCGTCCAGGCGACCGAGCTTGGCCGTAAGGGCGTAGAGACTCTGTACCCCGACTACTCGCCCGCCGGTGAGAAGGCTTTTGCGCGCCTTACGAAGAAGACTTTGAAGAAGGTCGATAACGTCCTGCCTATTGATGACGTTGACCTGGTCACCCTGGATGCTCTGCAGGAGCGCCTGAGCCTGTACCGCAAGCAGTACAAGGCTGGCTTTGGTGGCTGGCAGATGAACAATATTGCTTCCGTCCCGCAGGAGGTGCGCTCGGTCTTTGACCTGATGAAGCGCAACACCCAGCAGGACTGGGAGCACATTATTGGTCGTATGCACCGCGTGACCGAGGCGCTGGAGGGCTACATCCAGACTCTTGAGGCGGCTCGTGAAGAGGGCAAGGTCGCCCCGCGCCGCCAGGTGGATATTGTCATTGAGCAGACCGCCGCGTACTACGCTCCCGGTGGTTTCTTTGATGATTTGGCGGCTGAGGTCGCCGAGGCTGTCCCCGCCCTGAAGGATGAGGCAGCCGCCGGTGCCGAGGCTGCGAAGGAAGGCTACCGCCGCCTCAACAGCTACCTGGTGGAGAAGCTGCAGCCGGTCGCTCCCTCCCGCGACGCTGTGGGCCGTAAGGCGTACAGCCTGCACTCCCGTTCGTTCCTGGGTACCACCATTGACCTGGACGAAACCTACGCTTGGGGCGTGAAGGAACTGGAGAGCATTATCGCTCGTCAGCGTGAGGTTGCCGAGGAGATTGAGCCGGGCGCAAGCATTGAGCGTGCGAAGCAGCTGCTCGATGAAGATCCGGCACGTCAGCTGCACGGCACCGATGAGCTGAAGGCGTGGATGCAGAAGCTCGCCGACGCCGCCGTGGAGAACCTGGCGGGTAGCCACTTTGAAATTGGCGGCCCCATGCGCCGTATTGAGTGCTGCATTGCGCCCACGAACGAGGGCGGTATCTACTACACCGGTCCCTCCCCCGATTTCTCGCGTCCGGGCCGCATGTGGTGGTCGGTTCCCGAGGGTGAGGATACGTTCACTACCTGGCGTGAAACCTCCACCGTGTACCACGAGGGCGTTCCGGGCCACCACCTGCAGATCGCTATCGCTACGGCGCTGCAGGGCACCATGAACTCCTGGCGCACGAACATGCTGTGGGTTTCCGGTCACGGTGAGGGCTGGGCGTTGTACGCCGAGCGCCTCATGGAGGAGCTGGGCTACCTGAAGGATCCGGGTGACCGCATGGGCATGCTGAACGCTCAGCGTATGCGCGCCGCCCGCGTGGTCTTCGATATTGGTGTTCACTGCGAGATGCCGATTCCCGCGGAGTGGGCTGAGCAGCTGGGCGTTGAGCCGGGCACCATCTGGACCTCTGAGCTGGGTTACGAGTTCTTGAAGCTGAACCTGGACGAGTCCGAGGGTCACCTGCGTTTCGAGTTCCTGCGTTACCTGGGTTGGCCGGGTCAGGCGCCGAGCTACAAGATTGGCGAGCGCCTCTGGCTGGAGTTGCGTGATCAGGCTGTGCGCCGCGGCGATGATATTCGTGCGTTCCACACGCGTGCGCTTCTGCTCGGTTCGGTGGGTCTGGATACTCTGCGCCGCGCCCTGACCGATGAGATGATGCTCCCTCTGGACACTGAGGATGACGACGATGAGGACGATGACGAGTAGCCTCTAGCCTGCTCGCTCCTCGTCGAGTGGTTTTCTAGAGTCTCTGAACTGGAGTCCCTGAACTAGAGCCTTGAGATTAGGAACTCTATAGATGAAGCCCCCGCTTCAGCTTTGCGGCTGATGCGGGGGCTTCGCTGTATTTTCGTGTCTTCTGCAGGATATATCTTCTGGGGGGCTATGTCTTCTGAAGGCTATCCGAAGTTTGCGGTGCCGGGGTCGGTGGTGCCGAATCCCATGCCGGTGGAGTCGTTCAGATCCACCAGGTGCGGGGCAAAGCGGCACCAGTAGTCGGTGAGCGCGCCATTCGATTCGCGGATGCCCACGCCTACGGTGCGTCCGTCGACCACCCACACGCCGAGGATGGGGTGGCTGACCGGGTTGATAATGCCTTCGTAGCGCGGTGCCGGAATGTACTCCTGGTAGATGAATTCGCTTTCGGGGGCGTTAGCGAAGAAGTCGTCGTCTTCGGGCTTGATGAAGACATCGTAGTCGGGCGCGTAGATTTCTACGCCGTCGCCTTCGCGTCCGAAGATGGGCTTGCGAACCCAGTTGCGCATGCCGCCGCGGTGGCCCGCGTAGGTGGGTACGAGGTTCGGGTGGCCGGGGTACTTATCCCAGAGCGCGGCGAGCAGCAGCTTATTGGAGAGGAACATCTTCCACGCCGGCTCGATCCAGCGGTCCATGGCGCCGTGGTAGGCGAAGAGGAGCTTGTCGTAACCTGCTTCGCTGTCGGTGACCAGGTCTTCCCAGGGGTAGAGCTTGAAGAGGTTGGTGATGCGCCGTCCCTGTGCGTCCTCCCAGCTCTTGGTTTCGTCGTTGAAGATGACTTCGTCGATGGGAATCATGTGGGTTTTGATGCCCGCCTGCTGAGCCGAGTAGGCGATGAGCCAGAGGTTGTTGTAGTCCTCGTTGGTCTCATCAATCTCTGGGGGCACGTGTGCCAGGTGCAGTACGGGCTGCACGCCCGCGGTGATTTCGGGGGCGAAGATGTGGCGCCAACGATTGGTGAAGGCTTCGCCGATTTCACCCCAGTGGGCGTAGCCGCGGGTGTCGAGGCGCTGGTCTTTCGCCCAGGTTTTCTGGCTGACTGCCGCCTCCACGATGCCGGTGGGGGTGTCTGCGTTGTATTCGAGCAGTTTCATGGTGTCGCCGGGCACACCAGAGTAGGTGAAGTCGAAGCGTCCGTAGAAGTCGGCGTCGCGGCGGTTCCAGGATTCTACGGCGAGGTTGAACGCTGCCTGGGGCAGGCCGAGGGTGCCGAACGCGCCGGAGGCAATGTACTCGACGGTTTCCAGGCACATGCGGTGCATTTCTTCCGCCTGGGCGCGCACAGAGTCCATTTCTTGCGGGCTGAAAATGTAGGCGGCGTATTCGTTCCAGTAGTGGTCGGTGTCGTGGGGGCCGTCCACGCTGTAGGTGAGGCCTTCCTCAATGATGACGTTCTCCCAGTCGGGTCGGCCGACGGGAAATTCTTCGCGGCGCATGAGGGGCTAGGCTCCTTCGAAGTAGTGAATGGAAAGCGGTGTTGTTACGTCACCGCGGGTGTGGTTGTTCTGGTGAGGAAAATGCGGGCGGGACCGTTCAGTCCCTGCCCGCATTCAGTGTCATGGCTTATGGCTTAGCCGCCGGAGGTACCGCCACCGGACTTGGAGCCGCCACCGAAACCGCCCTTGCTGCCGGACTTCGAGGAAGAGCCAGACTTGGACGAGGAACCGGACTTCGAGGACGAACCCGACTTGGAGGACGAACCCGATTTGGAGGTGTTCGACTTGCTGTAGGAGCCGGTGCTACCGCTATTGCTGGTGCCCTGCTTACCGCTGGAGACCGAGCCAGTGGTCTTATTACGCACCGTGGAGGTCTTACCGGAGTTGTTGGTGCCAGTCACCTTGCCGGAGGAAACGGTGGAGGACTTCTTCGCGGTGCGGTAGGAGTCCTCGAAGCCGCCGCCCTTGGAGGACACGCCGCTGTAGACGGTGCCGTTGCTGGGGCGGGTAGTGCTACCTCCGGAGAGCTTAGTGCCCACACCCGGAACCGTGGGGGTGCCGGTGGAGTTTGCGGCACTCTGGCGACCTAGGTAGTACCAGAGGAACGCATTCGAATTATTGTGAGTGGTGGTCGAACCAGAAGTGCCCGAAGACCCAGAAGATCCGGAGGAACTAGAGGAACCCGACGAGTTCGAGGAGCCCGAGGAATCGCTGCTGGATGAGTCGGTCGGCTCCTGAACGCCTGCCTTCTCACATTCGCTATCTTCCACGCGCAGGCCGGTCTTCGCGTCCTGGCAGACGCGGGCGTACTCTTCGCCCTGCGACAGGAACGCGTTCTCTTCCTGGTGCATGGAGTTGTAGGCGAAGATGCCACCGCCAACCAGCAGCACGCCAGCGCCAGCTACGGCAATCATCTTGGCGATGCCGGGGCGGGTCGCACCCAGGTTCAGGGTCTGCTGGGCAGAGGTCTGTGCGGCGCGGGTAGCAAAGTTGGCGACTGCTTCCATGCGGTTGCCGGGCTTCTTCGGGCCGTTGGGGGTGGTGGTTCCGCCGGGGTATTGGGGAGCAGAACTCATGCATCTCTCCTTGAAAGGTGGTGCGTGGCGTAACACTCAACGCGTACATGAAGCTGAGTGGGTACAGCATCATCCGGCGACTTTCGCCGGACTATCGGTGTGATTCCAGCATATCAAGCCCTAGCTTTCGGATTATTAGCTGACGGCAAAATCTCAGCAAGCTTCGCCGCATGTTGCGCAGTTGTTTCCTTTCTGTTTGCTTTGTGGCGGTTCCCGCTCAACCGTTCGCCGGTTTAACCGCCTGCTGGGATTAGCTGGTTGCCCTGTCGGTAGCTATGTGGCAGGTCTGCCGGAAGGTCACGGTTCGTCACACATCCCCCACACTGCACCGGATTGAAACACTTCTTCACACAAACTCGCGCCAGAGCGCGCAAAAGTTTTAGAGTATGCCACATGTCTACACCGCATGCATCATCTCGTTCACGTCTGCCCAAGTGGGCTACTTCTTTCGGCAACCAAATCATTGCCTCCCTCATTCTAGGTATTGTTCTCGGCGCGCTCGCCCTCGCACTGGGTGGGGACGCGAAGAGCAACCCCAACTGGCTCATGGTGACCTTAGATACCATCGGCTCCTCGTACGTCACCCTGCTGAAGGCTGCCGTTGTTCCGCTGATTTTCACCGCCGTGGTCGCCTCCATCTCTAACCTGTCGCAGGTGACGAACGCGGCACGCCTGGCGGTTAACACGCTCATCTGGTTTGCGATTACCGCGTTCTTCGCGGTGCTCATTGGTATTGCGATGGGCCTGATCGTTCAGCCGGGCGTAGGCGCGCAGGTGCAAGGCAAGGCATACACCGGCTCGACCGGTTCGTGGACCGCATTCCTGACCGGTCTGATTCCGGTGAACTTCCTGGGTCTGGGTGTCAGCGCTAAGTCCGGTGATTCCGGCATCACCGCGTCGGCGTCCTTTAACGTACTGCAGATTCTGGTCATTTCCGGTGCGGTCGGCATTGCCGCGCTGAAGGTCGGCGAGGCTGCCAAGCCGTTCATTAACGTGGTCAAGAGCGCTCTGGCGATTATTCAGAAGATTCTGTGGTGGATTATTCGCCTGGCACCGCTGGGTACCGTGGGTCTGATCGCTAAGGCTGTGTTCGCGTACGGTTGGGCGTCGATGGGTTCGCTGGTCGCGTTCGTTATCGCACTCTACATTGGCCTGCTGCTGGTCTTCCTCGTGGTCTACCCGATTATTGTTCGCGCGAACGGTCTGTCGGTCCGTCAGTACTTCTCGGGCGTGTGGCCGGCGCTTCAGCTGGGCTTCGTGTCCCGCTCTTCGATGGGTTCGATGCCAATGACCCAGACCGTTGCCGAACGCAATCTGGGTGTTCCCCGCGCCTACGCATCCTTCGCGGTTCCGCTGGGTGCGACCACCAAGATGGACGGCTGCGCTTCGGTTTACCCGGCTCTTGCCGCGATCTTCGTGGCTCAGTTCTACGGTATTCAGCTGGACTTCACCCAGTATCTGCTGATTGTGATGGTGTCCGTGCTCGGTTCGGCAGCAACCGCTGGTACGACCGGCGCTATCGTGATGCTGACCCTGACCCTTTCCACTCTGGGTCTGCCGCTGGACGGCGTGGGTCTGCTCCTGGCGATTGACCCGATCGTTGACATGGGTCGTACCGCTCTGAACGTTGCCGGTCAGGCTCTGGTTCCCGCGATTGTGGCTCGCCGCGAGGGCATCTTGGATGAGGAGCTCTACAACGCTCCCCGTTCGGAGGGCGGCTTCGTGGCTCAGGAATTCTACGATGAGCGCATTGCCGGTGAGGCGCAGCGACTTCACGAGGTGGAGGACGCGGCACGCCGCTAATCTGACGAAGGCTCACGCACACGGCGCTAGGCGGTACCGCTTAGCGCCGTGTCGCTTCTCCGCCACCCATGCCTCAGCATGGGCAAAATACATTTGTCAAACGTCATAAAAGTGTCACTATTGATTCTTTTTTCTTTAACGATTGAGAAGAGTTATGATTTTGAACGGCGCGTTCCATCTCCTACGTGGTTGAGGGGGATGGGACACGCTCTTTTCGTCTCCCCTTACTTTTCCGCCCATTCCCCCAGCTTCTTGACACCCTTCAATCTGCACTCGAGGGTAAGGCTCACCCGCAAGGCTCTAAAATAGAACCTATGAGTACCACACCGATCCGTTTGATTCTTGCTTCTGCCTCCCCGGCGCGCCGCAAGCTCCTGGAAGATTCCCGCATCGCGTTCACGGTGCGCGTCTCCTCCGTAGATGAGGACGCCGCGCTCGCCGCCGCTAACGAACAGGCACGCACCCAGGGTCGGAAAGGACTCACCCCGGCTGAGACCGCTTCCCTGCTGGCGCAGCTGAAAGCGCAGGCAGTTGCCGCCGAACTCGCCGCCGAGGGGGTGCGCGATGCGCTGGTTCTGGGCTGCGATTCGGTGTTCGAGTTTGACGGCATTGCCTACGGTAAACCGCACACTGCCGAGGCGGCACGCGAGCGCATCAGCGCAATGAGCGGCAACTACGGTGTGCTGCATACCGGTCACGCTCTAGTGGATTTGCGCGGTCTTGAACCGGGTGCCGAGCTGTCCGCTACTTCTGAGCTGCCCACCGTTTCTGAGTTGCGCAGCGCTACCGTCCACTTTGATACGCTCAGCCCCGAAGAAATCGAGGCGTACATTGCTACCGGTGAGCCGCTCTGGGTAGCCGGTTCCTTTACCCTGGACGGTTACGGTTCGGCATTTATTCGCGGTATTGAGGGTGAGTTCCACACGGTGGTGGGCCTGTCCACCCACGCGCTACGCGATATGTTGCGCCGCCGCGAGGTTGCGGTGACCGAGCTGTGGCTGGCGCCCCAAAATGAAGATTAGATTCAGCGCAATCGTATAAATCTGTCTCAAAGCGTGCCCTGAAATACACATTATTGAACACCAATCGATAAGATAGAACAGTATGATGCGCGTTATATTCGCCAATCCTGCCGATGTATCCTTGGAGCAGGAGATTAAAGGAGAGCTTTAAGTGACTCAGCACCAGGCAGAAGCCGCCAAGAAATTTACTGCAGTCCCCGGCCGTCACACCGGCCCGGTCAGCAAGATTCTGATCGCTAACCGCGGTGAAATTGCTGTCCGCGTGATTCGCGCAGCCCGCGATGAGGGTCTGCAGACCGTCGCCGTCTACGCTGACCCCGACCGCGACGCCCAGCACGTAAAGCTCGCCGATGAAGCCTACGCTCTCGGCGGTGCCACCGCGGCACAGTCCTACCTGGTGATGGACAAGCTCATTGAGATTGCTATCCGCTCCGGTGCTGACGCTGTGCACCCCGGCTACGGTTTCCTCTCTGAGAACGCGCAGTTCGCTCAGAAGTGCATCGACGCGGGTCTGACCTGGATTGGCCCCTCCCCCGAGTCCATTACCCAGCTGGGCGATAAGGTGGCGGCACGCCACATCGCGCAGAAGGTGGGCGCTCCCCTGGTGCCCGGCACCAAGGACCCGGTCAAGTCCGCCGATGAGGTTGTTGCCTTCGCGGATGAGCACGGTCTGCCCATTGCGGTGAAGGCCGCATTTGGTGGCGGTGGCCGCGGCATTAAGGTGGCGCGCGACCGCGAGAGCATTGTTGAGATGTACGAGTCCGCTGTTCGTGAGGCTACCGCGGCGTTCGGTCGCGGTGAGTGCTTCATCGAGCGCTTCCTGGATTCGCCCCGCCACGTTGAGACCCAGTGCCTGGCGGATGCGCACGGCAACGTTGTGGTGGTTTCCACCCGTGACTGCTCCCTGCAGCGCCGCAACCAGAAGCTCATTGAGGAGGCACCTGCCCCCTACCTGAGCGATGAGCAGAACGAGCGCCTGTATGAGGCGTCCCGCGCGATTCTGCGCGAGGCTGGCTACCAGGGTGCCGGCACCTGTGAGTTCCTGGTCGGCACCGACGGCACCATTTCCTTCCTTGAGGTCAACACTCGTCTGCAGGTGGAGCACCCCGTCTCCGAGGAGATTTCCGGTCTGGACCTGGTTCGTGAGCAGTTCCGTATTGCCCGCGGCGAGAAGATTGAGGAGAAGGACCCGGTTCTGCGTGGTCACTCCTTCGAGTTCCGTATTAACGGTGAGGATGCGGGCCGTTCCTTCATGCCCGCCCCCGGCACCATCGAGAAGCTGACCGTGCCCACCGGCCCCGGTGTTCGATGGGATTCTGGCTTCGTGGCTGGCGACGTTATCGGCGGCAACTTCGACTCCATGCTGGCTAAGCTCATTGTTACCGGCGCAGATCGTGAGCAGGCTCTGCAGCGTGCCCGCCGTGCCCTGGCTGAGCTGACCATTGAGGGCATGCCCACCGTCGTCCCGTTCCACCGCGTCGTGCTGGATGACCCCGCCTTCGCACCGGCTGAGGGCGGCGAGTTCAAGGTGCACACCCGCTGGATTGAGACCGAGTTCAACAACACCATCCCCATGTACTCCGGTGCGCCCGGCAGCGTGGATTCCGATGAGGACGAGCGCACCACCGTGGTCGTTGAGGTCAACGGCAAGCGCATGGAGGTGTCCCTGCCCGATCTGGGCGGTGGCGCTAAGCCTGCCGCTAAGCCCGCATCCAAGACCCGCAAGTCCCGTTCGGCACGTAGCGCGGCGAAGGGTGGCGGCGACGAGCTGACCAGCCCCATGCAGGGCACCATCGTGAAGGTAGCGGCTTCTGACGGCGACACCGTCGCTGAGGGCGACCTTATTCTGGTGCTGGAGGCGATGAAGATGGAGCAGCCCATTACCGCGCACAAGGCGGGTAAGGTTTCGGGACTGTCAGCTAAGGCCGGCGATACCGTCACCTCCGGTGCGGTGCTGGCGACCATTAAGTAACGCTTCGCCTCGATACTGAGGTCTCGATACCGCGGTCTCGCGACTGCGAGCGCTATAGGCTATACGAATCCCCCGGAGGGGTATGAGGTCATGTCTCGTATCTTTCCGGGGGATTTTCTATGTCCGCTCTTGCCTGTTTAGGTGGGATTTACGCCGCTAACCCTTGTGTTCGCGTCCAGATAGTGGCTGTATTTGTTTGGGTTTTTCTGAACAGAGTTATAATGTTGCACTTTAGAGGAGCCTTTCAGATTCCTACGCCCACCGCACCCACCCGGTGCGGTCACGGCACCCGATACGCGCCTACGGCACACCCGCCTCACGCGCTGACCGGTAACGGACGCCCCGGCTCCACCTGTACACACAGTTCACCATTTCGGGAGTTTTCCTTATGAGCACCTCTGCACCCGACACGAAAGTGTCTGCTGCATCGGTGAAGAATACGACTCCTCGCAGTCGAGTTATTCTCGCCTCGCTCGTTGGTACCACCATCGAGTTCTACGATTTCTACATTTACGCCACCGCAGCAGTGGCGGTGTTCCCTGTGCTGTTCTTCCCCGCGAAGGACGCAACCACCGAGCTTCTGGCTTCCTTCGCGACCTTCGGCGTCGCCTTCATTGCCCGCCCCCTCGGTTCCGTAATCTTCGGTCACTTCGGCGACAAGATCGGTCGTAAAGCAACCCTCGTTGGTGCGCTACTGACCATGGGTCTGGCGACCTTCATCATCGGCCTGCTGCCCACCTACCACCAGATTGGTCTGTGGGCACCGGCCATGCTGACCATTATGCGTTTCTGCCAGGGCCTGGGTCTGGGCGGCGAATGGTCCGGTGCGGCACTGCTCGCCAGCGAATATGCTGAGGACGGCAAGCGCGCCCGCGCCGCCATGTGGCCTCAGCTGGGTGCACCCATCGGCTTCGTGCTTGCGAACGGCTTCATGCTGCTGCTGACCAGCTGGATTTCCTTCAACTCCGCAACCGACGGCAAGAACCTTGATCACCCCTTCCTCATTTGGGGTTGGCGTATTCCGTTCCTGCTGTCCATCGTGATGGTTGCTGTCGGCCTGTACGTGCGTTTCAAGCTGGAGGAGACCCCCGTCTTCGCCAAAGCAGCAGCTAACAACGAGAAGGTTAAGACCCCGCTCGTTGAGGCATTCAAGGTTGCTTGGTGGCCCATGATTCAGGGTACCTTCATCATGGTGGCATGCTACGTGCTGTTCTACCTGATGACCGCGTGGGTTCTCTCCTACGGTATCGGCAAGGCGGATAAGGGCGGCTTGGCTATCCCCTACCGCGAGTTCCTGATCATTCAGCTGATCTCCATCATCGGCTTCGCAATCTTCATCCCGATCTCGGGTTGGCTGGCTGACAAGTACGGCCGCCGCACTCAGCAGCTGTGGACCACCATCGCTATGGCGGTCTTCGGTCTGTCCTTCGGTCTGTTCATCTCGCCCTCCGTCGTTGGTACCGGTGCGAACGCGAACGCCGCAGTGGTTACCCTCTTCATCTTCATCGGTATGTGCCTGATGGGTCTGTCCTTCGGTTCCATGTCCGCATACCTGCCGGAGCTGTACCCCACCAACGTGCGTTACACCGCCAGCGGTATCGCCTACAACGTGGCATCCATCCTCGGCGCGGCACTGACCCCGTTCGTGGCTGTTTGGTTGAACTCCACTTACGGTGTGGCTGCAGTGGGCGGCTACCTGGCATTCGCATCGATTCTGAGCGTTGTCTTCATTCTGCTCACTCACGAAACCCGTGACGTGGACATGAACGCCGTCAACACCACGAAGTAAAGCTTCGCGGCGCTAAGCGTCTCTACGGCAAAGCGGTGGGGGTCACCTCCTGATTCTTAGGAACTCAGGAAGTGACCCCCACCGCTTTTGTGCGTTTCAGAGATTCTGTGAGCTTCTGAGATAGCGGCTCTCTACAAGCCCAGGGTATCTATGCGCCGGCTACAGGCCGCGAGTGTGCAGCTTGCGCGCAGCCTCAGCAATAGAGCCGGAGAGCGAGGGGTAAACCGTGAAGGTGTCCGCCAGGTCATCCACCGCGAGCTTCTTCTCCACAGCCAGGGCGATAGGGTAAATCAGCTCGGAGGCGCGCTGACCAACCACCACGCCACCGATGACGGTGCCGGAGTGGCGGCGAGCAAAAATCTTCACGAATCCATCGCGCATCGCCATCATCTTCGCGCGCGGGTTGGTGCTCAGCTGCAGGGTCACCGCATCGCCACGGTACGCCCCCTCGGCAAGGTCCTTCTCACTCACACCCACAGTCGCAATCTCCGGGGAGGTGAAGATGTTCGCGGCAACCTTATCGGTGCGCAGCGGGCGCACCGCATCACCGAGGATGTGCGCCATAGCGATACGGCCCTGCATCGCAGCCACGGAAGCCAGCGGGTACACACCCGTGCAGTCACCGGCGGCGTAAATACTGTTCACGCTCGTACGGGACACGCCGTCCACCTTAATATGGCCGCTCGGGGTCTGCTCAACACCGATGTCTTCCAGGCCCAAATCTTCAGTGTTCGGAATCGAACCAATAGCGACCAGGCAGTGAGTGCCAGAAACCTTACGACCATCCGACAGAGTCACAATAACGCCGGAGCCATCCTCAGTACGCTCAACAGCAGCCGCACGGGAACGCGGCATCACTCGCACGCCGCGACGCTCAAAGACGTCCTCCAGCACGCGAGCTGCGTCCTCGTCCTCACCGGGAAGCACGCGGTCACGCGAAGACACCAGAGTCACCTTAGAACCCAGACCGTTATATGCCGAAGCGAACTCCGCACCGGTCACACCAGAACCAATCACAATCAGTTCCTCGGGAACCTCGCACAGGTTGTACAGCTGAGTCCAGGTCAGGATGCGCTCGCCATCAGGCATACCGGTCGCCATTTCGCGCGGATGCGTACCCACCGACAGCATCACAAAGTCCGCCTGCAGGGGGTAGACCAGACCAGCTTCATCGGTCACCTGAACGGTGTGGCGGTCCAGGAGCTTACCGGTACCGTGAATAATCTTCACGCCCGCAGAAGCCAGGGCACGCTTAATGTCGGCAGACTGCTGCTGAGCCAGGTCGCGGACTCGGCGGTTCACACGGTCCATATCAACACGAAGCTGCGGAGCCTTACCCTTCGTATTTTCAATGCCCAGGCTACCCGCCTCGGAGAAGCGGGTCATCATATCCGCCGTAGCAATCAGGGTCTTAGAGGGCACAACGTCAGTCAGAACGGCGGAGCCACCAATGGCATTACGCTCAATCAGAGTCACGTCCGCGTTGGATGCGGCAGCCACCATCGCTGCCTCGTAGCCGCCGGGGCCACCACCGATAATTACAATTCGCTGAGATGCGTAGTTCACCTTTGAAGTCATGCCTTAATTGTGAGCTATGCCGCCCCTACGGGGCAAACGCACTCGCCGTGCAGATATGCCATATTGTGGCAACCTGCACGGCGAGCATCTTCATGGTTCGACAGCATGGTTCGGCAGCCCGATATGACAGGGCGGCACCTACCCCTGTAGGTCTCTACTCCTCGAGAGCCTGCGGCTTCTCCGAGTAAATCGAGTTAATGAACTTCTCAGCCCACTGCAGCATCGCGCCGTCCA